>Ga0193702_1000604_pt1 | contig 10654 bp, 9 predicted proteins | sample U3a1metaG_FD_143060 | JGI IMG/M metagenome (GOLD analysis project Ga0193702, IMG submission 143060) | Soil microbial communities from a riparian zone of the East river system, Colorado, United States - U3a1 | ecosystem: Environmental > Terrestrial > Soil > Riparian zone | place: USA: East River... | reverse complement strand
ACAAGGCAAGCTGGCGGACGCCGCGAAATTGGACGGCGAAGCGATCGCCATCTTCGAACGCCTGGTCGCGGCGGGCCCGACGCAAGCAGCCGACCAACTGGGCCTGGCTGCGGCCTTGGACGCACGCGCGCGCTTGAACTTCTCGAACGGAGATGCAAGCGGTGCACTGGTCGTGGCCGGACGCGCCGCGGCCCTGGTCCGGCCCTTGGGCATGGTGCCGCAGGCATCGCTCGCGGCCGTGCGCGGCGCGGCTGCGGCGATGTCCTATTTCGGCTTTCTCAAGATGCGGACGGCCGACCTTCCCGGGGCGATGGACTGGCTGCGTGCCGCGCGTGAGGTCGTACACGCCAGCGCCGCGGCCAAAGCCGACCTGGCCGCCACCATGACGTACATCGGAGCGATCGCTTGGATGCAGGAATGCCTGCTGCGCAACAAACAGTTTGACGAGGCGGACCAAGCCGCGGGCGAGGCACTGGAGGCGCTGGCGCAAGTACTGAAGCAGCGCCCGAACCATCTCGATGCGCTTGGCGTCAAGACAGCCGTCGAGTTCAACTCAGGGGAAGCCGCGCGGTTCGACCGGGTTATCCAGGACGGAGAGACCCTGGCGCGGGTCGATCCGAGCAATCTCTGGCCTATCGACACCATGTCGATTGGGCACGGCGGCACGGCCAAGGCGTACTTCGACCTGGGCCGCCCGGCGGACGCACTGCTCGCGATAGAGAGGTCGCTGGCGCCATACGCGAGCGTTCAGGCCGCCGCTTACCAGAGCGACAACCTGAGGACCATCGCCGAACTGGCGGCGATCCTCCATGCCGAGCGCGGCGAGCATGAGGCGGCGGCGCGCGCCGCCGCGCTGGCCCAGCGCTACGGCTCGGCGAGCGCCAGCAACGACGCGTTCGCAAAATCTGTCAACGACTTGTGGCAGGCCAGCCTCGACCTGCGGCTGGCATTTCTCAGCGGCAAGCCAGCCGATCCGGTGGCGATGGCCGGCATCCTGGCGCGCGCACAGGCATTACTGGCGTCGGCCAAGGACAAGGCGCAGGTCGAGTCCGGCAGTAGGCTGCTCCGGATGGCCAGCCAGGTCGATGCCGAACTGGCCTACGAGGCCGGCAATGCGGAGCGGGCGGAGGCCAGCAGCCGCCTCGGGCTGCCATTGCCCTACGGTATCGAAGACTCCTGGAGCAACCTCGATCCCTGGGAGCCCCGAACCACGCACGCGCTGGCGCTGGCGCGCCTGGGCCGCTATGCCGAAGCGCGCAGCGACAGTGGCGCCACTATCCGCGAGCAGCGTGCCTTGCTGGCCCAAGGCAGCGACGACCAGCGCCTGCGCTTCCAGCTGGCGCTGAGCCTGTATGCGTCAGCGCTGGCGCAGCCTGGTGCCGGCTTGCCCGAGCTGAAGGAAGCGGCGGCACTGGTCGGCAAGTTGCCCGCCGGACTGCAGGAATTGGGCAGCGTCAAGCGCTGGCGCGGCCGCATCGAGCAGGCCTTGAAGGAAGGCGTGCGGTGATCCTGCGCTTCGATTGCCGCCACGCCCAGGGCCACGCGCCGGCGCTGCTGGCCGACGCGCGCCACCGCGCCGCCCACAAGCGGCGCCAGCAATACGAAGTCCGCTTCGCCACCCAGGCCGGCAGCGTGGCCACGCTCGAAGGCCCGGTGCCGGTGGCGGCCGGCGACGCGGTCGTCACCGGCAGCGCCGGCGAACAATGGCCGGTGGCGCGCGCCCGCTTCGGCGCCAAATACCGGCCGCTGCCGCCGCTGCCCTTCGGCCGCGACGGCCGCTACGAAAGCCTGCCGCTGCCGGTGCTGGTGCTGCAGCCCGGCCAGCCGTTCGAGGTGGAATTGGCCGACGGCCGCGCGCGCCTGCACGGCCAGGCCGGCGACTGGCTGGTCGATTACGGCGACGGCAGCCTGGGCGTGGTGGCCGCCGCCCTGTTCGACGCGATGTACGAATTCGATACCTGATCCGGAGTACCCTTGCCGCCCTTTCACAGCCTCGTCAAACGCCTGCTGCTGGCCGGCGTCACACTGCCCGCCAGCCCTCACACTCCACACACCGCGCCGGAACGGTTGTTGCCGCTGGTGGCCGCGGTCGGTCCGCGCCAGGCCGCCTTCAATGCCGAAGCGGTGCGCTATGGCAACCGCTACCGCAGCGCGTTCTGGGCCATCTACCTGCTCAGTCCGGTGGCGGTGCTGTTCGCCGCGCTGCCGCCGGCCATGGGCTGGGACGTCCACCTGCACAGCTACGCCTGGGTCTGGGCGGTGTGCGAACTGCTGGTGATCCTGACGGTGGCGGCGATCTACTGGCGCGGCGACAAGGCCGACTGGCAGGGCCAGTGGCTGGCCGCGCGCACCCGCGCCGAACTGGCGTGGTACCTGCCGCTGGTGGCGCCGCTGGTCGACTTCGGCCGGCCGCACGACAGCGCCAGCGGGTATGTGCGGATGTTCACTCCCGGCGAGCACCTGCGCCAGGCCGGCGACGTCGACGCGATGTGCGCGCAACTGGAACCGCTGGCGCGCGCCGGCACCGCAGGCGCGTGGCAGGACCCGGACTTCGTGCGCGCCTACGCGCAGTGGGCCATCGGGATCCTCGAGGGGCAGCGCAGTTACCACCTGCGGGCCGGCGCCGAGAACCATGCGCTGACCCACCGCGTGCACCGCATCACGGGCGGGCTGTTCTTCTTCACGGCGGTGGGCGCGGCGCTGCACCTGGTGCTGCATTCGCTGTGGCTGTCGCTGGCCTCGGTGTTCTTCCCGGCGCTGGGCGCCGCGCTGCACGGCGCGCTGGCCCAGTCCGAGGCGTACCGGCTGGAACAGAACGCCGGCCGGCTGGTGCGCGGCATGGCGCAGGCGACCGAGGAGGTCGGCGCCGCGCTGGCCGCGGCCGGCGATGGCCGCGCCGCGCTGCGCGACGCGGTGCAGCGCGCCGTGGCGCTGATCCTCGACGAACACCAGGACTGGCACGGCACCGTGCGCCCGCACCACATCCCGCTCGGCTAAGGCGGCATCGTCCCATCCTGAGCCGTATCGGGCCTGCCGTTTCGCCAAAAGCCGCTACACTTTGCCTGACACCAAGCACGGGCGGAGGCTTCATGGCGAGCGAGGCGGCAAGCGGGCACGGCGCGGCGGGCGCAAGCGGTGCGCGGCGCGTGGTCTATGCGGCGCTCGTGGCCAACCTCGGCATCGCGGCGGCCAAATTCGTGGTGGCCGCGCTCAGCGGCAGCGCCGCGATGCTGGCCGAAGGCATCCATTCGGCGGTCGACACCGGCAACGAGTTGCTGTTGCTGCTGGGCCAACGGCACAGCGAACGGCCGGCCGACCAGCGCCATCCTTTCGGTTACGGCAAGGTGCTCTACTTCTGGGCGCTGGTGGTGGCGCTGTCGATGTTTTCGCTGGGCGGCGGGCTGTCGATCTACCACGGCATCGACGGCCTGCGCCACCGCGCGCCGCTGCAGGACACCGGCTGGAACTACCTGGTGCTGGCGCTCGCCGCCCTGTTCGAAGGCTATAGCTGGAACGTCTCGCGCAAGGCGCTGAACGCGCTGCGCAAGCCGGGCGCCAGCCTGTGGCAGGCGGTACGCGCCAGCAAGGACGCCTCGGTGTTCACGGTGTTCATCGAAGATTCCACGGCGCTGCTCGGGATCGCGGTGGCGGCTTGCGGGATCGGCTTGGCGCAACTGACCGGCGATCCCGACTGGGACCCGGCGGCCTCGATCGTGATCGGCCTGCTGCTGGTGGCGGCCGCGTTCGCGCTGGCGCGCGAAACCGGCGCGCTGCTGGTGGGCGAGAGCATGGACCGCGAACAAATCCGCCGGCTGCGCGAACTCATCGCGCGCGAGCCGGGCATCGCCGCCGTCGGCGAGCTGCTGACCATGCAACTGGGGCCGGACGAAGTGCTGCTCAACGCCGCCGTCGCCTTCCGCCGCGGCTTGCGCATCGACGAGGTCGAGCGCGTCATCGAGCGGCTGGAACAGGCGATCGCCGTCCACCATCCGACGATCAAGCACATCTACTACGAGTCGTCGGCGATCCGTTCGGCGCTCGGCCCATTCCCGGAGCAAGAGGGGAAACCGGGCCTTCCTTAGGGTTTTGCCAATACTTTGCGCCGGTATGATTGGTGTTTTTAGCATCGCCTGCGCAAAGGACGAGGATGAACACCGTTACCCTGCCGATCGACTCCGAACCGATGGTCCACCCCGGGCTGCGGCCGGCCGTGCTGGGCGGGCCGGCCCTGTTGTCGGCGGCCGCCAAGCGCGAGATCCAGGCCTTGTCGGGCGCGCGGCCGCTGCGCTTCGGCTGCGAGGTGGCGCTGGCCTGGCTGTCGATCGCCGCCATCGTCGCGGCGGGGGTGGCGGTCGGACATTGGGCCATGACGCTGCTCTGCGTGTTCCTGATCGGCACGCGCCAGATGGTGCTGGCGCTGCTGCTGCACGAGCAGGTGCACCGGCTCGGCTGGCGCAGCAAGTATGCGGACTGGATCGTCAATGTGTTCGCGGTGTATCCGCTGTTCGTGACCAGCGTCGAGGATTACGCCAAGGTGCACCTGTCGCACCACAAATACTGCTTCACCGGGAACGATCCGGATTTCCTGCGCAAGGCGGGCGCGGAATGGACCTTCCCGATGCGGCCGGCCAAGCTGCTGGGCATCGTGCTGCGCGACGTGACGGGGCTGAACGTGTTGCGCCTGATCCGCGGCAAGACCGCGCCGAAGACGGCGGAATTCACGCGCCGCCATCCGTCGCCGAAGTGGCTGCGGATCGCCTTCTTCCTGGCGGCGGCGGGGCTGCTGACGGTGCTGGGCGGCTGGAAGCTGTTCCTGCTGTACTGGGTGCTGCCGGCCGCGACGGTGACGCAGCTGCTGGTGCGCTGGATCGCCGTGTGCGAACACATGTACAACATCGAAAACGGCACGATCCACGAGACCACGCCCTTGCTGCAGCTGAGCTGGTGGCAGCGCGTGCTGATGCCGGACATGAATTTCGGCTATCACGCGTATCACCACCTGCATCCGGGCGTCTCGTTCGCCAAATTGCCGGCGGTGCACCGGATCTACGTGCGCGAAGGGCTGGTCGACGAGAGCGCGATCTTCAAGGGCCAGGGCGCCTACCTCAAATTCCTGATTTCCTCCCGCTAATTCATTCCGCCACCACACATGGGGTCACATCTGACATTCGTACATTTCGCTACTGAAATGTACGAATGTCAGATGTGACCCCACCTGTTTTCCCAACAATTTTTCACCGCCTGCAGTGCGCCGTTTCATAGTGCGCCGAAAGCCTCGGCCCCTCAACAACGCGTCCTAAGCACCTCTGGGGTCACGTCTGACATTCGCACATTTCCGCGGCGAAATGTACGAATGTCAGACGTGACCCCAAGGTGCACCAAGGTACAAGCGCAAGGGAAGTCCGCCTTGCCCGTCGTCGAGCGGCCCGTCAACCCGCCTGCGGGTGCAAGCGAGCTCAGCCGTTAACCGGCGACCGGCTACGCGAGCAGGCGATGCAGGTCGACCGCCATGCTTCAGGCGAAGGCACCGTCGTCGTAGGCCTCGGCATAGGCGGTCCAGTCGCGCTGGACTTGCTCGGCGCAGTCGAGCGCGATGCCGGACAGGGCCGCACGCCAGTTGGCGTCGCGGCCGAAAGCGAGCAGCGCGTCGGCGTCGGCCGAGCCGTCGCGCCCGGCGCTGCGCAGGTGGGCCGAGGCAGTCACGCAGCCCATCGTCCTCATCACCGTGGCAAACTCGGGCATCGACGCTTTGGCGCGGTCGAGCGTGACCCGGTCTTCGCTCGGCAGCAAGGCGCGCAGCAGGTAGGAGCGCGCGCCGTCGCCGAGCGCCTGCAGGAAGGCGGTCGACACCGCCTGCATGCGGCACTGCACGGCGACGATGCGCTGCGCCTCGCTGGTCCAGGGCAGCGCCGGCTGGCGCAGGTGCGGCGCGAGCGATGAGGCCGCGGCCAGCTTCAGGTCCAGCAGGTAGTTGCCGTCGGTGCCGCCCTTGCCCTGCACCAGGATCACGTAACGCTCGAGACCCAGGCTGCCGGTGCCGGCGATGCGGCGCGCCACGTCGAGCGGCGCGAAGAAGGCCGGCCGCTCCTGCGTACGGGCGAAGGCATCGAGCAGGGCCAGCGCGCGTTGGCGTTCGGCGCCGCTGGCCGCCAGCGCCTTCCTGCCGTCGATGCGGATACGGCGCTGCCCGCCTGTGCGCTCGGTACGGCGGTCGAGGAAGGAAGGACGCGAGCGCTGCGCCACGTCGTCGAGCAGCTGGCGCACCAGGCCGCCGGTGGTTTCGGCTTCGACCCAGCCGGCCTTGCCGCCGGCCAGCGTGGCGGCGTACGCGTCGAGGAAGGCCTCGCACAAGGCGCGCGCCTCGCGTTTGCGCAGCCCCATGTCCTTGGCGCCGACCAGCACGCTGGTGACGAAACGCAGCAGGTCCCAGCTGAGCGGCGCCAGCGCGGACTCGTCGAAATCGTTGATGTCGAAATAGGCGAGCCGGTTGTCGCCCTTGTAGCTGCCGAAGTTTTCCAGATGCAGGTCGCCGCAGCACCAGGCCGCCGGCGCCTCGACCAACACCGGCGCGGCCGGCAGGCGATCGTAAAACAAATGGCAGGTGCCGCGCAAGAATACGAAGGCGCTGCGCCGCATGGCCGCATATTTGAGCGCCAGCCGTTCGGGCTCGCGCCCGGCGTTGAAGTGGCGTAGCTGCGCGACGAGGTCGAGTGCCGGCGCGATCATGATGCTGCTCGCGACGCGCGGTGCAGCGCGCAGGACCGGCAGGAAATGCGGTTCAGATAATGGGCCGCGACCAGTTGCGCGCCGCCGATCACGGTCAGCACGGTCTCGGCGGTTTCGCCGTAACGCGGCGCAAGCAGCGCGAAGCCCGCGATCACGCAGGCAAGCCCGTGGCGCCAAAGACCAGCACCGCCCAGCGCCGATGCGCGATGAAGCCGGGGACCAGGGCGAGCAGCACCGGCAAGGTCACGATCGCCGCCAGGTAACGGTGAAAGGAGTCATCCTTGCCCATCAGGCCGGACAGCGGGAATACGAGCAGCAGCAGCGGCATGGCCAGGCAATGCACCAGGCACAGCGCCGACGCGCCCATGCCGACGCAGTCGGCGAATCGGATTATTTTTTTCAACTGACAGACTCCTGTGGGACGGGGACGCGGCATGCGTCCGCCTGACAATGCAACTGAGTTGCACGCGCTGGGGTAAAAAACCGGCACTCATGCGCAGCGCGGGCACAAGCCCGTGACGGTCACTTCGACTTCCAATGCGCGATAGCCGGCCGGCACAGGGGGCACCGTGCGGTCCGCAGGCGGTTCGTCGAGGCAGATCACCTTGGCGCAGTCGTTGCACTTGAAGTGGGCATGCCGATGGTGCCCGAGGTCGCTGTCGTTGACCCGGAACAGCCATGCCCGGTCGAGGCTGACGACCTTGTGGACCAGGCCCTTCCCGGTCAACCAATCGAGCGTGCGGTACAAGGTCACGCGGTCGATTTTCTCTTGCCGGTCGAGCGCCACTTCAATTTGGTGATGCGTGACCGCCGCGTGCTGCGCCAGCAGGAACGCCAGCACCCGCACCCGCGCCGGCGTGGCCCGGTCGCCGGTTTCCTCAATGCGCCCCTGCGCTTGATGAACGAATGACATGCTTGCATTCTACGGCTGTCCGAAAACATTTGCAACTATGTTGCATATTCTTTGCGTGGTCGACGGCGCGCTTGAAACGGAGGCGCTTGCCGCGCGGGCGGCAGCCGAACTGCCCGCGAGGCAACGAAGCGCCGCCCGGGCGCCGACATCGTTATGCTCACGGGGTGAACGCACTTCCCAGGAGCTTCGCAATGACTGAGTTCAATTTGGCACGACGAAACTTGCTCAAGGCGTCAGCGGTCGCCGGCGGCACCCTTGCCGCGGGACGCCTGACGCCCGAGGCACAGGCGGCGGCCGTTGCGCCGGGCGCGCCGGTAGCCCAGCACCCGGCGCCGGCCAGCGTCAACGTCTTGCTGCGGGTCAACGGCAGCGACCACCCGGTGATGCTCGATCCGCGCACCACGCTGCTCGATGCGCTGCGCGAGCGGCTCCAGCTCACCGGCACCAAGAAGGGCTGCGACCAGGGCCAATGCGGCGCCTGTACCGTGATCGTCGACGGCCGCCGCATCACGTCCTGCCTCACGCTGGCCGTGATGCAGGAAGGCCACGAGATCACGACCATCGAGGGACTCGGGACACCGAAGAACCTGCATCCCATGCAGGCGGCCTTCGTGAAACACGACGGCTACCAGTGCGGCTTCTGCACGCCCGGCCAGATCTGCTCGGCCGTGGCGATGCTCGAGGAAGTCAAGGCCGGCATCCCCAGCCATGTCAGCGCCGACCTGACGCGGCGGCCCGAGCCCAGCGCCGCCGAATTCCGCGAGCGCATGAGCGGCAACATCTGCCGCTGCGGCGCCTACTCGAACATCCAGGAAGCGATCGCCGAGGTCGCGGGAGCGCAGCGATGACACCCTTTACCTACGAGCGCGCCAGCTCGCCCGCCGAAGCGGCCGCCGCGGCCGCGCGCACCCACGGCGCGAAGTTCATCGCCGGCGGCACCAACCTGCTCGACCTGATGAAGCTGCAGATCGAAACGCCCACCCACCTGATCGACGTCAACGAGCTCGCGCTCGACCGCATCGAGCCGACCGCGGACGGCGGATTGAAGATCGGCGCGCTGGTGCGCAACACCGATCTCGCGGCCGACGCGCGGGTGCGCAGCGGCTACGGCGTGCTGGCGCGCGCGCTGCTGGCCGGCGCGTCGGGACAGCTGCGCAACCAGGCAACCACCGCCGGCAACCTGCTGCAGCGCACCCGTTGCCCCTATTTCTACGACACCAACCTGCCCTGCAACAAGCGGCGGCCCGGCAGCGGCTGCGGCGCGATCGGCGGCTTCAACCGGCATCACGCGATCGTCGGCGCGAGCGAGGCCTGCATCGCAACCCATCCGAGCGACATGGCGGTCGCGATGCGCGTGCTCGACGCGCGCGTCGACACGGTGCGGCCCAACGGCACCACGCGCACCATCCCGATCGCCGATTTCCATCGGCTGCCGGGCACTACGCCGCATATCGAGCACGCCCTCGAGCCGGGTGAATTGATCACCGCGGTGACCCTGCCCAAGCCGGCCGGCGGCGTGCAGCTGTATCGCAAGGTGCGCGACCGCGCATCCTACGCCTTCGCCCTGGTGTCGGTGGCGGCGATCGTGCAGCGCGACGGCAGCGGCCGGGTGGCGCTGGGCGGCGTGGCGCACAAGCCGTGGCGCGTGGAAGCGGCGGAGCGCGAGCTGGCGCGCGGCGCCAAGGCGCTGGCGGCCGGCCTGCTGGCCGACGCGCACCCCAGCCGCGACAACGCATTCAAGCTGCCGCTGGTCGAGCGCACGCTCGCCGCCGTGCTGGCCGACGCGCGAGGTGCCGCATGAAATTCGACACGCCCGCCACCACCAACCCGATCGACCAGCTGAAGGTCGTCGGCCAGCCGGTCGACCGCATCGACGGCCCGCTGAAGACCACCGGCACCGCGCCCTACGCCCACGACCGCCACGACGTGGTGGCGAACCAGGCGTATGGCTACGTGGTCGGCGCCGCCATCGCCAAGGGCCGCATCGTCTCGATGGATCTGGCCGCCGCCAAGGCGGCGCCGGGCGTGATCGGCGTCGTGACGGCGCAGCAGGCCGGCAAGCTCGGCAAGGGTAAATTCCACACCGCGCCGCTGCTGGGCGGCCCGCGCATCCAGCACTACCACCAGGCGATCGCGCTGGTGGTGGCCGAGACCTTCGAGCAGGCGCGCGCGGCGGCCCAGCTGGTGCACGTCGAGTATGCGCGCGAGAGCGGCGCCTTCGACCTGGCGGCCGGCAAGGACGGCGCGACCCTGCACTATCAGGGCGGCAATGGCCCGGCCGAAACCGCGGTCGGCGACTTCGCGGGCGCCTTCGCCGCCGCGCCGGTCCGCTTCGACGCGACCTATACGACGGCGAACGAATCGCATTCGATGATGGAGCCGCATGCGACCATCGCCGCCTGGGATGGCGACCGGCTCACGGTCTGGACCTCGAACCAGATGATCGCCTGGGCCGTGGACGACCTGGCGATCACGCTCGGCATGCCGAAGGAGAAGGTGCGCGTGTGCTCGCCCTTCATCGGCGGCGGCTTCGGCGCCAAGCTGTGGATACGCTCGGAAGCCGTGCTGGCCGCGCTCGGCGCGCGCGCGGTGCACCGTCCGGTCAAGGTGGCCTTGCAGCGCGCCCTGATTCCCAACAACACGGTGCACCGGGCGGCAACCATCCAGCGCATCCGGATCGGCGCCACGCAGGACGGCAAGATCGCCGCCATCGCGCATGAAAGCTGGTCGGGCGACCAGCCCGGCGGCAAGCCGGAGACCGCGTCGGCCCCGACCCGTTCGCTGTACGCCGGACCGCACCGCATGACGGCCAACCGGCTCGCCGTGCTCGACCTGCCCGAAGCGAACGCGATGCGCGCGCCCGGCGAAGCGCCCGGCATGGCGGCGCTCGAAATCGCGATGGACGAGATGGCGGAAAAGCTGGGCGTGGATCCCATCGAGTTTCGCATTCTCAATGATACGCAGGTGGTGCCTGACTCGCCACCTAAGCCAGCGTCCAAGGATGAGGAGGGCAAG
>Ga0193702_1000603_pt1 | contig 10670 bp, 8 predicted proteins | sample U3a1metaG_FD_143060 | JGI IMG/M metagenome (GOLD analysis project Ga0193702, IMG submission 143060) | Soil microbial communities from a riparian zone of the East river system, Colorado, United States - U3a1 | ecosystem: Environmental > Terrestrial > Soil > Riparian zone | place: USA: East River... | reverse complement strand
CCCATTATAAATCAAGGAGCATTCGTAAACTTCTAATTCTGCTTTTTATCTGAATTTAGGTGATGCAGATGTGAGTGACCGGATAAATAAGACAGCTTAACGATCATTTGCATCATTGAACTTATCAGATCAACTGCCCACTAAAACCTTATAATGCCGTTACACTCAATTATCAATACATCACCCCTTAGACTCGGCCATCAGACACGTGTCTGGAATAGGAAAGGCCTGGTTTAATTGATGCCAATGCCACGTAACCCCGCTCAGATAAAATTTTGACCAAAGTGATCTCCCGGGAATTTCGGATATCAAAAACGCCATGTCCTTCATGAAGCTGCCTAAAGCGGGCTGTTTTTTTGTAGGGGGTGTGTATTGTCATCTAAAATAGTGTATCAACCTGATTTACTTGAATTTGCATAATTCCATCGATGTATTTCTTTGCATTTAAACATCAAATACAAATTTAGACCAGCCATTCCAGTATCTCATTTTGGAAATAGTCAAAGTTTTTATCATTCCAGCCATAAACGCGATTAGAGGCGTATATGGAAATGCGAATTAGTTCCTTTCCTTATCCATACTTTCATTGTTTACAGCAACGTGACGGTTAAATACCGGTTAATGCGGAAATTTGATAAAATAAATAAAATGAGTTTAATAGCTTCTCTTGAGGAAATTGAATTATGCCATGATTCGATTTTTGTAATGCATGAAAAATGCGAAAAGTATATCCCGTTTCATAAGCATTCAAAAAATCAACTAACGTATGTTGAAGGCGGCCTGGGATATATTAGGTTCAGGGAAAAACTTGTCGTTATACCGGCACGGCATTATTTTTGGATCCCGGCAGGTGTAGAACACACGCTGACAATAGGCCATTCAGCCACTAAATGCAGGACATTGTTTTTTCATACAAATGGCGATTCGCAAAATGAATTTTATACCAAAGTGGGGATCTATCCAATAAATGATCTTCTTTTTCAAATGATCAAGTTCACGGAACAATGGAATGCGCATATCTTGCCGGATGATGAGCGATTTGCGTTTTTACAAAGCATTAAAAATATTCTGCCTCAAATCAGCAATCAAATCCTTTCAGTTGCACTACCATTTACAGAAAATGAACGAATGCTGAAAATAATGGCCTATATGGAAGATAATCTTTCTGAAAGTCACACTTTGCAAAGCATAAGCCTGAGGTTTGGAATTAGCGAAAGAACGCTGTCCAGGTTCTTTCAATCAACCTTACATGTTTCTTTTCTGCAATACCTGAAACTTCTAAGAATGGCGAAAGCATTCCAGCTTATTGTTGCAAATGAAAACTCATTAGCCGATGTGGCTTTTTTATGCGGCTATCAAAGTTTATCATCATTTAGCAACACGTTCTACCAGGTTACCAAAACCCGCCCGTCAGAGCATCTGATGGCTATGGCTTAAGTGTGCACCCGGGTAAAAGCAACACTGGTTTATTCTTTCACTGTAAAACAAAAAAACGCAGTAAAATTATTTGGCGTTAATTAATTGCAGCCTCTTCTTTATGAATAACCATGTACAATTCCCTGTAATAAGTAACAAGGTCGCTAAGCGTAAATCCCCGGTTTAAACCACTCGGGTTAGGCAATACCCAAACCTTCGACCCACAAAAACCTGCGGGTTGGCAGCCCCATGAAACTTGCTTTTTCCCCGAAAAAGCCACGTACGCCGGTTTGCCCAGGAACGCAATATATTTAGGTTGAAAATGCATCATTTTGATCTTGAAGGCTTCGATGGAACTGTCAAACTCGTCTCGTGAAAGTTCGTCAGCGCGGGCCGTTGCCCTTTCCACAGCCGTGGTGAGGCCATAGCCAAAATCGAGGATACTTGCGTCATTTACAGGATTAATCTCGTACGGTGTAAAACCTGCCTGGTGCAAGGCCTTCCAAAAACGATTGCTTCGCCCGGAGAAGTGATGACCGTCCCATGCAGATTTTAAGCCGGGATTAATCCCGCAAAAAATCACTGCCAGGTTTTTCTTAATAAGATCAGCTAATATTGGCGACATTGCATTCATTTAAATATTTGATCTAAGATCCGCCACAAAATTAACAGCGTATTTAGATAAACTTATTACCAATCCGGTCAAAGTTTATTTGAAAGCAGACAAGTCAGTTATAAATGCATAAAATACTCAAGAGTTTATCCCTATAGCGAGGATAATATTGCCATTATCGCCGGATGGAAATATGGTTCTGAGCTAAGGAATGTATGTATTTGATGAAAGCGCTGAACAGGATTATTAATAATTTGGTAAAAGACCGCCCTGCAATATCATATTAAAGTAAGAAAGCCGGGGTTGGCTGGAATCATCAAATCTTTGGCGCTTTACAAAGGATCAAAGGTTTAATACCGACGTATCTTTGGTTATATAATTATAGTCATAATGGACCGTTTAACATACCTGAATAACGGGAATGCAGGATATATCAACTCGCTTTATGAAGCTTATCAGCATGATCCCGAATCAATAGAGTTTGGCTGGCAAAAATTTTTTGAAGGCTTCGACCTCGGGGCAACTTCTGAATTGACGGCAACACTCCAAGCCCCCAATAATACCGCAGACGTTTCTGAAAACTTTGTAAAAGAGATTAATGTACTCAACATGATAAACGGCTATCGTACGCGGGGGCATCTGTTTGCCAAAACAAACCCGGTAAGAGAGCGAAGGCAGTTCTTTCCGGGACTGGGCCTTGAAACATTCGGATTAAGCGATGCAGATCTTGAAACCATTTTTAAAGCGGGCGCCGAAGTTGGTTTAGGCCAGGCGAAGCTGAAAGACATACGCGAACTCCTGGAAAAAACGTATGGTCAGTCTATCGGGGCAGAGTATATGTATATCCGGAACCCCGTAAGGGTGAAATGGTTAAGGGAACGCATGGAAAATTCCAGAAATGCACCAGCGTTTTCAATTGACGAAAAGAAAAGGATACTCAATAAGCTAAACGAAGCCGTAGTTTTTGAAACATTTCTTGGAACGAAATTCCTGGGACAGAAACGCTTCTCGGTGGAAGGGGCGGAATCGCTGATTCCTGCGATGGGCCTGGCGATTGAAAAAGGGGCGGATATGGGTCTGGAAGAGTTTATTATTGGTATGGGACACAGGGGAAGGTTAAACGTCCTGGCCAATATTATGAAAAAGCCCTATAAAGAAATCTTTGCCGAATTCCAGGGAAAAACACATGATGACGACGAAAACATCAGTGGCGATGTTAAATATCACCTGGGCTACTCCAATGATGTTGCCGCCTTAAATGGTAAAAGCATACACCTGAGTCTTTGCCCAAATCCCTCTCACCTCGAAGCTGTGGATGCCGTTGCAGAAGGATTGACCCGCTCAAAAATAGATCTTAAATATAATGGTGATCACACAAAGATAGCTCCCATATTAATACACGGCGACGCATCGCTTGCAGGCCAGGGCGTTGTGTATGAAGTGCTGCAAATGGAAAAACTGGAAGGATACCTTACAGGCGGGACTATCCATTTTGTTATTAATAACCAGGTAGGTTTTACTACCGATTATAAAGACGGGCGCTCAAGTACCTATTGTACAGATCTTGCCAAAATTGTTTTGGCGCCGGTGTTTCATGTCAACGGGGACGATGCGGAGGCCCTGGCATATGTAATACAAATGGCTATGGAATATCGCCAGGCATTTCATGAAGATGTTTTTATTGATATTCTATGCTATCGCAAATACGGGCACAACGAATCTGATGAACCCAAATTTACACAACCTATTTTATATAGCGCGATAGAGATCCATCCCAATCCTAAGGAAATTTATGTTCAAAAACTGGTAGCTGAAGGCAGTATATCCCAGGAATATGGCACCGAAATCGACAAATCGCTAAGGGCTGAGTTGCAGATTTACCTGGAAGAAGCAAAAGCGGAAGAAAGTATAAAAGTTACCAAACCAATGTTCCTTGGAGCATGGCAGGGGTTACGAAAAGTGAACGGAGCAGATTTTGAACTACCGGTTGATACGGCTTTTTCTGAAGAAACACTCCTGAAAATCGGAAATGATATAACATCGCTGCCGCCAGAAAAGAAATTCATGAAAAAAATAGAAAAGCTTTTCGACGATAGGAAACAACAGGTAAACGGTACAAAGGTATTTGACTGGGCCATGGGTGAATTACTCGCGTATGGGTCACTCCTTACAGAAAATCATTCGGTGCGATTAAGTGGCGAAGATGTTAAAAGAGGAACTTTTTCGCACCGCCATGCCGTGGCCAATGTTGTAGATTTAGACGAAGAATATGTTCCTTTAAATTCATTGGATACTACCGCCAAATTTGAAATATATAACTCTCATTTGTCTGAGTATGGTGTTTTGGGATTTGAATATGGCTATGCTTTGGCAAACCCAGGTGCGCTGGTTTTATGGGAGGCGCAATTCGGCGACTTTTTAAATACGGCCCAGGTTATTGTTGATCAATATGTGGCCAGCGCAGAAACAAAATGGCAGCGTGCTAATGGACTCGTAATGTTATTGCCTCATGGCTATGAAGGCGAGGGGCCGGAACACTCTTCCGCAAGGGTCGAGCGGTTCATGGAACTATGTGCTGATAATAATATCCAGGTGGTAAACTGTACAACCCCGGCTAATTTCTTTCATGTATTACGCCGGCAATTACACCGTGATTTCAGGATCCCACTGGTTGTTTTTACACCAAAAAGTTTGTTGCGGCACCCTCTATGTGTTTCGCCCCTGGTTGATTTTACCGACGGTAAGTTTCACGAGCTAATTGATGATGAGTATGTAACCCGTGATGAAGTAACGAGGGTGCTTTTCTGTTCAGGCAAAATTTATTATGACCTGCTTAAAAAGCAGCAAACTGACAAGCGCGCGGATGTCGCACTTGTACGTGTTGAACAGCTCTATCCTACCCCACTTACGCAAATGCATAAGATAAGGGATAAATATGCATTGGCCAAGGATTTTATTTGGGTACAGGAAGAGCCTGAAAACATGGGTGCCTGGCCTTATATGTGGCGGAAGCTTCGTAAAACCAATATTTCGCTTGATGTTATTTCAAGAGCAGAGAGCAGCAGCACCGCTACCGGTTTCAAAAAGAAACATCTTGAGCAGCAAATGGAAATTGTTGACCGCGCGTTTGCACCAAATGATGGTAATTCGATATCTTAAAAACCAACAAGCGCAGATGTTAATATTGACTGTTAATCAAATTAAAAATGGCGACTAACATAGTAACAAAGTTCACTATCGGGACTGAACAGGGTATCAATGTCTTGCTTTTTCTTACAGCAGCAATTGCAAGAGAGAAATTTGCAGGAAAGATCCCTGATCAGGAACTTGAAGATTACATCAACATAAACTTTAATAAAGATGCCTTGATAATAGAGCTAAATAGTCTGTCGAATCAATATTTAATGGTTTATGCGGATGATGAGCCAGCGGGCTATGCCAGGGTAACGTCCAAAGGATCGCGGCCGAAACTTTTTGATAACAAAACGCTGGCAAGAATAGCTGACTTTGGCGTATTAGCGAAATATAACGATCCTTTGATCTGGAAATCGCTATTTGAAAAATGCCTTTCAATATCAACTATGCAGCAAGTGATTTGGATAAGCGAAGACGAAAACAATCCTTATTTGGATTTTTTTGAAAGCTACGGATTCAAACGAAACGCTGATATCACAGCCCCCCAGAAACTCTCACTTGCGCCTGTTTATCTTGTTAAAGAGAAAATTTGAATAGTGTTAAGTCAACAGCCTTAAGTCTTAAGTCAAATTTTGTCTTTTTCTGACTTAGAACTCCAGACTTTCGACTTAAGACTAAGCGTCAATTCAAGCGTGACCCGGCACTAGTTACCCAGCCATCCCTACCCCTGCTTTAAGCCGATTGACGGGGCATCAAAATGAGCTGTCGCCCTACGCGTACCAGCAGGTTGCCCAAACCTGCCGCTCCGTATTTGATAAACTGTTTGAACCAGCAGGTATAGAATAACAATTGTGGCAACCAATAATAAAACCGATGCCAACACCCAGTGTGTGGCATCGGGCTGTCTTTGGGCGTACCGTAAACACGAGCCCGAAACTAATGCAAGCGGAAAGCTTACTGACCACCATGAAACCTGGAAGGGGCAACATTTAGGCAGCAGGGCTATTTTGCTGCCGAATAGTAATAATAAAAACAGACAAAAATAAAAGAACACACTCGCCAAAATGTCCTGGGCCCCACTCAGCCCTTCATAGCCGTTAAATGCCAGGGCAAACGGCGCTACCAGGATTAAAAGCGATGGCTGCACACTAACGGGCAATTGTGGCTGAAAAAAAAGCCGCGATATAATGATAGTCATCATAATGATGATAAAAATTATCCCGATACCAAAAAACATTAGGCAGAGTTCATGAGATCCGGCAAATTTTAACGAGTTGCCCACGATAGGTACATTCAAGGTGCCTACAACCGGCAGTACCCAAACAGGCATTGCACTTTCGGGTAACTGTTGTTCAGTGATCCATTTATGCAATACAAACCAGGCAAATAAAAACGTTAGCGTTATTCCAAGCAGCCATATTGCATTAGCAACCAGGGGGGCATACGGTAATAAAACACCTGGTATAAGCAATAATGAGATGGTGAAGGTTGAAAAAAAGCCCACCGAAACAGTATTTTTGAATTCGCTTTCCACTAACGCGTTATAGCGGATCCATTTAACGGTATAGGTTATCACCAGCAAAACAAAAATCAAAATTGCCGTCCATCCAATTATTTCAGCAATTAGCCTGCTTATATCCCATACCTGGCTCGCCAAACGCCACGCGAAACAAAGACCTGAAAGGCCCATCACTGCTCCAAAAAGGCTAACAGGCATAAATTCTATGAAGGTGGACTTATGAACATCACTATCGTTAAATTCCATATTCAAATCAAAATTTTATTAATGATGCATCCAAATCAAATGCCATGTTTTCATCTCACTGAAAATCAACATCGTAAAACAATATACCTGTTTTATCAACCACGAAATTTCGCTAAAGCCGGAAATATCAGCATCCGGAACCGGGATTTTAAATCAAACAAAACCAGTAAGTCCACGGGATGCGATTACAACAACTAAGATTAGTTGCCAGCTAAAAAAAACAGGCGCTTCTTTTTTTTTCAAAAAAATTTCATAGATTTATTTAAGTTTGATAATGTCTCATTAATCAAGGTAATCGCCCCCCCCGGTCAAAGCCTTTTCCTTAGCTTTTATTGTAACGAATTTTAATAAACTACTTTGAAAAAAGGGAGGGTTGCGTATCTGTTAAAACATCCTGATATTATGAAAAGGGCATTCACTTTTATAATATTTATTTTATCTGCAATGAGGCTTGCGGCTCAGGACACTCTGGAGCAATCTCCAAAAGAAATACTTTTCCTAACTTTAAAAAGCAAGCCTGATTCCAACCTGGTAAACCTGCAGTTAAAGTTAGGGTACTATTATCATTCTAAACCGCTTTCTGAACCGGTAAAACCGGGCGAGTATAAACACAACCAGGACAGTGCGATCAACCTTTTTAACCAGGCATTACAGCTGAGTATTAAGCTAAATAACACCGACTTGCAATATAATACCCTGGATATGATTGCTGAATGTGAAAGTGAGACCGACCCGGAGCGTTCTAAACAAATTTTACTAAGAGCAGTAACCTATTATCATAAAAAAGGTAATCTTAGCAAAGAAGCGCATGCCTGGGAGCGTTTAGGTGGCGCGTACTTTGAAAATACTAAATTCAACGATAATGTGCCTGAGAGGATAAGGCATTACCAACACGCCCGTTCATTGTATCTGCAAAACAATGAGCTGATAAATGCAGCCGGGATTTTAACGAATATTGCCGCTAACCAAATAGTTATTAAACAGTTTGACCTGGCCGAAAAAGAACTGCAACAAAGTTTGGCCGAATACAAAGCGCTGGGATACAAGAAGCTGCAATATACTTATATGACGCTCGTTGATCTGGAATACGCAAAGGGTAATTATTACCGGACCATTGCTTACTGTCTACAAGGTATCAAAAGCACGGTAGCCGGTGAAAACATACGCCATACCTCCTATTTTTACTGGAATGCAGCAAGGTGCAATTTTGCAGTAGAAAAATATCAGGAAGCACTGGATTGGCTTCTAAAAGCAATAAATATTGATCCGGAATATCCGGATTATAAATATTTCCTGGTTGAAACCCTGTTGGCATTAAACAGAACAGAAGAAGCAAAGGCGACGCTAAATGACATTGCAAAAGAGAAGTTTCAGCATACTTCCTGGGATACATTAAACCAGTATAAAGCGCTCGCTCTTTATCACGCTAAAAAAAATAACACTGACCTATCGGTTCGATATTACCTTAAGAGCCTCGAAATGGCCGAAAAGGTATTTGGCGAGGGAGGCTACTCATGGCATATAATATGTTATAACGGAATTGCACAAGTTTACTTAAAAGCCGGCCAGGCGGAAAAAGCTAAAAAGTACATTAATTATGCTGCATTAACCTTTAAAAAAGCTCAAAGCGTTCCGGATCCCGGGGGAATTTTAGTGGATTTCTATACTAATTCATATAAATATGATGTCGCAAACGGCAATTACAGGGCCGCATTTAAAAATGCGAAAACACCTTTGGACCGCGGGAGGCTTTTAGTAGATTTTTATAATAATACATATAAATATAATGTCGCCACTGGTAACTATGCAGCCGCGGTAAAAAATTTAGAGCATCGGGTCACCCTTCAGGATTCCCTTTTTACCGCTGATAAAGATAAGCAGTTAGCAGAACTGAATATCAAGTATCAAACCGGTCAGCAGGAGCAATCTATAAAAAACCTGCACAGTGATAGCACTGCACAGCGGGCGGAATTGTGGAAGGCCAACCTGCAACGAAACATTACTATCGGCGGCATCCTGGTTATGATCATTGTCAGCGCGTTATTCTATCGAACCTATAAACAAAAGCAAGCAGCCAACAATATTATCACCCATAAAAATGAATTATTACAGCATTTACTAACAGAAAAAGAATGGCTGTTAAAAGAAGTACACCACCGTGTGAAAAACAATTTACATACCGTAATTTGTTTGCTTGAATCACAGGCTGCCTATCTTGAAAACGATGCTTTAAAGGCTATTGAAAGCAGCGAGCACCGGATCTATGCCATGTCGCTGATCCATCAAAAATTATATCAGTCGGATGATATCAAGACAATTGACATGTCGGAATATATTCCCGAGCTGATGAATTCCCTGGAAGATAGTTTTGATGTTTCAAATCAAATTCAATTCAAATTGAGGATAGATCCGGTAAACCTAAATATTTCCCGTGCCATTCCATTAGGGCTCATCATCAATGAAGCTGTAACCAATTCTATAAAATATGCTTTCCCGGACAATAGGAAAGGTGAAGTTTTAATTTCCCTGGTCGATGAAGGTCAAAGAATAAAACTTGAACTGGCCGACAATGGCATCGGCATGCCGGAAATTGACAACAACGCAGCATCGGGATCCCTTGGCTTGCAATTAATTAAAGGCCTGAGTGAAGATATAAGCGCCGATATTAGCTTTGAAGTTGACAAAGGAACAAGGATCACCATCGTATTTGAACAGGATGTATTGAATGGCATGGATAGTTTTTTGAAAGCAACTGAAGCTACAACAGTGCATCCATAGGGTTTTATTATCAACTACTTACCTGCATTCAGTAAATATGACTAAATGAAATAGACTGATAATGAGCGTGTTTCATAGCGTTCCGGGTGTTCCGCGTGTGCAAAAATGGAACGCTACCAATATACCGAACGTTGCAGAGTCGGATGCTTCCTCTCTCCCGCTGACAGGTAGTCGCCGTGCATGTTTGTAACCTAGCAGCTGGAGACGCAATGCGTTCCGTCGCTACGTTGTAAACCATGTAAAATTAAAATGCCTGATAATGAGCGTGTTTCACAGCGTTCCGGGTGTTCCGTGTAGAAAAATGGAACGCTTTGCCGGCGTTTGTACTGAAACCTCACCCCACCCACTCAACCCATTGACTTCGCCAGGCCGGCGCCTCGAAGGGATCTGCGAAATATTGTGTTTCGTGCACCACCTTACCGTTACGGAACTCCATAATACTCACCGTAAAAGCAGATTGCCCCTGATAATCGATGGCATATTCCGTGATCCAGAGATCACCATTTCCGACAATCCGCCTTACCTTGAAGCCTGACGGCTTACCCGGATGATGACTCCGCAATGCCTGCAAATTCTTTCGCCCCAGAATTCGCTCGCCCGACTGGGGATAATCACAGATGGCATCGTCATCGTAAATATCATGTTCTGCGTCTGCATTACCGGCTGCCGACGCCTGCCAGTGCGCGTTTAACGCGTCGCGTATTTGTTCTTCTTTCATGGGCCATATATTGTTATTTGCTGTCTTTATGGTTTTACTTATTAATTGGTTGATTAGCTACCAAAATCAACCAATTAATCAACCACTCAACTTAATTAACCCAATCAGCCACTCACTGTCGTCCTTTTTGCGAAATGGGATAAGCTTTTGCCCGGAAATCAAGCATCGGGTCGGCGGTTTCAATACCCACCGGCACGTTGTTTGGGATAAAGATCAGGGCTTTATCCTGTTCCGGGGTATTTGAA
>Ga0193702_1000602_pt1 | contig 10702 bp, 10 predicted proteins | sample U3a1metaG_FD_143060 | JGI IMG/M metagenome (GOLD analysis project Ga0193702, IMG submission 143060) | Soil microbial communities from a riparian zone of the East river system, Colorado, United States - U3a1 | ecosystem: Environmental > Terrestrial > Soil > Riparian zone | place: USA: East River... | reverse complement strand
ACACACCGGCTGGGACGGCGCGCGCAGCGCCCGCCTCGGCGCGGCGGTGCTGCAGCCGATCCTGCAGTCGCTGCGCTGACCGTCGTTCCCGCGCCGTACTGTCATTCCCGCGCCGTACTGTCATTCCCGCGGCGTACCGTCATTCCCGCGCAGGCCCGTCATTCCCGCGCAGGCGGGAATCCATGCTCAGCATGGGTCCTGCCTGCGCGAGGACGACGCTACTTGCGGTTCGCGCCGATCAGGTAGTTTTGCATCGACGCTTCGGCCACCGACGCCCAGGTGTTCTGCTCCTGGCGGAAGTGCTTCCACGGCTCGTAGATCTTCTTGAACTTCGGATTCTTGGCCGCTTCCTCTTCCATCATCGCGGTCGCGGCCTTGTTGCCCGCGTCCATGATCTCCTTCGAGAAGAACTTGAGCTTGGCGCCGTTCTTGATCAGGCGCGCCAATGCGGCCGGGTTCTTGGCGTCGTAAGCGGCCTGCATGTAAGTGTGCGCCTCGTACGACGCCGCCTCGACCGCCGCCTGGTATTCCTTGGGCAGCTTGTCCCATTCCTTGAGGCCGATGTAGAACGACAGCTGCGGCCCCGGCTCCCACCAGCCCGGCGCGTAGTAGTACGGCGCCACCTTGTAGATGCCCAGCTTCTCGTCGTCGTAGGGGCCGACCCACTCGGCGGCGTCGATCGTGCCTTTTTCCAGCGACGGGTAGATGTCGGCCGCCGGCAGTTGCTGGGTCACCACGCCGAGGCTGCTCATCACGCGCCCCGCGAGGCCGGCGATGCGCATCTTCAGGCCCTTGAGGTCGGCCACGGTCTTGATCTCCTTGCGGAACCAGCCGCCCATCTGGGTGCCCGTGTTGCCGCCCATGAAGTTGATGATGCCGTAGCCCTTGAAGAATTCGCGCAGCAATTCCTTGCCCCCGCCCTGCTCGAACCAGGCGCTCTGCTGGCGCGAGGTCAGGCCGAACGGCATGCAGCAGTCGAAGGCAAAGGTCGGATCCTTGCCCACGTAATAGTAGGACGCCGATTGCCCCATCTCCACCGTGCCGGCCTGGACCGCGTCGAGCACCTGCTGCGGCGGCACGATCTCGTTGGCGGCGAACACGCGGATGTTGAACTTGCCGCCGGTCAGGGCCGCGACGCGCTTGCTGAACACGTCGGCCGTGCCGTAGATGGCGTCGAGGTTTTTCGGGAAGCTGCTGGCGAGGCGCCAGTTGATGGTTGGCAGCGCCTGGGCCAGCGCCGGCGCGGCCACCGCGCCCACCGAGGCGCCCACTGCCGCTTTCTTGAGGAATGAACGACGTTCCATACCTGTCTCCTGCGCTTTTTCTAGTGGAGGGACAAACCTTGCAACCCGGATATGGTACTGCATTACAACACTGAGCGTCCGTTGCGGCCTCAGCTGCCGGCCACCACCATATTCTCGATCAGGATGGAGCCGGTCTGCTTGTTGCCGCGGATAAGCACGTCGTTCCCGATGGCCACGATCTGGGCGAAGATGTCCTTCATGTTGCCGGCGATGGTGATTTCCTCGACCGGATACTGGATCACGCCGTTCTCGACCCAGAAGCCGGACGCGCCGCGCGAATAGTCGCCGGTCACGTAATTGGTGCCCTGCCCCATCAGCTCGGTGACCAGCAGCCCGCGGCCCATCTTGCGCAGCATGCCGGCGAAGTCGTCGCCCTTCTTGGTCAGCGAGGAGGTCAGCGACAGATTGTGCGAGCCGCCCGCGTTGCCGGTGGTTTTCATGCCCAGCTTGCGCGCCGAGTACGAGGACAGGAAATAGCCCTGCACCACGCCGTCCTTGACCACCGCGCGCCGCACGGTGCGCACGCCTTCCTCGTCGAACGGGGCCGAGCCGACGCCGCCGACCACATGCGGGTCTTCGAGGATCTGGATATGCTTGGGGAACACCGGCTTGCCCAGCGAATCGAGCAGGAAGGTCGACTTGCGGTACAGCGCGCCGCCCGAGGTGGCTTGCACGAAGGAGCCCAGCAGCCCGGCCGCCAGCGGCGCCTCGAACAGCACCGGACAGCTACGTGTATCGAGCTTGCGCGCGTTCAGGCGCGCCAGTGCGCGCTCGGCGGCATAACGGCCCACGGCTTCGGGCTTGGACATCTTGTTCGGATCGCGCACCGAGGTGTACCAGTCGTCGCGCTGCATCTTGGCGCCCTTGCCGGCGATCGGCGCGACCGACAGCGTATGGCGCGAGAACGGATAGCCGCCCGAGAAGCCGCGCGTGTTGGCCGACACGAAATGCGACTGCTGCACGTGCACGCTGGCGCCCTCGCTGTTGCTGATGCGCGGGTCGACCTCGAACGCGGCCGCCTCGGCGCGCTGGGCGATGGCCACCGCTTCCTCGGTCGAGATCAGCCAGGGGTAGCACAGCTGCAGGTCGCGCGGCGCCAGTTCGAGCATGTCGGCGTCGGCCAGGCCGGCGCAGTCGTCTTCGGCGGTGAAGCGCGCGATGTTGTAGGCCGCATCGACCGTGGCGCGCAGCGCGGCCGGCGAAAAGTCGGACGTGCTGGCATTGCCGCGCTTCTGGCCGATATACACCGTCACGCCCATGCCCTTGTCTTTGTTCTGTTCGATGGTCTCGATCTTGCCGCGCCGGACCGACACCGACAGGCCGCCGCCCTCGCTGATCTCGACGGCCGCATCGCTGCCGCCGGCCTCGCGCGCGAAGGCCAGCACGTCGCCGGCGAGCTGCTTGAGCTGGTCCTGGGTGTGGATAAAGACGGATTCGTTCATGTCGTGTTTTCTTCGGCTGTCCGGTAAAGCGGTTATCATAGCAGTCGTTTACAGTTTTCACTGGTCGGCCATGCGCCTATCGGATCATTACCATGCCAAATCCAAACCGCGGCTCGGTGGGCTTCCAGTCCTCCGAGTTCGAGCAAGAGTACGAACGTCCCTCCAAGTCTGAGCTCAAGCGCAAGATGAGCGAGCTGCAAAAGCTCGGCGAAGAGCTGGTGGCCGAGGCGCGCGACCGCGTCAAACGGGTGCCGATGCCGGAGGACGTGCGCGACGCCATCCTCGAATGCCAGACCATCACCGACCACGAGGGCCGCCGGCGCCAGATGCAATTCGTCGGCAAGAAGATGCGCACGCTCGACGACGAAGAAGTGGCCGTCATCCAGCGCACCATCGACAGCTGGAAGGGCATGTCGAAGGCCGACACCGCGGCCCTGCACGCGCTCGAGCGCCGCCGCGAAAAGCTGCTGGCCGACGACAAGGCCCTGACCGTGCTGCTGAGCGAGCACGCGGAGCTCGACGGCCAGCACTTGCGCACCCTGATCCGCAACGCGCGCAAGGAGCAGGCCGAGAACAAGCCGCCCAAAGCCTATCGCGAGATTTTCCAGATCCTCAAGGACCTCGCGAAAAAAGACAAGGCCGCCCAGCCGGACGAAGACAGCGAGTTGACCGACGATGAGCACGACGACGAATAAAGCGACGAATGACGAGCCCGAACTGCTGATCGGGCTGGTCTCGGTGTCCGACCGCGCCAGCGGCGGCGTGTACCAAGACAAGGGCATCCCCGCATTGAACGAGTGGCTGGCCGCCGCGCTGACCACGCCGTTCCGGGTCGAGGCCCGCCTGATCCCCGACGAACGCGCCCAGATCGAAGCGACCCTGGTCGACCTGGTCGACCGCCAGCGCTGCCATCTGGTGCTGACCACCGGCGGCACCGGCCCCGCGCGGCGCGACGTGACGCCGGAGGCCACGCTGGCCGTCGGCACCAAGGAGATGCCCGGCTTCGGCGAGCAGATGCGCCAGATCAGCCTGCGCTTCGTGCCGACCGCGATCCTGTCGCGCCAACTGGCCGTGATCCGCGAGATCGACGGTCACGCGGCCCTGATCATGAACCTGCCCGGCCAGCCCAAGGCCATCAAGGAAACGCTGGAAGGCCTGAAGGACGCCGTCGGCCAGCAGATCGTCGGCGGCATCTTCGCCGCGGTGCCCTATTGCGTGGACCTGATCGGCGGCCCTTACATGGAAACCGATCCCGCCGTGTGCAAAGCCTTCCGCCCCAAATCCGCATTACGAGAATCCACATCATGACCGAACTGCTTGAAACGATCGACGTCGACACCGCGCCGAATCCCGAAGTCGCCATCATCTGGATGCATGGGCTGGGCGCCGACGGCAACGACTTCGTGCCGCTGGTGCGCGAGCTCGATCTGACCGGCCTGCCGGCGATCCGCTTCGTGTTCCCGCATGCGGACACGATGCCGGTGACGATCAACGGCGGCTACGTGATGCGCGCCTGGTACGACGTGTTCGACCGCGACCTGGTGCGGCGCGACGACGAAGACGGCCTGCGCGCCTCGCAGCTGCAGGTCGAAGCGCTGATCGCGCGCGAAAAGGCGCGCGGCATTCCGGCCTCGCGCATCATCCTGGCCGGCTTCTCGCAGGGCTGCGCGATGACGCTGCAGACCGGCCTGCGCCACCCCGAGACGCTGGCCGGCTTGATGTGCCTGTCGGGCTACCTGCCGCTGATGGACAAGATAGCGGCCGAACGCACCGAGGCCGGCCTGGCCACGCCGATCTTCATGGTCCACGGCCGCCAGGACGGCGTGATCCCGGTGGCGCGCGCCGAACAGTCGCGCGACAAGCTCACCTCGATGGGCTACCAGGTCGAGTGGCACGACTACATGATGCAGCATTCGCTGTGTTCCGAAGAAGTAGACCACATCTCCGCCTGGCTGAAAAACGTCCTGGCATAAGGAAGCAATATGAAAAAAACCGGCATGGCAAAGAGCGACGCCAAAAAATTGATGGGCAAGATGGTCGCTCCTGGCGCAGCCGGTTTCGGCAACGGCGACGCAGTCGCGGTCGACAAGCGCGAACAGCGCCGGCGCGACCAGGCGCTGGGACTGGTGCCGTTCGCGGTCAAGCTCAATAGCACGCTCGTGTCGCAGCTGCAGACGCTGGCCAAGGAACGCGGCGCGGACCTGAACGACACCGTGGCCGAGGTGTTGGCCAAGGGCCTGGCCGCCTGATCCCGCGGGAGACGAGCATGGCAAAGAAAGAAGAACTCGACGAAGAGACCCTGGCGCTGATCCACTGGTGCATCGAGGTTGAAAAACACCTGGTGGCCGGCGGCGCCACCCAGCAGCAGGCGCAGGAGCATATCGAAGAGCAGGTCGAGTGGTTCACCGACCAGTTTTACGATGGCCTGACGCCCGAGGAAGCGGCCAAGGAAGCGCTGGCCTGAGCGTCACCGTTCGCTAACCCGGCAGCGGCGCCGCGCTGGAAGGCGGCGTGCCGGTTTGCGCGGTGTTCATCACCATCGCGAGGAAGGTGTAGTAGCCGTTGATGCCCATCAGGTCGACCACGCCATGCTCGCCGAACAGCGCCAGCGCGCGCGCGTAGCTGTCGTCGGTGACCCGCTTGAGCTGGTGCAGCTCGATGCAAAAGGCGTAGACCGCAGCCTCGTCGTCCTGCAGGCCGTGCGGCTTGCGGCGCTGGGCGATGGCGTCGATGACCGCAGGCGCGATCCCGGCCTGCGCCGCGATCGGCGCATGGATCGCCCACTCGACCTGCTGGTTCCACTGGCGCGCGGTGACCAGGATCGCCAGCTCCGACAAGCGGGTGCCGATCGCGCTGCGGTAGCGCAGGTATTCGCCCATGCGCTGGGCGCATTCCATCAGCTCGGGACTGCGCAGCAAGGGGACGAAGGGGCCGTACAGCGCCCCGCGCGGACCGTCGATGACGGCCTGGGCGGCCGCGCGCTGGGCCGGATTCATCTGGTCGGTGGGGAGGGGGCCGAGCCGGTCGCTCATATGCTGACGTCTTTCCGTTAAGTTGGAAAAATAGTCGCATATTTCGCTGAAAATGCAAAAGGAATAAAAAAACCCCGAGCTTGCGCCCGGGGTTTTTCGGTCAAGGTGCTGCGCGGCTTAGAACTTGTAGCTGGCGCTCAGGTAACCGGTTGCGCCATGCGCGTCGTAGTAAGTCGGATCGTAGCCTTCCTGGAAGTAGGTCCCCAGGGTGATGGCTTCAGGCGGCGCGCGGTTGAACAGGTTGCGCACACCGGCGCGCACGGTCAAACCCTTGATGCCGGCGTAGGCCACTTGCGCGTCCCAGGTCGAGAACGCACCGACGTGCACCGGATCGGTGCCAGTGGCCGAATCGGCACGGGCCGCATCGTGGTAGCCGGACTGGAAGTTCTGGGTCAGGTCGACGCCCCAATCCTTGTATTTCCAGTCCAGGTTCAGCTGGTGCTTCCAGCGGAAGATGATGCCGCCGTTCGATACCGCGTTCAAGGGCGAACCGTCGGGACCGATGGTGCTCGCCACACTGCCCTGCACCGAACCGTCCGGCAGGGTCTCGTCGAACTTGCTGGTGTAGGTGCCGTTCAGGCGGGTGCTGAAGGTGCCGTAGTTATCGGTCTTGGCGATGCGCCAGCGCGCGTCGAGGTCGACCCCTGCGGTCTTCAGACCACCGGCGTTCAGGTTGGTGCTGGTGATCTGCGTGATGTTGCCTGCGGAGTCACGCGTCACGAGCCCAGTGTAGGTCGCGTTGCCGGCCGCAGCCTGCTCGGCGATGAACTGCGGATTGAGCGTGGTGACCAGATTGTTGACGTTGATCTTCCAGTAATCCACGGCGATCGACAGGCCAGGCACGGGATCGATCACGAAGCCGATCGACGACTGCTCCGATTTCTCCGGCTTCAGGTTCTGGTTGCCGCCGATCAGCTGGTTGTACTGGCCGGTGGTGCCGGTGACCGGATCGACGAAGGTCGCGGTGGTGGCGAGGGCCTGCGGATTGTACAGCTCAGTCAAGGCTGCCTCGCGGAAGCCGCGGCCGTACGAAGCGCGCACCAGCAGTTGCGAAATCGGCTGATAGCGGAAGTTGACCTTCGGGTTGGTCGAGGTCGCGTTCGGGTAGCGGTCGGTACGCACCGCCAGGTCGCCTTCCAGCGACTTCAGGATTGGCACGCTGAGTTCGCCGAACAGCGCCGACGAATTGCGCGATGCCGACAAAGGCAGCACCTGCAAACCGTAACCGGAGATGTCGCCCGACTGGTAGGCGGCGCTCGGGTTCAGGCTCAGGTTCTCGTCGGTGATCGAGGCGCCGACCGCAAACTTCATCATGCCGGCAGGCAGCTGATACAGGTCGCCCGACATGCGCGCTTGCAGCGCATCGTTGGTCAGCACCGAGTTGATCATCTGGCCGACAAAGTTGGTCGCATTGATTTGCGCGGCCAGCGCGGGAGTCTGGTTTTTCACGTACGGGTTGAAGGCGTTGTTGTTGCTCAGCAGCTGAACCAGCGCCAGTTGCGACTGATAGCCGGACTGGGTGGATTCGGTCACGTCGCTCGAATTGTGCACGTAGGCGACGTCGTAGTCGTAGCCCTTGACGGTGCCGCGCATGCCGAACACCAGGTGCGACATCTTGGCCAGGTCTTCGTGCTCGCGCGGGCCGCCGTCGAAGGCGCGATAGCTGACGGTGACCGGCTGGCCGGCCGCGGCGGTCCCGGCCAGGAAGCTGGCGGGGTAGAACGGGCTGCTCGGCGACAGGATGATGGCCGGGTACACATTGGCCTTGGCGAAGGCGGCGTCCGGCGCCAGGAACGAGGCGCTGTACGGCGACGCCTGTTCGATCGTGGTGGTGGTCTGCTCCGAGTGGAAGCCTTCGACGAAGACTTCGTTGTTCTCGTCGAGCTTGAAGCGCAGGCTGCCGGCCAGGTTGGCGCGCTTGATGTCGGGCGCGAGCGGCACGAACGGCGCGGAGTTGTAGCGGCAGGCGCCGAGGTTGGCGTCGAACTGGCTGCCGTTGACGGTGCAGTCGCCGGTGTTGAGCGGATTGCCCAGGCCCTTGCCGAGCGAGTTCAGCGAGTTCGGCACGGTGCCGGCCGCGTTCGCGGTGGTGCTCGGATCGAAGGTGCTCAGGTTGCCGCTCGGGGTGGCGCTGGCGTCGCGCAGGCCGTTGTTGTTCCAGGCCTGGTTGGCGTAGCTGCGCTGGCTGCCGTAGATCGCCTTTTCCTTGGCGACGTCGGCCGACACCGTGACGTTGAAGCGGTCGGTATCGAAGTCGCCCCAGCCGCCGATGATCGAGGCCTTGTTGGTCTGGCCGCCGCCGTCCTTGGTGCCGCTGGTGTAGCCGGTCACTTCGACGCCGTTGAAGTTATTGCGCAAGATGAAGTTGATCACGCCGCCGATCGCATCCGAGCCGTACACGCCGGAGGCGCCGTCCTTCAGGACGTCGACGTGGTCGACCGACGCCAGCGGAATCGAGTTGATATCGACCGTGGTGCCGTCGGTGGCGTAGTTGGCCAGGCGGCGGCCATTGACCAGCACCAGGGTCTTGCCGGAGCCGATGCCGCGCAGGCTGGCCGACGACAAGCCGTAGGTCGACGAGCCCGCGCCTTCCGCCACGTTGTTCGCGCCGACGCTGGTGTTGGCGGTAATCTGGGTCAGCAGTTGTTCGGTCGAGGTCACACCCAGTTTCTGGATGTCTTCGTGAGTCACGGTCTGCACCGGCAGGGCGCCTTCGACTTGCGCGCGCTTGATCGACGAGCCGGTGATTTCAACGCGCTGCATGGCGGCGGCGGGCGGTGGGGCGTCCGGCGCGCTCTGCGCCTGGGCGGCGCCAATCGCGCCCAGTCCCAGCACCACGGTGCCGGAGAACATCAGGCGCAAGGAGCGCGCCAGGTTTTTTTCTTGGATCATTTTTAGTTCCGATTCTTTGAAGGTTGAGCTAAGCACCATCGGATGGATGGCGCCCCGAAAAAAGTTGGCTATCCCAACGTGCCAATCTGTTTCTGATCGCTCGACAGGCAGATCTTTCATGGAGCTCGCATCGCTGCGCAGGCGAACTCGGCCTCATAAAAACATTTCCATGGATGGAGTGTCAACGGCTGGACGAAAGGGCTATTTTGAAAACAACAGGCGAGGGAAGAAGTGTAAAAAAGACGTACATTAAGCGAGCCTTAAGTATGCGTTTTGCATTCCGTTTCGGCCCCGCTGCGCTAAATATTGTTAGGCCAAGCGCGCGCCGTGGCGGCATAAATTCTTTGACAGCGTGTAGCTTGCAAAAACGTCATGTCAAAAAGAAGAAGGACACCGCGCCCAGGGTCACAATTTATTACATCTGTAGAAAGGTGACGGATGGAAAAAAATTCGCGCCGCTACGGTGTTAGATCAATAGAAATCGCGCCGTTCGAGTCTATTGTCAACCGTCAATCTTTCGATCACGAGGAGACGGAATGAGCCACATCATCCACCGCAATTTGCGCCAGGCGCCGCCGGTCGCCGTCAGCGCGCAGGGCATGCTGGTGCGCGACAGCGCCGGCAAGACCTACATCGACGCCAGCGGCGGCGCCGCCGTGTCCTCGCTCGGACACGGGCACCCCGACGTCCTGGCCGCGATGCACCGCCAGGTCGACCGCCTCGCCTACGCCCATACCGGCTTCTTCAGCACCGAGGCGGCCGAGGAACTGGCGGCGCGGCTGTCGGCCGGCGCGCCCGAGGGTGTCAGCGAGGTCTATCTGGTGTCGGGCGGGTCGGAAGCGATGGAGACCGCGATGAAGCTGGCGCGCCAGTACTTCGTCGAGGCCGGCGAAGCGCAGCGTGCGCTGTTCATCGCGCGCCGCCAGAGCTTCCACGGCAATACCCTGGGCGCGCTGGCGGTGGGCGGCAACGAATGGCGGCGCCGCCATTTCGCGCCGCTGCTGATCGACGTGCCGCGCGTGGCGCCCTGCTACGAATACCGCGGCCGCGGCGAGCGCCAGAGCCTCGACCAGTACACCGACGGCCTGCTGCGCGAACTGGAGGCGAAGATCCTCGAGACCGGCCCCGAGAAGGTGATCGGCTTTTGCGCCGAGCCGGTGGTGGGCGCGACCGGCGGCGCGATTCCGCCCACGCCGGGCTACTTCCGCGGCGTGCGCGCGCTGTGCGACAAGTACGGCATGCTGTTCATCGCCGACGAAGTGATGTGCGGGATGGGCCGCACCGGCAGCATGTACGCGATCGAGCAGGACGGCGTGACGCCCGACATCATCACCATCGGCAAAGGCTTGGGCGCGGGCTACCAGCCGATCGGCGCGGTGCTGGCGCGCGCCGGCCTGGTGGCACGCCTGCGCGACGGCAGCGGCGCTTTCCAGCACGGCCACACCTACATCGGCCATCCGGTGGCGGCGGCGGCCGCGCTGGCGGTGCAGAAGGTGATCGAACGCGACGACCTGCTGGGCGCGGTGCGCATGCGCGGCGAATCGTTACGGCGCATGCTGAAGGACGCCTTCGGCGGCCATCGGCACGTTGGCGACATCCGCGGCCGCGGCCTGCTGCTGGCGCTCGAGATGGTGGAGGACCGCGCGACCAAGGCGCCGTTCGCGCCCGAGCGCAAGCTGCATGCGGCGATCAAGGAGCAGGCGATGGCGCGCGGGCTGATGGTGTATCCGATGGGCGGCACCATCGACGGCCGCAACGGCGACCATATCCTGCTGGCGCCGCCGTTCATCGCGACCGAGGCCGACCTGGGCGAGATCGTCGCGCGCCTGCACGAGGCGGTCGGCGCGGCGCTGGCTCAGCCCTTGGCGTAGGCGATCACGTCCTGCTGCTGTTCGCCGAGGCCGGCGATGCCGAGCCGCAGGCGGTCGCCGCGCTTGAGGAAGCGCGGCGGCTTGCAGGCCATGCCGACGCCGGGCGGGGTGCCGGTCGCGATGATGTCGCCCGGCTCCAGCGTCATGAAGCGCGACAGGTA
>Ga0193702_1000601_pt1 | contig 10708 bp, 6 predicted proteins | sample U3a1metaG_FD_143060 | JGI IMG/M metagenome (GOLD analysis project Ga0193702, IMG submission 143060) | Soil microbial communities from a riparian zone of the East river system, Colorado, United States - U3a1 | ecosystem: Environmental > Terrestrial > Soil > Riparian zone | place: USA: East River... | reverse complement strand
AAGCCGTTGGTAATATAAAATATAAGTAAAAGACCTTGCTATATATGCAAGGTCTTTTACTCTCATCACTACCTGTGTAAACAATTCTTATTTGCAACGCTATTGGTCTGTGAGACCTTTCCCGGCTTGCCTTTGGTTTTAGTTTGCATTTTATTGGAAAATAAATTTCACCGATAATCATCCCTGGTTAACGGAATAACTTTTCTTTGTCTCAGCTGTAGGTTATTAAGGCAGGGGCGATTGTCGTTTGTGCCTTATACTTTTATGTAGTTATCAAACGATATTGCAACGAGGGGGAACGAATAGGAACAACCTGCTCAAGTGCAAATGAATCTCCCGGTCATACTACAAATGCACTACTAGATCTTCACATTTTTTGTACTTTGCTGTATTTTTTAAAAAGATCGGCAGCTTTTGTAATTATAACAAAAACAATACATGAAAATTTGAACAATACCTCTTATATTTAAATCAGATATTTCTATTAACCTGATTAAACCCTTTACAATGCTTCAGCCGAAACGCCTCCTGTCTATTGATGTGCTCCGGGCCATCAACATGTTTTTCATGATATTTGTTAATGATCTGAGTGGCGTTAGCCATGTTCCAAAATGGATTGATCACGTTAAAGGATATGAAGATGGTATGCATTTTGCCGATACTATATTTCCTTTGTTCCTGTTCATAGCCGGGCTATCCATTCCTTTAGCCATAGGCAGGCGTATTGAAAAGGGAAATTCCTTTACATCTATAGCAGGTTATATTCTTTTAAGATCATTTGCGCTAATAGCGATGGGCTTTTTTCATGTTAACATGGAAGAATACAGCAAGCAGGCTTTCCTGCCTCTGCCTGTTTGGGAACTGCTGCTAACCATAAGCTTCTTTTTAATCTGGCTGGATTACCCGGAAACACTGGCTAAAACAAAACGGTATGCATTAATGGGTACCGGCATAGCGATTATTATTGTATTAGCTATTTTATATAAAGGCCAGGCCGATGGCGGCGGTACCAGGTGGCTTGAACCATCATGGTGGGGGATTCTTGGCCTTATAGGCTGGGCTTACCTGGTTTGCTCGGGCGTTTACCTGCTGGTAAAAGGCAACTTTACAGCATTGATCATCGCCCTTTTGGTACTGGTTGGCATAAATCTTATTGTACATGGCAGGCCCGTTATTAATGGCGAAGTGCTCCGCCTTAAAATTTGGGTTATTAAAGACGGCTCCTGCGCTGCATTGATGATGTTTGGTGTGATAATATCTTTATTGTATTCAAAAATAATTGCCAAAGGAAGCTACAAATGGTTATGGCCCGCGTTTACGGTTTTAGGCGCTGCACTAATAGGGCTGGGCTTTTTTGTAAGGCCATACACCCAGGGGATCTCAAAAATTCACTCAACGCCTGCATGGATCTTTTTATGTACGGGCATCGGGATCTTAATGTTTGAGCTCATTATATTTTTGGTAGATGTTAAGGGGAAAGCAAACTGGTTTAAAATTATTAAGCCTGCCGGCACAAGTACCTTAACCTGTTACCTGATACCTTATTTATTGGTTGCTTTAATGGGCCTTGTGCATTTCAGGTACCCGGAATTTTTAGATGAGGGCACCGGCGGTATCATCCGCTCATTCGCTATATCATTTATAGTTATCCTAATAACAGGTGTGCTCGAAAAAAGGAGGATCAGGCTTAAAATATAAAACGGCTTATTGTATCCCTTATAAAATAAAAAAGGCAGTTTTTATTAATGCAGTAAATCTGTTGATAATTGGTTACCCTGAGGGCTAAAAGCAATGCTGTTGAGATAACATTTGGGAGGTATAATTAAATGCTTTAAAGAGTAACTAATTGAGGAGGCGGGCCGGTTACAAAATAGCCTTAAAACAAAAAAGAGGAAGCAGGTGCTTTCTCTTTTTGTAGTAACTGACCTCATTATTCATCATAAAGAACTAATTGGTTGGATCGAAAATAATAATTACACAAATATATATTCTATGGAGATAGCAGACTAATTTTTTTGTAATTATTTTTAAAAAAAATGCATTTTTAGGGCGAAAAAATACTAACATGGGGTGGTTTACTAACAATATCAGCATTGTTACGCCTTATTTGAGGTTTTTGGCCCATCAAATTATGATATTTATGCAGAAATAATCAATAATGCCCAAAAATGGGATAAACCGGGTTTATATCGATAAAAACCTTTAATTTTTTTAATTTAATCCTTAAAACCGACCAGATTTGAAGTTAAGATTTTTACTCGTCTGCTGCTTAGTTAGCCTGCATATTTTCGCTCAAAAAAAGAATAATAAGTTTCAATACCATATCCACCGTTTAACCTCTGCTATTAAAATTGATGGCGCTATGGATGAGCCTGCCTGGCAGGACGCCGAGGTTGCAAAAAACTTTTATATGGTTTTGCCCATGGATACCAGCTTTGCCAAGGTGAAGACTGAAGTGAGAATGGCTTATGACGATAAAAATATATATATCCTGGCTACCTGCTATAAAGCGTTAGCAGGCCAAAGCATGGTTGAATCATTAAAGCGCGACTTTGCTTTTCAAAAGAACGATAACTTCATTTTCTTCATGGATACCTATAATGATCAAACCAATGGTTATTCGTTCGGGTCAAATGCGGTAGGCGCGGAGTGGGATGGTACCATGTATGAAGGAGGGAAGGTGGATTTGAACTGGACAAACAAATGGGTATCGGCAGTGAAAGATTATCCCGATAGGTATGTTTTTGAGGCATCTATCCCATTTAAATCCATCCGTTATAAAAAAGGGATCTCTGAATGGGGGATTAATTTTAGCCGTAACGATTTAAAAACCACTGAAAAATCAAGTTGGACGCCTGTTCCGCGTCAATTTCCCACGGCATCACTGGCATATACAGGCACGTTGATATGGGATGTGCCACCGCCGGACCCGGGGCCTAATATTTCTATAATTCCGTATGTGTTAACTGGCGTAACTAAAGATTATGCCGGGCATAAGAATGCAGCTTTGCATCTTGAAGCGGGGGGCGATGCAAAAATAGCTGTATCATCAGCGTTAAACCTTGATCTTACGGTACATCCCGATTTCTCGCAGGTTGATGCGGATAAGCAGGTAACCAATTTAAGCAGGTACGAACTTTTTTACCCCGAAACACGCCAGTTCTTCCTGGAGAATGGTGATCAATTTAACAACTTTGGGTACGCATCCATCAGGCCATTCTTTTCAAGGCGGATTGGTTTAACATCCAATATAATAGGCGGTGCACGATTGAGCGGCAAGCTTGATCAGAACTGGCGCATCGGGGTTATGGATATGCAAACCACCAATAACAATGAGACAGGCATCCCTGCTCAAAACTTTACCGTAATAGCGTTGCAGCGAAAGGTATTTGCCCGCTCAAATATTGGGTTCCTGTTTGTAAATAAAGAATCGTTTAATTATCCGCCGGCAACTTCGGCTACACCAACTGATTCAAAATATAACAGCAACTTTGGCCTGGAATTTAACCTGGCATCGTCTGATAATTTATTTACAGGCAAGGCCCTTGTTTTAAAATCATTCAGTCCTGATAAAAAAGGGCACGACTTTACACAGGCCGGTAACCTGCAGTTTGCAAATAAGTACTGGAATGTTGGCGGCCAGTATGAGGTGGTTGGTGCAAACTATAACGCTGGTGTAGGCTATGTGCCACGACAAGGCTATATTAAGGTCAACCCATACGTCGGGTACCTGTTTTTTCCTACACATGGCGCCATCCTGAGCCACGGCCCTCAGCTTAACCTTACCGACTATTATGATGGCTCATTTAACCCGACAGATAACAGGGCTTTCTTTTCGTATCAAATAACGTTCAGGAACAAAAGTATTTTAACCGGCCTGGTTGAGCGCGATTACGTGAAGCTGCTACAGCCTTATGATCCTACAAATTATACCGGTAATTTTTTACCTGTGGGATTGCAAAGCACGTGGCACAATGCCGAATTATCATACTTCTCAGTACCCCAAAGCCTGTTTACATACGATTTTACCGTTGATTACGGCGGCTATTACGACAAAGGGAAAAAGATAAGTGTAGCAAATGATGTTGGTTATCGTTTTCAACCTTTTGTGAATATCCAAATGAATACCACCTACAATAATCTGCAACTACCGCAGCCCTGGGGACAAAAAACATTCTGGCTGGTTGGCCCAAGGGTTGATGTAACCATGACCAATAAGTTTTTCCTTACCGGCTTTTTTCAATACAACGAGCAAGGCAAAAACATCAATATAAACACCCGCCTGCAATGGCGCTACCGCCCGGCGTCTGATTTCTTTATTGTTTATACCGATAACTACCTGCCCCGCCCGTTCTTTGTTAAAAACAGGGGGCTGGTGTTTAAGTTTACCTATTGGTTGAATAACTAGTTGATTAGAGACCAGAGGCTAGAGATTAGGTCGGGAATTGAGAATGATTGAAAAGCCAACCTACCTCCCCCGGGCTGTGTCCTCACAGCACGCTGCTGACAGGTATACGGCTAATAAGTTCTAATATTGATGCTCCAAATTCCGAAGCTAACTAATCTCCAACCTCTAATCTCTACTCTCCCCCAACCACAATAAGGCATCAATCACCATCTTCGCTTCCATTTCACTGCTAAAGGTGTATGATAATGTTTTGTCGGTATTGTCATATTTATGTTCATAGTCCATATCGTTATGGCCCATGTTAAAGTATATCATTTTGTATTTGGTATTGGTCCAAACGGCAGGGTAGTAGCCACTATGCCAGATCTCGCTTTGTTTTGGCCCGGTACCTAACGGGAAACTGGCCGAATCAATGGATGCCAGGATCTTTATATCAGGGTTTTTGCGCAGGTCAAATTCCCATCTGTACCATTCATTTGGTGAGGTTTTAAATGTTTTTGGCAGATGTTTGGTAGCCAGGAACTTTGTGTCAACATCCAAAATTGCTGATGACGGTCGCCATATATTACTTACATACTGCCCTGAGCCCAGGAACTCTTTATGGTACCAATCCCAGTCCTGGTTATATTTGGAAGGGGTAAGCGCAAATGCCGAAAAGTGAAAACCTATCCAGCCTCCGCCATTTTTCATATACTTTTCAAATGCTTCCCTTTGTGCCGGAGCATCAGGCCGGGTATCTAAAAAAATAACCACTTGGTAATGCGATAAAAATTCAGGATTAAGGTTGTTCCAGTTTTTTGTTGAATCGTAGGCGAAATTATATTTTACCGCCATTTTTGGGAACCATCCGTTTGCCTCGTGCACAAAGCTAATATGCGCCTTATCTTCCTGGGCAGTATAAAAGGCTATCACCTTAAACTTAGGCTTGGCACTTTGGCCCTTAACGCTTGTTGCGCAGAAAAACAACAAACAGATATTGAATAATAAAAACGAGGTCTTTTTGATCCTTGATAATAGCAACATTGTATTTGGTTTAATTGATACATGTTAAAATTATATACATTAATTGTTATTTGAATTTTAAAACCACCCTAATTATGCCCTGATGCGGGTTTGTAGAGTGTTTGTAGTGGGATGGATCTTATTACAACCTAAATCCAACCGAAATAACCGCGTGTTCAATGAAATTTAAGTGTGATGCGAAAATAAATTTAAGTTGATCCTGCCATTTTGCATGTTAACTAATCATGTTGCTGATGTTTACTTAACTTTTGGTTTTACCCATCAGGCGGAACAATTGTTAAGTTTTAATTATCAATGGATTAACAATTTTTCCGCAGCTCGTTTATTCAGTATTTCTCCAACATTGACATGATGCTTTGCAAAAAATCACAGGTTATATGCGCATCAAAAATTACTTATTAATACTCTTTATTTTCTTTTCATCCTTCGCTGCGGGCCAAACGGCAAGCCTGGAGGGGAAAATTATTGATGGACAAACCAAAGAGCCGCTAAGTGGCGCGTTTGTTCATTTCGATGGTAAAAATGGCGGCTCAGTAACAAACGCCTTTGGCCATTATTCATTAACAGGCATTCCTCCGGGTACTTACAAGCTTAAGGTAAAGTATATCGGTTATATTGAAAGTGAGCAAAACATAGTCCTTTCTGCTAATCAGGTATCTGCAATGGATATTTCGTTAACTGAGAAAACGGAATCGCTCAAGGATGTAAGAGTTTACGGCTCAGCAAACGCCGAAACGGAATCCTCATCCAGGCGCTCTGAAAAAAATGCTGATAATATTACCAACGTATTATCGGCTCAGGCAATGCAAAGGTCTCCGGATATTAATGCGGCAAATGCACTTTCGCGGGTTTCGGCCATAACAATTCAGCGTAACAGCGGGTCTGATGAAGCGTATGCTATTATAAGAGGGCTTGAGCCACGTTATAACAACACATTAATCAATGGGGTTAAAGTAACCAGTCCTGATCCTGTTTCGAGGTTTATATCTTTAAGCATTGTTCCGTCAGATCTGTTAGAAAGAGTTGAGGTAAGCAAAACTTTAACTCCTGAAATGGAGGGCGATGCGATTGGCGGAACGGTAAACCTTGTTTTTAAAGATGCGCCGGAATATGAATACTTTAAAGCAAATGGCTCGATAGGTTATAGTGCTATTTTCTTTAACCGTAAGTTTGATGATTTTAACCAGGGGGCTGTTCAAAGCAAAAGCCCTACAGAACGATTCGGGCCCAATTACAATGCCCCGGCTGGCTATTTTTCAAGATCGAACCTTGATTTTACTAAAAAGAATGCACCGCCAACCTCGCTTTTTGGGTTTACGTATGGCCGCCGGTTTTTGAATAACAAATTGGGATTTATTGTTGCTGACAGTTACCAAAACCAGTTTTATGGTACAAATTCGCAGTTTAATGTAGCAGAGCCCGATATTCATGCAAGTAACTTTCAGCCGGTTATTTCTGATGTTGCTAACCGTGCCTATTCCACGCAACAGTTAAACAATGGGTTATCCGGCCATTTGGATTATAAAATTGATGATAACAATAAGATCAACCTTGATAACGTGTTTCTTTATACCCGCCTTGCACAAACCCGTTTAAGTATTGATACCTCTATATTAGGTGGTAACGGTGGCAGGATAGGCCCCGGTACAGGAACTGTCTATAACGATAACCGGTCATTTATTCAGAATCAATATGTTGAGAACCTGAAGCTGAGCGGCAAGCATGTTATTGATAAGCACTTTCTTTTTGATTGGTCGGGCGTTTACTCCAACGCCACCCAGAATGCACCAGACAGGGCTGATTTGTCTATCAATCATTTGATCAATCCCGATTTTACCAGCACTGCCGATTATTTTGACAATATCACCAGGATCTGGGAAAAAAGCGGCAATAAAGATTTGAGCGCATTGGCAAACCTGGGTTATAAAACCGGATTGGGAGAAAAGAGCTCACTGGAAATAAAAGCAGGCGGTTTGTACAGGCACAGTACCCGTTATAACCACCAAAATGAATATATATTAAAACCGGCGCCTACAGCAAACGGAGGCAAAAGCAGCTTTACCGATATTTATTCAGCTAATTTTATAGTTTATAATCAAACCGGTACTGATCAAAGCGATGCCACTAACTATACCGCTTATGAAAATATTAGCGCTGGTTATGGTGAGTTTAAACTAACGCTGGACAAGCTGGATATTGTTGGCGGTGTGCGTGTTGAAGGCACAGAACAGGGTTATCATACCAATCCGGTGGTTTTAAGCATTATGAGCGATGCCAAAAAAACCTATACAGATTTGTTACCAAGCCTTCAGCTTAAATATAAATTAACAGATAAGTCGAACTTAAGGGCTTCCTATTTTAAATCGATAGCCCGCCCTGCATTATTTGAACTGGTGCCGACACCTACTTTTGGGCAAAGTACCGATGTTACCGGCAACCCCAATGTACAGCATACCGAGGCTGATAATTACGACATCCGGTATGAACTGTATCCTGAAAAAGAGGAGCAACTGTTTATTGGCGGCTTTTATAAAAACATTAAAAACCCGATTGAGTTTGCTTTGAACGATTCAAACAACGGGCAACTGAATACAACGCCGCAAAATTTTGGTACCGCCAAAGTAGCAGGGGCCGAAATTGTTTACAGTAAATATTTTGGCGACTTAGGTGTATCTGGTAACTATACTTACACTTATTCAAATATTAAATCGCCGAAAGACGTGCCGGAGGCTGGTTCAGTGAATGGTAAGCCGGTAATTAAATACCAAAGCAGACCTTTGCAGGGCCAAACCGGCGATGTATTTAACCTTTCATTGTTGTACAAAAATGATAAGGCAAAAGCATTTGTGCAATTAGCTTATACCTATACCAGTAAAACGTTGTCGCTGGTTTACCCGAATTACGGATATGACTATTACCAGCAGCCGCAATCGTTCCTTGCACTTTCGGCCGAAAAGCAGGTAAGCAAGCATTTTGTGCTTACCACCAAGGTTAATAATATTTTAAATACGCCTACAACTGTTAAAATTAATAACCTGGTACAGTCAAAGGATCTGTATAACGTCAGCTTCAATTTAGGATTCCGTTATTCACTATAATTAATTAAAAAAGATGAAAGCAAAATATATTTATATGCTGTTAACGGGTTCGTTGTTAGCACTAACCCTTAACTCCTGCAAGAAAGGCGAGCTTACAACATTCGACAAAATAAAGATCCCAACCTCCAATCCGCTTGCTGCCGGCAATATCGGCGGATTTGTAAAGGGCACCTTATTAAGCGGCCAAACTTATACCGTGACTGCAGATCTTACTGTTAAAAAAGGCGATACGTTATCGTCACAGCCGGGTGCGATTGTAATCGTGAAAAATAATGCCCAGATCACTATCCAGGGTGTATTGCAGCTGCTGGGTACAAAAGACCAGCCTGTTTTCTTTAATTCCGACTCTAACAAGCCGGGTACGTGGGGTGGCTTTCAATGTGATACTGCCCAGGCGGTAACCATTAAATGGACGCATATAGATAATACCGGCGGGCCGGATAAGTCTGGAAGCGCCAGGGGAACCCTTAAAGTTAAGGCGGCAATTAATGTAGACATTGAAGATTCGTGGTTCACTAACGGGCAGGATGATTTAATGGCTATTGGCAATGGTGCAAAGGTTACTTTGTTAAGAAATACCATCAGCTCATCAGGAAGTACTGATGGTGAGGGAATAAATTTGAAAACCGGCGTAACAGGTACAGTTGCCTACAATGTGGTTTTCAGCCAGGCCGGATCGGGTATCAAGCTGGAAACAAGTTCAAGTATCCCATTCCCGCAAACCGAGGTTTCTGTTTATAACAATACCCTGGTTTCAAATGGCTGGAGAAGGGGCTCGGCCGAACCCGGACGTGCAGTTTCTGTTGGCGTAAATGCAATAGGGCATATTTATAATAATATCATAGTTAACGATTATCACGGGATAGAATTATTTGATGACGGCGATCTTGTTCATACAACCTACGGAAACAATCTTTTTTATGCTACTGTTGATACATATTCCGACCTGGTTGATCCTAATCTGAAAATAGATATCCGGAGCAATTTTTATCCGGCCTCAGGTTTGGGTAAACCGCAGTCTACAGATCTTATCTCGACCAAAATAGGTAATTACGACCCTCTTTTTGTGCAGTTTGATGGCACAGTAGCTGCTCCAAATGGCTATCCAAACACAAATAATTTCAGGTTGCAAAACGGCTCGCCGGCTTTTGGCTCAGGGAACCCAAAATACAACCAGGATTTGGGCGCTTACACAACTGATGGAAAAGGAAATCAACACTGACCAATAACAACATTTAACCACACAACTTAATTGTTACCAGAATATGCTTCATTATTAATCGCAAGTTTAATGATGAAGCATATATTTGGCATATAATTACTGCCCATGTATAAAAACGTAAAGCTCCCCATCTTTTTTATTGCTTTAAGCATTATAGCACTAGCTGCATGTCATACCGCCAAAACCAATAAGGCGGATGCAGATGATGAACAGGTGAATATGCACAGCGCATATGATGACAGTACCCTTAACAATAAAATTTTACCGGTATTAATGCCGTATAACAGGGTGATTGACCCGGCCGGGAAGGTAATAACATTTGGCAATCCTGCCGAGGAAAATCATAGCATGGATGTTAAACTAATCCCCGGAACTACATCAATAGCTGTGGAGGACAGGTTTGGGATTGCTATAATTGATACAGTAAAGCAAAAGGTAACAGCACGATGGGCTTATAACAGCGATGCCAAATACAGCGGGTTAATGAGTACCTACTCAGGGCTGAAAGTTTTAAAATCAGATCAAAAGACTTACGTTTTTTGGAGCGCGGCAATAGCAAAGGGGCGTCAGTCGCATTCATATGTATTTCAGGCTGCTTTGAATGACGGAAAATTAAGCATTGCGAATACTTTTGAGTTTAAGGCTGAAAGCCCGGCACCGCTGGCCCTGCCAAACGAAGTGGCAATAAATAATGAAAACGGCACCAACTATTTATATGTTGTTTTAAATGGTAACAACCAACTGGTTAAGATTAATCTTAGCGATGGTAAAACTGTTTGGACAAAACAAACGGGTGTAGCCCCCTATGGAATAACTATAGTTAAAGACAAAATTTTTGTAACTAACTGGGGAGGCACCCAACCCAAAGATACTTTAAAGCGCGAAACAGCCGGTGTGCCTTACGGCAGCACTTATATTGATCCAAAAACAGGCGCCACTGCATCAGGAACGGTTTCT
>Ga0193702_1000600_pt1 | contig 10717 bp, 8 predicted proteins | sample U3a1metaG_FD_143060 | JGI IMG/M metagenome (GOLD analysis project Ga0193702, IMG submission 143060) | Soil microbial communities from a riparian zone of the East river system, Colorado, United States - U3a1 | ecosystem: Environmental > Terrestrial > Soil > Riparian zone | place: USA: East River... | reverse complement strand
ATTAGTTGAGTCGGCAAACTCGGGTATACGCCCCTAATCCAATGCCTGCAACCCCTCCCAGCTTAGTCAAGCAAATTATTCCGGACACTAGTGCGCCTGCGCGGGAAGTCGTTTTCCCCAATGGGGAGAACGACGGGCTTACGCCATGCGGGTACGCGCCGCGACGTCCAGCGCCGTCACCAACGCGTCCTCGTCATACGAAGCTTCATAGCGCTCGCCGTTGATGAAGAAGGTCGGCGTGCCCGCCGCGCCGCTGCGCACCGCGCCCACGAAGTCCGCGCGCACCTTGTCGCGGTAACGGCGCGCATTCAGCTCGTCCACCAGGCGCTCGACGTCGAGCCCGAGCCGCTCGGCCAGGGCCGGTATCAAATCCGGGCCCAGCTGCTCTTGATGCTCGAACAGCGCATCGTGCATCTGCCAGAACTTGCCTTGCGCGCCGGCGGCCTCGGCCGCCTCCGCCGCCAGCTCGGCGTTCGGGTGGACCTGGGTCAGCGGCATGTGGCGGTAGGCGAAGCGCAGGCGCGATGCCATGCGCTGCCGCACCCGCTTGAGCATGGAGTGCGCGGCGGCGCAGTGCGGACATTCGAAATCGCCATATTCGACCATGCTCACGGGCGCGTCCTCCGGTCCCAGCACATGGTCGTTCCGATCAATGGGAACTGCCAAGCTCATGATGTTCTCCCCGGTTCCTCGGTGCTTCCACGATAAGACGGAGGCCGGGGCACTTAGTTCATGTCGCCGCGCTTGCACTCGGGGTGGCGCCACATATACTGCAAACAGCAGCCAGGCTGCGGTTCAGGAGTTGATCATGACACGCAAATATATCGATTGCCGCGAATTTCCCAGCGAGACCAAGTGCAGCGTCACCATCGCCGCGGACGGCGAAAACGAACTGCTGGACGTCGCGGTCCAGCATGCGGTAGCGGTGCACGGCCATCAAGATACCCAAGAGTTTCGCCAGCAATTGCGCGAGGCGATCCACGAAGGTCGCCCGCCGGAATAAGGGTTTTAGAACACGCACATCTTGTTGGCCGCCTCACGCAGGGCGGCACGGAAATCGGGATGGGCGATCGCGATCAATTCCTGGGCGCGCTGCTTGGCCGACTTGCCGCGCAGCTGGGCCACGCCATATTCGGTCACCACATAATTGACGTCGTTCTTGCTGGTGGTGGCATGGGTGCCGGGCGTGAGCGTGGGCACGATGCGCGAGATGGTGCCGTCCTTGGCGGTCGAAGGCAGCACGATGAAGGCCTTGCCGCCGCGCGAGCGGTTGGCGGCGCGCACGAAATCGACCTGGCCGCCGGTGCCGGAATAGGGCAGGTGGGCGATGCTCTCGGAGCCGCACTGGCCCAGCAAGTCGACCTGCAGGGTCGCGTTAATCGCCATCAGCTTGTCATTCTGGCCGGCGATGTAGGGATCGTTGGTGAAGTTGACCGGATGCATCTCGAGCATCGGGTTGTGATGCATGAACTTGTACAGCTTGTTCGAGCCGAGCGCGAAGGTCGCCACCATCTTGCCAGGCAACAGGGTCTTCTTGCGGTTGGTGACCGCGCCGCACTCGACCAGGGTCAGGATGCCGTCGCCGATCATCTCGGTGTGGATGCCGAGGTCGTGCTTGGCGCTCAGTTGCATGACCACCGCGTCGGGAATCCCGCCATAGCCGATCTGTAGGGTCGAGCCGTCGGCTATCATGTCGGCCACGTATTTGCCGATCGCCTCCTGCACCGGGCCGATGGCCGGCAGGCCGACTTCGAGGATGGGGTCCAAGCTCTCGACCAGCGCCGTCACCTGCGAGATGTGGACGTGGCAATTGCCGTGCGCGAAAGGCACGTTGGGATTCACTTCGAGCACCACCGCGCGCGCCTTGGCGACCGCGGCCATGGTGTAGTCGGCGCCCAGGCTGAGCGCGAAGAATCCCTGCTCGCTCATCGACGAGGCCATCGCAAACACGACGTCGGCCGGTATCTGGCCGCGTTCGATCAGGCTGGGCAGCTCGGAGAAGTAGTTGGGGATGAAATCGCACCAGCCACCCTGGCCGCCGGCGCGCGAGGCGCCGCCGAAAAACAGGGCGGCGTGGCGCACGTGGGCCGCGCTGTCCCGGTCGAAGTAGCCGTACTTGCGCATCGCCAGGATCTGCGCGACCTTGACGTCGCGGAACTCGGTGCGCCGGGCCGACAGCGCGGTGAGCAGGGTGGGCGGCTCACCGACGCCGGTCGGCACGATCACCATGTCGCCATCGCGCAGCACGCGGATGGCGGCGTCCGCCTCCATCCGTTTGGCCTGGTACAGCTCGCGCGCAGTCTGCATCGCCGTCTCCTGTTCTTGTGCTTGCATAGTAACGCAGGAAACCGACCGCGTGCTGACCGCACCGGACAACGCGCTTTTGCCAATGGTGGTATACCTGTGGGACGACAACGAGGTGAGCCATGATCGAACTGAAATCCCCATCCTGCATATTGATCCTGATGACGTGTTTACTGTGCGGCGGTGCCGCGGCGCAGAACAAGCCGACGGCCGAGCCGTCGGAGTCGAAGTCCACCCAGCCTGCACCGCGCGGCAAGGCCGATGCGCCGCCCGACAAGGTCGAGGCGCCGGCCAAGGACGAGGCGCCGCCAGCCCAGGAGCCACCCACCAGCAAGCCTGAACCCGACGTCGCGCCCGACCAGCCGCAGCCGAAAAAGAAGCCCATCAAGCGCCGCAGCGTGCAGCAGGTCATCGGCAGCATGCCGGCCTCGCCGCCCATCGTGACCGACGGCTACCGGCCGACCCTGACGCTGCCCTCGCCAGTGACGCCGTCGCCCACCGTCGGCACGCCGGTCATCGCGCCGCCACCGCCGGTCCAGCTGAACGGCTGCAATGCCGGCGGTTGTAACGACGTCAGCGGCAACCACTACACCCCCGGCGTCGGTAACGCCACCGTCAGTCCGCAAGGCCGGCTCTGTAACCGCGTCGGCAACAGCATGCAGTGCTTCTGACACGGCGAATGCGCTACAATGCCGACGGTTGACGTTTACGTAAACGTCAAAATAAGAACGTGAAGGGGATACCATGCAAATCCAGGGCAATGTATTTATCGTCACCGGCGGCGCGTCCGGGTTGGGCGCGGCGAGCGCGCGGATGATCGCCGAAGCGGGCGGCAAGGTGGTGCTGGCCGACGTCCAGGCCGAGGCCGGCACCGCGCTGGCGGCCGAGCTGAATGGCGTGTTCGTCCGCTGCGACGTGACCTCGGAAGCCGACGGCAAGGCGGTGGTCGAGGCGGCCGTGGCGCTGGGCACGCTGCGCGGCCTGATCAACTGCGCCGGCGTGGCGCCGGCCGTCAAGACGGTGGGCAAGGACGGCCCGCATCCGCTCGAGGTCTTCCAGCGCACCATCAACATCAACCTGGTCGGCACCTTCAACATGGCGCGCCTGGCGGCCGATGCGATGGGCAAGACCGAGGCCGCCGACTCCGGCGAACGCGGCATCATCATCAACACCGCCTCGGTCGCGGCCTACGACGGCCAGATCGGCCAGGCCGCGTACGGCTCGTCCAAAGCGGCGGTGGTCGGCCTGACCCTGCCGATGGCGCGCGACCTCGCGCGCAGCGGCGTGCGGGTGATGACGATCGCGCCCGGCATCTTCGAAACGCCGATGCTGATGGGCATGCCCGACGAGGTGCGCGATGCCCTCGGCAAGATGGTGCCCTTCCCGTCGCGCCTGGGCCGGCCGGCCGAGTACGCCCACCTGGCCAAGGCGATCATCGAGAACGCCATGCTCAACGGCGAGACCATCCGCCTCGACGGCGCGATCCGCATGCAGCCCAAATAAGTACAAGCTGAGCGTTTCGGCAATTTGATGTAGGATGCCAACAGTATCGGGCGCGCGGCCCTGGTCGCGCGCTTTTTTCTTGCCGGGAGAAGCCATGATCAAGTTGCAGATGTTCGCCGTCGCAGCCGTGCTGACGGGCGCCTGCGCCAGCCATCCGGTGCTGGCCCAGGACGCCAGCCAGAAGGCGCCCGAGATCGAGGTCGGCTATACCGACAAGCCGGGCTGGGCCGCCAAGACCTTCATGGTGGCGGCGGCCAACCCGCTGGCGGTCGAGGCCGGCTACCAGATGCTGAAAAAGGGCGGCAGCGCGATCGACGCCGCGATCGCCACCCAGTTGGTGCTGACCCTGGTCGAGCCGCAATCGTCGGGCATCGGCGGCGGCGCCTTCCTGATGTATTACGACGGCGCCAAGGTGCAAGCCTTCGACGGTCGCGAGACCGCGCCGGCCGCGGCCAATGAGCACCTGTTCCAGAATCCGGACGGCACGCCGCTGTCGCGCACCGCCGGCATCGTGGGCGGCCGCTCGGTCGGCGCGCCGGGCGTGCTGCGCATGCTCGAGCTGGCGCACAAGCAGCACGGCAAGCTGGCGTGGAAGACCCTGTTCGAACCGGCGATCAAGTTGTCGGAGCAGGGCTTCGCGGTCAGCGCCCGCCTGAACGGCCTGCTGGCCTGGGACCCGTACATCAAGAAGGACCCGGCGGCCGCCGCCTACTTCTACGACAAGGACGGCAAGCCCTGGCCGGTCGGCCACCTGCTGAAGAATCCGGCGCTGGCCAAGACCCTGCACGAGATCGCGGACGGCGGCGCCGATGCCTTCTACCAGGGCCACATCGCGCGCGACATCGCGGCCAAGGTCGCGGCCCATCCGACCAATCCGGGCCTGCTGACCGCGGCCGACATCGCCGGCTACCGGCCCAAGCTGCGCACCCCGGTCTGCAGCGACTACCGCAGCTGGACCGTGTGCGGCATGCCGCCGCCTTCCTCCGGCGGCATCGCGGTGGCCCAGATGCTCGGCATGCTGGCGACCACCAACATCGGCCAGTACCCGCCGGTCAACGGCGTGCCGGACGCGCAAGCGATCCACCTGTTCTCGGAAGTGGGCCGCCTCGCTTACGCCGACCGCAACCGCTACGCCGCCGACACCGACTTCGTGCCGCTGCCCGGGCGCGGCATATCGAGCCTGATCGACAAGGACTACCTGGCCAAGCGCGCCGCGCTGATCACCGACAAATCGATGGGCGTGGCGCCGGCCGGCAAGCCGCCCGGCATGGACGTGGCCTGGGGCACCGACAACGCGATCGAATCGCCGTCCACCTCGCACTTCGTGGTGGTCGACGGCAAAGGCGCCGGCCTGTCGATGACCACCACCGTGGAAGACGCCTTCGGCTCGCGCCAGATGGTCGACGGCTTCATCCTGAACAACCAGCTGACCGACTTCTCCTTCGATTCGGTGGACGCCGACGGCCCGATCGCCAACCGGGTCCAGGCCGGCAAGCGCCCGCGCAGCGCCATGTCGCCGACCATCGTGTTCGACCGGCAGAGCAAGAAATTCGTGATGGCGGTCGGCTCGCCGGGCGGCCCGCTGATCATCAACTACGTGGCCAAGGTGCTGGTCGGGACCATGGACTGGGGTCTCAATGTGCAGCAGGCGATCGCGCTGCCCAACTTCGGCAGCCGCAACGGGCCGACCGAACTCGAAGCCGGGCGCTTCCCGCCGGCGGTGGCCGAGGCGCTCAAGGCCAAGGGCCATACGGTGCGCATGTTCGAGCAGAACTCCGGCCTGCAGGGGGTGCAGCGGCTGTCGATCCACGGCGAGGCATACTGGTTCGGCGGCGCCGATCCGCGCCGCGAGGGCGTGGCCAAGGGCGATTGAGTTATTTTTGCCGCAAGCCGCACAGACCCTGATAACCTTGACGCATGGGAATAAACCAGAAAACAGGCTTGATTTTATCCGGCGGCGGCGCCCGTGCCGCCTATCAGGTGGGGGTGCTGCAAGCGATCTCGCAAATCCTGTGGGAAGCGGGCTGGCCGCCGGCCCGCAATCCCTTCGACATCATCTGCGGCACCTCGGCCGGCGCGATCAACGCCACCGCGCTGGCCTGCTGCGCCGACAACTTCGGCGAGGGCGTGCAAAAGCTGCTCGACGTGTGGAAAAACTTCGAGGTGGCCCAGGTCTACCGCGCCGACTCGCTCGGCGTGTTGCGCTCCGGTGCGCGCTGGCTGTCGCTGCTGTCGTTCGGCTGGCTGCTGCGCAAATGGCGCGCCGCGCCGCCCGCCTCGCTGCTCGATAACACCCCGCTGGTCGGCCTGCTGCACCGCATGCTCGACCTGCCGCGCCTCGACGCCGCGCTGTCCGACGGCCTGCTGCATGCGCTGGCGGTGACCGCCTCGTCCTACACCGCCGGCAACCACATCACCTTTTACCAGACCGCCAGCGAGATCGCGCCCTGGGTCCGCATGCAGCGCATCGCCCTGCAGGACCAGATCGGGGTCCAGCATTTGCTGGCCTCGTCGGCGATCCCCTTCATCTTTCCGGCGGTGCCGATGTACCTCGGCGGCCATCTCGAATACTGCGGCGACGGCTCGATGCGCCAGCTGGCGCCGATCTCGCCGGCGATCCACCTCGGCGCCAGCAAGGTGCTGGTGGTCGGCGCCGGCCGCCTCAGCGAGCCGCCGCGCAGCGCCAGCGACCGCGCGCGCTATCCGAGCCTGGCGCAGATCGCCGGCCACGCGCTGTCCTCGATCTTCCTCGACAGCCTGGCGGTCGACATCGAACGCCTGAACCGGGTCAACCTGACGCTGTCGATGCTGCCGCCCGAATACCTGGCCAAGACCCCGCTGAAGCCGGTGGAGGCGCTGGTGATCGCGCCGTCCGAGCGGCTCGACGACATCGCCAGCCGCCACATCGCCAGCCTGCCGGCGCCGGTGCGCACCATGCTGTCGGGGATAGGCGCGACCGAGGCGCGCGGCGCGGCGCTGGCGTCCTACCTGCTGTTCGAGTCGAGCTACACCTGCGAACTGATCCAGCTCGGCCAGCGCGACACCCAGGCCCACAAGGACGAAGTGCTGGCCTTCTTCGGCTCATGACGGCGCACACGTAAAAGGGGAGAGCGCATGAAAGCACTGCTTGTCGATGACGATATTGTCTCCCGCATGGCGCTGATCGACCTGCTGTCGGTGTACGGCATCTTCGAGCTGGTCGAAGCGGAAGACGGCGAGGCGGCGTGGGCGCTGCTCGACGCCGACCGCATCAACCGCGCGCTGGCCGACGTGGCCGACGCGGTCGGGCGCCAGCTGGACCGGGTCAAGGCCCTGGCCAGCAGCGGCGCGCCCGACCTCACCGGGGCCATGGCCTGAACCGCATGGCCTTCCTGCGGCCCGCCTGCGCAGCGCTGATCGTGCTGCTTGGCTGCCTGCTGCAGGCCGGCAGCCAGGCCGCGCCCGCGCGCACCCTGCGCTTCGAGCACCTGAACGTGGACCAGGGCCTGGCCCAGGAATCGGTGCTGGCGATCGCCCAGGACGGCGACGGCTTCATGTGGTTCGGCAGCCAGGCCGGCCTGTCGCGCTTCGACGGCTATCGCGTCACCACCTATCACAATGAAATCAGCAACCCGCGCAGCCTGGCCAACAACTGGGTGCGCGTGCTGCACGTCGACCGCGCCGGCACGCTCTGGATCGGCACCGACGGCGGCCTCGATCGCTTCGACCCGGTCACCCAGTCGTTCACCCATTTCACGCCGAACGAGCCGGAGAAGCGCGGCAACGGCAACCGCCACATCCGCGCGATCGCCGACGACGGCAAGGGCGGGCTGTGGCTGGCCACCGGCGACGGCCTGCAGCGCTTCGAGATGGCGAGCGGTAAATTCACGATCTGGCACAACGCGCAGGGCGATCCGGCCAGCCTGGCCGACGACCAGGTCAACGCGCTCGCGCTCGACGCCGGCGGCCGCTTGTGGGCCGGCACCGCCTCGGGCCTGGACAGCCTGGCGCCGCGCGCCGCCGGCTTCGAGCACCATCCCTTCGGTGCGATCAGGGGCAAGCTCAATCCGGTCAATACGCTGCTGGTCGACAGCGGCCAGACCCTGTGGATCGGCACCCTGAACGGGATCGAGACCTGGAAGCTGGGCGCCGCCGGCGCGGCGCGCCGCAAGCTCGGGCCGGCCGAGGGCATCACGGCCAACTACATCACGGTGCTGTTCCAGGACGGCGACGGCAACGTCTGGGTCGGCAGCCATGACGACGGCCTGTACCGCTGGCAGGGCGCGGCCCGCAAGTTCGTCAACTACCGCCACACCGTGGCCGACAACCATAGCGTGGGCGACAACCAGGTCTCGGCGCTGTACCGCGACCGGGTCGGCACCCTTCTGGTCGGCACCCGGTATGCGGGCGTGAGCCGGGTCGACCTGGACAGCGGCGGCTTCGCGCGCATCGTGCGCCAGGCCGAGCTGCCGCACAGCCTGTCCGACAACAAGGTGCGCGTGATCGTCGACGACGGCAAGGGCCTGCTCTGGCTGGGCACCAACAACGGCTTGAACCACCTCGATCCGGCCACCGGCGTGAGCAAGGTCTACGGCTTCGAGCCGAACAACCCGAACAGCCTGGCCGAACTGCCGGCCAGCGCCATCGCGCGCGACCGGCGCGGCCTGCTGTGGATCGGCAGCCGCGCCGGCATCGCCAGCTTCGACCCCGCGGCCGGGCGCTTCACGCGCCAGTCGCTGGCCAACGGCGACCCGGACGCCGACAATATCCGCAACCTGTACACCGACCGCAGCGGCATGATCTGGGTGTCCTCGCGCGGCGGCCTGCACCGGCTCGATCCGCGCACGCGCCAGGTGCGCACCTTCCGCCACGACCCCAACGACAGCGGCAGCCTGTCCGACAACGTGGTGCGCCCGGTGCTCGAAGACCACCGCGGCCGGCTGTGGGTCGGCACCTTCGACGGGCTCGACCTGCTGGACCGCGCGAGCGGCAAGTTCCGCCACTTCCGGCATGACCCGAAGAACCCCGACAGCCTCAGTCACGACGAGGTGCACTTCCTGATGGAAGACCACAAGGGCACGCTGTGGATCGGCACCCAGGCCGGCCTGAACCAGATGACCGTCGGCGCCGACGGCGCGGTGCGCTTTCGTCACTACACCTCGCACGACGGCTTGGCCGACGACGGGGTGGCGGCGGTGCTGGAAGACGAGGACGGCGTGCTGTGGATCAGCACCACCACCGGCATCTCGCGCTTCGAACCGGACAGCGGCCGCTGGCGCACCTACAGTTCGGGCGACGGCACCATCGAAGGCGCCTACTTCGACGCCTCGGCGCTGCGCGCGGCCGACGGCACCCTGTACTTCGGCGGCTTCAACGGCATCACCGCCTTCAACCCGCACGGGATCAGCGACAACCTGATCCCGCCGCGCGCCGTGATCACCGGCTTCCAGATTTTCAACAAGCCGGTCGAGGCCACCCATCCGGGCTTGCTGAAAGGGCCGATCGAAAGCGCCAGCGAGATCACGCTGGAGGCCGAGGACTCGGTGTTCTCGCTCGAATTCTCGGCCCTGCATTACGCCTCGCCGCAGCGCAACCGCTTCGCCTACCAGCTCGAAGGCTTCGACCAGAACTGGGTCAGCACCGATTCGACCAAGCGCTTCGCGACCTACACCAACCTCGATCCCGGCGCCTACGTGTTCCGGGTCAAGGCCGCCAACAAGGACGGCGTGTGGAGCGCATCGGGCGCCTCGCTCAAGATCCGCATCCTGCCGCCGTTCTGGAAGACCTGGTGGTTCCGCAGCCTGGTCGCGATGCTGGTGCTGGGCAGCGCGTACGGCGCCTTCCGCGCGCGCATGAGCGGGCTGCGGCGCCAGAAGGAGTTGCTGGAGCGGCAGGTCAGCGCGCGCACCGTGAAGATCGAACAGCAGAACCGCCTGCTCGAACACCAGAAGGCCGAGCTCGACGCGCGCCGGGTCGAAGCCGAGCACCAGCGTTTCGAGGCCGAGCAGCGCCGCTTCGACGCCGAGCGCCAGAAGGAAGAGGTCGAGCGCCAGAAGGAAAACGTCGAACTGGCCCACCGCAACATCTCGATCCTGTCCGAGATCGGGCGCGAGATGACCGCCACGCTCGACATGGACACCATCATGAGCACCGTGTACCGCCACGTGCACCATCTGATGGATGCGCGCATCTTCGGCATCGGCTTCTACCGCGAGGACATCGGCCTGATCGAATTCCCGTTCGCGATGGACCAGGGGGTGCGCATCCAGATGTACAGCCGGCGCCTGGACGACCCGAACCAGCTGGCGGTCTGGTGCCTGACGCACCGGCGCGAAGTATTCATCAACGACCTCGATGCGGAGTTCGACAACTACATCGGCACCGCCCAGGCCGAGGTGCGGGCGCGCGCGCCGCGGGTGGACGGCTCGGCGCCGTCGCGCCCGAAGTCGACCATGTACGTGCCGCTGATCGTCAAGGACCGCATGATGGGCGTGCTGTGCGTGCAGAGCGCCGAGAAGAACGCCTACCGCCGGGTCCACCTCGACATGCTGCAGACGCTGGCCGCGCACGCCGCGGTGGCGCTCGACAACGCGCGCGCCTACCGCCAGCTGGAAGACACCCAGGCCCAGTTGCTGGAGCAGGAAAAGCAGGTGCGCCTGAACACCGACGAACTGGCGCTGGCCAATCGCGCCTTGCAGGAAAACGACGAACGCCTGCGCCTGGCCAAGCAGAAGGCGGAAGACGCGACGCGCCAGAAGTCCGAGTTCCTGGCCAATATGAGCCACGAGATGCGCACCCCGCTGGCCGGCGTGATCGGCATGCTCGGCTTCGCGCTGCGCGACGGCCTGCTGCAGGACAGCACGCGCGACCAGATCCTGCGCGGCCAGGCCAACGCCCAGTCGCTGCTGACCATCATCAACGACCTGCTCGA
>Ga0193702_1000599_pt1 | contig 10770 bp, 12 predicted proteins | sample U3a1metaG_FD_143060 | JGI IMG/M metagenome (GOLD analysis project Ga0193702, IMG submission 143060) | Soil microbial communities from a riparian zone of the East river system, Colorado, United States - U3a1 | ecosystem: Environmental > Terrestrial > Soil > Riparian zone | place: USA: East River... | reverse complement strand
GGTGTCCGAAGCCACGCTGCGTTTTTCGATGAGCGAGATCGAGGCGCTGCGGCGCCTGAACGAATGGGGCGGCCAGCCGCTGCCGATATCGGCCAGCTGCTGGCACGAGGGCGTCCTGAGCCTGCGACTGTCGGGCGCGCAGGCCGCGGTCGATGCGGCGTGCGCGATGCTGGGCGGGGAGGGCGTGCCCGATGGCCGCGCGTTCTGGGCCGCGCTGCGCGAGCAGCAGCATCCCTTCTTCGACGGCGCGCGCTGCCTGTGGCGGCTGTCGGTGCCGCCGGCCGCCAGCGCGATCGTCATCAAAGGCACGCAGCTGATCGAATGGGGCGGCGCCCAACGCTGGCTGAAGGCCGACGCCGATGTCACGACGGCGGACAGCATCCGCCGCGTGGCGGCTGCGGCGGGCGGACATGCGACCCTGTTCCGCGGCCACGACAAGTCGGTCGGCGTGTTCCATCCGCTGGCGCCGGCGGTCGCCGCGATTCACCAGCGCCTGAAGGCCTCGTTCGACCCTTCGCACATTTTCAATCCCGGACGGATGTACTGATTCATGCAAACCACGCTCGCCGATTTCATCAAGGGCACCCGCGACGGCGACGAAGCGGAAGCCATCCTGCGCGCCTGCGTCCACTGCGGCTTCTGCACCGCCACCTGTCCGACCTACCAGCTGCTGGGCGACGAACTGGATGGGCCGCGCGGCCGCATCTACCTGATCAAGCAGGTGCTGGAAGGCGCCGAGGTCACGCAGAAAACCCAGATCCACCTCGACCGCTGCCTGACCTGCCGCAACTGCGAAACGACCTGTCCATCGGGCGTGAAGTACGGGCGGCTGGCCGACATCGGCCGCAAGGTGGTCGAGCAGCGCGTGCGGCGACCGTTAGGCGAGCGCATCAAGCGCACCTTGCTCAAGGAAGCGCTGCCGCGCAAATGGATCTTCACGCTGGCGTTCAAGGCCGGGCAGATGGTGCGGCCCTTGCTGTCGCCAGGCTTGCAGGACAAGCTGCCGCCGACCCCGCACGCCGGGCAGTGGCCGACCCGTGGCCATGCGCGCAAGATGCTGGTGCTCGATGGCTGCGTGCAGCCGGCGATGGCGCCGAATATCAACGCGGCCGCGGCGCGCGTGCTCGACGCGCTCGGGGTGCAGCTGATGGTCGCGCCCAAGGCCGGCTGCTGCGGCGCGCTGCGCTTCCACCTGAACGACCAGGACGGCGGGCTGGATGATATGCGCCGCAATGTCGACGCATGGTGGCCGCTGGTGGAGCAGGGCCAGGTCGAGGCGATCGTGATGACGGCGTCGGGCTGCGGCGTGACGGTCAAGGAGTACGGGCACTTGCTGGCGCACGACGCGGCGTATGCGGCCAAGGCGCGGCGGATCTCGGAGTTGACGCGCGACCTGAGCGAGATCGTGCCGCAGTTCGAGACCGAGCTGGCGGCCCGCTTGAAGGGCAAGATCGCGAAGCGCATCGCCTACCATCCGCCGTGCACCTTGCAGCACGGGCAGCAGATTCGCGGCAAGGTGGAGGGCGTGCTGCGCGCGGCGGGCGTGGACGTGACGCTGTGCGCGGACAGCCATTTGTGCTGCGGCTCGGCGGGCACGTATTCGGTGCTGCAGCCTGAACTGGCGCACCAGCTGCGCGACCGCAAGCTGGCGAACCTGAAGGCGACCGGTGCGGACGAAATCGTCTCCGCCAACATCGGCTGCATCACGCATTTGCAGTCGGGGAGCGAGATGCGGGTGACGCACTGGATCGAATTGATCGATCGGGCGCTGGCCGCATAGGCCGCGTGGGCAATCCATGGAGAGGGTAGGGTGGGTACGGTTCACCGTGCCCACGCCGATATACCATTTGCGGGCTCGCCGGCGTGTACGCCGCCCCCCACGCGATTCGGGCCTTATTCGGCCAGCAGCTTCTCGATATCGCCGACCAGCTCGGCCGGCGTGGTGCTCGGCGCGTAGCGCTTGTAGACGCTGCCGTCCTTGCGGATCAGGAATTTGGTGAAGTTCCACTTGATCGCCTGGGTGCCCAGCAGGCCGGGCGCTTCCTTCTTCAGGTGCGCGAACAGCGGATGGGTGCCGTCGCCATTCACCTCGATCTTGGAAAACAGCGGAAACGTCACGCCGAAATTCTTCTCGCAGAAGGCGCCGACGTCGGCGTCCGACCCCGGCTCCTGGCCGCCGAACTGGTTGCAGGGGAAGCCCAGCACCACCGCGCCCTTGTCCTTGAACTGCTCGTACACCTGTTCCAGCCCCTTGTACTGCGGCGTGAAGCCGCACTCGCTGGCGGTGTTCACGATCAGCAGCACCTTGCCCTTGTACTGCGCCAGGTCGACCGGTGTGCCGGAGATGCCGGTGGCCTGGAAGTCGAAAGTGTTCATACGATCCCCAAATGTTCGGTGCCGGCCGAGAGGTCGCGGCTCTTCGCGTCCTTACCCTGCAGCTTGATGGCCAGCCGCAAATCGTTGACCGAGTCGGCGTTGCGCAGCGCGTCCTCGTAGCTGATCTTGTCGGCCTCGTGCAGGTCGAACAGCGCCTGGTCGAAAGTCTGCATGCCGAGCTCGCGCGATTTCTTCATGATCTCCTTGATCTCATGCACCTGGCCCTTGAAGATCAGGTCCGAGATCAAGGGTGAATTTAGCATGATTTCGATCGCCACGCAGCGCCCCTTGGCGTCCTTGAGCGGAATCAGGCGCTGCGAGATCAGGCCCTTCAGGTTCAGCGACAGGTCCATCAGCAACTGCTGGCGGCGCTCTTCGGGGAAGAAGTTGATGATACGGTCGAGCGCCTGGTTGGCGCTGTTGGCGTGCAGCGTGGCCAGGCACAGGTGGCCGGTTTCGGCAAAGGCGATCGCGTGCTCCATGGTCTCGCGGTCGCGGATCTCGCCGATCTGGATCACGTCGGGCGCCTGGCGCAGGGAGTTCTTCAGCGCGATCTCGAAGGTCTCGGTATCGACCCCCACCTCGCGCTGGGTGATCACGCAGTTCCGGTGCGGGTGGACGTATTCGACCGGGTCTTCGATCGTGATGATGTGGCCGTAGCTGTTCTCGTTGCGGTAGCCGACCATCGCCGCCAGCGTGGTCGATTTGCCGGAGCCGGTGGCGCCGACCATGATCACCAGGCCGCGCTTGGACATCACCACGTCCTTCAGGACCTCGGGCAGCTTCAGGTCCTCGAGGCGCGGGATGGTGGTGGTGATGGTCCGCAGCACCATGCCGACGCAGCTCATCTGGACGAAGGCCGAGACCCGGAAGCGTCCCAGGTCGCCGGGGCTGATCGCGAAGTTCGATTCCTTGCTCAGCTCGAATTGGGCGGTCTGCTTGTCGTTCATGATCGAGCGCGCGAGGTCGGAAGTGTGCGAGGGCGTGAGCGCCTGGTTCGACACCGGCGTCATCTTGCCGTCGATCTTGATCGCGGGCGGGAAGCCGGCCGTGATGAACAGGTCCGAGCCGCCCTTGCTGGTCATCAGGCGCAGCAGGTCGAACATGAATTTTGAAGCCTGGTCGCGTTCCATGTCGGTTCCTGTGCTTAGCCGGGGAAGTTATCCGGCGTTTTGGCGGCCGAGCGTGCGGCGCCGTTGGAGATCACGTTGCGGCGCACCAGGTCGGTCAGGTTCTGGTCCAGCGTCTGCATGCCGACGTTGCTGCCGGTCTGGATCGCCGAATACATCTGCGCGATCTTCGCCTCGCGGATCAGGTTGCGGATCGCCGGGGTGCCGATCATGATCTCGTGCGCCGCCACGCGGCCGCCGCCGTCCTTGGTCTTCAGCAGCGTCTGCGAGACCACGGCCTGCAGCGATTCGGACAGCATCGCGCGCACCATCTCCTTTTCATCGGCCGGGAACACGTCGACGATACGGTCGATGGTCTTGGCGGCGGACGAGGTGTGCAGGGTGCCGAACACCAGGTGGCCGGTCTCGGCGGCCGACAGCGCGAGGCGGATGGTCTCGAGGTCGCGCAGCTCGCCGACCAGGATGCAGTCCGGGTCTTCGCGCAGCGCCGAACGCAGCGCGTTGTTGAACGACAGGGTATGCGGGCCGACTTCGCGCTGGTTGATCAGGCACTTCTTCGAATCGTGCACGAATTCGATCGGGTCCTCGATGGTCAGGATGTGGCCGTACTCGTTTTCGTTGAGGTGGTTGACCATCGCGGCCAGGGTGGTCGACTTGCCCGAGCCGGTGGGGCCGGTGACCAGCACCAGGCCGCGCGGGCGCATCGCCAGCTCGCCGAAAATCTTCGGCGCGTTGAGGTCTTCCAGGCTCAGGATCTTGGACGGAATCGTCCGCAGCACGGCGGCCGCGCCGCGCTCCTGGTTGAAGGCGTTGACGCGAAAGCGCGCCAGGCCGGGGATCGCGAACGAGAAGTCGCACTCGAGCACCTCCTCGTACTGCTTGCGCTGGCCGTCGTTCATGATGTCATAGATCATGCCGTGCACGTCCTTGTGCTCGAGCGGCGGCAGGTTAATCCGGCGCACGTCGCCGTGCACCCGGATCATCGGCGGCAGCCCCGAGGACAGGTGTAGGTCGGACGCCTTGTTCTTGACGGAGAATGCGAGTAATTCTGAGATGTCCATTTATAATCCCTGTGCCGTGAATGGGCGCATGCTCCAGTGTGCGCGTTTGCATCGACCTGAACCGCTTTAATTGCCCGCTGAAAATGATTATGTCCACAATCGCCCAGAAACTGCAAGCTGTCGATGCGAGTATTGTCGCCGCGACAAGCGCGTCCGGCCGCCTGCGCGGCGCCGTGCAGTTGCTCGCCGTCTCCAAGACGTTTCCGGCCGACGCCGTGCTGGAAGCGATCGCGGCCGGCCAGTATGCGTTCGGCGAGAATTACCTGCAAGAGGCGCTCGACAAGATCGCGGCGGTGGGCGCGGCGCGCCCGGGGCAGGCGGTCGCGTGGCACTTCATCGGCCCGATCCAGAGCAACAAGACGCGGCCGATCGCGGCCAGCTTCGACTGGGTGCATACGGTCGAGCGGCTGAAGATCGCGCAGCGGCTGTCGGAGCAGCGGCCGGCCGGGATGGCGGCGCTGAACATCTGCCTGCAGGTCAACATCAGCGGCGAGGCCAGCAAGAGCGGCATCGCGCCCGGCGAGTTGCCCGAGCTGGCGCGCGCGGTCGCGCTGCTGCCGAATCTGCGGCTGCGCGGGCTGATGGCGATTCCCGAGCCGCAGGCCGACCCCGCGCAGCAGCGTGCGCCGTTCGCGCTGCTGCGGGCGCTGGCCGAGCAGTTGCGCGGCGAGGGCCTGGCGCTCGACACGCTGTCGATGGGGATGTCGGCCGACCTGCAGGCCGCGATTGCCGAAGGGGCGACCATCGTGCGCGTCGGCAGCGCGATTTTCGGCGTCCGCCATGACGAATAAACGAGCAGGATGAACAGGGGATCGACATGAAGATAGCATTTATCGGCGGCGGCAACATGGCCTCGGCGTTGATTGCCGGCTTGGCGGGCAAGCTGGTGGCGGGGGCGGACATCCACGTGATCGATCCGAATGCGGATGCGCTGGAGCGGCTGCGCGCGCATTTCGGCGTCGGCACGGCGCTCGGGATCGACGGCGCGCTGGCGGCCAGCGAGGTGATCGTGCTGGCGGTGAAGCCGCAGCAGATGCGCGAGGTGGCGGCGGCCTTGCAGGGACATCTGGGCAAGGCGCGGCCGCTGTTGCTGTCGATCGCGGCCGGCATCCGCGGCGCCGACCTGGCGCGCTGGCTGGGCGGCTATGGCGCGATCGTGCGCTGCATGCCGAACACGCCGGCGCTGATCGGGCGCGGCATCACCGGCATGGTCGCGATGGCGGGGGTGGACGCGGCGCAGAAGCGGGCCGCGGACGACATCATGAAGGCGGTGGGGCCGACCGTGTGGCTGGACGACGAGGCGCTGATCGATCCGGTGACGGCGGTATCGGGCAGCGGACCGGCCTACGTGTTCTATTTCATCGAGGCGATGCAGCAGGCGGCGCTGGAGATGGGGCTGACGGCGGAGCAGGGCAAGCAGCTGGCGCTGGCCACGTTTGTGGGGGCGGCGGAGCTGGCGGCGCATTCGGCGGATCCGGTGTCGGTGCTGCGCGAGCGCGTGACCTCGAAGGGCGGCACGACGTACGCGGCGATCAGCAGCATGGAGCAGGCCGGCGTCAAGCAAGCGATCATCGCCGCGATGAAAGCCGCCGCCGCGCGCGGCCGCGAACTGGGCGACGAGCTCGGCGCCTAAAAAATTTCGAAAACCGGGGACAGACCCCTATTTCCCGCAAACCGGGGACAGACCACCATTTCAGCGGTTTTTTAGGCGTTTCGCCTGTAACGGCGGGCGATCCAGGTGTTTAGCCTGATCGTGAAAAAATTGCCTGATGCTGCAGCTTCCCCTATGAAGTGCAAAATGGTGGTCTGTCCCCGGTTTTTCCGAAACGGTGGTCTGTCCCCGGTTTTTATTCAGCCTTTGGCCGGCGCAGGAGCGTCAGCACGCCGCGCGCCAGCTTCCACAGCGACAGCCCCGCCGTCAGCACCGGCAGCGCGCGCGCCGGTTTGGTGGCGATCATGCCGAGCACCACGCCGGCTATCGTCAGCGGCAACTTCAGATTGCTGCCGAAGTACTGGCGCAGCCCGCCCGCCTGGATTGGCTCGACCAGCGCATTGAAATCGTTGGCCGCCTCCGCCCGCTGCTGCGCACACTGCGCAATCAGCAGCGCGCGCCGCGCCGCCAGCACCGCCGGCGTGCGCCGCGTCTCAAGGCTCATCGGACCGCCCCGCATTGCGCACATAGTTGATGTCCTTGTTCAGTTCGCACAGCGTCGCGCCCAGCAGGCGCGGCTTGGCGCCGAAGCCGGCGCGCACCTTCAGCCCGAGCGCCATGCCCGATCCGCCAAACAGCACGACCAGCCCGAGCACCGCCTCGATCCGGTAACTGTCCCAGCACAGCACGATCACCAGCAAGGCCACCAGCACGATCGCGATCCCGCACAGGAACAAGGCCAGCAGCGACAGCAGCAGATAGCCGAGCAGCCGCTGCGATTCCTCTTCCAGCTCGACCGCCGCCAGCTCGATGCGCGTCTGCAGCATCGCCAGCAGGGTCGCGCCCAGCCGTCCCACCGTCTCGCTGATCGCCATGGCGCTTATTTACGGGCGATCAGCAGGCCGATCACCACCCCGACCGCGGCGCCCAGGCCCACCGACTTCCAGGGATTTTCCTTGACATACTCGTCGGTCGCCTTGGCCGCTTCCTTGGTCTTCTCGACCACGGTCTCTTCGAGCCGCACCAGGTCGTTCTTGGCGTTGACCAGGGTTTGCTCGAACTTGGCCTTGGCCGCCTTGAGCTCGTCGCCGGTCAGCTGGCCGCCATTGCGCAGCCACGCTTCGGCATCCTGGATCACCGACTTCAGGTCGTTCAGCAGCTGGTCACGGGCGCCAGTCTTGGTAGGGATCGGTTCCATCATGAATCACCTCGGTAGTGGGAAGAAGGACAACATTATCCTAAAGCATAGTCTAACGCGACACCAGCAAAAACGGCCGCACCCAACCAATTGTTGTGGCGGAAGGCGGCGAAACAGCCGATCCGGTCGCGCTCGCGGATCAGGCGGTAGTGGTACAGCGCGATCGCGCCGGCCAGCGCGATACCGGCCACGAACCACCAGCGCAGCCCGAGTTCCCAGCCGCACACCAGGTCGATCGCCAGCGCCACGCCGTAGCACAGCATCACGGCGATCACGTCGAAGCGCCCGAAGGTGATGGCCGAGGTGCGGATGCCGATCTTGAGGTCGTCGTCGCGGTCGACCATCGCATATTCGGTGTCGTAGGCCACGGCCCAGAACACATTGGCCGCCAGCAGCCACCAGGCCACGGCCGGCACCTGGCCCTGCACCGCGGCAAACGCCATCGGGATGCCGAAGCCGAACGCGATCCCGAGATAGGCCTGGGGAATCGCGAAGAAGCGCTTGAAGTAGGGGTAGCTGGCGGCGATCAGCACGGCCGCCACCGACAGCTGCCTGGTCAGCGTATTGAGCGGCAGGATCAGCACGAAGGACACGACCGCCAGCACCGCGGCCACCATCAGCGCCTCCCACGGTTCGATGCGCCCGCTGGTCAGCGGCCGCTCGGCGGTGCGCTTGACGTGCTTGTCGATGTCGCGGTCGGCATAGTCGTTGATGGCGCAGCCGGCCGAACGCATCAGCGCGGTGCCCAGCGTGAAGATCAGCAGCAACCCGAGGTCGGGCTTGCCGCCCGCAGCGAGCCAGAGCGCGATCAGCGTCGGCCACAACAGCAGCAAGATGCCGATCGGCTTGTCGAGCCGGATCAGCCGGAAGTACAAGGCCAGCTTGTCCATGGAATTGGCGTTCATGTTTTGCAAGTCCCGCATTCTACCGGGACCGCGCGCGGCGCGCCTCAGGCGGCGTTTTCGAGCGCCAGCATGTTCACGCCCGGCAGTTCGCAGGCGGCCACCGCGGCGCACACGGCGTCGATCGCGGCGCGCCGCGTGAAGCTCTTGCGCCACACGATCACCACCCGGCGCGACGGCACCGGCTGGGCGAAGGGCACGAAGCTGAGCATGCTGTCCTTGGGATGCATGTCCGGCACCGACGCGCGCGGCAGCACCGTCAGCCCGATGCCGCTGGCCACCATGTGACGGATGGTCTCGAGCGAGGAGCCTTCGAAGGTGCGCTGCATGCCGTTGCCCGGCGCCGAAAAGCGCGCCATCTCGGGACACACTTCCAGCACCTGGTCGCGGAAGCAGTGGCCGTTGCCGAGCAGGAGCATGGTTTCGGACTTGAGATCCTGGGCCGACACTTCCTTGCGGCTGGCCCAGGGATGGCCCTTGGGCATCGCGACCACGAAGGGTTCGTCGTACAGCATCTGCATCGCCATGCCGTGCTCGGGCAGCGGCAGCGCCATGATCGCCGCGTCGAGCTCGCCCTGGCGCAGCAGCTCGAGCAGGCGCACGGTGAAATTCTCTTGCAGCACCAGCGGCATCTGCGGCACCGTGTCGATGATGTTCTTGACCAGCGGCGGCAATAAATACGGGCCGATGGTGTAGATCACGCCCAGCCGCAGCGGGCCGGCCAGCGGGTCCTTGTTCTGCTTGGCCAGTTCCTTGATCGCGGCGGTCTGCTCCAGCACGCGCTCGGCCTGGGCGATGATCTGGGCCCCCAGCGGGGTGACCGAAATCTCGGCGCCGCCGCGCTCGAACAGCACTACGCCGAGCTCGTCTTCGAGCTTCTTGATGGCGACCGACAGGGTGGGTTGGGCGACGTAGCAGGCCTCGGCGGCATGCCCGAAATGTTTCGCACGCGCTACGGCAACGATATATTTCAGTTCAGTCAGTGTCATGGGGCTCGGAACACAATGGATTGCGGAGAGGCAATGGCGCATCCTGCCATAACGTTGCAGATTAGTCAGCAAAGAATTATACATTTTACCGGAATGCTGTCGATATAATTGCGGCGAAGGCGGTTTTTGTGCCGTCCCCTCATTGAAAGGCGCGCATGTCCACCACGTTTGGCCCGGCCGAAGCCCAGGCCTATATCCACAAGCTGCTGACGGTGATGCACCATCAGGGCGGCTCCGATCTGTTCGTCTCGGCCGATTTCCCGCCGAGCATGAAGCACCAGGGCGCGATGAAGCCGCTGAGCCAGCAAAAGCTGAGCGGCGAAGTCACGCGCGCACTCGCGCTGTCGCTGATGAACGAGCGCCAGAAGGCCGAGTTCGAAGCCGAGATGGAATGTAACTTCGCGATCGCGCTGCCGAATGTGTGCCGGTTCCGCGTCAACGTGTTCGTCCAGCAGCAATGCGTGGCGATGGTGGTGCGCACCATCGCCTCCGAGATCCCGAATTTCGAAAAGCTTGAGCTGCCCGAGGTGCTCAAGGACGTGATCATGACCAAGCGCGGGCTGGTGCTGGTGGTCGGCGGCACCGGTTCCGGCAAGTCGACCACCCTGGCCGCGATGATCGATTACCGCAACGTCAATTCGGCCGGCCACATCATCACGGTCGAGGATCCGGTCGAGTACGTACACAAGAACAAGGGCTGCCTGATCACCCACCGCGAGGTCGGGGTCGACACCCATTCCTGGCACAACGCGCTGAAGAACACCCTGCGCCAGGCGCCCGACGTGATCCTGATCGGCGAGATCCGCGACACCGAGACCATGGAGCACGCGATCGCCTTCGCCGAGACCGGCCACCTCTGTCTCGGCACGCTGCACGCGAACAACTCGAACCAGACCATGGACCGCATCATCAACTTCTTCCCCGAAGAGCGGCGCAACCAGTTGCTGATGGACTTGTCGTCCAACCTGCGCGCGATCGTCTCGCAGCGCCTGGTGCGCACCGAGGACGGCAAGGGCCGCAAGGCGGCGATCGAGATCCTGCTGAACACGCCGACCATCGGCGAGATGATCTTGAAGGGCAATTTCCAGGGCATCAAGGAAATCATGCACAAGTCGCGCGAGCTCGGCATGTGCACGTTTGACCAGGCCCTGTATGAGCTGTATAACAAGGGCTACATTGCCTACGACGAAGCGATCCGCAACGCCGACTCGGCCAACGGCCTGCGCCTGCAGATCAAGCTGCGCGGCGACCGCAAGGAGCCGGGCGACGCCGGCGCGACCAGCTCGAACGACTTGTCGATGGCGATCGAGGAGGAGCCGGAAGAAGGCGCGCCCGGCCATTAAACATCATAGAGGCGCCGCCTGGGAGGGGACGATGGACCTGAGCCTGCAAGAACTCGAAGCGGCGATCAATTACTGGCGCGCCCAGCGACCGGCGCGCGGCAACGAGTTCGCGCTGTCGGC
>Ga0193702_1000598_pt1 | contig 10807 bp, 7 predicted proteins | sample U3a1metaG_FD_143060 | JGI IMG/M metagenome (GOLD analysis project Ga0193702, IMG submission 143060) | Soil microbial communities from a riparian zone of the East river system, Colorado, United States - U3a1 | ecosystem: Environmental > Terrestrial > Soil > Riparian zone | place: USA: East River... | reverse complement strand
CGGGTGCAATGTCATCCCCTGCCAAGCGGTAGCGGAAATGCGTGCCCGTTCCCTGGTGGTCGTAGACGGACAGGCGCCACACACGCTCTTTTTCGAAGAAGCTATCCGGCGGCAGCTCCATCTCCCTGTACTTTTCAAGCAGGCCCGAATGGCAGTAGGCGATTACCCTCGCCGTCTGCGCTGCCGTGAGCGGCGGAAAATGGCGCGCAATGTCGGCCGTCCGCGGCGGCACGACCGCAGGGTCGTATCGATAGTCGACGTCCTGTTCGCCGATGGGCAGCACCCAGTCCAGCGGCGACGACGCCTGCAGCGAGCGATCGTCCAAGGTCATCGACACCGATGGATTGAGCCGCACGACGCGAGCGCGCGGCAGCGCGGCTTCCACCTCTTCCTGAAACTGCCGATAGCTGATCGGGAAGAACGCCTGGTTGTACCACGACCACGGCTCCTGAAGGAATTGGCAGGAGCTCGGCACGACGTACCGCGGATTCAAGACCTTGAGCTGATCGATCCATTCCTCGGGCAAGGCCAAGGACGCGGGCGCAGCCCTGGATGGCGACAGCACTTCAATTTCGCGCATCGTCTGAAACGGCCACAACACCATGTCCCACGGCGCATCGTGCGCAAGCTGGGTGAGCGTCTCGGGGCCCATCCACGAGTCGACGACGTTGAGTACATTGAGGCCGGCTGCCTTGATGTGAAACATCGAGTCCACGTCCGCATCCAGTGCCTCTCGAGGAAAAATCTCGAACGGTCCCACGCTGACCGGGACATCGATTTTCAAGCGATACACGTTGACGAACCCAAGCTCCCTCACCATCGCGAAGAGTTCATCGAACAGGCAGTAGATGTGGATCGGCGTCTTCCGGTCCAGGAAATCGAGGCTCTCCAGCGAGCAGTGGTCGTCGTGAAAATGCGAGATGAAGACGGCCGCGAACGTCAACGCCTTGATCCGCTCGTGATCGAACCTGACGTCGGGGAAGGCGTGGCAATTCCGGCTGAAGGGATTTTCGAAAATCGGATCGAACGCGATCAGCGTGCCTTCGCATTCGAACACATAGCCCGCGTGAAGGATCCTGGATATTTGTAGGCTCATATGCCCGACAATTTAACACGCCGCCATGGCTAGGCAATACGGCCGGTTTGCCTTAGACTGGGCCGCATGCGCCTATTCAGGATACTGACCGCACTCCTCCCCTTCTTGTGTGCAGCACAGGCACAGGCTGTCGATCCGCTGGAGGCCAAGCTCACCGCCATCCTCCGCGACAGCCATGTTCCCGGCGCCGGCATCGCCATCGTGCGGCGTGGGCACGCGCCGCGCATATTGAGCCTGGGGCTGGCGGACGTCGCCGCCAAGCGCCCGGTCGACGCGCAAACCATGTTCCGCACCGCGTCCGTCGGCAAGATGTTCACCACGCTGGCCGTCATGCGGCTGGTCGAAGACGGCAAGCTCAGTCTCGACGCGCCGCTGCGCTCGGTGGCGCCCGAAGTCGCGTTCGACAACCCGTGGGAAAGCGTGGCGCCGGTCCGCATCGCCCACCTGCTCGAACACACGACCGGCTGGGACGACATCCATTTCGCCGAATACGCCTACGACAACAGCGCCGAGGTGCCGCTGGCGCAAGCGGTGGCCTTCCATCCCGATTCGCGCACTTCGCGCTGGATGCCGGGCACGCGCGCTTCCTACGCCAGCTCGGGCCCCACCGTGGCCGGCTACGTGGTGCAGAAGATCAGCGGCCGGCGCTTCGAGGACTACGTCGCGGAACACGTCTTCAAGCCGCTGCACATGGACTCGGCCACCTATTTCGCCGACGCCGCCTACCGCCAGCACGGCGCCACCCTGTACAGCCGTGCCGGCATGGTCGAGCCCTACAACCACATCCTGTACCGGCCCGCCGGCTCGACCAATGTGACAGCGGCGGACATGGGCAAGCTGCTCGCCTTCTTCCTCGATCGCGGCATGGTCGACGGCCACCAGCTGTTTGCGGCGTCCACGCTCGAACGCATGGAAAACGCCCAGACCACGATCGGCGCGCGGGCGGGCCAGCATGGCGACGTCGGCATGGGTGAGCTTCATATGGGCTACCGCGGCTATCGCTTCAGCGGCCACACCGGCGACATCGACGGCGCCAGCAGCCAGTTCTGGTACCAGCCGGAGCTTGGCATCGGCTTTGTGGCCATGATCAACAACGGCGACCAGGACGCGCTGTGGAAGATGCGCCAGGTCGTGCTCGACTCGCTGATACGCGATGTCGAGCCGGCGGCAGCGACGGCGGCGCTTGGCACCAACTGGCAAGGCGTGGATGGCCTCTACGTCGAAGTCAACCCGCGCATGGAACTGATGCGGATGCAGCTGCCGTTCGGCGCCGTCCGTTTCGCATACGCGCCGCACTACCTGCTGCGCTCCTCGGTCCTGGCCAGCTGGAGCGACAAGCTGGCGCCGGCAGCGGGCGGCATGGCGGTCGAACCCTTCACCGGACTGCCGACGATCGTGCGCGCGATTGACCCGCTGGCCGGCGACGTGGTCGTGGTCGGCGACACCGTGTACGCGCGCACCTCGCCGCTGCGGGTGTATGGCCCGGCGGGACTCGGGGCGGCGTTGCTGCTGATGTCGGCGGCATCGCTGTTGTTTGCCCTCGTCTGGATTCCGCGCCGCTTGCTGGGCCGGATCGGCGCCGGGCCGGCCGTCAGCGTGCGCGTCTGGCCGCTGGCGGCGACCTTGCTGCTGGCCGGCGCATTCTTCACCCTGCCGGTACTGCAGCCATCGGTGCGCGCGATCGGCAGCGTGTCGGCGGTGTCGCTGCTGGTGATGGCGCTGACCGCGGCGTATGGCGCCGCGGCGCTGATCGGCGTGGTCCATGTCGTGCACCAACGCGGCGCGGCCATGCATCGCGGCGCCTACTGGTTCGCGGCCGTGCATGCGGCCCTGCATGGCTGTGCCGCGCTGTACCTCAGCTGGTATGGCATGCTCGGCCTGCGGCTGTGGGCTTGAGCTAACGGACGCGGGCCGCCATCCGGCATTCAAGTTCTTTGTACGTTGGCGTACCGAAGCGCCATCCGCGTTTCGGGCATGATGCTCCCATGCACCCTGCTCTGCCGCCCGCCTGTGACCGTTCGATGGCCGAAGCCTCATCGCCGGCGGCATCGGCGCGCGCGCCGGCGGCCAGCCGTCCACGCTTCGTGCTCGCCACCACCATCCTCGCATCGAGCCTGGCCTTCGTCGACGGCTCGGTCGTCAATGTCGGCTTGCCTGCGATCGGGCGCAGCCTCGGTGCGGGCGGCGCGGGCTTGTCGTGGATCGTGAATGGCTATCTGCTGCCGCTGAGCGCCTTGCTGCTGCTGGGCGGCGCGGCCGGCGACCGTTTCGGCCGCCGCCGTCTGCTCATGCTCGGCGTCGGCCTGTTTGCCCTGGCCTCGCTGCTGTGCGCCGGCGCGCCCAATCTCGCTTGGCTGATCGCGGGACGGGTGCTGCAAGGGATAGGCGCGGCGATGCTGATGCCGAACAGCCTGGCGATCCTGGGCGCGAGTTTTAGCGGCGAGGCGCGCGGCCGTGCGATCGGTATCTGGGCGGCGGTCGGGGCGGCGGCCGGGGCGGTCGCGCCGCTGATCGGCGGCTGGCTGATCGACGTGGCGGGCTGGCGCACCATCTTCCTGATCAACCTGCCCATCGCGGCGCTCGCGCTGTATCTCGGCAGCCGGTGCCTGCATGACGAACCCAATCCGTCGCAGCCCGCGCTCGACGTCAGCGGCGCGACGCTTGCCAGCGCGGGGCTCGCGAGCGTGACCTGGGGCTTGACGGCGGCATCCGGAACCAAGGGCATGGGCTGGACCGCGGCCATCGCGATCGCCATCGGTATCGCCTGCCTGCTCGGTTTTCTGGCCGTCGAAAAACGCACCGGCGACAAGGCGATGCTGCCGCTCGCGCTGTTCGCCTCGCGCAGCTTCGTGGGGCTCAACCTGCTGACCTTCTTGCTGTATGGCGCGCTCGGTGCCTTGCTGGTCCTGGTGCCGTTCGTGCTGATCGAGCTTGACGGCTACTCGGCGACCGGGGCCGGTGCGGCCCTGCTCCCCCTGCCGATCGTGATTGCGCTTGCCTCGCCGACGATGGGCCGCATCGCGGGCAAGATCGGACCGCGCCTGCCGCTCACGCTCGGCCCCGCCATCGCCGCCGCAGGCTTCCTGCTCGCCTTGCGCATCGGCGGCGGCAGCTACTGGACCACAACGCTGCCGGCCATGCTGGTCATCGCGTTGGGGATGGCGGGCGCGGTGGCGCCGCTGACGACCGCCGTCCTGACCTCGGTCGAACCCCGGCATACCGGCGTCGCTTCGGGCTTCAACAGCGCTGTCGCACGCACCGGGGGTTTGATTGCCACCGCCCTGCTGGGAGCGGCGCTGTCGGCGCACGGCGCCACGCTGCTGGCCGATTTCAGGATCGCGGCGGTCACCGCGGCCGCGGCGGCGGCAGCGTCGGGCGTCAGTGCCTTCCTGTGGCTGAAAGGTTCCCAGGCCAGGGCGGGAGAGCCCGCCGCATGACAGCCGCCCGGGAATAGCGGCTCGGGTCTCAGGCGCTGGTACTGACGACGTTGCCCGACGACGGTGCGCCCTGCATGTCTTGCGACAGGTTCTGCAGGAAGGTGCTCAGGCTGGCGCTACCGGTGGCGCCGCCATTCGCCGCGACCAGGTTGTCGAACGCGGTTTGCAGCGTGGAGTTGGCGTCGCTGGTCCCGCTGGTGTCGCTGGATGTCGTACCGCTGTTCAGGTTCTGGATCAGCTGCTGCAATCCGCCTTCCATCTTGCCGCCGCCTCCACCGCCGTGATGATGATGGCCGCCCACTTTAGGAGCGCCATCGCTGCTGCCGCCGCTCCCGGCGGCGCCGTTGCTGCTGTTCTGCGCGTGCAGTGCGCCGAACAGCGCGCTGGCGAATGCCTGCGCGGCCTGCGTCGGGTCCTGGGTGGTGCTGCTGCTCGCGTCGCTCGTACTCGCGCTGCTGGTGGTGGTCGGCGTAACGCCGATCTGGGTCAGCGCCTGGCTGATCGCGTTGGCAAAGCGGCTGTTGGAACTGCCGACGGCGCCGACGCTGCTCGAACCCGTGCCGCTCTCGGTATCCGAGCCGCTGCCCGAAATGGAAGGCAGGGTTGGATACAGTAGCTGTGTAACTGCTGAATTATTAATGCTATCGATGGCCATCATCGGCTCCTTTGGGAATGACTACATGAACGTAAATTGAAGGACATACTTTTCCCATTCTGTTTTGTGACGTGGCTTGATAAGGCCGGGTACGTGAGCGGATGTGGCCGATCCTGGATACTGGCGCGATGGGTTGAAGCCGCAAGTCTAGCGGCGGCAGGCGACGCCCGATGTGGTGATCAGGAAGGCAATTTACAGCCAACTCGTTGGATGTTTACAGTGCGCAGGGCTCGCGGCGCATGGCGTGCGCCGCGCTTGCCCGGCCAGCTCGTACAATCCCGAGAACGGAGCCGCACGATGACAACTTCCACGCAACCATGGCCGGACTTGCCCTTCGCGGCGTGGCAGGACACGTGCGCCACGCTGCAGATGTGGATGCAGATGGTCGGGAAGATCCGCCTCGCGCAGACGCCCTGGACCAACCACTCCTGGCACGTGACCTTGTACCTCACTGCGCGCGGCTTGACGACGTCGCCGATCCCTTACGGCACACGCGTGTTCCAAATCGACTTCGACTTCATCGACCATCAGTTGCGCATCCAGACCAGTGACGCGATGAGCAGGACGATGGCCTTGCGCCCGCGCGCGGTTGCCGACTTTTACGCGCAGCTGTTCGCGCATCTGGCCGATCTCGGCCTCGACATCAAGATTCACGCAACGCCGAATGAAGTCGTCGACGCGATTCCGTTCGCGCAGGACCGCGTCCATACAGCCTACGATGCGGATTACGCCAACCGGTTCTGGCGCGTCCTGGTGCAGGCCGACCGCGTGTTCAAGCAATTCCGCGCCGGCTACACGGGCAAGAGCAGTCCGGTGCATTTTTTCTGGGGCGCGATGGACCTCGCGGTAACGCGATTTTCCGGACGCCGCGCGCCCCCGCATCCGGGCGGCATTCCCCATTGCCCGGATTGGGTCATCCGCGAGGCTTACTCGCAGGAGGTCAGCAGCTGCGGATTTTGGCCGGGCAGCGCGGCGATGCCGGCGCCCGTGTTCTACTCGTATGCCTACCCCGCGCCGCCCGGATTCGATGCCGCGCGCGTGCGGCCCGACGAGGCCCGCTACGACACGGCGCTCGGCGAATTCCTCCTGCCGTATGAGGTGGTGCGCCAATCGCCATCGCCCGACACGGTGCTGCTCGAATTTTTGACCAGCACTTACGACACGGCCGCGGACCTGGGGAAGTGGGATAACTAACGCGCCTCCGCGGGCCCGGCTGTGCTATGCTCTAGGGTTCCCCGCATTCCGCAACGCCTAGCCTGCCCCGCGCGCCATGAAAAAAACCCTCTACGGTATCCCCAACTGCGACACGGTCAAGAAAGCCCGCACCTGGCTCGCCGCGCAAGCGCAGGACGTCGATTTCCACGACTTCAAGAAGCAGGGCCTCGAGCGCGCCACGGTCGAAGCCTGGCTCAAGGACGTCGACTGGGAGCTGCTGGTCAACCGCAAAGGCACGACCTGGCGCGGCCTGCCCGAGGCGCGCAAGGCGGCCGTCACCGACGCCGCCAGCGCGGTCGAGCTGATGCTCGAATTCCCGTCCGTGATCAAGCGCCCTGTACTGCAAGGCGCAGGTAAAATCAGGGTGGGCTTTTCCGACGCCCAATACCGCGAGATTTTCACATGACGCCATCGCGCACCCTCGCGCTGACCGAAGAGCTGATCGCCCTGTCCTCGGTCACGCCGGCCGACATGGGCTGCCAGCAGCGCCTCCAGGCCCTGCTCGCGCCGCTCGGCTTCGTGTGCGAGACCATCGAATCGAACGGCGTCACCAACCTGTGGGCGCGCAAGGGCACGGCCGCGCCGCTGTTCGTGTTCGCCGGCCATACCGACGTGGTGCCCACCGGCCCGGTCGAACAGTGGCAGTCGCAGCCCTTCATCCCGACCCATCGCGACGGCAAACTGTATGGCCGCGGCGTGGCCGACATGAAGACCTCGATCGCCGCGATGGTGGTGGCCTGCGAAGAATTCCTCGCCGCCCATCCGCACCACAAAGGCTCGATCGCCTTCCTGATCACCAGCGACGAGGAAGGTCCGGCCACCGACGGCACCGTCATCGTTTGCAATCGCTTGCAGGAGCGCGGCGAGAGCATCGATTTCTGCCTGGTCGGCGAGCCGACTTCGGCCCACATCCTGGGCGACATGATCAAGAACGGGCGCCGCGGTTCGCTGTCCGGCAAGCTGGCGATCAAAGGGGTGCAGGGCCACATCGCCTACCCGCAGCTGGCGCGCAACCCGATCCACCAGGCCGCGCCGGCGCTGGCCGAACTGGCGGCCGAGCAGTGGGACGAGGGCAACGAGTACTACCTGCCCACCTCGTGGCAGATGTCGAACATCCACGCCGGCACCGGCGCCAACAACGTCATTCCGGGCGAAGTGGTGATCGACTTCAACTTCCGCTTCTCGACCGCCAGCACGGCCGACGGCCTCGAGGCACGCGTGCACGCGATCCTCGACAAGCACAATCTCGAGTACGACTTGACGTGGACCCTCTCCGGCCTGCCCTTCCTGACCCCGCGCGGCGCGCTGTCGGCGGCGCTGGCGGCGGCGATCCTCGGCGAGACCGGCGTGCACACCGAACTGTCGACCACCGGCGGCACCTCGGACGGCCGCTTCATCGCCCGCATCTGTCCGCAGGTGATAGAATTCGGGCCGCCGAACGCCAGCATCCACAAGATCGACGAACATATCGAAGTGCGCTTCATCGATCCGCTCAAGAATATCTACCGCCGCACCTTGGAAAACCTGCTGGCGTAAGCCCGCCCAACCGAGACCATGGCCATGACCACCACCCTGTTCAGCACCCCGCGCGACCTGCTGCGTTATGCGGTCACCCGCTTCAATGCCGCCAAACTGTTCTTCGGCCACGGCAGCGCCGAGGCCTTCGACGAGGCGGCCTACCTGATCCTGCACACGCTCAAGCTCCCGCTCGACAAGCTCGAGCCCTTCCTCGACGCCCGCCTGCTGCCCGACGAAGTGCTGCAGGTGCTGGCGGTGATCGAACGGCGCGCCACCGAGCGCGTGCCGGCCGCCTACATCACCAACGAGGCCTGGCTGGGCAGCTACAACTTCTACGTCGACGAGCGCGTGATCGTGCCGCGCTCCTTCATCGCCGAACTGATACCGCAGCAGTTCAGCCCCTGGGTCGAAGATCCGGAAGCGGTCGAGAACGTCCTCGAACTGTGCACGGGCTCGGGTTGCCTCGCGATCATGATGGCCGACGCCTTCTCCAACGCGGTGGTCGACGCGGTCGACATCTCGGCCGATGCGTTGGCGGTGGCCGAACGGAATATCCGCGACTACAAGCTCGAAGGCCGGGTCAACCCGATCGCCTCCGACCTGTACCAGAACGTGCCGTTCAAAAAATACGACCTGATCGTGTCCAATCCGCCGTATGTGAATTCGGCGTCGATGGGCAAGCTGCCGCAGGAATATCTGCGCGAGCCGCAGATCGCGCTCGACGGCGGCAGCGACGGCATGGACCTGGTGCGCAAGATCGTCGCCGGCGCCGCGGACTACCTGACGCCGGACGGCATCCTCATGGTCGAAATCGGCAACGAGCGTGAATTCGCCGAAGCCGCTTTCGGCCACCTTGGCCTGACATGGCTCACCACAAGCGCAGGCGACGACATGGTCTTCCTGCTGACCGCAGACCAACTGAAATAATTAATGATCCGCTTCCTGAACGTTAGCCTGATGCGCGGCACCAAGCCGCTGCTGGAGGGCGTCGACCTGACCCTCAACCCGGGCGATAAAATCGGCCTGATCGGCGCCAACGGCGCCGGCAAATCGAGCCTGTTCGCGATGCTGCGCGGCGAACTGCATCCCGACCAGGGCGAGATCGACTTCCCGGCCAAATGGCGCATGGCCTACGTGGCCCAGGAAACCCCGCCGCTGGAACGCGCGGCGCTCGACTACGCGATCGACGGCGACGTCAACCTGCGCAAGCTGGAAGCCGAACTGGCGCGCCTCGAATCCGAACCCGAATCGACCGAGAACGGCATCGCGATCGGCGAGATCTATAGCGCGCTGGCCGACGCCGACGCCTACACCGTGCAGTCGCGCGGCGAACAGCTGCTGCTCGGCCTGGGCTTCTCGCTCGACCAGATGCAGCAGCCGGTGGCCAGCTTTTCGGGCGGCTGGCGCATGCGCCTGAACCTGGCGCAGGCGCTGATGTGCCCTTCCGAACTGCTGCTGCTCGACGAGCCGACCAACCACCTCGACCTCGACGCCATCATCTGGCTGGAGGACTGGCTCAAGCGCTACGCCGGCACCCTGATCATCATCTCGCACGACCGCGACTTCCTCGACGAGATCGTCAACGTGGTGGTGCACATCGACGAGCGCAAATTGAAGCGCTACTCGGGCAACTACTCGGGCTTCGAGCGCCAGCGCGCGGCGCAGATGATCCTGGCCGCCGGCGCGCTCGAGAAGCAGATGCGCCAGCGCGCCCACCTCGAGTCCTTCGTCAACCGCTTCAAGGCGCAGGCCTCGAAAGCGCGCCAGGCCCAGAGCCGGATGAAGGCGCTGGCCAAGATGGAAGAACTGGCGCCGCTGCGCGCCGCGGCCGAATTCTCGTTCGAATTCCGCGAGCCATTGTCGGCCCCGAACCCGCTGCTGGTGATGGAAGACGTGAACGCCGGCTACCCGATCCTCGACGGCCACGGCGACCAGGTGGGCGCCAAGACCATCGTCTCCGGCATCAAGTTCTCGCTGCAGATCGGCCAGCGCATCGGCCTGCTGGGCGTGAACGGCGCCGGCAAATCGACGCTGATCAAGACCATCGCCGGCGAGCTGGCGCCGCTGACCGGCGACGCCACCATCGGCAAGGGCCTGTCGATCGGCTACTTCGCCCAGCACCAGGTCGAGATGCTGCGCCACGACGAATCGCCGCTGTGGCACCTGGCGAAGATCGCGCCGACCGTGCGCGAACAGGAGCTGCGCAACTTCCTCGGCGGCTTCAACTTCCCCGGCACCATGGTGACCAGCTCGATCCGCCCGTTCTCGGGCGGCGAAAAGGCGCGGCTGGCGCTGGCGCTGATCGTCTGGCAGCGCCCCAACCTGTTGCTGCTCGACGAGCCGACCAACCACCTCGACCTCGAAACGCGCGAGGCGCTGACCATGGCGCTGGCGCAGTTCGAAGGCACGCTGGTGGTGGTCTCGCACGACCGCCATTTGCTGCGCGCGACCACCGACCAATTCATCATCGTGGCCGACGGCAGGCTGCAGCCGTTCGACGGCGATCTCGACGACTACAAGGATTGGCTGTTCCAGACCAAGCTCGGTAAGGGCACGAGCGTGCTGCCGGCTGCCGGCAAGGACAACAAGACCGCGTTCCCGGTGGCGTCGGCGGTGGCGCCGCCCAGCGCGCCGGTGGTCGACAAGAAGGACCAGAAGCGTCAGGAAGCCGAGGAACGCCAGCGCGTGGCCGCGCTCAAGAAGCCGATCGAGAACAAGATCAAGCGGCTCGAAGAGCAGATCGCCAAGCGCAACGGGCAGAAAGCGGAAGTCGATGCGAAGCTCGGCGAGCCCGGCATCTACGAGGCGGCCAACAAGGCCAAGCTGAAAACGCTGCTGGCGGACCAGTCCTTCTTCACCAAGGACCTGGCGCAGCTGGAAGCGGAG
>Ga0193702_1000597_pt1 | contig 10873 bp, 9 predicted proteins | sample U3a1metaG_FD_143060 | JGI IMG/M metagenome (GOLD analysis project Ga0193702, IMG submission 143060) | Soil microbial communities from a riparian zone of the East river system, Colorado, United States - U3a1 | ecosystem: Environmental > Terrestrial > Soil > Riparian zone | place: USA: East River... | reverse complement strand
CTATCAGTTTTTGAAGGAACTTATCAACCCCGACCGATAAGGCACCAATACCATTTCCTGCAGGAATGATCGTATCCGTAATACTTGCAAGAATTTTTTGTTCAGCAACTGAAAAGGAAGTTTGATGAATAGTTGTATCGCTTACTCCACAACTCACCATCCACTGGGGAAGTGTGATCAATCCACCGGAAACAATGGCAAGATTTTTTATGGCTTTGCGGCGATCCATGGCAAACAATAAGAAATGAATTTAAATAAAATTCTGCTGTAAACAATTAATACACCCCATCATTCTACCAATAAGTAACATGTCTTGAGCTGCGAAAGATATTCTTTTGCCACCATTTCACTTCATCTCCCCTCCCAGAAGTTCGCCATAAAAGATTTGACTTTGACGTCAGGTGCCATAAACCACAAGCATGTGCGATCTCATGTGCCAATGTGGAATCGCTTTTTGCCCCATCTGGATCTAATGTTACATAATCTGTAAGCGGTCCAAGAGAGCAACCAGATGCATGATCTATATCCAAAACAACAAATGCTGTGACAGGATAAAATAATCCGCTAAGGTTAGACGCAAAAAAACTCCCGGTAATGGCAAACTCTTCCCATAATGCACTTATGCTTCCTTTTGTATATAATACTTCATATGGTGCTTTCCTTTGCAACACTTCGGCAAATGGTTGCCTGGACCTATATGGTAGCAACCTGGTGTTAAAGTTTTTTTTGAATGATCTTTTTGCATATTTTATTGCAGTATCAAGATCAGCTGGCGAAACAATAGGAATAGCTTGCGGATCTTGCAGTATAACAATCTTGATACGTAGCTTTTTTTCGGGCCAATTTAAAAACCCAAACAATGTATCAAATATGTTTATAACAAGTCGATGAACGGTTTCGGTAATGATCTTTATAATTATTCTTGTGCTCCCTTTTATTCCATTCCAGATTTCTTCCATTATTTAAAGATAAAATAATGATGAGTTTCCACTTCCCTTCTTCTTTCTTTGTGGATAATGGCTTAGCTATTACCTTCGCAGCCAAATTAAACTCACATGAAGAGCTTTAAGATATTACTACTAACCATAACTTTTATTGCAGTTTCTATTTCATCCTTTGCATGGTGGGGACAGAATGGTCATCGTATAGTAGGCGAGATTGCCGACAGCTATCTCAGTAACAAGGCGAGAAAAGCTATCCGTGAAATATTAGGTGATGAATCAATTGCCATCACAAGTAATTGGCCGGATTTTATTAAATCTGACTCTACATTTAATTATTTAAGTACGTGGCATTATATAAATGTGAAACAAGGTTTATCACAAACTGAATTCAATACTGCATTAGGAAATGACACGCTGACAAATGCATACACCAAGCTTAACTTCCTGATCGCCGAACTAAAAAACAAACAATTACCATTTGATAAAAAACAAATGTACCTGCGCCTGCTGATCCACATAGCCGGCGATATACACCAGCCCCTCCATGTTGGGCAATTTGAAGACCTGGGTGGCAACCGTATTCGATTGCAATGGTTTGGTGAATCAACAAACCTGCATAGTTTGTGGGATGAAAAATTAATTGAATACCAAAAACTCAGTTACACCGAATATGCTACATGGATCAATCATACAACCAAAGAACAACGCAAGCAATGGCAGGAACAACCGATGAATGAGTGGTTTTTTGAATCATATCAACTTGCCGGAAAAATTTATAATAGTGTTACTCAACCTGAACCAAAGCTTAGTTTTCGTTACAACTTCGATTATATCGAAATGCTCAACAATCAATTATTAAAAGGCGGCGTTCGCCTTGCCGGTCTGCTAAATTCAATTTTTGGATAACTTCTGTGGTCACTTCGCGTTAGAACAATCAGTTTGCATTTAGAAAACTTTAACGTCAACTACCACCAAAGTGGTATTGGGTTCACGTTGTATTGCAACTAATTTGCACCTGTAAACTAAATTCCTATGCGCAGAAGAAAAATGCCTCATTTCATAAGACTAACGAGGCTTGCATTGAAGAGTGTGTGGTATGCATTAACAATACCGAATGATCCTTATCATGAAAAGAAAGTGAATTTTTGGAATATGCCGATACGAAAAGAGAAAGCGAATACAGGTAACATTCCCCTTTTGTAAATTAAATATGTTAAGAAACATTAACCTCAATTACCTCCAAAGTGGTATTTTCTCTACTTCATATTGAAGGTAATTTGCAGTTATAAATTATTACAATGAAAAGGAAAAAATTGCCATACATCATTAGATTAATACGAGTGTCTTTAAAGTGGACATTGCGTGCATTGATCATGATACCTAAAGAAATTATTTTAGGGACTACGCCGGTGAGAAAAAAAGAAGGCCAATACAGATAATTTGAAAAACTTCAGATTCAATAAGTGAAGGCAAATTTTTAAATAAAATTGAAAAGTGGTAAAATGAAAATATTTCTTACCTACTTTCCCTTTCTTATTATTCGCTTTCTATGTTGTATTCCCCAGGCTTGTAATTCTTCAATTAATTTTTCCAGCGTTTCGCCATAAGGGGTCATCGAATATTCTACCACTACAGGAACAGAATCATATACTGTTCGTTTTACAAGCTCATTCATCTCCAACTCTCTTAATTCTTTTGATAACATTTTATCAGTGATGCCATGGACTTGTTTGGCAAGTTCACTAAACCTCCTATTGCCAAATTGCAAAGCAAGAATAATAGGCAGTTTCCATTTACCGCTTAAAATATCCAATGCATCCCGCACAGGTATTAACGCTTTTGTACAAGTTTCATGCGTTCTTTCGTTTTCTTTAACTTTTGATACCATGATTTTTTGTTTTTAGGTCACTTTCCAAAAGTATAGTGCTATACTTTGGTATAGTACTATAAAAAGTATAGTAAAGATAAGTAGCTTTGTGTCCGAAACAAAAAAAATAATCATGGCAAATCAAACATGGGCTCTGGACCCAACACATTCAGAACTTCAATTCAAGATCAAGCACCTGATGATATCTACCGTTAGCGGCCAATTCAACGAATTTAAAGCAACCGTTGAAACAAATGGTGATGACTTCACTAAAGCGAAAGTACATTTCGAAGCAACAGTGGATTCTATCTCCACCAACAATGAACAACGTGATGCACACCTGAAGAATGGAGATTTTTTTGATGCAGAAAAATATCCCGTAATAACTTTTGATAGCGAAAGAATGGAAAAGACAAGTGAAGATGAATACAAACTTTACGGCACATTAGCTATGCGGGGTGTGAGTAAAAAAATTATTCTAAATACAGAGTTTGGCGGTATAACTAAAGATCCATGGGGAAATACAAGAACAGGTTTTTCTGTAAACGGCAAGATCAACAGGCAGGATTTTGGAATGAGCTTTGGTGCTGTTTCAGAAACGGGTGGTTTGTTATTGGGTGATGAAGTGAAAATTAATGCCAATGTTCAATTGGTGAAAGAAGCAATTGCATATGCAGCTTAAATAATTATAGGTCGGGATAAAAAAGGAGGCTACAAAATTGTAGCCTCCTTTTCAGTTTAAATTAATTATTATTTAGTGATAACGATTTTTGCGGTTTGTATTTCGGTGCCATTTTGTATTTTAATATAATACATGCCACTTGCCAATGAACTCACATCTAATTTCCTAAAATTATCTCCTTCATTTACCGCCATTGATTTTCTTAAAACCACACTGCCTAATTGGTTCATAACTGTGATCACAGAATTGCCATTCGCCTTTGACTTAAATGCAAGATTTGCTTCGAAGCCAGCCGGGTTAGGGAAAACGGAAAATTTATTGCCAGAAAGTTGTACCAATTCAGGGTTGATCATTCTTCCGGCGCTGTTTTGCACTCTTAGCGTATAGCAGTTGTTTGCATTAAATGCTCCATTGCTTTTTGGATAAACTCTTGCATAATAGGTGCCTGGTGCGACGGCTGTGTTAATAGTTTCGCTGGTAGTGCCGCTATTGGTTGATGATAGTAATGTAGTACCACTGCTGTTTAGCAAGGCAAGTTGATAGTCTGCAGGTAATGTGGTTAATGATATTATAGTACCACTGATTGTAATAGTGAATTTGTAATAATCATTATCACCCCTAACATTTATCAAACCATAAACATCAGTGTTCAGTGGAATGGTAACGGCTCCTGCTGTGTTATCATTTAAACCTACGTCATAAGTGCCAGGGCATGTTACCTGTGGTGTTGCTGTTGTAAAGTTTGCCTGAACATAATTGCCAGATACTCCGCTGCAATTTGCTCTTACATGCCAGTTATATAAAGTACCTGCGGTTAAACCAGAAAGATTCACGGATGTCGCTGTTGTTGCAGTAGCGCCAGTTGTATAAATTGATTCCGTATTCTTTTTATACTCCACATCATAACTATTTGCTCCACTAACAGCACTCCAGCTTACAGTTGTAGAAGTTTGTGTCGGAGGTGTATTCGATAATCCGATCGGATCTCCACAAGGAGGGGGTGGTGTAGCGGTTGTAAAGTTTGCCTCAACGTAATTACCAGATCCTCCGCTACAATTCGCTTTTACATGCCAGTTATATAATGTACCGGCAGTTAAACCAGAAAGATCAACGGATGTCGCTGCTGTTGCAGGAGTAACAGTTGTCCATAAAGATTCCGTATTCTTTTTATACTCCACATTATAAGTATTGGCGCCACTAACGGCATTCCAGCTTACAGTAGCGGAAGTTTGAGTTAGAGCTGTATTTGATAATCCTGTTGGATCTCCACAAGGAGGTGGTGTGCCGCTGATCGTAAAGTTTGTATTAGAAATATCAAAGAAAATATTTCCAACTGCCTCAACTTTTACCCGACAGGTTGAACCCGGAGATGCGGGAACTGTAATATCCTGTGAACCATCATTAGCGGTAGCAGCTAATACGATTGGAAATGTTGCACCTCCATCTGTAGATAATAATATATTTACTGTAGCACAATTCACTGAACCTGCATTAGTGCCGTTTACATTCCAGGTTACAGTTGCAGTGCTACCAGCATTCCATGTTACTGCTGTGTTTGGCGCTGTTACTGTAAAGGGTCCTGCAGTATTAGTCACTGTAACCACTACATCAGTGAAAGCAGTTTGACCAATTTTACTACCGGCAACATATGGGTTATTATCCCTCACCGTTAACCTGAAATTTAACGTTCTCGAAACCGAACTGAGTGCTTCAATATTTGCACCGGCATCACCACCAGGTAAAGGCCCAGTTACATTTAAGCCAGCCAGGATTGTTGATAATTGTGGAAAGGTCCTTGTTCCAGACACAGACGGACTAAATGATAACCAATTTGGACCAGTTGATTTAGTTGGCGATGCAACACTACTTGTTCCCGATGTTGTGGAATTATCATTTTGCTCCCAGCAATAAGTCAAAGCATCGTTCTCGGGATCAGTTGCAGAACCCGTAAGTGCAAATGGTGTACTGATCGGAATAGTATAATTGCTGACAGCGCCAATAACCGGTGCATGATTAGCGGTCATGATCAGTGAAACGGGACATGTCTTAGTTGCTAAGTTAGCTTGTATTTGTGCTATTGACGTCTCATGAAAAATATCAATTGAATGTGGCGCTACATCCTGCGATGTAATACCTGCATAGCCCATGATGGTGATCCCTGAACCAACTTCTTTATTTTGCCCTGAGCCTTCAAGCGACATTGAAAATGTATGATTGGCTCCCAACTGATGCCCTACTTCATGTACTACATAATCTATATCGAAGTTGTCTCCCTGTGGAATTCCATCCGCAGGTGATGTGATGCCTCTACCTTTCCCACTCGCACAAACACACCCTATACAACCCGCATTACCACCACCGCCAGAAGCGCCGAACATATGACCAATATCATAATTTGCGTCACCAATATTTGCAGTTAAAGTTTGTTGCAATTGATTATTCCACTGACTTAAAGTTGTATAAGGATCTGTTGCCGGATTATAATAAATAACAGCAGTAGTGCTTGCAATAAGATTGAGGTGCAATGCAAGATCTTTTTCATAAACACCATTACAACGAGTAAGTGTTGCATTAAATGCAGCTAGAACCAAATTCACCTGGGCGGAACTGGTTGCGCCGAAATAGTTAGAGTATTCCCCATTACAAGATTGAGCGAGGCGCATTGTTTTTAATTCCCCTGTTGAAGCCCCTTTTGCTTCCAATCTACCAGAGATAGCAGAATTTATATCGGAAGACAATTGTTGTTCTTCTGTAGAACAGATCCATCCAAATTTTCCTTTATCTCTGTGTGATCTGTAAACTGAATAAATTCTATGATCATTAGAATAAGGCTCGATGAATTCGTTTTCCTTATCAGTTCTGAAAACCATTGTTTGAATGCCTTGTGGAGAAATGCTCAACTTAACTGTAGCAAACCTGTCTGTAATACCCTTACCAGAGTAAGCTCTTATCTCAGGGAACTTAGCCTGCAGGTCAGGTTCAAAATTTGAAGCTTCATAAACTTCAAACTGCTCAAGTTCTCCGTTTGCATTTGGCAAAGTAATAACCGACAAATGTTTTGAAGACCTGTCAACAACAGATAAAAGTTCTTGTCTTAATGGTTCAAGATTTAAATTAAATAATCTGAACTCTTTGGGATAAGTAAGTCTTGCAACAGCTTTATCGGTTGGAATATTATTTCGGTCTCCATTATTTGCTGACCAAAATCTATCTGCTTGTGAAAAGGCTAGTGTAGAAAATGACAATAGCACCAGTGTTACTGGCAAAAGTTTTCTCATAAAAAGTTAATAAGGTTAAGAATCCGTAGATGACTAAATAAAATCCGTACAATAAAAATATGCAATTAATCAATGTCAATTTTTTTTTCATTCATTATGTACTGAAATTTTTCACCATTCATACTTTTGATGTTTCCCCATAGGAAAAACACTATACGGAAGAGTACTTAGAACACAAATGAGGGAAAAAAATAAACAGCCTGCTCTTAATGAGTAAGAACGAACAAAGGTGGCTTTAAAGTGCCACCGGCTTTCTGTTGAAACTGATAAGGTTATCTTCTCATTAGCTTTCATTGCCTAACTTTTTTTGTAAGATCTCTAGTTCACGTTTTTTCCTTTTATAAATGTTATGCTCCCATCCTCCTGCATAAAAGGTCAAAGCAAAAAATAACAGTACAATTACGACTATCCAAATTGGCTTCCCTCCTTCCCAAAGACCAAGAAGAGTAAGCCCAGCGACCGGCAGAATGTTCCATCGCATTATTTGAGAAATACGAACCTGATACGATGCCATTGAAATGGCATGAATAAGGTCACCACTTATTGACCGGTCAAACTGTTGGTCGCCTTTTATTCTTTGGATGCGACGCACCAAAGTATACAAAGCACTGCCAAGCATCCAGGCAGATAAAACATACAATGATATGTTCCCGCTTTGCTTGAAAATATTCAATGCAAGAACCAGTATTCCGGAACCAATATTCACGAAAATCAATAGCAGCTCACTGATATTAGTAATATGATGAGCTTGTTTCTTTTTTGATAAGACGAGGTTATACATAGCTTTTTCATTTATTGCATAAAGAGGTTGGTTGTTTTGTGCATCCCAAATCTTTCTTAGTTCTTCAAATTCCATAATGATCATATTTTTTTGATTTAGAGATAAGTTGTTTTTTGATCCTATTTATCTTCACTCCTACATTTGATTCAGTGATGCCAAGTATAGAAGCCATTTCTTTGTAACTAAAACCATCCAGTAACAATAGGGTAACGGAGCGATCAATTTCATCAAGTTTGTAAATTTCTTCATAGAGCCAGGTCAGTCGTTCATCAGTTCGTATCCTGCTCTCTTCCAAAATATGTTTTGTGCCATCTATTGTTTCTGATTGATAATGTTTTCGTTCTTTTTTTGTCCATTTAATGGCAGTATTAAGCGATATACGATACAACCATGTAGTAACAGAAGACTCTCTTCGAAACGCCGGAATGGAATGCCATGTCTGGATAATGATCTCCTGGAAAAGATCATCCTGATCCATAACAGTAAATGCATAAGCACGAACAATTTTAAAGACGAGGGCCTTATGCTGGCTAAGCCATTCTTCAAAAATTTGTTTCTGTTCTTTTTCCGTCACGTTTCAGATCGTTTATACTATTAGTACTAATAAGGTAATGAATTCTTACAGGAAGGATAAAATTAGACAGAAGCTCCCTTTCGTCTTGCCAAACTCCTGTTTGGTATAACGTTTTTCTTTTCGCCTGCACTCCTTTTTAGGTTTGCCTCTGAAAAGAATTTTCCCAACTGACAAACCAAAAACTTAAAACCATGCGAACAATATTCTTATCCCTGCTGACTGCAATCACATTTTATGCCCAGGCGCAAAAGATAAGTGGTGTAGCAAAAGATGACAATGGTACTCCGCTTAACGGCACTACCATAAGCCTGCATAGAACAACTGACTCTGCAGTTGTCAAACTTGCGGTTTCAAAAGAAAACGGTAGTTATACTTTCTCAGGTATCAAAGAAGGAAACTATAAAGTGAGTGCAAGTAATGTCGGTTATAAAACTGCTTTTTCAGATGTATTTACTGTTGCCACATCTGATATAATTTTACCGGAAATAAAAATGAGCAAGGCTGCCGCTGCATTGGGTAACGTAACTGTTACTTCAAAAAAACCAATGGTAGAGGTTAAGGCAGATAAAACGATCCTGAATGTAGAAGGCACTATTAATTCAACCGGATCAAATGCCTTGGAACTCTTAAGAAAATCGCCAGGCGTTTCATTAGATAAAGATGAGAACATCAGCCTTGCGGGAAAAAACGGTGTACAGGTTTATATTGATGGAAGGGTTACACCGTTATCAGGCACTGACCTCGCAATTTATCTGAAGACCCTACAATCTTCCCAGATCGAATCCATCGAATTGATCACTAACCCTTCTGCCAAATACGATGCAGCAGGTAATGCAGGCATTATCAATATCCGTTTAAAAAAGAATAGATCTTTTGGCACCAATGGTTCGGTGAATGCAGGATGGAATGTTGGCACCTATGCAAAATATAATGGAGGTGCTTCATTGAATTACAGGAATAAAAAGATCAACATCTTCAGCAATTATAGTTTCAGTTATGGGCCTAATCAACAATCATTAACCATTAACCGCACTGTGCTTGATAGTCTTTTTGACCAGCATGGAACAATCCGCATGGTTGCTAATGCACATAATTTCAAAGTAGGGGCTGATTATTTTCTCGATAAGAAAAATACATTAGGTGTAATTGTAAATGGCACGTTTGCAGATCCAAAAATTACTAATTACAGCGAAACACCCATTTCTAATACAACCACCAATACAGTTGACCGTATTTTAATAGCCGATAACAGCAATGCACTTCAGAGACATAATACAAATGTAAATCTCAACTATAGTTATAACGATCCTAAGGGAACCAGCCTTATAGTAAATGCAGATCATGGTTTTTATAAAATGGGTAGTGACCAGTACCAGCCGAATTATTATTATGATCCTTCAGGACAAATGCTATTGAGCAGTACCATCTATCACATGCTTTCTCCTGCTGAGATCAACATTAATTCGATCAAAGCAGACTATGAAATGAATTTTAAGAAAGGGAAATTAGGCTTTGGTGCAAAAACTGCTTTTGTAAAAACTGATAATAATTTTCAGCGTTACAATGTAATTGGTACGGATGAAGAACTGGATAAAGACCGCAGCAATCATTTTGTATATAAAGAAAACATCAATGCTGGTTATGTAAATTATAACCGTCAATACAAAAAATTCATGTTCCAGGCAGGTTTGCGTTTGGAAAATACAGTTTCAGAAGGTGTATCAAACGGATCAAAATACAACGGAACTGAATACACTCCCAGTTCTTCTTCTTTCAAAAGAACTTATACTGACCTGTTTCCAAGTGCAGCCCTTACTTTTAACAAGAATCCAATGAAGCAATGGAGTTTAACATACAGCCGCCGCATTGACCGCCCTGCTTACCAGGATCTGAATCCTTTCGAATTCAAGCTGGATGAATATACTTTTCAGAAAGGGAACATCAATCTTCGCCCTCAATACACAAACAGTTTCGGAATTACCCATACTTATAAATACAAACTGAATATAAATCTTAACTACAGCCATGTAACGGATATGTTCACGCAACTGATAGATACAGCAGAAAAATCAAAAGCTTTCATATCAAAGAAAAACCTGGCCACGCAGGATATTGCAAGCCTCACTGCCAGCTATCCTTTCTCATATAAATCCTACAGTTTGTTTACAAACATCAGCACAAATTATTCGATATATCATGCTGACTTTGGTGAAGGACGTAAAGTTGATCTCGATGCATTTGGTTTTAATTTCTTTGCACAGAACAGTTTGAAATTTTCAAAAACATGGACCGCAGAATTAAGTGGCTTCTATAATGCCCCAACTATTTACCAGGGAAGTTTTAAAGGAAGATCTATATATAGTGTCGATGCAGGTTTGCAAAAACAGGTAATGAAAGGAAAGGCTACCATCAAAGTATCTGTAAGTGATCTATTTCATACTATGAGATTCAGAGCTACTTCAGATTTTGCTGGTCAGTCAACAATGTTTACTTCCCGTTGGGAAAGCCGGCAGTTCAAACTAAATTTCAATTTCCGGTTTGGAAATAATGGAGTAAAGCCAGCAAGACAACGTTCAGGTGGCGCGGATGATGAATTAAAAAGAGTGCAGCAAAGCAATGGAGTAGGAATAGGAAATAATTAGTATCGAGTATAGCCATGGGAAATTGGAAAATTATCTGAAACTAACTGAGATTTTCCAATTTCCTTTTTATATAGAGAAGCGGCAAAATAGTATTGGCTTATCATA
>Ga0193702_1000596_pt1 | contig 10878 bp, 10 predicted proteins | sample U3a1metaG_FD_143060 | JGI IMG/M metagenome (GOLD analysis project Ga0193702, IMG submission 143060) | Soil microbial communities from a riparian zone of the East river system, Colorado, United States - U3a1 | ecosystem: Environmental > Terrestrial > Soil > Riparian zone | place: USA: East River... | reverse complement strand
AGGCCGGAACGGCCAGCTTTTCTTCTTTTGCGGTTAATGACAGCTGATGCCTGAAGAAATCATCAATAGAGCAGTCGGGGTGCTGCGCCTCATAATCTCCCCATAGTTTAACCAACTCAACCGTTTTATTCACTGTATTACTTCCTTTTGGAAGCAAATTTAAAAAAAGTAGTCAAATAATTTGCATTTAGCTACCATATGGTATATAATTGTACTTTATTACTACCTAATGGTTGTAATAAAAATAACTTTTATTCATGCATAATTATCCTTTATTTATAAAAACATGAACACATTAACACTTCTTCAGGCACTCCTGGTACTGCATCTTAGCGGGCTGGTTATTATGGCAGGTACCACTTTTGTTGATTATACCATATTTAAAACCTTTTGGAAGCAATTTGGCCTCGACCAGGAAAAATCGCAGGGAATATTGCAGGCTACTTCAAAATCGTCAAGGTGGATTGGGATCGGCGCTGCATTGCTGGTATTTACCGGCATAGGCATGATGGCCATAACCCACGGCGTTTTTGGCGAACAAACCTGGTTCAGGATAAAGTTTGCGCTGGTTGTTATTTTGGTTTTGAACGGCATCTTTACCGGCCGCAGGCAGGGAACAAAGCTTAGAAAGGTAATGGCTGCTGATGGTGTTGTAAATATCAGCCTGCAGGCGGAAAGCATAAGGGCAAAGCTGAATGTGTTCTTTGCTATCCAGTTGTCTCTTTTTTTAATGATCATTTTTTTGAGCGTGTTCAAATTTAATTAACCCTGAATGCGGCATATCGACATAAAGCGATAGTTCAAAATATTTTAATAACACCATAAATGGAAACATCACAAGTATATAAACTGCTAATATCTGCAATAGGGGTAAGCGGTGGATTTGGAGCAGATAAGCCCACTACGCTATACTCCAGGGGCAATGCTAACCTTTTACAGGCGATGAGTAAAAAAGGGGTAAAGCGTGCATTTTTTATTTCAGCATCGGCAATTGAAATAAGCCCGGTATTGCCTTTTTATGTGAGATTGGCAGAGAAATACATTGTTCAAAAGCTATTGAAGCATATGTATGCCGACATTAGAATAATGGAAGAATTGATAAAAGAGAGCAACGCCGACTGGACAATTATTCGCCCGCCGCAGCTGGTTGATAAGCCGATAAGCGGTAAATACCGCGTCGCTATTAATGCTTTTCTGAAAAACTGCCTTAAAATTTCCCGGGCAGATGTAGCTCACTATATCCTCAGCAATATAACCAGCAAGGAAACATACCATGCGGTTATTGAAATAGGATATTAAAAACAGTAAGTCAGCTTAAAAAATGAAAAACAATAAAACAACTTATTGGCTAATAACCGGGGTTATTTGTGCATTTATGCTGTTCAGCGCATGGTATTCAGGTACACATAAAATAGAGTTTACCCAACGGCTTGGCTTTCCTGATTATTTCAGGATAGAGCTAACCGCAGCTAAAATATTAGGCGTAATTGTGCTGCTTATCCCGCAGGTATCAAAACCGGGTAAAGGAATGGGTTTATGTTGGTTTTAGCAATTGCCTTATTTCGGCTTTTATAGCAAAAATAAATAGCGGTTACCCCGTTTCGGGAGTGGTTGAACCAATGTCTGTATTTGTAATAATGATGGCTTTATTGTGGTATTTAAATAAGCTAAACAAGGTGCCGGAAAAAAATGCAGCTAATCAGCCTTAACACATAATAAGTTCGAGGCCATTTATGCCTGACAACCGGGGAATACCACTTATACCTTTGAATTTGCCTTTAGCATTACCTTGCCTTTTTTTGTTAATGTACAGGCTGGTGATCTTTCTTTTTCTTCGTCTTTTGTAACGTCAATCAGCTTGTATGTTTTTAAGCTTTGCAAATCATCTTTACTTAAATTTATCGCCATCCCTTTTTCTGCAATTATTTTGAGAGCAGCAACCACGTCATCATGTTTCATCCTGTTATTTTTACTATTGTACGCTATAAAGTGCGGAATGTATAAATAATTTATTTAAAATAAGAAAAAGCCCACGGGTGGCCAGGGAAATCGCGTTTAACATTTAGCCGGCGCCGAATAAAACCAAACCGATGCCCAATGTAAACTATACTTGTATTCTAGTATAGTTTTACGCTGGTGTTACAGTAAAAAAGTGTTAACAGGGTGTAACAGCAAATAGCCAAGCCGGATTGCCAAAAAGCTTGTTTCTGCATTAATAGCGCACTTTTTACCCTGCCTGCTCCGCTAAAAAACGCGAAAAGTGCTGACAAACTAGTGTCAGTACTTTCGTAAAAACTAAAAGCGATTGCATGCGTGGGTGGCGCTTTTACGGAACAGGCAAAGGTTACCAGAATTGGTAAAACCTGCCGAAGGATCTAATTAACCATCTCTTATCTTTTACAATAAACAATCAGCGATGCTTTGGCTAAAGTATTTTGATTGAGCATGAAACCGGTTAATGCTCCTGATGATGATCCAGCATTTCCCAACTTGTTTGTTTTAAGGGCATAAACGGTAATAACATACCGGTGCGCAGCGTCATGCTCAGGTGGGCAAGGGCCCAGGTACCCGCTAAAACCTGCATCGTTGTTGCTTTGTAAGCTGCCGGCTGGTGCTATCCCGTTTTTTGCATCGCCGGCATTTTGCTTTAATTCGTTAACGGTGGCAGGGATATCCACTATCACCCAGTGCCAGAAACCGCTTCCGGTGGGTGCGTCAGGGTCATACATGGTTACTGCAAAACTTTTGGTATCTGCCGGCGCATTGGCCCAGCTTAGCTGCGGCGAATTGTTTCCGCCACTACACCCAAAGGCGTTAGCCATAAATTCATTGGTGAATTGCCCGCCAAGGCTATTGCTTTTTAATGTGAAGGTTTGTGAAAATGCCGCATGGGTAAGTAGTATGCTGATTAAAAAGCTGAATAAAATTTTCATGATAATAACTGATTTATTTTTTTTCAAAATTGAAGTTATTACCAGCGTAATTCTATTGCAATCAGCTCAAATTATAGTTCGTAAAGGTCAGCCTTGTGCTTTTGCAAACGCGGCAGGCGTTACACCAAACTTTTTCTTAAAAGCATTATTAAAGTTCGACAAATTCTCGTATCCGTAAGTAACAAAAAGTTCAGAGGCCTGTTTGCCTTTTGTAAGGTCGTAACTTGCCGTTTCAAGCTTTTGGTCCCTGATATATTTTTGAGGAGAAATGCCGTAGGTTTTCTCAAAATCGCGCTTAAATGATGACAGGCTACGGTTGGCCAGGAAAGAAAGCTCCGTTAATGTTAAGTTATTAAAGAGATTGTTTTCAACTATTTTTTTGAGGGATAACTGTTGTTCGTCTTTATCTGTCATAAACATGGCGATCAATTGCTGAGGACAAAGTTCATATACTGCCAGCAGCAGTTCTTCCAGCTTATGTAATGCTACAGCATAGGAAAACTCCTGCTGCTGCCTGATCATCTCCTCCAGGGATCTTACGTATTCATATAAATAGGCAGTTCGCGTAAAAAAAACATACTCGGGTTTAGGCGCCGTAAAATTCTTGTTCTTCAGCGCACTTATATGTTTATTTAAAAAATTGATAGCAATTTTGGCCGGAAAAAATATAACCAGGCTGATGTAATCTTTATCATTTGACCCGTGTTCAGCAATAATGGAATTTCCTGCCGGGATTAATATGGCCTGTCCTGGTTTTACTATTGCATTTTCGGCGGAACGATAAATTTTCTTCTGTCCGTTAAGCACAAAACTAATAGCGTAATCATTAAAGGTTACACGGTGCTTTTCGTTATTACTCCTTTCAGTATAGTAAACATATGAAATATCACCGGCTGTGATTTGCTGATGGCATAGCACCGACTCAGGAACAGAAAAATTTATCATGATAGCATTATGTAAATACAAACATAAAAAAACACCTTTGTTCCCGGAATTTACTTTAGTTGTATAAAAAAACACTTAATAGCAACTCGGTTATGAGTAACCTGACATTATGAAACAAATTATATTGACAAGTATTGGCTGGCTGGGTGTGGTTTTATGTACCGTAGGCTATTTATTATTGAGTACGAAAGTAATAAAAGCAGAGTCTCGAAGCTTTCAGCTATTGAATATTATGGGCGGGCTGTGCCTGGTAGCCACCGCTGTTGATAATAATGATATGCCGAATGCCGTAGCTAACCTGTTATGGATGTTTATTGGTGTATATGCTTTAGGGCGTCATTTAAGAGCCCGGAGTGCCGCCAGAACTGATTAAGTGCTCCATCCCCAAAATGTCATAGGCCTTGTCTTTGTAATATTCAAGCCTTTCTGCATACGCTTTTTTGTCATTTTCTAATGAAAGATAAAAATAAGCGCCGTCTACCAGTACAAAAATTAAATCAGCGGCTGTTTTAGGGGCCGAAACGTTTATTAATTGTTTTTCATTGCATTGCTCAATCATAGATGCAAGTGCCAGGCGAAGAGAATCAAGAATGGTCTTATATTTTGCTTTAATTTTTTTCTCTCTGAATGCCAGTGCATAAAAGGTATAAAATAAACCATCATCAAATAGCAAATTCCATTTTTTTGAAAAAAGCATTTCAACCGTTTTTTGCAAATCGGCCAGCGTAACCTCTTCCTTATTTTTAATTGTATAGATCAGCAGGTATCTTTCAAGTATATAATCTATCAGTGCATAGGTAAGATCTTCCTTTGTTTCAAAATAATGACTGACAAGGCTTGGATTAATATCCATCACTTTTGCTATTTTGGCTATTGAAGTATTCTCATAACCTTCTTTTTTAGCAACCTTGTAAAAGGTCTTTATAATTTCTAATTGTCTTATCTCTTTAAGGCTCTTTCTACCCATGTTAATAATATCTAAAACGACTAAACTACTCAAAAGTAACCTTATTTTTGAAATTTTATAAATTGATTGGTTGTTCAATTAATTTATTGGTTTTAATAATTAAGATTTCATGCGCATAAGAACTAGTGGAACAGGAATATTGAAAACCAGCTTGATGGCCTATTTATATAGATTTTTCTTTAAAAATTCCAATATCGCTTAATAATAAGGTAAAAACATAAAATTTTAATTGTTTACAAATGCTTTATTTGTCGATTATAAATTGATTGGTTGTTCAATTAATTTATTAATTTTTCGATAACTAATTGATAACATAGGAACCAGACCTTAGCCGCGCTTTAGATAATGCGGTAAATGAAAATTAAACTATTAAATATTAACCCAATTATGAAAAAAAAATTACTATTGATCTGCTTCATGTTCTTTGTAGCAAAGGGTTTCGCCCAAAATATCACGGTAAGCGGTGAAGTTTTGGATGGTGAAACCAAGGGTACTCTTCCCTCGGTAAATGTCAGGGTGAAGGGAACAAACCAGGGAGGGGTAACAAACTTACAAGGTATTTACACCCTCGCCAAGGTAAATCCAACGGCGGTTCTGGTTTTTTCTTTTATGGGTTATAAGCCACAAGAGATCAGCCTTAACGGGCGAACACAATTAAATGTAACCCTAACGCCAGACTACGGTAACCTCGATGAGGTTGTAGTTGTAGGTTTTGGAGCCAAGAAAAAAATAAATATTGCCGGAGCTATTGATCAGATTTCGGGTAAACAGCTCGAATCGCGCCCGATAGCAAACGTAATGCAGGGTTTGCAAGGCCTTAGTCCGGGCCTTAATATTACATACCCTGGCGGTGCGCCCGGTACTGTTCCAAACATCAATATCAGGGGGTTTACTTCCATAAATGGGGGCTCGCCATTAATTGTAATTGATGGGATCCCGGCATCAAGTAACGATGACATGTTGCGGTTAACCCCTTCTGATATTTCATCCATTTCCATATTACGTGATGCCGCATCGGCAGCTATTTATGGCGCAAGGGCCGCTTTTGGGGTAATACTTATCACTACCAAACAAGGTACCGCGGGGCACCAAACTATCAGCTACAATGCATTGTCCTCATGGGGAAAACCTACCATTTTGCCAGAGCCTGTAACTGACCCTTTTATCTACTCAAAAGTGCTCGAAACTTCTACAAATAATACACCATGGGACTATGTGAATTATAGTGATGAATATTACAAATGGGCCAAAGAAAGATCAGATAACCCATCTATCGCAGATACGAGGCTAAACCCATCTGATCAAACCAAATGGGATTACATGGGAAGCAACAATTGGTATAAATATTTTTTTAACGATGCCAGCTTATCGCAAAATCATACACTAACGCTTTCGGGAGGCGCCAATGTAAACAGCACACCTTTAACTTATTATCTCTCTGCAGATTATACCAAAGAAAATGGCCTGAATAAACTTACAGACGATTTCTGGAATCGCTATGGTTTGAGATCAAGATTGGGTTTTTCGCCTTTAAAATGGCTAAAAATAGATAACAACCTAAATATCTATGAAACTAAACGCGCCCAGCCGCTCAATAGCATCACCGATATTTATTACCTGCAACCAACCGATGTAGCCAAAAACCCGGACGGTACCTGGGCCAATACAGGAGCAGGCAGGCTTGCAGCCAGGTTGGTTGATGGCGGGAATAACCTTCAAACTATGTTTGGTTTTCAAAATATTGCCAGCGCAACAGCTACATTCTTAAAGGGAGATTTACAGGTAAATGGCGACGCTTCGTTTAAAAGAGAATTGTGGAAATATCACTCTGATGCAAACACTTATAATATTGGATACGGGCCAAATGATGTGAGGCAAGAAGGTGGTACAGGTGGCGTAACCGAAAATAATGGCTACCTCTATAATAATGCTTTCAACTTATATGCCACGTATAAAAAAACCATAGGCGATCATTTTTTTAGCGCTATGGTTGGCTATAACTCCGAGGATTATAATTATTCAACTATAGGGGCCTCAAAAGATGGGCTCATATCATCTTCATTGCCTTATCTTGGACTAACCAACGGTACCGCATCAGTTAATGCAAGCTATTCGGCCTACGCCACAGCCAGCGAGTTTGGCCGTGTAAACTATACCTATAAAGGGCGTTATATTTTAGAGGGCACCGGGCGGTACGATGGTTCATCGCGTTTCCCTACAAAAAGTCGTTATGGCTTTTTTCCATCGGCATCAGCAGCATGGATAGCAAGCGCCGAAGATTTTTTTAAGCCTCTGGCTCCCGTAGTATCTACGTTTAAACTACGCGCATCATACGGCGACCTTGGCAACCAAAACGTTAGCGATTTTGGTTATATACAATCATTGCAAACAGGCGTTTCGGGTTATTTAATAGGAGGTAATAATCAAAGCCCGATTATTAATGGCGCCCCCGGGTTATCGGTTGATCCTAATACATATACCTGGGAAAGGGTATCTACTTTTAATATAGGTACTGATATTGGCCTTTTGAATGATAAATTCCTGGTTGGATTTGATTATTATATCCGCAATACCAGGGGGATGCTTACCGCAGGACAGGAATTACCGGGCGTACTCGGTACCGCAGTGCCAATGCAAAATGCAGCTGATTTAAGAACTAAAGGCTGGGAACTATCTGTAACCTACCAGGACCGGTTTACGCTGGCTTCTAAACCTTTTAGTTTTTCAACCAAAATATTCCTTTCCAACTCTGATTCTGAAATCACAAAATTCAAGAATGATCAGAACCTTTTTTCCAGCTACCGGGTAGGGCAGAAAATAGGAGAGATATGGGGACTTGAAAATAATGGCTTATTCCAGAACCAGGGCCAAATAAATGCGCTGGATGAGTCGAGTATTATACCATGGGGTGCTTTAAGTATCGTTCCGGGCTGGCCCCAATATAAAGACCTGGACGGAAACCATAAAATTGAAAGAGGCTTAAGTGCAAATGATCCGAAAGACTTAAAAGTTATTGGTAACAGTGCTGATCATTATAGTGTCGGCGCCAATTTAAATATGAATTGGAATGGCATTGATCTTTCGGTATTCCTGCAAGGCGTATTAAAAAGGGATTTTTACCCACACCATTATTTGTTTTGGGGGCCATATCAACAGCCATATGCCAATATATACCCGTGGAATCTTAACTTCTACCGCGCCACACCTGAAACGGCTGCACAAAGAGCCCAGGATTCGAAATCTTACATTGCAGCAGGCCTTGCCGACGCAAATACAAACTCTTACTATCCTGTACTGCAATCATGGCTGGCCGATGCCAATTATGGAGCAGGATTGGATATCCCACAAACAAAGTACCTTTTAAACGGCGCTTATTTACGAATTAAAAATGTTTCACTGGGTTATACCTTACCTGCCAGTTTAACAAAGAGAGCAGGTATAAGCCGCCTTCGCATTTTTGTAACAGGCGATAACCTTTACGAGTTCTCGGCTATAAAGAAATATATAGATCCTGAGGCGGTAAATCAAGGCGCAAGTGCATGGGCGTATCCATATCAACGAAAATATGCAATTGGCTTAAACTTAGATCTTTAATTATTAAACGATTTGACAATTATTAAAAAATCAGTCATGAAGAAATATACTATATATATCCTGTTTATTGCAATTGCATTTACTGCATGTAAAAAAAGCGGACTTGACCGTTTTCCGCAAACGGCTATCTCCCCAAACCTTTTCTTTAATACAGAAAATGACCTCACATTGTACACTAATGGCCTGCTTTCAATGCCTGACAGGAACAGCTACCTGAATGATCAAAGCAGTGATAATGTTGCAACTACCGCCAATGTTGAAGTGAAAAATGTGATGGCGGGCAGCGCCAATTCACAAAATATTACTTCGGGTTGGGACTGGAGCAGGTTGCGTGATATTAACTACTTTTTAGAAAATTATAATAAGGCAAAAGTTAGCGCAGACATAAAAAATCATTATGCAGGGCTGGCCAAATACTACCGCGCCCTATTTTATATGGATAAAATTAAGCGCTTTTCAGATGTGCCCTGGTACTCAGGCACTTTGAGCCCCGGCGACAAAGCCTTATACAAAGCACGTGACCCAAGAGCGCTGGTTATGGATAGCGTAATGGCCGATCTGGATTTTGCCTATCAGCATGTCAGAGAAAATGTTCAGCCAGGTACGCCGGGCAAATGGGCCGTAGCAGCATTTTATACCCGTACGGCGCTTTATGAGGGTACTTACCGTAAATACCATTCAGAACTAAATTTAACAGGCACTGCAAATACTTTTCTTGAAACCGCCGTTAAAATAGCCGGTGATATTATAACCTCGGGCAATTTCGCTATTTATAATACCGGAAAACCTGATCAGGATTATGCTGCTTTGTTCAACAGCCAGGATCTGACTACAAATAAGGAAGTTATTTTGGCCAATATTTTTGACTTTAGTAAGAACCGGAGCCAAAATGTAAATGGGGTAGTTTTTGGCGACTATGAGCAGGCCCCAGCTAAAGACCTGATCCAATCCTACCTGATGAAAGATGGCAGCCGTTTTACCGAACAGCCAAATTACGGTAAAATGAGTTTTGTACAGGAATTTCAGAACCGCGACCCCAGGCTTGCCCAAACTATGGCTTATCCCGGATGGATCAGAGTTCCGGATACAAAGCCGTATATTCAGAGTTTGAATAAAAATTTTACCGGCTACCATCAACTAAAAGGATACGTGAACAGTACAGATGCCAGTACCGAAAATGGTGTGGATTTCCCGGTATACCGCTATGCAGAAGTCCTGTTAAGCTACGCTGAAGCGCTCGCCGAACTGGGTACCTTAACCCAACAACAACTTGATGCATCGGTGAACCTAATCAGGCGGAGAGCTGGTTTACCCGATCTTAATATGGCACAGGCAAATTCATCTCCTGATGTATTACTGCAACAACAATTTGGCAACATTGGTTCAAACGTTGGAGTGATATTGGAGATAAGAAGAGAGCGCAGGGTGGAATTTGCATTTGAAAATACCAGGTATGATGACCTGATGAGGTGGAAGGCAGGAAAATTATTAGCCAAAAGCCCCGAAGGAATGTATTTCGCAGGCTTGGGAAAATATGATTTAACCGGCGATGGCATAGAAGATATTATTTTGATAGACGCATCTTCAACCATCCCGGCAGAAGACAAAAAGGAAAAGAACTGGCTGGGTGTCCCGCTAATTTATTACCGCACAGGTACAATTGGTTCTGATGCTACTGTATATTTAAAAAATGTTAATACCGGCAGCCTTATTGTAACCGAATCGGTAACCCGCGATTTTCAGGAACCTAAATACTACTATCGCCCTATACCGCAACAACAGGTAATATTGAACCCCAATCTTAAACAAATATTCGGCTGGTAACAGGTGGTAAACAGTTTGATAATGAAAAATGAAACGATGAAACTAAATAGGAGATCTTTGTTAAAGGCGGCGGGGCTTGCCACAGGCATGGTGGTTACCGGCGGCCTGCCTGCCTTAGCTTCCATAAATAGCGGCGAAGAAAAAAAAGGTAAAAAGTTAGCGCTTACTGTAGCACATATAACTGATGTGCACATCAGGGAGGGGGATAATGCTCCGGAAAGATTTAAAAGCTGCTTAAAGCACATCATAGCGAAACACAAGCCTGATTTTTTCTTAAACGGTGGTGATTCCATCAATGATGCATCTTATGATAATGTAAAGTACGATCAGGTTATCAAGCAATGGAGCATTTGGGATGAATGCACTGCGTTGCTTAACAAATATGAAGTGCATAGCTGTATCGGTAATCATGATCCATGGTGGAAAGCTCCTTCAAAAGAGGATGAAATGTACGGGAAAGAATATGTGGTTAAACGATTGAAAATTCCACACCGGTACTACAGCTTTACCAAAAAGAACTGGCATTTTATTGTACTTGACGGGAATAACAACAATATTTCGCTGGACCAGGAACAGTATAACTGGCTACAGGATGAGCTGGAAAAAATACCTCCG
>Ga0193702_1000595_pt1 | contig 10886 bp, 6 predicted proteins | sample U3a1metaG_FD_143060 | JGI IMG/M metagenome (GOLD analysis project Ga0193702, IMG submission 143060) | Soil microbial communities from a riparian zone of the East river system, Colorado, United States - U3a1 | ecosystem: Environmental > Terrestrial > Soil > Riparian zone | place: USA: East River... | reverse complement strand
CGCGCTGCGCGCCGACCATTTCTCCGACGTCGGCAATTCCTACACGCCGAAGGTCGGCATCAAATGGACGCCGCTGCGCAGCTTTGCGCTGCGCGGCACTTATGCGCGCGGCTTCCGCGCCCCCAGTGCGGCCGAGAACGGCGTGGGCGGGCTGGCCGCCTTCTCCACCGCGACCGATCCGCTGCGCTGCAAGCTCGGGGTGGAGGCGGCCTGCGCCCCGGCGCCGGTCGCCATCATCACCTCGCCCAATCCGAACCTGAGCCCCGAAAAATCGGAGAGCGTCAACCTCGGTGCGATCTGGGATCCCTACCCGCGCACCAGCCTCTCGCTCGACCTGTGGGAGATCAAGCGCAAGAACGAGATCAACCAGGAGCTGACCGACGCGGCGATCGCGGCCGGCCATATCGCACGCGACCCGAGCACCGCCACCGCCATTCCGGGCGACCCGGGCGCCATCACGGCGGTGCTGGCGCGCTTTGTCAACTCGGCCCAGACCAAGGTGCGCGGCGCCGACCTCGACGCGCGCCAGAGCTTCAACTTCGGCCCCAACACCGGCACCGTCACCATGGATGCGCGCTGGACCCATTTGTTCAAATGGCTGCGCACCGAGCAGGACGGCAGCGAGCGCGACTTCGCCGGCACCCATGGCAATTGCGACGTGACCAACTGCGTCGGCACGCCGGCCGACCGCGTCAATGTCAGGATCAGTTGGGAGAAAGATGCATGGCGGGTGTCGGCCAACGCCAACTACCGCGGCGCGATCGACAACACCCTGTTCCAGGACGATCCGGCCGGCTGCGCCAGCATCTTCGCGAACGGGGACCCGGCGCCGCAAGGCTGCAAGATCAAGTCCTTCACCACGGTCGACCTGACCTTCCGCTGGAAGGCCATGCCCAAGGTCGAAGTGTTCGGCTCGATCCAGAACGTGTTCAATTCGGTCGCCCCGCTCGATCCGCTGACCTACGGCGCGCAGTCCTTCAACCCGCTCGACTACAGCGGCGCGGTGGGGCGCTTGTTCACGCTGGGGGCGCGCTACACGTTCTGACGGCGTGCACCGCGGCGGCGGCCCGGGCCCGTCAAGCTCAGCCCGTGCCGCCGACGGTGAGGTCTTCGATGCGCAAGGTCGGCTGGCCGACGCCGACCGGCACGCTCTGGCCTTCCTTGCCGCAGACCCCGACGCCGGAGTCGAGCCGCATGTCGTTGCCGATCATCGACACGCGGTTCAGCACGTCGGGGCCGTTGCCGATCAGGGTCGCGCCCTTGACCGGATAGCTGATCTTGCCGTTCTCGATCATATAGGCTTCGCTGGCCGAGAACACGAACTTGCCGTTGGTGATATCGACCTGGCCGCCGCCGAAATTGACCGCGTACAGGCCGTTCTTCACCGACGCCAGGATCTCGGCCGGGTCCTTGTCGCCGGCCAGCATATAGGTGTTGGTCATGCGCGGCATCGGCAGCAAGTGGGCGAAGGATTCGCGCCGCGCGTTGCCGGTGACCGGCATCTTCATCAGGCGCGCGTTCATGGTGTCCTGGATGTAGCCGCGCAGGATGCCGTCTTCGATCAGGGTGGTGCACTGGGTCGGGTTGCCCTCGTCGTCCATGTTCAGGGAACCGCGGCGGTCGGCCAGGGTGCCGTCGTCGACCACGGTCACGCCCTTGGCCGCGACGCGCTCGCCGATGCGGCCCGAAAACGCCGACGAGCCCTTGCGGTTGAAGTCACCCTCGAGGCCGTGGCCGATCGCCTCGTGCAGCAGCACGCCCGGCCAGCCCGGGCCGAGCACGATGGTCATCGGGCCGGCCGGCGCCGGACGCGCGTCGAGGTTGACCACCGCGGCCTGCACCGCCTCGCTCGCGTACTGGTCGAGCACGGCGTCGCTGAAGTAGCCGTAGTTGTAGCGCCCGCCGCCGCCCGAGGAACCCATTTCGCGGCGTCCATTCTGTTCCACGATCACCGTCACCGAGACCCGCACCAGCGGCCGGATGTCGGCCGCCAGCACGCCGTCGCTGCGCACCACCAGCACCACGTCGTATTCGCCGGCCAGCCCGGCCATGACCTGGACCACGCGCGGATCCTTGGCGCGCGCCATCTTTTCGACGCGTTCGAGCAGCTTCACTTTCGCGGTCGCGTCGAGCGAGGCCAGCGGATCGTTGGGCAGGTAGAGCGAGCGGCCGCCGGTCGGCTTCATGCCGGTCGCGACCTTGATCTTGCCGGCGCCGGCGCGCGCGATGGTGCGGGTGGCGGCGGCCGCCTCCAGCAGGGCGCGCTCGGAGATTTCATCGGAATACGAAAACGCGGTCTTGTCGCCCGACACCGCGCGCACCCCGACCCCCTGGTCGATCGAAAAGCTGCCGGTCTTGACGATGCCTTCTTCCAGGCTCCAGCCCTCGCTCTTGGTGAACTGGAAATACAGGTCGGCGTAATCGACCTTGTGGGTGAACATCGTGCCCAGTGTGGTCAGCAGCTTGGCTTCGTCCAGGCCAAACGGCGTCAGCAGCACATCGCGCGCGACCGCCAGGGTAGTGAGATTCGGTTCAAATGGTTTCATGGTGCAATCTTTCGGCTAGGGTTCGAGGCATTGTGCCATATTCCATCACAGCTTGCGGTGCTGCAGCGCCGGCAGACTGGCGCGCACCCCCGCCAGGAAGGCCGGGTCGAGCTGGCCGTGGATCACGCCCTCGCCCTCGGCCAGCACGGCCTTGACCTCGCCCCAGGGATCGACCAGCATGCTGTGGCCGAAGGTGCGGCGGCCGTTGACGTGGCGCCCGCCCTGGGCCGCGGCCAGCACATAGCACTGGTTTTCGATGGCGCGCGCGCGCAGCAGCACTTCCCAGTGCGCCAGGCCGGTGGTGTGGGTGAAGGCGGCCGGCACCACGATCAGCGCACACTCGCCCATCGCCCGGTACAGTTCGGGAAAGCGCAAGTCGTAGCAGACCGACAACCCGACCCGGCCGAACGGCGTCTCGACACTGCCGACCGCCGCGCCCGGCACGATGGTGCGCGCCTCGTCGTAGGATTCGCTGCCCTGGTTGAAGCCGAACAGGTGGATCTTGTCGTAGCGCGCGGCCGGCTGGCCGTCGGGGCCGTAGACCAGGGTGCTGTTCATCACCTTGCCGGCGTCGGCCGACACCAGCGGCAAGGTGCCGCCGATCAGCCAGATGCCGTGTTCGCGCGCGGCCTGCGCCATGAACTCCTGGATCGGCCCGCTGCCCGGCTGTTCCGCGTGGCCGACCTTGTCGGCATCGCTCATGCCCATGATCGGCCAGTACTCGGGCAAGCTCACCAATTGCGCGCCGCTGGCGGCGGCCGCGGCCACCAGCCGGCGCGCCGTCACGATATTGTCCGCCACCACGGGCGTGGAAACCATTTGCACTGCTGCCACTGTCGTCGGGTCGGTCATCGTCTGCCTATTTGGTGGTGACGGCCGCGGGCTCCGCCTTGGGGTTCTCGAGTTTGGTGACGATCGGCGCCTTCCACGGTCCCGCGACCTGCATCTGGTAGGTCAGCGCCTTCATCACCGGTGCGCGCAAGAACAATTGCGCGAGGAAACTGCCCAGCCCGATCACCGGGTTGACCGCCAGCGCATACACCAGCGGCCCGGTGCCGAGGTTGAATTCCGGGATCACCACCACATGGAGATTGGTGGACTCGTTTGCAATATCGGCCGTGCCGTCCATCAGCACGGTGGCCGCCACGCCGTGCATCTTGAGGTTGTCGGTGCGCAGCACGCCCTTGCCGATGACGGCGTTGGCGGTGATCCGATGACGGCGTTGGCGGTGATGCCGTCGAACGCCAGCCCTTCCGAAAACACATCGTGGAAATCGAGCTTGAGCAGGCGCGGCAAGGCCTGCAGGCTGAGCACGCCGAGCAGCTTGGCCGCGCCCGGATCCTGCTTGAGGAATTGGCCGGACTCGACATTCATCTGGATCTGGCCCGACAGGCTGGGAATGTCCAGCGAATACGGCAAGCCCGCCCAGGCGATGTCGCCGCTCATCTTGCCCTTGCCCTTGCGCACGGTCTCGGGGAAGCCGAGGCGGTCGAGCAGCTTGCCGGAATCGGCGATGTCGAGCACGAAGTTGAGCGAGGTGCTGCTCTTGCCGTCCTTGGTGACCCATTTGCCGCTGCCCTTCAAGTCGCCGTCGGCATTCGCCAGCGACAGCTTGTTGATGTGCCACTCGCGCCCGGCCGCGGCCAGCGCGTTGTTGGCCACCAGCTCGAGCCGGCCCAGCGGCTTGTTGAACAGTTCGAAGCGCTCGGCCACGATGTCGAGCGCGGGGATGGTCGACGCCGCGCTCTTGCCGCTTTCGAGCAAGTCCTTGACGTCTTGCTCGGACGATTCGGGGATGATCAGCGAGGCCAGCCGCGCGGTGACCTTGCCCAGTCCCTGGCCGGTGGGCGACTCGTTCCAGGTCACATAGCCCGAGACCTGGTGCGAATCGATGCTGGCCTGCCAGCTGCCGGTCTGGTGCGAGGCGCCGACCACCACGTTGTCGAGCTTGCGGTCGCCGACGATCAGTTCGCCGGCGCGCGCCGCCATCACGGTCGGCGCCACGTATTGCGACAGGTCGGGCGCGTCGCCCTCGGCCGCCGCGGCGGCCTCGCCGTGCGGGGCGGCCAGCGCGCCGCTCAGCGCCAGCCACTGGTCGACATTCAGCGACTTCAGGTTGACGTTGACCATCATCCCGCTGTCGGGTTCCGGCGCCGGCACATTGACCCCGACCCCGCCGCGCAGCACGGTCCATGGCCCGCGGCCCTGCTTCTGGCGGCTGTAGCGCGCGGCGATGGTCGAGCCCAGCGTCAGCCGGATCTCGTCGTGCGCAGCGGCGCCGTCGGCGACCGCCATGCCGGTCAGCGTGAAGTGCAGCGGCAGCGTATCGGCCGCCGCCTTCTGCACCGGCGCCGGGAAATCCAGCCCCAGTCCGGCCAGGGTCGAATCGACGGTGACCTGGGCCAGCTTGTCCTTGACCGTCACCGCGCCGGTGAAGCGGGTGCTGCCGCTGAAACGGTCGGCCAGGCGCTGCATGGCGGGCGCCGGCCAGCTGCGGCGCATGCCCTCGGCCGCGATGGTGCCGGCCATCCTGATCACGATCGAATTGTCGCGCTGGCTACCGCCGGTCAGCGCCAGCGGGCCGCCGAGGCCGAGGAAGCTGGCGTTGATCGCGTTCAGGTTGACCCCGTGCTCATTGAATTCGATCTTGCCGCTGGTCGCCTGCAGCGGCGGCAAGTCGGGGAACAGCAGCACGTCGTTGCCGGCCAATTGCAAGACGCCCTGCACTTTCGCATCGCTCAGGTGCGCCAGCGGCAAGTGCAGCTTGAGCGCCAGCTTGGCCGCGCCGCCGGCGCGCGTGTCTTCGGTGAAATGGCCGATCCACTCGAGCACCGGGCTGGCCGCCACGTAGCGCAGGAATTCCTGCATCGGGCCGGCCGCGCTGCCGTCGATGTCGAGCATCAGGTCGTGCGCCGTGAGGTCGGGGATCACCGCCTTCACATTGCTCAGGCCGACGCCGAGGGTGAGCGCGCTGTCGCCCTTGATCTCCATGCGCGCGCGGTCGAACACGATGCTGCCGTTGATCTTCTCGGCCTGCGGCCAGAGCGGCGCCTTGCCGTCCTTGGCCAGGTGCGACGGCGCGTAATTGAGTTTCGCGTTCTCGAGCCGGCCGGCGACCCGGAACTCGCCGCGCGCGCGCTCGGCCGCATTCTCGGCGCGGAACGGGAACTGCGACAGCTCGCCGCGCAGCTTGATGCTGACGTCCTGGGCGACGCCGTCTTCCAGCGCGCCGTCCAGCCAGGCGCGCAAGTCGGGCGGGGTCTGCTGCGGCAGGTAGCGGTCGATGGTGTTGATCTCGAAGCCGCTCAGCCTGCCTTCGAAATCGGCATAGCCCAGGTGCTTGCCGCGCGCCGCCCCCAGCGGCAGCAAATGCTTGCCGGCCAGGTTGCCCTTCAGCTTGCCCTGCACGAAGTCGAGGCTGTCGAGCTGGAGCAGCAACTGCTCGGGCTGCGGGTAGGACCAGCGCGCCTGCATGTTCACCAGGTCGAACGCCATCACCGGATCGGCGAACCAGGCCGGCAACTGCAGCACCAGCTTTTCGGAATGCAGGGTCAGGCTGCCGCCCTTGTCGCTGGCGTCGATGGTGCCGCTCAGGTTCTCGAAACCGGGGGTGGCCGGCAGCGCGTCCTGGGCCGGCGCGCTCGCGCTTTTCGGCACGGCGGAACGGCCGGGCTGCGCGTGCAGGCCGAGTCCGGCCAGCTGGCCCTTGACCCGGTAAGCGGCCAGCGCCGGATACTTGCCGCTCCACTGGGCCGAGAAATCGAGCAGCCGCCCGCGCGGCGCGAAGTCGGCCAGCAGCGTGCGCTGGGCCGCGCTGATCGGCAGCTGTTCGGCCAGTTCGGCCAGGGTGGCGAGGTCGACCTGTTTGGCGCGGATCTCGACGCTCTCCGGCTTGCCGCCCTTGGCCGGGATGAAGGTTTCCGACATCGTGGTCGGCGCCAGCTTCAGGCCGTCGGTGGTCTCGATCGAAAAATCGGTCAGCGTCATGCTGTGGCCGTAGGCGCCGAACGCCGGCTGCTTGGCCGCCGGCGGCCGGTGCGGGCGCGAATTCCTCGTGCGCCGCGATCCGGCCGCTGACCTTGGCCAGGTCCAGCTGCGGCAACTCGCCGCCGAACTTGGCGCTGACGTCGGCCAGCCCGACGTCGGCCGTGAAGCCGGCCAGCCGGGCCTGGTCCAGGCTGATCCAGGCGCGCAGCGAGCCCTTGCCGCGGGTCAGCTGGAACGGATAGTCGAGGTAATCCTTCCAGGCCGCCAGGTCGGTGCCGCGCAGTTCGGCGTACAGCTCGCCCTTCCACAGCGCCAGGTCGGAGATGCGGGCGGCGAAGCGCGGATGGGTGAAATCGGCGCGCAGGTCGAGCGGCTGGCCGAGCGCGGCCGGCGGCGTGGCCTGCAGCGCCATGCGGTGCGCGTTCCAGCGGTTCAGCAGCGCCATGTTGACGTTCTCGAGCGTCAGTTCGGGCGCGCCGCGCTGCTGGTCGGTCCAGTGCAGGCGGCCTTCGCGGATCACGATCTCGCGCTGCTTGAAGATCCAGTCGGCGCCCTTGCCGTCGCCCGGCTGCGTGTTGTCGAGCACGATGCCGGCCACCGACAGCTTGCCGTCGGTCATGCGCCGCACGTCGAGTTCGGGGCGGATGATCTCGAGCGCCTCGAAGCGCGCCTCGCCCGCCGCCACGCTCCACCACGACACGGTGGCCGACACGCTCGGCAGCGCCAGCAGCTGGCGGCCCTGGGCGTCGCGCAATATCACGTCGCCGAGGAACAGATTCGGCCGCAAGCCGCGCCAGGACGCGTAGATGCGCGCGATCGAGACCTGGTTGCCGAGCGCGCGGCTGGCCAGGCGCTCGATATCGCCCTTGTAGTAGTCGACGTTCGGCAAGATCGCATAACGCAGCATCAGGAACAGCACCATGAAGGCGAAATACACCAGCAGCGCCAGCTTGACGGTGAAGCCGAGCAGGTGATGGCTCGCCAGGTTGGCGAGACGGTAAGCGCTCCGGACGCGCCGCCAGCGCTCGGCGAGCGCGAGGTGCTCGCTTGCAGTCTGCTGTTCGGGGTTGTGCATCAATAAGCTCAAGAAGGATCGCCGTGTAGTTAAATCGTCAATAAGAGAGAGCTTGCATCAATGCCACCGTCTAACTTACCATCGTGCTGACCCATGCAGGTTTGCGGCCCAATTCTACCCCATAGAGGGGTGTCCCGACCCCGCACTTTAACTCTTCTTTACACATCCCATGCCCCCCGCCATCCCGGCTTCCGCATCGCGCTTCTACCAACGCTGGCTGGCCGCCGACCCGGCGCGTGCCGCCACGCTCGACGCGCTGGTGCGCCAGCCCCTGTCGCGGCTCGACTTCGGGGCCGCGCTGGCGCGCGAGGCGGCCGCCGGCCTGGCGCTGCCGCGCGCCATGCGGCGCCTGCGCAACCTGCTGGTGGCCGGCCTGGTGCGGCGCGACCTGGGCGGCCAGGCCGACCTGGCCGAGGTGGTCGAGGCCATGACCGGCTTCGCCGATTTCGCGATCCAGACCCAGCTCGCGGCCCTGATGGACGAGCTGGTCGCCACCCACGGCATGCCGACCGGCCACGAGTCCGGCCTGCCCCAGCAGATGATCGTGCTGGCCATGGGCAAGCAGGGCGGCGGCGAGCTGAATGTCTCGTCCGACATCGACCTGATCTTCGTCTACCCGGAGGACGGCGACACCGCGGCCGCGGCCGGCCAGCGCCCGCTGTCGAACCACGAGTTCTTCGGGCGGCTGGGCAAGAAGCTGATCGCCGCGCTGTCCGAGATCATCGAAGACGGCTTCACCTTCCGGGTCGACATGGCGCTGCGCCCGAACGGCGCCTCGGGGCCGCTGGTGGCCAGCCTCAACATGGTGGAGGAATACCTGATCGTCCAGGGCCGCGAATGGGAGCGCTACGCCTGGGTCAAGGCGCGCGCGGTGACCGGCGCGCCGGCCGACATCGCCGCGCTCGACGCGATCGTGCGGCCCTTCGTGTTCCGGCGCTACCTCGATTTCGGCGTGATCGACGCGATCCGCACCATGCACGCCCCGGCGGGATCCGCGAGATCGAATTCCTGGCGCAAGTGTTCCAGCTGATCCGCGGCGGGCGCGACGCCGCCTTGCGCGCGCGCTCGACCCGCGCCACCTTGCGCGTGCTGGCCGACAAGGAACTGCTGCCGCGCGCGACCGTCGACAAGCTGCTCGCCGCCTACGGCTTCCTGCGCAACCTCGAGCACCGCCTGCAATACCTGGACGACGCCCAGACCCACACCCTGCCCGCCAACGACGCCGACCGGCTGCTGGTCGCGCAGATGATGGGCCTGCCCGACAGCGCCGCGCTGCTGGCCGCGCTCGACGCCCAGCGCGCCTTCGTGGCCGGCCAGTTCGACGCCATCTTCAGCGACAAGAGCGGCAATGGCAATAACAATGGCAAGGGCAACGGCGAGCAAGTCGACCCCCAGCCGAGCGGCGAATGCGCCGACCTCGACAACCGGGAAGCGATCGAAGCGCGCCTGGCCGCGCTCGGCTTCGACGCCGCCGCCGGCGCCGCCCAGCGCCTGATGACGACCTGGCAGACGCCGCGCATGCAAGCCCTGCCCGAAGCCAGCCGCACCCGCCTGCTGGCGCTGGTGAACGCGGCGCTGCCGCTGGTCACCCGCATCGTGCGCGACGCCGGGGTCGGCAGCCACAGCGCCACGCTGGGCCGTCTGCTCGACTTCTTCGAAGCGATCGCGCGCCGCTCGGCCTACCTGGCGCTGCTGACCGAGTACCCGCATACGCTCGAGCGCGTGATCCGCATGATGAACGCCAGCGGCTGGGCCGCGACCTTCCTGTCGCAGCACCCGATCCTGCTCGACGAGTTGCTCGACGACCGGGTGCGCAGCGCCGCGCCCGATTACGCCGCGCTGGCGGCCGAGCTACAAGCCGAGCTGGCCGGCGCCGGCGGCGACACCGAGCGCCAGATGGACTTGCTGCGTGAAGCCCATCACGTCCAGCTGTTCCGCCTGCTGGCGCAAGACCTGGCCGGCGAGCTGACGGTCGAACGGCTGGCCGACTACCTGTCGGCGCTGGCCGACACCATCGTCGCCGCCACCATCCAGGCTGCGTGGCAAACGGTGGCCACGCGCCACCGCGAGGTGCCGCGCTTCGCGGTGATCGCCTACGGCAAGCTGGGCGGCAAGGAACTCGGCTACATCTCCGACCTCGACGTGATCTTCCTGTTCGACGACGACGACCAGGACGCGCCGGCCAACTACGCCAAGCTGGCGCAGCGCTTCATCACCTGGATGACGGCGCACACCTCGGCCGGCATCCTGTTCGACATCGACACCGCGCTGCGGCCGGACGGCGCGAGCGGCATGCTGGTGTCCTCGGTGGCCGCGTTCGAGCGCTACCAGGACAGCTCGGCCTGGGTGTGGGAGCACCAGGCGCTGACCCGCGCCCGCTTCTGCGCGGGCGACGCGGCGATCGGCGCGCGCTTCGAAGCCGAGCGCTGCAAGGTGCTGCGGCGCGCGCGCGAAGCCCAGGCCGGCGAACTGCGCGCCGAGGTGCTCAAGATGCGCAAGAAGATGCACGACGCCTATCCGAACCGCACGCCGCTGTTCGACCTCAAGCAAGATGCGGGCGGCATGATCGACATCGAATTCATCGTGCAATACCTGGTGCTGCGGCATGCGGCGCGCTATCCGGCGCTGACCGCCAACGTCGGCAACATCGCCCTGCTGCGGCTGTGCGGCGAGCTGGGCCTGCTCGATGCGGCGCTGCTGCCGGCGCGGTGGGCGACGCCTACCGCGCGATGCGCAAGCTGCAGCACCAGTTGCGGCTGCAGGGCCAGGACAATGCGCGGGTCGACCCGGCGCAGGTCGAGCGCCACACCGCCCAAGTGCGGACTCTCTGGCAACAGATTTTCGGCGAGTAACAACTCGACACCTGCCCTTTTTCGTCCAACAACATGGGGTCACATCTGACATTCGTACATTTCGCTCATGAAATGTACGAATGTCAGATGTGACCCCATGTTTCTTGGCGAGCAATGCGTCCTTCTCAGCCAACGCGCCACACCGACCGTCCGCACCCGTCCCAAGGCAAAAACACCCTTGGGGTCACGTCAAACACCCTTGGGGTCACGTCTGACATTCGTACATTTCATAAGCGAAATGTACGAATGTCAGATGTGACCCCATCTTGCGCTTGGGGCGGGGCGGGCGAAAAAAAACGCCCCGCAGGGCGTTTTCTCGATGCGCGAATGGCTTACTTGGCGTGCATCAGCGCCACGGTGGTGTCCAGCATGCGGTTCGAGAAGCCCCACTCGTTGTCATACCACGAGGAGACCTTCACCAGCCGC
>Ga0193702_1000594_pt1 | contig 10886 bp, 10 predicted proteins | sample U3a1metaG_FD_143060 | JGI IMG/M metagenome (GOLD analysis project Ga0193702, IMG submission 143060) | Soil microbial communities from a riparian zone of the East river system, Colorado, United States - U3a1 | ecosystem: Environmental > Terrestrial > Soil > Riparian zone | place: USA: East River... | reverse complement strand
GGCATATTTTGCATCTATCAGCGCAATATCAAGCGGCCAGTTGTTATAGAACCAGCTCTTCCAGAACCAGGAAAGATCTTCCCCGGCGCCATTCTCCATCGATCTGAAAAAATCGTCAGGCTGCGGGTGTTTATAAGCCCATTTGGCTATGTAGTTTTTAAAAGCATAATCAAACCTGTTCTTGCCTAAAATCTGCTCGCGCAGCAGCACCAAACCAAATGCCGGTTTAAAATAGGTTAGGGGATGACGGTACTTTTCGGGAATCGCATCGGCAGCCGTCATAATTGACGGTGCATTTGGATCCTGGATAATGGGAATGATCTCATCTGCCGGGTTACCGCCGCCGGGTGCATATTCGCCATCGCGCTTGGGCGCGTATTCACCATGATTAAATTCGTCAGATGCGTAAATATCAATAAAGGTATTAAAGCCTTCATCCATCCACCCAAAACGGCGTTCATCACTGCCGACTATCATCGGGAACCAATTATGGCCTATCTCGTGCGCTGTTACCCAATAAAGCTCTTTGCCTTTGTCGGTGATGCCGTCGAAAACAATCCAAGGGTATTCCATCCACCCAAAACGGCGTTCATCACTGCCGACTATCATCGGGAACCAATTATGGCCTATCTCGTGCGCTGTTACCCAATAAAGCTCTTTGCCTTTGTCGGTGATGCCGTCGAAAACAATCCCAGGGTATTCCATGCCACCGGCTATTCCTGCTTCGTTAACCGCGCAGGGGTAGGGATAAACAAACCATTTTTCAGAAAAATACTCTATGGACTTTTTTAAATATTCTGTTGCTCTTCCCCAAGCTGCCTCGCCAGCGCTCTCAACCGGGTAAACAGACATGGCAAGTGATTTTTTACCGCCCGGTAAATTAACCCTTGCAGCATCCCATACATAAGCCTTTGATGCACCGAAGGCTACATCGCGGGTGTTCAGCATTTTAAAATGCCAGGTAAGGTTAGCTTTACCGGTTGGGCGAGACGATGGACTGGTTACCTCATTCACATCCCTGATCATTATCGTTTTATCGCTGTTGCGGGCTGCATCAAGCCTGCTCTCCGGAGCCGGCTACAATCATATCGGCAGGTAAAGTAACCTTGTAATCTATATCGCCATATTCAAGATAAAACTCACCGCTTCCTAAAAATGGCAGGGTATCCCAGCCGCGGGTATCGTCATAAACACACATCCGCGGGAACCATTGGGCTATTTCATAGATCTTGCCGTTTTTGGTTTGTACGTAATCGGTACGGTTTCCAAAATTGCCTGGGATGGTATACTTATATTTAATGACCAGGCTAATGCTTCCGCCATTTGGCGTAACCGCTTTTGGCAGGCGGATCTGCATCCGGGTATCATTAACCACAAAATCGGCCTTAGTGCTTACTGCGCCATTAGTAATGGTGATGGATTCTATTTGATAACCGTCAGTATGCTGGTTCGGCCCGGGTGAAAATGCGGTTGAAAAATTTGAACGCGCAGTTTTTTTATAGGTGTTCTGATCCATCTGCAGCCACAAAAATTGCAGGGCATCCGGGCTGTTATTGGTATAGGTTATCTTTTCGGTAGCAGTTAAGGTTTTAGCCGTGGTATCAATCAGTGCATCAATATTATAATTTACATGATTTTGCCAGTATTTAAGTCCTGGTTCGCCATTGGCAGCATGAACTTCATTACCTTTTTCGCTATAGAAAAGCGGCGAGAATAGTTCAGCCGGCTGGTAGTTTGATGTTATGGTATCGTTAGTGTTATTTGCCCGGCGTCTTCTTTGCGCCTGTGTGGAAATTACTAAAAGTAAAAGAATGGCGGTGCCGATAAATTTTAATTTCATGAGATGGGTCAGTTATAAGTTGCAATATACAAATGATGCAGATAAGTTTTCATTTGCTTTATGAAAGATCGGGGAAATCGCGTTTAATATTTTAGCCGACGGGGAATAAACCCAAACCGATGCCATGGTGTCTCATGCAGCTATAGTTTTACGCCGCTGTTACAGTGTAACAGAGTTAACAGGGTGTAACAGCAAAAAGTTGACCCGAAGTGCTAAAAAGTGTGTTTACGCGCTGATAATGCATTTTTTGCTTTGCCTTCTACCCTGAAAAATGCGTAAAGTGCTGACAAACTAGTGTCAGTGTTTTTTGAAAAAAAATGCTTATGCTTCTGCATCGAAGAAAAGATGAGGAATTAAAAAAACTTTTAATTGGTTTATGGAAAAACGGATTGGGATGCATCATTAATAAAAATCATTATTATGACATCAATAACAAACATCCATATTCCTGAGCCTTGCCATCAGCAATGGCAGCAAATGACACCAGCAGATAATGGCCGCCATTGTGAGCAATGCTGTAAAACGGTTGTCGATTTTACCAAAATGAGCAATAATGAAATTATTAACCATCTTTCAATTAATAGGCATGTTTGCGGCAGGATTGGAGAGCAGCAGGTTAACAGTATCAATCTGCAACTAGTTAGTCAGCAACCTCAAAATAGAGGCGGTTGGGTTAAGTGGATGATGGCAGCCGCATTATTTGTGAGCACTGCTTATAGCCGTGCAAATGCACAAAACACAACACACCCTACTGAGCAAACCGTTAACAGTGACGCGCATGCCGAAAGTTTTCCGCTAGGTAAAATAGCTTTCCCAGATTCAGCCAAATATCAAATCATTACCGGAAGGGTAACTGACAATAATAACAAACCGATCATTGGTGCAACAATAAAAACAGATCACGGAAATGCAGGCACAGAAACCAATGTTGATGGGAATTTCCGGATACAGGTGCCAGTATCAGCTAAGCGGCTCACTATTAGTTTTTTAGGCTTTGAAAGTAAGGTTTTAGAGTTGAAAAAAGCAGGTAAGGTTTTGAAAGTGCAATTGAAGGAAAATACCACAATGCTTGGAGGATTAGGGGTTACCCGGTCAACTTTACTCAAGCGGCTATATGCCCGTTATGTGCAGAATTCAGTTCGGGGAGTATTTAATCGGCAGGCATGATCAGGATAAAAAGTATTACGATTCCCAAACCGTGTGATCAGCAGTGGGAGCAAATGACAACCGCCGACAATGGCCGCCATTGTGCACATTGCTGCAAAACTGTTGTCGATTTTGCAGGTATGACGGATACTCAATTAATTTCATACCTCATTTCCCACAACAATGTGTGCGGCAGGCTTAGTGAACCACAGCTGAACCGGGTTAATTTGCAATTGAACGGGCAGGATGCAAAACCCAAAACCGGTTGGAAAAAATGGGCAATGACCATGGCTTTATTAGGATCAACGGTATTTTATAAAGCACACGGGCAAAGTACTCCCGGTACGCCAAGGTTTGAACCAAGTCTATCGCAGAGTTATCCCGCCGGTTTTACTAAAGGAAAGGTTGGTGCTGTCAAAGAATCCAAGAGAGAAATTAAAGGCCGGATTGTTGATGAAGCCTGTACGCCATTGCGTGGAGCAACTGTGAGGGTTGTGGGTACAAATATAGTTCTCCCAACCGACACAAACGGCAGGTTTAAGTTTCATGCACCAATAGCAGCCAAACAATTTGCTGTAAGCTTTGTCGGTTTTGAAACTGAAACCTTAGATATAGATAGTATACGAAATGGTGTTGGCGAAGTGAAATTAACGCCGCAAGTTGTGTCAATGAATGATGTAGTGGTGATATCGGGATGCCATGCCCAGCGCCATACCGAATTGGTGGGCGCCATAGCTGTGGTGACAACAACAAAACACAGCTGGTGGTGGCGCATGTATTACAAATATATAAGGACGCCAATCCATAATATATTTTATTAATTTTTTAAGATAAACCTGTCATTTCCATCAACGCCCCTTCCTTTAACGAGTTTGCCCACATGGCAATTTCATTAACCCCGGACCTTTGATAATAACGATAGGTAATTTCATCTCTACCAAAAGCTCCGTATCTTTCAAAAAAAAAATCGCGGTGCATTTTCCTGTCAACATTCCTTTGGGCAAATCCTTTTTGCCCGTTCATTTTATTTGTGAAACGCTGGCATATTTTGTTGGTTACAGGTATTATAGTTATTTAAGAAAGCATAATAAAGACCAGATCAGTTCAGAGAACAGGCTGATCATATTTATCGGTGCCGCTATTGGTGCTTTGTTGGGCTCACATTTGGTCGGCATATTTGAAAATCCTGCATTATTGTCGCATTTTAACCTCACCTATTTAATGGGTAACAAAACTATCGTTGGGGGGATGCTTGGCGGGTTAATAGGAGTTGAACTTACCAAAAAGCAAATAGGGATAACTGTCTCCTCGGGCGATTTGATGGTTTACCCGCTTATTTTGGCAATGATAATTGGCCGGACGGGTTGCTTTTTAGCAGGACTGGAAGACGGGACTTATGGCATCGCCTCCAATTTACCCTGGGCTATTAATTTTGGTGATGGGATTCGCCGTCATCCTACTAATTTGTATGAGATTATATTTTGGATGCTGTTATGGGGCTTATTAAAAATAACAGAAAGTAGCCACAGGTTTGCTGATGGTGCCAAGTTTAAAATTTTTCTTTCTTCATACCTTGTGTTCCGCTTTATGATTGAGTTTATTAAACCTGATTACTTTTTTAGTTTTGGTTTATCTGTAATTCAATTGGTTTGTATTGCAGGGATTTTGTATTATTATAAAGTATTTGTTTATCCTTCAAAACTAATAAGATCCTATGCCTGAGCGCCCTTATATATATTATGATTTTACGCTGAGCATCTGTTCAACCTGTTTACGCAGGGTTGATGCCAAGATAGTTTTTGAGGATGATAAAGTTTATATGCTAAAAAACTGCAGGCATCACGGCTTTGAAAAGGTCTTAATTGCTACCGATATTGAATATTATAAAAACTGCCGCAATTATGCAAAGCGCAGTGAAATGCCGCTTAAGTTTAATTCTAAAACACATTTTGGCTGCCCGTATGATTGCGGTTTATGCCAGGATCATGAGCAGCATTCATGCTTAACAGTTGTTGAAGTTACCGACAGGTGTAATTTAAGCTGCCCAACCTGTTATGCCATGTCATCGCCGACTTATGGCCGGCACCGCACGCTGGTTGAGATAGAGCAGATGCTGGATGTAATAGTTGAAAATGAAGGCCAGCCTGATGTGGTGCAAATTAGCGGGGGAGAGCCCACTGTTCATCCCCAATTCTTCGAAATCCTCGATATTGCTAAAACAAAACCTATTAAGCACCTGATGCTTAATACCAATGGCATAAGGATAGCCAAAGACGAAGCTTTTGTACAGCGACTGGCCACCTATATGCCCGATTTTGAAATTTACCTGCAATTTGACTCTTTTAAAAAGGAAGCCTTAGAGCAATTGCGTGGCGAGGACCTGCGGGAGGTGCGGCGCAAGGCTTTGGAAAACCTCAATAAATATAACCTTTCAACCACGCTTGTTGTCACTTTACAAAAGGGGCTGAATACCGATGAAATTGGTAAGATTATTGAATATGCCCTGCAACAGCCATGCGTAAGAGGGGTTACTTTCCAGCCAACGCAACAGGCGGGGAGACTGGATAATTTTAATCCGTCGACGGATCGTTATACTTTAACAGAAGTGCGTTCGGCTATATTGGAGCAGACGGATATTTTTAATAAAAATGATCTGATCCCTGTTCCCTGTAACCCGGATGCATTGGTAATGGGTTATGCTTTGAAATTGGGTGGCCAGGTTTTTCCCCTTACCCGGATGATAAACCCGGATGACCTGCTCGATAATTCAAAAAACACCATTGTTTATGAGCAGGATGAAAAGTTGAAAATGCACCTTCTTAATATGTTTAGCACCGGTAATTCAGTTGATAAAGCCGGCGAGCACTTAAAATCGATCATGTGCTGCTTACCTGATATTGATGCACCCAATTTAAGTTACGATAATCTTTTCAGGGTGATAATTATGCAGTTTATTGACGCACAGAATTTTGATGTAAGAGCAATAAAAAAATCTTGCGTGCATATTGTAAATAAAGATCTGCAGATCATCCCTTTTGAAACCATGAACATTTTTTACCGGGATGATAAAATTGAGTACTTAAACCAATTACGAAACGAAATTATAGTATGATGGAAGAAGAACTATCGACAGGAGGCAATACTCCCGCACCGGGCAGCAACCCCGGTAATGAAGGTAGCAGCAACTTTTACATTGTTGGTTATAATATGCTCGCACTAATCATTTACACATTAGCACTTAAATTCAGCAAGGACCTTGCGGGGTATTTTCTTGATGCAGTGTTATTAGTGGTGCACGTATTGATTTGCATTATTTTGGCTATTGCCGAAAAAGGTCAAAAAGTATGGATGTGGGTATTGAGCGCTGTTTTGGTTTTGGTAATAGGGATTTCAACCTGTGTTGTCATACCGCCGTTTCTAAAGTAGTGGAAATGGAAAAAAAGAGATCACCAGAAAAAATAATTATTGTAGCAATAAACCTGGCTATACTTGTTGCCTACACCATCTACTTTAAAACAAGTTCGAAAGATTCACTCACTATTATACTGGAAGCTATTGCAATTGGGATTCACGTTATTACCTGCATATTGCTTGCAATAGTTGTTTACCGCAAAGAGTTATTGTTGAGTGCTTTGGTAATTTTGCTGATAGGCTTTTCGAGCTGCTGGGTAGTTTTTAGCTAACCCATCATCTCCGCCAATACTCCTTCTTTTAATGAATTTGTTGACATCACAACCTTATCAATCCCCAATTTATCTATAATAAACCGGGTTAATATGGATGCAGTTACAATCATGTCAACCCTAACCGGGATAATGCCTTTATTGCCCGCGCGCTGCTGGTGCGACGAAAGGATGAGGCTCTCGATCAAGGCTAAAAGTTCATCCTTCTCAAAATCATAATGTTTTGTTTTTTTCAGGTCGAATGAATGCCCTTTGCCCGTTTCAATAAGTCCGGCATAGCTTTCAAATACGCCTGATGAGCCAATGATGTTTGCGATGGGATAATTTGAGGCAGCACTAAAAAGATCTTTTAAACTATCCTGCAGGTAAAGGTTAAGTGCGGTAATTGATTCGGGTGGAATTGGGTCCGTTCGATGAAAGCTATCCATCAGCCGGGCTGCGCCAATCTCAAAGCTTTGTTTCCATTTTACTTGCTTGTTATCGCAAATAATAAACTCTACGCTGCCGCCGCCTATATCCACTACCAGGCTGTTCTGTTCAGACAAGCTTCCCGAGGCTTTTACCCCTTTATAAATGTAAGCCGCTTCGGCATCGCCATCAATAATTTCAATAGCTATACCTGTTTGAGCTTTTACCTGGTTAATAAAATCCTGTCCGTTAGCAGCATTGCGCAGGGCTGATGTAGCAATGGCTCTAACCTGCTGTACATTATTATCAGAAATTAGCCGGCGGTATTGCTGCATGCTTTTAATACCGCGCTCAAATGCTGCAGGCTGGATAAAACCTTTGTTTATGCCGCCTTCGCCAAGCTTAACGGGGTCTTGTTCATGAACTATTTCAGTGTAACCGGTACTATTACCTTCAACTATTAAAAGATGAAAGGTGTTTGTGCCAAGGTCCATTACGGCTAAGGGTTTATTCATGCATTAAAAATAAAAAATCCCTTAAATTGTTTAGCATTTAAGAGATTTTATAATCAATACTAGTTTTCAATATCAAAATCGTTCCCTCTTTAGGGGGTTAGGGGGCCTATTCTTTATAGAAGAACCATTTTACCAGTTCCTTATAGCTTGCTTTTTTGCCGTACATTAAGATCCCGACACGATAGATCCGTGCCGCTATATAAGTGGTAAACAAAAAGCATATTATTAATAACGCCATAGACAGGTATAATTGCCAATCAGGAACGCCAAACGGCATACGAAGCATCATAGCCACCGGCGAGGTAAAAGGGATTATAGAGAGCCATACAGCCAATGGACTATCCGGCGCCCTGAATAAAATAGTTACAGACAATAAATAAGTAAATAACAAAGGCATAGTAATAGGGAACATAAACTGCTGCGTTTCAGTTTCACTATCAACGGCTGAACCTACTGCCGCAAATAAAGCGCTGTAAAGCAGGTAGCCTGCAAGAAAATAAAATATAAAGCAACCCAAAACTTTACCAAATGGAATAGTTTGCAAAACAGCCAGCGCGCCCATTATGCCGTTTGGCGAGGATGATAACGAATGCCCTAAAATTTTGGTTGATATAATTGACAGGATGATCCAGGCGCTAAATTGCGTTAAGCCCACCAGGCCTACACCAATTATTTTGCCAAGCATTAATTGAAATGGCTTAACTGAAGAAATGATCACTTCAATAATGCGGCTTGTTTTTTCTTCAATAACACCGCGCATCACCTGGGCACCGTAAATAAACAACGATAGGTAAATTAGAATAGAACAGGCAATACCCACACCAATATTTGCACCCAGACTGGTTTTATTATCCCCGGTTTCGGTTATTTCAACGGTATTGAGCGACAGGTTACTTTTTATAGAATGCAATAAAGCGGTATCGATATGATTTTTTATCATGCCGTTATTTAAAGCAATATCATTCATCTGGCTTTCTATTTTCTCTGTAAGGGTGATGCCCGGTTTCTTTTTTGAGAGGATATTTATCGCATCTTTTTTAGTATAGTCGGCAGGGATTTGCAGGGCAGAAAGATTCTCATCTTTTTTCAGATCAGTCTTCAGTTCAGCTAATGATTGTTTGGTGGTTTCAAATTTCAGGTTTTTCTGATCTTTGAATTTTCCGGCAAACAAACCGCTTTCGTCAAGCACTTTAACAACTTGTTTATCGCTTAATTCATTACTGTCTTTGGCAACTAAAGCTATCACGCCGCCCATGGCTAAAATTAAAAGCGGAACCACGAAGATCATGACGATAAATGATTTTTTCCTTACCCGGGTAAGGTATTCGCGTTGTATAATCAGTAAAACTTTGTTCATGGCTTAGCGGATTAAATTTACTTGTTCAATAAAGATTTCGTTCATGCTCGGCACTACTTCCTGTAGCATGTTGATGCGTGTTTTTGGGATCAGGTATTGCAGCACATCGTTTGAATTATTGGCGCCGTTGAGCTTTATTTTGATGGTGTGTTCATTATCGCCCGCCGTTTTTTCTTCAATTACATCAAAAGGCTGTGAGCCGTCAAAATTTAATTGCCCGCCATTGTATTCAATGATATATGTCGCATTGCGATAAGAGTTGCGGATGCTTTTCACCGTGCCATCTAATATTTTATTTGATTTATGGATCAGCGCAATTGAATCGCAAAGCTCCTCAACTGATTCCATCCTATGGGTTGAAAATAAAATAGTAGCGCCTTTCTTGTTAAGCTCAAGGATCTCATCCTTTATTGTTTCGGCATTTACGGGGTCGAAACCGCTGAAAGGTTCATCCAAAATGATCAGGTCGGGCTCATGCAATACAGTGGCCACAAATTGAGCCTTTTGCTGCATCCCTTTTGATAATTCTTCTATCTTCATCTTCCACCAGGTTTCCATGCCCAGCTTTTCAAACCAGATTTTTAACCGCCTTACAGCTTCGTCACGGGTTAACCCCTTTAGCCGGGCCAGGTAGATCATCTGCTCGCCGATCTCCATCTTTTTATAGAGGCCGCGCTCTTCGGGCAGGTAACCGATCCTTTCGATGTGCGAATGGTTAAGTTTTTCGCCATTAAAATAAACCTCGCCGCTATCGGGGGCAGTAATTTGGTTGATGATGCGGATAAGCGAAGTTTTGCCGGCGCCATTTGGCCCTAAAAGACCGAAGATCTGCCCGCTTTTAACTTCAAGGCTTACATCGCTCAGCGCTCTATGACCGGCGTATTGCTTCACAATATTGCGGATGCTTAACATAAGGAAAGGGTGCTATAATTTATAGATTTTTGTTTAAGATACGGAATTACCGAAAATGTTACAGGTGTAAAACTAAATGCCTAATTTTATTGACAGCTATTGCGTTGAAAATACGGAACCTAATCAACCCAATCTAACTTAATCCAAACCAATCAACCATGATTCCCAAAATCATAATCTTCATTTTCTTTTTTTGCTGCGCGATAGGCGCCATGGCTCAAAACAGGGTTAAGCCCGTTCCAGTAATTTTTGATACGGATATGGGGCCTGACTATGATGATGTTGGCGCTATCACTATTTTACATAACCTGGCAGATAAAGGCGAAGCCAAGATCCTGGCGACCATGGCCAGTACAAATTATGAAGGGGTGGCCGGCGTTTTAAATGTGTTCAACACTTATTTTAACAAGCCGGGGATCCCGGTAGGCGTACCAAAAGGCAATGCGTTAAGCCTTCGCGATTCGCAGCACTGGACAGATACCCTGCTGGCAAAGTACCCTCACAAAATAAAAACAAATGCAGAAGCGGCAGATGCCATAAAACTTTACCGTAAAATCTTGGCATCACAACCCGACCACAGCGTAACCATTATTACCGTGGGTTTTTTAACTAACCTTTCCAATTTGCTGAATACCAGCGCCGACGGATACTCATCACTTACAGGGAAGCAACTTGTTAAAAAGAAGGTGAAGCAATTGGTATGCATGGCCGGTAAATTTCCTTCAGGATCTGAATTTAACGTAATGCAAGACGCGCCGGCATCAAAAAATGTTTATGAAAACTGGGGCACACCTGTAATATTCAGCGGGTTTGAAATAGGTGTAAAAATTAAAGTCGGCCTGCCGCTGATTCATAATAACGCTATTCAAAATTCCCCGGTAAAAGATGCGTTCCGGATTTCGATTCCAAAAGCAGCAGAAGATTCACTGGGCCGATGCAGCTGGGATGAAACTGCGGTATTGGTAGCTATAAAAGGATACAGCCCGTTTTATAAGCTGCATAAAGGAAAGATAGTTGTTGCCGCT
>Ga0193702_1000593_pt1 | contig 10903 bp, 10 predicted proteins | sample U3a1metaG_FD_143060 | JGI IMG/M metagenome (GOLD analysis project Ga0193702, IMG submission 143060) | Soil microbial communities from a riparian zone of the East river system, Colorado, United States - U3a1 | ecosystem: Environmental > Terrestrial > Soil > Riparian zone | place: USA: East River... | reverse complement strand
CCGCCAGTTGCACCGCCCAGCCGTGCGGGTCGAGGTCGCCCGAGCCGGCGATGATCACGCCCAGCGCGGCGATCTGGGCGATCGCCAGGTCGATGAACACGATGCCGCGCTTGAGCACCTGGGCGCCGAGCGGAATGTGGGTGGCCAGCACCAGCAGTCCGGCCAGGAAGGCCGGCACCACGATCATGAAGTCGAAGGAATCGAGGTTCATTTGGCGCCGTCCAGCAGGTGTTGGACGGTGCTGTCGAACAGGGCGAACAGGTCTTTCGACTTGTCGTCCGCGCCCACCGTGAACGGCACCACGACCGCCGGAATCTTGGCGCGTTCGGACAGCCATTGCGAGGCGCGCGCATCCTGGTAGGCGGCGCGCAGCACGAACTTGGCGGGCTGGCGCTGGAGTTCCGCCAGCAGCTCGCCGAGGTGGGCCGCGCTCGGCTCGACGCCCGGCTTCGGCTCCAGCGTGCCGACCACTTTCATCCCCAGCCAGTTGACCAGGTATTCCATGTTCTTGTGGTGCTCGACCAGCGTGACGTTACGCAGCGGCGCGGCCAGGGCTTCCCATTTCAGGGTGGCGGCACTCCAGCGCGCCGCGAAATCCTTCTGGCGGTTCTGGTAAAACGCCGCGTTGGCCGGGTCGATCTCGGCCAGCCGCTTGCTCAGCGCAGTAGCGACCAGCGCGATATTGTGCGGATTCTGCTGGATGTGCGGATTGCCGGCCGCATGGACGTCGCCTTCGCTGCGATCGAGTTTGCTCGGCACGTCGAGCCGCGGCACGAAGGAGCCGGCCTCGAAATGACCGGGCTGGCCGGGCGCGATCCTGGCGTTGCCCGATTGCTGGATCAGCACCGGCAGCCAGCCCACTTCCAGCTCGAGGCCGGTGCACACCAGCAGGTCGGCATTGCGGGTGCGTGCGATCAGGCCGGGGCGTGCTTCGACCCGGTGCGGGTCTTGCAGCGCATTGGTGGCGCTGCTGGCCTTGACCTTGTCGCCGCCCAGTTCGGTGACCAGCGCCTCCCATTCCGGCTCGCAGGCCAGCACGTTGACGGCGGCCTGCGCCGCTTGCGCGAACAGGCTGGCGGCGGCCACCAGGACAGCGGCCACCAGTTTGCTATTGATACGGTTCATGCCAAGCTCCTTAGAAAGCGTGGGCCGCGTGCGTGCCCAGGCTCATGATGTACTGCAAAAAAATCTGGTTATCGGTAACGCCGGGACGCGCCTGGTCACGCGCCAATTGCAAGCGCAGGCGCGAGAATTCGGACGGGCTGTAATCGAGCATCACGCTGGACCGGGTCGGGCTGTAGGCGGCCAGGGCCGGGAACAGCGCGAGTCCCAGCGTGCCGTTGTCGACCAGCCCGATCGAGGGCGTGCCCGACGACAGGCGGTCGTAGCGCAGGCCGGCGCGCCAGGTCGGCATGAACTGGTAGACGCCTTGCAGGTACCAACCCGACTGGCTGCTGTCGAAGCTGCCGACGTCGCCGCCGGCCGCCAGCGTGCCGCTTTCCTTGCGCCGGAAATACTCGCCCTGCAGCTTGAAATTCTGCTGGGTCGGGTTGCCGTTCGGCGCCCATTTGTAGATGCCGTCCGCGATCCACAGCCTGGAGCTGCCGCTGAAGGCGTTCGCGAGGCCGTTGTCCTCGTAGCTGCGGTCGGTGGCGCCGGTGCGCAGGTAGGACAGGCCGGCGCGCCAGCTGCCGGAATCGCCGATGTCGTCGCCGACATGGGCGAACACGCTGGTCGCGCCGAAGCCGTTCTTGTTGCGGTCGTTGCCGGGGAAGCTGGAACCGCTGGCGGTCTCCATGCCCAGTTCGATGAAGGTGTCGGTCGGCGCCAGCCATTTGGCTTGCAGGCCGTCCGGCTTGTACTGGCCGCCGAAGAAGGCCTGGTAGGCCAGCGGCGCATCGACGAAGTCCCAGGCGTGGGCGTGCTGGCTGTTCAGGTAGCCGACCGAGGACAGGAAGCGGCCGGCCCGGAAGTTCAGACCATTCGACAGCGCGCGGGTCTGGACGAAGGCTTCCTCGACGCTCACCGTATCGTCGCCGGTCAGCGAGAACGTCAGTTGGCCAGCGAACATCGGATCGATATTCGCGGCCATGGTCAGTTCTGACTCGCCGAGATTGAAGCTCCGCTTGCCGGGACCGACTTCGCCGGCCGGCGGCACGAAGCCCTGGATGCGGTACAAGGCGGGGTCTTGCGACAGGTTCGACATGGTGCCGCCCAACACCAGCGAAATATTCGGATTGAACGCGTTGGAGGCGGTGACCGGCGCGCTGATCGGCGCCGGTTCGGCGGGCGCGGGCGGCGCGGCCTGCGCCGCCGCGTTCTGCGCTTGCGCGGCGGCGGCCTGGGCATCCTGCAGCCGCTGTTCGAGCGCCTGCAGGCGCGCCTCGTACGACTCCTTCATCTGGCGGATCTGCTCGCGGATGGCGGCGAGTTCCTTGTCGTCGGCGGCGGCGGACGCGGACACGGGCAAGGCAAAGGCGGCGGCGAGCGCCGCTGCCAACACGGTTTTACTGAACATGGTCAATCCTGGTCGAATAGAGAACGACGAGCCGGCTGCGCGCACAGGCGCAGCGGCTCGGGCAACCACAAGCCTAGACGGCGGCAGGCGGGGCGCGCGAGCGGAAGCCGCAAGCCGCATGTACGCAGCCGGGCCGCGCGACATTGGAGGCCGCCGCGAAGAAGCCGGGATCGGCGGCGGCGAAATAAAGCGGCGTATTGCCGAGGGTGCTGGCGAACTGGGCGAAGGCCAGGCATTGATGGCAGGTCTGGTCTTGTGCGGTGGAGCGGGACAGGCTGCCGTCGTCCTCGTCCGCGTCGTCGACCGACTGGACCGCATGCGCATTGCCGTCCAGCGATCCGGCCCAATGCGACAGCGCGTGGGTCAGCGCCATCTGCTGCGACAGGAGCAGCAGGAGCGACAACATTACACGGATCAAGGCGCGACGGGTCATGGTGCCGACATTGTAATGCGGTCAGGTAATTTGTGTCGCCTTTTTTGCAATGGCATAGCTGGCGAGGAAAGCCGGGACCTTGGCGGCGCTGAGCTTGTTGAGCGCGACCAGCAACTGCGGCTCGACGCGGCCGAGCCCGTAGCGCTCGCCCAGGTGGCGGCCGATATGCAGCAGCACTTCGGCCGCCGCTTCGGCATCGGCCTCGGCGCGGTGGGCCGCGCTGCGAAAGCGAATCCCGAGCTGGCCCGAGAGCTGGCCCAGCTTGTAGCCCGGCATGCCGGGAAACACCCGGCGCGACAATTTGAGCGAACAAACCAGGCCCTGGTGCGCCGGCGCGAGGCCCAGCCGCGCGCTCTCGGCGACCAGGAATTTCTCGTCGAAACTGGCGTTATGGGCCGACAACGCATCGCCGCCGATGAAGGCGAGCAGCTCGGGCAGCACGCGCGCGACCGGCGGTGCGGCATCGACCATGGCTTGCGAAATCCCGGTCAGGCCGGTGATGAAGGACGGAATCCGCACCCCGCAATTGATCAGCGAGACATAGCGTTCGACAACCCGGCCGCCGACGATGCGCAGCGCCGCCACCTCGGTGATGCGGTCGCCCATCGCCGGCGACAGGCCGGTGGTCTCGAAGTCGAGCATGACGATGGGCTGGTCGAAAATGCCCATGCTCAGCCGAACTTGCGCACCGCGTCGAGCGCGAGGCCGGCGCCGATGCTGCCGAATAGATCGCCCTCGACCTTGCGTGCCTGCGGCACCAGCGCGCCGATGCGCTCGCGCAGCGCCCGCACGCCGCTCGAACCGCCGGTGAAGAACACGGTGTCGACGGCGGCCGGCGTCACGCCGGCGTCGGCCAGCAGCTTGAGCACGGTCTGGCTCACGCCGTCGATCAAGTGGCCGATCGCTTCTTCGAACTCATGGCGCTGCAAGGTCAGCGCGAGCGGCGGCGCCAGCCGGTCGAGATCGAGCGTGACGCTGGCGGCGTCGGACAGGGCGATCTTGCCCTCCTCCACCTGCATCGCCAGCCAGTGGCCGGCGCGTTCGTCGATCAGGCGCTGCAGGCGGCCCAGCTTGTCCGGCTCGCGCGCGTCGCGCACCAGCTCGGCCAACTGGGCCTGCGCCTTGCGGGTGTAGGCCAGGTTGATGGTGTGCCAGGTCGCGAGGTTGAAGTAGTAGCTGGACGGGATGTCGGTGTCGTTGTTGAGGCGGCTGCCGTAGCCGAGCAGCGGCATCACGGCCGCCAGGCTCAGGTATTTATCGAAGTCGGTGCCGCCGATGTGCACGCCGCCGGTGGCCAGGATGTCGTCGCGCCGCTCGGCCTTCAAGGCGCGCTCGGGCGCCAGCCGCACCAGCGAAAAGTCGGAGGTGCCGCCGCCGATGTCGGCGATCAGCACCAGTTCCTCGCGCCGGATCTGGGACTCGTAGTCGAAGGCGGCGGCGATCGGCTCGTATTGGAAGGCGATGTCCTTGAAGCCGACCGCGCGCGCGATGCCGGCCAGGGTGTCTTCGGCCAAGCGGTCGGCCGCGGCGCTGTCGTCGACGAAGAACACCGGCCGGCCGAACACGGCCGAACTGAATTCGCGCCCGGCCGCGCGCTCGGCGCGGCGCTTGAGCTCGCCGATGAAGTGGGCCAGCAGCATGCGAAACGGCAGCGCGCGGCCGCCGACCTCGGTCTGGCCGTCGATCAGGCTGGTGCCGAGCAAGCTCTTGAGCGAGCGCATCAGCCGGCCCTCGTAGCCGGCCAGGTAACCGGCCAGCGCCGCGCGGCCGTAGCTGACCTCGTCATCGTCGGCGTTGAAGAACACCACCGAGGGCAAGGTCGCCTTGCCGTCTTCCAGCGCGAGCAAGGCCGACTGGCCGGGACGCGCCCAGCCTACTGTGGAATTTGACGTCCCGAAATCGACGCCGCATGCGTTCGCCATGTGACCCTTTGTAGCAGAGGGGCGGTATGTTACCAGATTCCCCTGGCCAACGGCCCGGCGCATGGCCATTTGTTGTGCATCAAAAAGTTTCCTACCCAAAACGATACGCTTGAAAACTTGCGGGCCGGACATTTCAAAGGGGAATTATCGTGAGAACACATGGCACATCACACTATCGCGCCTGCCTGCTGTCGGCGGCAGTCCTGCTGGCCGGTTGCGGCGGCGGCGCCCAAGGCACCTGCACCCTGGGCAACGCGGCGGGCTGCGGCGGCAGCCTGCAGCCGGCGCCGCCGGTGGTCGAGCCGCCCCCTCCCGATCCGGCCGTCAAGGCTGCCTCGATCAGCCTGGTGTTCAGCAGCAACGAGTTACCCTCGGCCGGCCAGCCCGGCAGCGACGTCACCGTGACCGCGCTGGTCAAGACCGCCGACAACACCGCGGTGGCCGACGCCAAGGTCGTGTTCAGCGCCGATTCGGGCTTCCTGGCGGTGGCCGGCGCCAGCACCGACAAGAGCGGCAAGGTCAGCGCCACCCTGGGCACCGGCGGCTCGCGCCTGAACCGGCCGATCACGGTCACGGCCAAGGCCGGCGCGCAGAGCGCCAGCGCGGTGGTCAACGTGGTCGGCACCACGCTCTCGCTCAGCGGCCCGGCCTTCCTGAGCACCGGCAGCGCGGCCGACATGATGGTCACCCTGCTCGATTCGGCCGGCCGTCCGATCGCGGGCGAAGCGGTCAGCGCGAGCACCAGGAACGGCAACGCCTTGCTGGTCGGCGCCAAGCTCAGCGACCGCAACGGCCAGGTGCCGCTCCACCTCGACGCCAGCCGGCGCGGCGCCGAGCAGGTCACCGTCACGGCGCTGGGTGCCAGCGCGGTGCGCGACATCATGGTCGGCGGCAGCGACGTCAGCGTGGCGCCGGCCATCCTGGTCGACGCCGGCGGCGCCGAGCTGCTGCAGGAAGTGGCGGTCGGCAGTTGCGCGCCGGTCGACGGGCGCTATGCGGTGGGCGGCGCCGGCCAGAACGGCGCGGTGACCCTGGCCGCCTCGCGCGGCACCCTATATGCCGACCCGGGCTGCAGCCAGCCGCTGGGCGGCGCGCTGGCGCTGGTCAACGGCGACTTCCCGCGCAGCTACATCCGCTCCGACAACGCCGGCGTCAGCACCATCGACGCCAGCGTGGCCGGCGGCCCCAGCGGCAGTACGCGGCTCGAGTTCGTGGCCAGCCTGCTGCCCTCGTCCAAGGTCAAGCTGCAAAGCGATATCTCGGTGGTGGCCAGCGGCGAACACAGCGAACTGGTGGCCGTGGTGCGCGACGGCACCGCCGCCAACAACCTGGTCAAGGGCGTGACGGTGCAATTCGCGATCCTGGCCGACTCCAGCGGCGGCACCCTGGTCGCGCCGTTCACCGGCGTCACCGGCAGCGACGGCGTAGCGCGCGCGACCTTCGTGGCCGGCCCGGCCGACGGCGGCAAGGACGGCACCGTGATCCAGGCCCGCATCGCCGCCTTGCCGAACGCCAGCGCGACCACCACCCTGACCGTCAACAAGAAGGCGCTGTCGATCCAGTTCGGCACCGGCAACACCCTCGTGGCGTTCTCGTCCGCCGTGCTGCAGCAGGATTTCGCGGTCTTCGTGTCGGACAGCGCCGGCAACCCGGTCAAGGACCTGACGATCAGCGCCGCGGCCTGGCCGACCTTGTTCGCCAAGGGCCAGCTCGAATGGGTTGCCGACACCGCCACCTCGCGCATGCCCGGCGTGTACCGGCCCGAGAAGAACGTCGGGGTGTGCCCCAACGAGGACATCCAGCGCAAGGGCTTGTACGACGCTGCCTTCGACCGCAACGGCAACGGCATGCTGGAGCCCGGCATTCCGCTCAGCGTGAGCCTGAGCGGCAAGACCGACGCCCAGGGCCTGGCCACGGTGTCGCTGCGCTATCCGCGCGACCGCGCCTACTGGGTCAAGGTCGAGCTGACCGTGACCGGCAATGTGGCGGGCACCGAATCGGTGGCGCGCAACGCGTTCTGGCTCACCGGCATCGCCAGCGACTACACCACCTACGCGGTGGCGCCGCCGGGCGCGGTCAGCCCCTACGGCGTGGACAAAAATTGTACCAATGCCAATTAGAACAGGCGGAAACGCCCAGCGCGAAGTGAAAAACAACGCTTGAGTGTTTCCTCGTGGAAATTTGTTGTCACGCGGGAAGTGTTTAGGCTACACTGGGCCACCCGGTTTCGGGCCCGACCAGCACCGATTGATGACAAATTCGACACCGCCACTGAGCCACAGCATTGCCGACATCAAGGCCCTGATTCACCGCGAAGCGCGGCGCGTCACGTCCTACGACGTGGCGATCCTGGCCGGGGTCTCGCAGTCGGCGGTGTCGCGCTGCTTCAAGCCGGGCGCCAGCGTGTCGAAACACACCTACGCGCGCGTGATGAAGGCGGCCCAGGAACTCGATTACACCCCCAACGCGGCGGCGCGCAGCCTGATCACGCGCCGCTCGAACCTGGTGGCGGTGATCCTGTCGAACCTGACGACCCTGTACTACCCCGACGTGCTGTCCGAACTGAGCCGCCACTTTTCGGCGCGCGGCATGCGCATCCTCCTGTTCAGTCTGCCGCAAGAAGCCGATCTCGACCGGACCTTGCCCGAAGTCTGGCAACACCAGGTCGACGGCGCGGTGGTGGCGGCGCGCCTGTCGGTCGAGCAGGTGGCCGAATTCGAGCGGCGCCGCGTGCCCTTCGTCCTGTTCAACCGCAGCCTGCGCGACAAGACCGTCAATGCGATCGTCTGCGACCAGGTGGAAGCGGCGCGCATCATGGTGTCGCGGCTGGCCGCGGCCGGCCACCGCCGCTTCGCGATGATCGACGGCCCGGCCGACTCGATGATCGCCCAGGACCGGCGGCGCGGCGTGACCGACCGGCTCGCCGAGCTCGGCCTGCCCGAGCCGCTGCTCGTCAGCGGCAGCTACGATTACGCGAGCGGCGCGCGCGGCCTGCGCCAGATCGTCGCGCAGCTGGGCGGCGTCCCCGACGCGGTCATCTGCGGCAACGACGTGATGGCGATCGGCTGCCTCGACACCGCGCGCCACGAGCTCGGCATCGAGGTGCCGGCCCAGTTGTCGATCACCGGCTTCGACGGCATCGCGCCCTCGTCCTGGCTCAGCTACAACCTGACCACCTTGCGCCAGCCGATCCAGAACATGGCGCTGGCCTCGGCCGAAATGCTGACCGGCCTGATCAACTCAGACAGCGCCTGCCCCGAGCGCCGCGTGTTCTCGGCCACCTTGGTCGAAGGCAGCACCGCCCGCATCGGTCCGGCGTTCTGACCCGCCGCGCGCGACTGCCGCGTTCCGTTTGCATCCGGGCGCCCAGCTCCTACAATAGAAGCTATGAAGCACGAATGGCTGCTCAAGCGGAATTGCTCGCTGTCGCCACGCCAGGTCGCCGTCGCCTACGGCCTGCTGTGCCTGTTTGCGTTCGCGATCGCCGCGGTCTTCGCGCTGCATGGGTTCTGGATCGTGTTGGTGTTTGCCGCGCTCGAGATGATGGCGGTGGCCGCCGCCCTGCTGCATTACGCTCGCCACGCCACCGACCATGAACACATCGCCCTCAGCGAGGGCTGCCTGCTGGTCGAGCGGGTGCAGGCCGGCCAGCTGTCGCAGGTGCGGCTCGACCCGTGCTGGACCCGCATCGTCCTGCCCGGCCGCCAGCACACCCTGATCCGGCTCGAATCGCGCGGCGTCAAGGTCGACATCGGCGGCTTCGTGTCGGAAGAAATGCGGCAGGCGGTCGGCGAGGAACTGCGGCGCGAATTGCGCGGCAGTTCCTACCTCGCGTGACACAACTCAGCTGCGCTTGCGCTCGACGATGGTCGGGGTGCCTTTCGATTCCATCATGTCGACCACGCGGCAGTCGCCGCACATCTTGAGCCGGTCGAGATTGCCGCTGAAGGCCGGGTGCCCGGCCAGCTTGCCCAGCATGTTCTGGATCGCCTGCAAGGTGCCGAACGGCTTGCCGCAGCGGATGCAGCAGAACGGTTCGGACTCGTGGAGCACCACCTGCTTGTTCCAGCTGTCGGCAAACGACAGGCGCGGCACCAGCGTGATCGCGTCCTCGGGACAGGTGGTCGCGCACAAGCCGCACTGCACGCAATTTTTTTCGACGAAGCTGAGGCGCGGCGTGAGCGGGCTGTCCATCAGCGCCGCGCTCGGGCAGGCGCCGACGCAGGACATGCACAGGCTGCAAGCGGCCGTATCGACCCGGATCGCACCGAACGGCGAACCGGCCGGCAGCGCGACCTGTTCGACCTGCACCGGCGCATGGCGGTACAAATGGGCCAGCGCGAAATCGAGCGTGTTGCGCTTCTCGGCGCCGACGTGGAAGCTGGCCGCTTCTGCCGGCACGGCCCCGTTGGGCACCTGCGCCAGCGCGTCGGCCAGTTGCGCCGCCCCGGCCGCGTGCACCAGCCGCAGATGCCGCCCTTCATAGCCGAGACCATGCAGCACCGTCTGCGCGATGTCCATCTGGGCTTGCAAGGCGATGCGGTAAGCCGGCGCCTCCTCGTCCGTCATCAGCAGCATGATGCCGCTGGCGCCATAGGCAATCGCGGCCAGCCAGACGTCGATGCCGACCGAGGCGCTGTGCTCCAGCTCGACCGGCATCACATTGTCCGGCACCTCGTCGAGGGCCGACAGCAGCGCCCGGCCGCCTTCGCTGTGGAACAGGATCACCGGCGCGTGCCCGCCGGCCCGCGCATAGGCCGTCAACAAGGTCTGCAAGCGCTGGCCGCTGTAGGCCGCGCTCGGATAGGCATAGCCCAGCGCACCGGACGGGCAGACCGTGGTGCACGCGCCGCAACCCGCGCACAGATACGGATTGACCTTGATGCGGTCGCCCGCGCTGCCGATCGCGCGCGCCGAGCAGATGTCGATGCAGGCGTTGCAGCCGGGCTGGCGGTTGCGGCTGTGCGCGCACAGCTTTTCCTTGTAGACGAAGAACTTGGGCTTCTCGAATTCGCCGATCAGCTCGGACAGCGAAAACGCCATCGCCGCGCGCTCCGTCTCGTCCGGCCCCGGTGCGAAATAGCCTTGCGGCGGCTGGTGGCTGGCGATCAGCGGCGTCGCGGACAGGTCGAACACGAGGTCGAACTGCCCTTCGCCGCCCTCCCACTGCGCGCTGAACGCGCCCAGCCAGCCGCTCACGCGCGGCGCCGGCGCATGGATCAAGGTGAAGGTGCGCGGCTGCGGCGCGGGCGGCGCGTCGGCCAGCAGCACCGTGACCGGCAGCAGCGCGCCCAGCCGCTCGGCCCACGGCAAGGCATCCGCCGCGCTGCCGATGATGGCCGTCTTGCCGGCCGAGCGGTAACTCACGGTCGGCGCCGGATCGGGATCGGGCAAAGCGGCTGCCGCCGCCAAGGCGGCCGCCTTGGCCGTCAATTCTGTCGTCATGCGGGACCTTGTTCGGATGGAGCTGGGGCGGGTTCTGGTTCGGTGGCGTCGACGGCCTTGACGATGAAGTCCCTGGCGCAGTTCAGCGCGGCCAGCATGGCATCCGGTATCGGGTCGGCCTTGTTGTAGTCGCCCATGTAGATGTCGAGCCCGTCGACGAGATTGAAGTGCGGGTCGGCGAACAGCTTCTTCAAGGCGAGGCGGCGCACCGTGCTGTCGACGCCGCGCGCGACGAAGGCCGAATAGTCGGAATCGGCGTTCAAGGCGGCGACGTCGGCCAGGGTCGGCAGCGCCGCTTCGGCGTCGGCGCCAGGCGCAAGGACCGGCGCTGCGGCGATGGGTGCGGCGACCTCGGGCGGCGCGGGCGCCGGGTCCGCCTCCCCCTCGCTCTTCAGGCGCGACCAGCGCGTCAGGAATCGTTCAGTCATTCAACCATGCCCCCTGCCGCGCTTTTCACGCGGCTGGTAATGTTCGCGCAGGTAGCCGGACAGCCAGGCGTGGATCTCGGCCGGCATCGCCACGCCGTCGGCCGATTCGCCCGAATCGAACATGCGGGTGCCCTCGGCGTAACTGACCGAGGCCTGC
>Ga0193702_1000592_pt1 | contig 10916 bp, 11 predicted proteins | sample U3a1metaG_FD_143060 | JGI IMG/M metagenome (GOLD analysis project Ga0193702, IMG submission 143060) | Soil microbial communities from a riparian zone of the East river system, Colorado, United States - U3a1 | ecosystem: Environmental > Terrestrial > Soil > Riparian zone | place: USA: East River... | reverse complement strand
CATAGGATTCATGGGTTTGGGTTATGATCACATTGTAACCTTTGCTGTAAGCTACAGATTCGATCCCGTTGATTACCTGCGAAAAGAAATGGTTTTCAATTGTAGAAACAACAATGCCAATGGATTTGCTATAACCCTGCTTTAAACTTTTAGCAATGGGATTGGGGCGGTAATTATTTTTTTTAGCATATTCATTAACCAGCTTTTTAGTTTTCTCGCTGATCTCATAGCTATCGCTTAATGCTTTTGAAACGGTCGAAATAGAAAGCCCAAGTTCCCTTGCAATATCTTTTATGGTAATTGCATTAAAATTCATTCCGGCAATTTAAGCAGTTTATACGGTTCAATAACCGATTTATCAGAATTAAAGGTAGATAAAAAGCTGGTTGGATGCAAAATGAACCTAACCGTAGGGCATTACAATGTAATATGCCTTGATTTTGCAGTAAGCATACGGATGATGGCCCATGCTGTAATATAGGCAAGCGCGCAAATGGTAAACATAATGCCATAAGCTATTTGTGGGGTAGCTCTAAAATGATCGGTTAGCCTCCCCGCAAGCAGCTGAAAAAGCACGCCTCCTATACCACCTGCCATACCTCCGATACCTGTAACCGAAGCCACTGCTGTTTTAGGAAACATGTCAGATACGGTTGTAAATATATTGGCCGACCATGCCTGGTGCGCTGCAGCGGCAATACAAATGAGCGTTACAGCCAATATGATTGCGTTATTTCCAAAAAGGTCCCTGTTGCCAAAATATTGCGTGGTTAGTAACACTAATGGGAATAATGCGATGATAAACATTGCCGTCATCCTGGCTTTATAAACCGACATCCCTTTGTTAATAAGCAATAAAGGTAAGCTGCCGCCAAAGGTACTGCCTAATATGGCTACACCATATACAATAAAGGTGGGCAGTACCACTTGTTCACCTGTTAAACCGAATTGTTTTTTGAGATAATCGGGCAACCAGAAAAGCAAAAACCACCAGATACCGTCAGTAAGGAACTTGCCGGTAAAAAAGGCCCACGTTTGCGGATATTTTAACAAGCTAAACCAGGAAGTTTTCTGTTTTGCTGCAACTTCTTCAGATGGTACAGTATGAGTTATTTCATCATCGCTGTGAATGTAATCGTATTCCTCTTTTGAAAGGCGTTTAGACTGCCTGGGTGTGGTGTAAAATGCGAACCAAAAAATAAGCCAGATAAAACCTGATGCTCCGGTGATGAGGTAGGCCATTTTATAGCCCATTACATTTCCCCAATGTAACATACACCATGGCACAAAAATAGAAGCGACCATAGCGCCAAGGTTAGCCCCGCTGTTAAATATGCCGGTTGCCAGTGCGCGTTCTTTTTTTGGAAACCACTCGGCAATGGTTTTGATTGATGCCGGAAAATTACCTGCTTCGCCAATGCCAAATAAGCTGCGGATAATAGCATGCAATGCAACGGTACTGCCGGCAAGTGCATTTAACATGCCAAACGCCGACCAGATGATCAAAGAAAAGGCCAGGCCTAATTTAGTCCCTATCTTATCTATCACCCAACCCGCAAGTATGGTAACGCCTGCATAAAAAGCAGTAAAAAATGATGTTACGTAGGCAAAATCAGTGTTGGTCCACCCAAAGCCTCCTTTTGAAACAGGGGTTGAAAAAAACTCCTTCAGGTAACTGATCACCTGCCGGTCCATATAATTAATGGTAGTTGAAAAAAGCAGCAATACAGCAATTACCCATCTATATTTACCTACTGCATTTTTTCGCATAACAATTATACCCCGCTGAAAATGGAGAACCCTCCGTCAACACATATCATTGAACCGGTAACAAAAGCCGAGGCATCGCTTAACAACCATACCAGGGCACCAATTAATTCGTCCGGGTGACCGAACCTTTTAAACGGAGTATTCCTGATCACGGATTCTCCCCTCGGCGTATAGCCGCCCTCAGGCTTCGTTAATAGGTTTCTATTCTGCTCCGTTAAAAAAAAGCCGGGTGCAAGGGCATTCATCCTGATGGCGTCACCGTAACGGTTTGCCAATTCAACAGCAAACCACTGGTTGTAACAATCAACGGCTGCTTTACCCATATTATAACCAAGCACTTTGGTAACAGCTCTTTTTGAGTTCATTGACGATATATTTACAATACTCCCTTTCCCCGTTTTGGCAATAGCCTCGCCAAATACCTGGGTAGGTAATATCGTTCCCCAAAGGTTTAATTCCATCACTCTTTTCATACCCTCAAGGTTCATTTCAAAGATATTTTCATCGGGCTGCAAAACGCCATCAGGCATATTGCCACCTGCGCCGTTAACCAGGCCATCCATGCGGCCAAAAGTGTCCAGAACCTTTTTTTCGGCCGCGCGGAGTTGCGCTTCATTTAATACATCTGCTACAAGGGCAACCGCTTTTCCACCATTATTGTTAATGGCGTCGGCTCTTTCCTGAGCTACTTTTTCATTTCTGCCCAATATGCCTACGGTGCCGCCAGCTGCAACAATCCCGTTTACAAAGGCATTTCCCAAAATACCTGTACCGCCGGTAACTATAATTACCTTACCGGCCAATGAATAGCTGTTTTCCAATTTTCGATGAGTTTTATTAGTTAAATATTTGGGTTATCGCAGATCAGCTATGGTTAATGCATCCATATCTGTATAATCAAGGTTTTCGCCTGCCATACCCCATATAAAGTTATAGCTTGCGGTTCCGCTGCCGGCATGGATGCTCCATGGGGGGGAAACTACTGCGTCATAATTCTTCACCAGGATGTGCCTGGTTTCGTTCCCTTCGCCCATGTAATGCACCACTCTGTGATCCTGGTTTAGATCAAAATAAAAGTAAGCTTCCATCCGGCGGTCGTGCGTATGTGCAGGCATGGTATTCCAGATACTGCCCGGATTTAAAATCGTGAGCCCCATTACCAGCTGGCAGCTTTTTATCCCGTCAAGATGGATATACTTATTAATGGTACGCAGGTTTGCAGTTGAGGCATCGCCCGCTTTCACTTTTGCTGCTTCGGCATGCGTCATTAATGTGGTAGGATAGGAGGTATGCGCCGGCGCAGATAACAGGTAAAACACTGCAGGCGTTGCGGCATCGGCACTTAAAAAATAAACTTCTTTAACCCCTTTGCCAATATAAAGGCAATCCAATTTTTTTAGGTTGAAGTTCTGTCCGTCAACTATTATTGTTCCATCACCACCAACGTTAATGATCCCTATTTCACGGCGTTCAAGGAAATATGCAGCCCGTAATTCAGGGTGATTTTCTAATTCAAGTTGTTTGGTAACAGGCTGCGCAACTCCTATTATCATCCTGTCATAATGTGTGTATGCGCAATTTATCTCGTCACCACTAGCAAGGGCATCTAACAAAAAACGTTCTCTGATCAAAGCGGTATCGTACGATTTAAAATCGTTGGGGTGGACAGCGTGCAGTACTTTCAAAACTTAATGGGTTTTATAATTTAATTACAATTCTACAATCTTGGTTGCTATATCTGAAGCATTATCTGCATTATTTCTACGCAAACGTTATAGTATACATCCTTGTTTGAGTGCTGCTTCAAATGCAGGGATTCTATAACGTTTTCGCAAAAAAACATGCTTAAAAACATGCTTGCTAAATAAATAGCTTGTAATATTGATTTGCTAAAAAATACCAATTCGAAACACCTGTTATAATAAATCAATCCTATTTATGAAAAGATGGCAAGTATGTCAAAGTGTGATCATTTTAATTTCTTTATTTTTAATCAACAGTAGTATGGCGCAAACCCAGGAAAAAAAAGCTGATAGCTTGACAGTTAAAAGTGCTAAAAAATGGGTGAAAAGCGGGGAATGGAGTGGAGGACTGCAGATAAAAGTAAATGCCAAAGTGAATAATATTGAATTTACCAGGCAGTACCATGCCAACAAAGCGCTATGGGACAAAGCTTTTGCCTTTATGCGCGACAATAAGCTGGAAGATCTGGCACCAGGGAAATACCCGATAGATGGCGATAATGCATATGCTTCAATTACCAATGCTCCATCCAAAGAGTTTGACAAATCCGCATGGGAGTCACACAGGCGCTATATTGATCTTCAATATGTGATTATAGGAAAAGAAAAGATCGGTGTTGCACCGCTTTCGGAAGCTACCGTAACTAAACCTTATAACGAAGCGAAGGATGGCGCTAACTACACTGCAGAGGGGAAATATTATACAGCAATGCCCGGTGAATTTTTTCTGTTTTTTCCTAATGATGTTCACCGTCCTAATATTAAAGTGGATGGGTATGATACTGTAAAAAAACTGGTTATAAAGATCCGGGTAGCCGAGTGAAAAAAGTAATCTGTGGGTATCGAACTCAAAAAACACCAGCCTGAAAAATAAAAAAGCCTTTCCTTGCCGGAATATTTGAATACTTTTTGTAACAGGTATTTTAAAATATTTAGCTTTGGAGCTTTATGAGCAAAGGCGATCAGAGAAGCACAAATAAAGCAGGTAGTAAACCTGTCGCCGGTCCAAAGGATTCTGTACGGAGCGGCGCAAAGCCGGCTGCTAATGCCAAAACCAAAAGGGTGAAAGCTGCTGCAGCTGATGAGCCTGGAAAAAGCAGCCCGAAGCCGAAAAATAAGCCGGAAACAGAAAGTTTAGCGCCGGAAGCAATTCCCCGTGCGATAGAATCTGATCCTGAGCACCTCCAGGACGAAAATCCGGCATCCCAAATCGAAGACCCGACATCCGAAATTACCAATATGGAAGTACATCACCACCCTCAGCTTGATCACAAGCCAAAACCCTTTAAAGAGTACTTGCTGGAAGGTTTTATGATATTTATTGCTGTAATGATGGGGTTTATAGCCGAAAATATCAGGGAGACTATTAATAATAATGAGCATGTTCGGCAACTAACGGCGCAACTGGTACGGGATCTGAAGGCGGATACCGCGCAATTGAACGAAATATACCTGGAGGAGACGAAAATAGTCAGATACAATGACACTTTGTGTAATCTTTTACAGCAACCTTTGCAACAGGCAGATACTCGGAAGATCCAAAAGCTGGTAGCCGATTCGCATAGTTTGTGGCCTTTTCATCCTTCCACAGGAGCCATTGCAGCTATTAAGAATGAACTGCATTTGAAACAGTTTAGCAATTCGGAAATAATAAGCTACTTCTCCGGGTATGAAAAACAAATTGAGCTTTTACATACAGCCCAGGATATCAACCTGAAGTACCAGCGGATCTACCTCGATCCATTTTTAACCCTGCATTTTACACCGGCAAACATCGAGGCCGCATTCGCGCACAGGCCGATACCCACCGGACAAATGCGAAACCTTACCCAGGGTGATCTTGATCAGTTAGCAGCAGATATGGTATTAATAAAAGTGGTAACCGAGGAAATGGTAAGAGATAACGTTCACTCGAAGGCGGATGCAGTAGCGCTGCTGCACTATATAACCCGGCAATACCACCCTGAAAAAGAGTGAAAAAAGAAGAGAAAATCTTTGTTTCAATTATTGGTTTCGGAAATTCTGCGGTGCGGGAGCGGAAAGGATTTATTTTTAACAGAGGCCGGGAAATCGCGGTTAACATTTTAGCCAACGGGGAATAAACCCAAACCAATGCCAGTTTTATGCTGCTGTTACAGTAAAAACGTGTTAACAGGGTGTAACAGCAAACCGGCGCCCCGGGTTGTCAAAAACCTTGTTTATGAGCTTTAAATGCACTTTTTGTTGTGTTTCCTCCTCTAAAAAATGCGAAAAGTGCTGACAAACTAGTGTCTGCGTTTTTTGGAAAAAATTGCTTATGCATTTTCATCGAAGCTAGAGAAGCCATTGCGCTTACTTGCACTAATGTCATACCGCGCTCGTGAATCACTTCTAAAAGCGATTTCGCTGTTCATAGAGGCCCGCATGGAGAAATTATTCGGATTTTTTCATAAACTTGTATTATCAGTATCTATAAATGTCGGAGCCTTCCTGAAAGCGGGTTCAGATGGAATTAGCAACATCATAGTTGGCTAAACAGGTGATGCCCTTGTTAAAGTGTTTATAAATAAAAGTAATTCCTTAAAATGGAGTACAAAGTATTTACACCACCCTTGCAGCTAAAGGACTTAGTGCAATGTTTTTGGGCGCTGGAAAGCAACCCAAACGAGGCTACACCCAATGACTATTTTTTGATGGCGGATAGCTGTCCCGAAATTATTTTCCAATATAACGAAGGTTTTCGGACTTATTCGGCACAGAGCGCCCGCATTCGCTTCCAGCATTCTATTCACGACAGGTTCACAGTAGGGAAGAAGGTTGGTTTTTTTGGGGTACGGCTATATCCGCACGCGGTAAGTCAACTGTTAAAGATCCCTGCAAGCGAGGTAGTAAACGATGTTTTTGATTTTTCCACTTTATTTAAGCAACAGGGGGCAGACCTAGCCGACCAGGTGTATAGCGCGGTAGATACGCTTGAACGCATTGCCCTGGTTTCAGATTTTCTTGTAAAAAGAGCGGCATTGAACAAGGTGGACCCGATCAAATATTTTGTTGACAAGGTTATCAAAAGTACAGGCCCGGTTGATATTTCGGGCATGCAGCAGGAATCAGGCCTTTCTGTAAAACAATTTGAAAGACGATTTAAAGCCCTCGCCGGCTTCCCCCCAAAATACTTTGCACGGATCGCTCGTTTCCAGGGAATAAAAGACAGGTATAGCTCAAGCCAGTTTCAATCGATGACCAGTTTGGCCTATTCCTGTAATTATTATGACCAGTCGCACTTTAACCGGGAATTTAAAGAATTCTCAGGCGTGCAGCCCCTTCAATATTTTAAGTTGGCGGGCCAGGAGGATACTAAGATCCCGGGGCTGCGTCACAATTTTGCCAACGCAACGGAGCAGCGCAGGTTCGATGGCTATCTACCTTGCGGCTGGTTTGTTTAACAAAAAGGTTGTCTAACAGCTACCTAAACCAGGAATAAGCCTTTTTTCTATCTCTCCGGTGTCTCTTCCCAGCGAAACAGCATTTTGCCTTTTGTAAACTCATTGTTCGTAAGCATCCTCTTAAATACGAGGTGTTGTGATGACGATTTTGTACAATTTCCCCAATGATTTTAAAAATACCTTGCGCACATAAATTGAAATAACACAAATCAAGATTAAGTGCAATGAAAAAAATCAAGAAGTTATTATTTTTCCTAATGGTGATATCGCTGGCTCCTGTTGCAAAAGCCCAGGATGCAGGACAAATGATTAAAGATTGGGAAAGAGCAAAAACCTACACCATGCATTATTTAGAGGCTATGCCTGAGGATGGTTATGCTTTTAAGCCGGCACCCGAAATGCGAACTTTTGCAGAGCATATGCTGCATTTTACTGATGCCAATTTTGAACTGGCCCCCCTGGCCGGCGGCATCAAAAGCCCGATAGAACCCGGTGCTGCCGGAAAATCAACGGACAAATCGAAAGCCGCTACCATAAAAATGGTGATGGCAGGTTACGATTTCGTCATTAGCAACATCAAAAACATGAAACCCGAACAATTCCAGGATTCCGTAAAGGTTTTTGATAAATATGTAATGACCAAAGCTACTTTGTTGAACAAAATCTTTGAGCACCAAACACATCATCGGGGCCAAATCACGGTTTACTTCCATTTAAAAGGGATAAAACCGCCGAACGAAGAGTTATTTTAAGATTTAAGCTTTTGTGGATTTGCAGTAACTACTAAAAACCAGGCCAAATTATTTGCCGCTGGCACTCCAACTCCTAACAACCGGGATAATAGGAAAAAAATCAACATTTAATTATTAAAACTAATGAAAGAAAAATCAATCTTTTCGCTCCGTATTGCAATTGCTATACTGGCAGGTACTATACTAATTTTTCAGCCTCATCACGGGCTTACGCAAAAAAAATCGGCACAACATGATGGCCGGCATGATTTCGATTTCAATTTTGGCAAGTGGAAAACGCATATCCAAAGTTTGCAGAACCCGTTGAGTGGTTCAACTACCTGGGTGAAACTTGAAGGCACCGTTGTTGACCGGAAAGTATGGAATGGACGTGCTAACCTGGAAGAAATTGAAGCGGATGGCCCTGCCGGTCATTTTGAGGGCACTACACTGTTTTTATATAATCAAAAATCACATCAATGGAGTCAAACTTTTGCCAATAGCGAGACCGGGAGCCTGGAAACTCCCGCAATAGGAGAATTTAAAAACGGGCGCGGCGAGTTTTATAGCCAGGAGGTTTATCATGACAGGGCTGTTTTAGTTAGGGGAATATGGTCTGAGATCAAAACTGACACGCACAGATTTGAGCAAGCCTATTCTAACGACGGCGGTAAAACATGGGAAACAAATTTTATTGCAAACCTTGAGCGGGATAAATAAAGGCTGTAATATAGAAAGAGAACGTTGTAAGTTTTGCACAAATAAAACCCCTGCTGATTTGAGCGGGGCTTTTTATTTGCAATCAGCATATGCGTTAAAATCAGCGTAAACTCTTCATCAGGTTTTCACGATAAACTTTTCCAACCGGTAATTTTTTATTTGTTAGGGCAACTTCGTTGCCTTCCAGGTATTTAACTGATTTTAGTGATAGCAGGTAAGACTTATGGATCCTGACAAATTGATGGGCAGGCAATTGTTCTTCAAATTGTGTAAGGGTTTGTTTAGACATGATCCGGTCGCCGCTGTTCCGGTAGATAAAGATGTAATTGCCATAAGCTTCCACGTACTCAATTTCTTCTAAAAATATTTTGGTTAGTTTTTTATCGGATTTAACCATCAGGAAATCTTCATCATAAGCTGTCTTCTCTGTCCCGGCTGAATTATGGTTCTTGTTCACAACCTTTTCTGTGGCCTGTACAAAACGCGGGAAGGAAAATGGTTTCAACAGGTAATCAGTTACTGACAACTCAAAGCCCTCCAGTGCATATTCGGGATAGGCTGAAGTAATGATCACAGCCGGGTGTTTTTTCAGCGAACGCAGCATCTCGAACCCGGTAAGCCGCGGCATATTAATATCAAGGATAATCAGATCGATCTCCTTCTTATTCAGTACCTGCATGGCTTCAAAGGCGTCCTCACAGCTGGCAATAAGTGTTAAATAGGGCACCTGCTCAACATAAGTTTTGAGGATCTCCCGCGCAATGGGTTCATCGTCAACAATGATGCAATTGATATTCATTTAGCTTAGGTCTATTTTAAGGTTTACTTCAAAATATGCGTTTTCTTTTATCGTTGTTAAAGTATATTGCTGCGGATAGATCAAACCTAGCCGTTGTTTTACGTTACCCAGTCCTAGCCCGCCTTTGGATTTGTTTTGAACCGCAACATAGTCCGGATCAATAGAGTTTTTAATGTGGAGGTGTAGATGGCTTCCCTCGAAGTTAAAGACAATATGTACAAAGGCCTGCTGATCTTTTGCAGCTGAAAAGTGTTTAAAGCTATTCTCCACAAAAATGATCAGTAGCAATGGCGCAATGTATTCGTCCGTATAATCACCGTTAATGTCCAGCTTAATGTCCGTCTTGTCGCTCAGGCGGATTCTTTCCAGTTCAACATAATTGCTGATGTAATCCAGTTCTTTTTGTACCGACACATAGTTTTGGTTGGTGTCGTACAGCGAGTAGCGCAGCAATTCCGACAATTTTAGCATCAAGCCGGGGAGTTTTTTTGATTCGGCTACGGATAAGCCGTACAGGTTATTCAGGGTATTGAACAAAAAATGCGGGTTAAGCTGGGCTTTTAAATGCCGCAACTCATTTTCCTTTTGCTGTTTGTCAAGGATCAGCCTGTCTAAACCAATTTTAAAAATGGAGGCCATCACCGTAAAAGCGACTACGCTGAAAGCAATATGCTCATTGCGCCAGTCTACCCGGTCCCGGATCGGGAATAACAGGCCTATCGCATTAAGAATATAAGGTAGACCATAAATAAGTACCACTACCTGCGCCAGGTAAAATAAACACCCCAAAAGCCATTGGCGACGTTTGAAAAAAGGCAGTATGAGCAGGTTTTGCGAATAGGACGGAATTGCCAGCTCCAGTGTTATCTGCAGAACCATGCAAAAAGCCGTTACACCCATCATCCTGCTCGGATACTCTTTCAGAAACATATACAGTAAAAAAACAATAACCCAGAACACTAATTGGGTGTAGACTTTATAAGGCCAGGTAAATAATTGTGTCCAGTCAAATTGTTTCATTATCCAAAGAAAGCGTAAGCATTGGCATAAACCAAATTTTGGTGATGAACACATACTTTTTGATGATAAACGTTTCATCACCGCTGTAAACAGGTTCATCACCAGGCCGGTTATGTTCAGCACTTATATTTTGGCGGGTGTTTGGGCCAAAATACTTTTGGGTAAATCTTTAAAAAACATGAAAACAAAACTTACCTTTTTTATCATCGCCCTGGTTGGCTTTATGAATACCGCATTTGCCCAAAAGGATACCATTCAAACTTCATTACTTCGCGACATTCCAACATTGATGGCGGAATACCATTTGCCTTGTGTAGGGGTGGGGGTGATTGAAAACGGCAAGGTAAAGTGGATAAAGAATTTTGGCAATTTGCAAAAAGGGCACCCGGCTCCTGACAACACCCTGTTTAATATTGCTTCACAAACCAAGCCGGTAACCGCAATGCTGACGCTAAAGCTGGTGGAAATGGGTCAATGGGGCCTGGACGAACCGCTGGCCCATTACTGGATAGACCCGGATATTGCAGGTGATCCTTATTTAATGAAGTTGACTACGCGCCTGGTATTGAGCCACCAGACCGGTTTTCCTAATTGGCGTTCGGATAATGGGGGCACTAAATTGTATTTCAAGTTTGAGCCGGGTACTGCCTCTGGTTACTCCGGTGAGGGCTTTGAGTATTTGCGCCGGGCACTGGAAGCAAAGTTTCATAAA
>Ga0193702_1000591_pt1 | contig 10930 bp, 11 predicted proteins | sample U3a1metaG_FD_143060 | JGI IMG/M metagenome (GOLD analysis project Ga0193702, IMG submission 143060) | Soil microbial communities from a riparian zone of the East river system, Colorado, United States - U3a1 | ecosystem: Environmental > Terrestrial > Soil > Riparian zone | place: USA: East River... | reverse complement strand
TGCATACGCCCTAAATAATATTCAAAACAAACATGTCGGTAGTATAGGGCGTATGCGATACGCCCCTACAGTCGTTATTATTTCATTATAACCCCTTCGGCAATGACCTTACGGGTGTCTCCCATTTGCCGAATTCAAAATAATCTTCAATGCTGATGCTGATTTTGCTGCCTATTTCGTATTTACCCTTGTTATAGTTGTTTGCCCTTAAAGTAACGCCATCCCGCGTTATGATCAATTCTTCAAAAAAACCTTTGAACAGAATCTGTTTAACCGTCCATTTATTACCAAAGCCTTTGCCAATTTTAACATGCTCAGCGTAGACTACTATGCTGCCACGTTTGCTTTTAATGCCGCAGCTTTTAGCTTCGGCAGATGTTAGCTGACAGCTGCTGGCCAGTATTTGTGCAGTATATAAAAGTTTGGGCGAATTATACAGATCCTCAGGGCTGCCGTTCTCAACAATTTCACCTTCCTTTAACACGATCAGTTCATCTGCCATTGATAAGATCTCGGCCGGATCATGCGATACAAGCACAATGGTTACGCCCCATTCCTTCACAATAAAGCGAATGTCGTGCTGTAAGCCTTCACGATAAGTGGCGTCTACCTGGTTAAAGGGTTCATCCAGCAAAATAACCTCGGGCTTGCTGATCAACGCCTTTGCAATGGTTACCCGCTGTTTTTCGCCCCCGCTTAATTTACCAAATGGCTGATCTTTAAGCGGCAATATGTCCAGCATATTTAATGAATCGGTTATTTTCTTTTCTTCCGTGTCAAGGCCAATCTCTCCAATTCTTAATCCCGACCGTACGCTTTCCCATACGGTTGCGTCAAGATCCATATCGGCGTTGTTCTGGGTTACCAGGCGCATGGCCTCGTGCGCGGGCTGTAGTTTTTCTTCACGCTTTAAAATACGTTCTTCCTTAAAAAAAACTTCGCCTGAATCGGGCTGCAATAATCCAAACAACAAATTTAACAGGGTAGTTTTTCCGCTGCCGCTTTCGCCAACAATGGCGGTTATTTTCCCTTTCGGAATAAATATGGTTACATTATTAACTCCCGAAGATTTATCGCCAAAATAATTTTTGGTAACCGATATGGTTTCCAGGATCATGTCGTCTTGCATAGTGAGCTCAGGTTATCTCTTTATTTTAAATCAAATATTCAACTATAAAAGCAATATAGAGGCTTCTTTTTAGCAGGGTAAATATCCCCAAACCTAAACTATAAAAGTTTATCATAAAAATGAAATATACATTTGTTGCAATATTTATTGGCCTATGGTAAATCAAGCTTTTTTATAATGGAAATTTGATGTGCTAATACCTTAATTTATCTATATTTAACACCGGAAATTAAAATTTAAACCCCTTATGGAACATAACAAAACGTGGCATCAAATACACCAGTCCTCGTTAGGATTTGGCCAGCGCCTGGCCGATAAAGTAGCAAACGGAATGGGTTCGTGGCGCTTTATTATTATTCAAACTTTAATAGTTGCCGTTTGGATGATCCTGAATGTGATTGCCTTTATTCAGCATTGGGACCCCTACCCTTATATTTTGCTAAATCTTCTTTTCTCAACCCAGGCAGCCTATGCAGCCCCAATTATCATGATGGCCCAAAACCGGCAGAGTGAGCGTGACCGTGCCCAGGCAGATGCTGATTATAAAACAAATTGTGAGGCAAAAGTCGAGATAGAGGAGTTGTTGCAAAAACTAAATTCTATTGAAATTGATAAGCTGGATAAGATACTTTCCTTGTTAGAAAAAATGGATAAAAAGGGGTAAAAAGCCCTTTTTTGCCTCACATATCACCATTTATGTTTTCATCAGCATACAGATATTTCCTTTTTGCTACCTTTGCCGCGCATGACTAGTATTGAACAAGCAATAGTAAACGAAGCGGAGGAGGAGATAAAGCCTAAAACGCCTAAACAACGGTTTTGGAACGTTGTTAAAACTATTTTAAAAATAGCAGTAACAGTAGCTTTGCTTATTTGGGTTTTTAGCAAAGTTGATATTAATAAAGTTAAGATCAGGCTGCTGGAAGCTAACTATTGGTGGATGCTGGCCGCTTTTGTATGTCTTTCTTTGTCAATGATAGTTTCTGCATGGCGGTTACTCAGCTTTTTTAAGTCAATTGGCTTAAAACTGAATCCTAAATATAATTTAAGGCTATATTTTTTAGGCTTGTTCTATAATTTCCTGCTCCCGGGCGGCATAGGTGGCGATGGTTATAAAATGTACCTCATTAATAAAACCTACAAAACCCCGGTAAAAAAGCTTTTCTGGTCCGTAATGTTCGACAGGTTAAGCGGCCTTTGGGCTATCGGCTTAATTACTGTGGCGCTCATCTTCCTCATCCCTCAAATAGATGTTCATATAGGTATTCCGCTTGGTATTTTCGTAGCCGGTTCAATAGTTTACTATTTTGTAGCCTACAAATTTTTCAGAGACTATACGCATAAATTTTTTGAGGCCCATGCTAAAGCACTGCTGTTACAGTCGTTACAATTACTTACTATAATTTGCGTTATTTTAGGCCAGCCTGAATTTCACCAGGCAGGCTTTAATGGTAAATTTTCCCCTTATTTACTGTCCTTTTTAATTTCGGCGCTGGCATCAATTATCCCGATAACTGCGGGCGGCGCAGGTGCAAGGGAAGCTATATTTACAAAGTTGTCGACGGTATTTCCAATGATCCCCGATCTTGCTATCTTCCTGGCCACTTCATTTTATTTATTATCTCTTGTTGTGGCACTATTTGGTGTTTATTACGTTATCCGCCCAAGCAGACTACAGGAAGGTTTGCCGGCTGAAAAGACCGAAGACCGCGATATTGTGTAAATTACCTAAGGCAAAATTTAATTTGTGATTTCATTATCTCCAAAATAGATTTAAACTATCAGCCATACAGACACTTCTCAATAATTTTGTAAATTTATTATTCCATCTATCACAATCCGCCTTGCTCATTGAACTAATTTCCTAATTTTGCGTTATCTTATAAACCGAAGTTAATGGCTAGTTTTAATGATTTTGGCAACCCACAGGTGGCCGCCCTGCCTGCACATTTAAAGCAATTTATTGTAGATCAGCACTATGAGCATTACACACCGATTGACCACGCAGTATGGCGTTATGTAATGCGCCAAAATTATAGTTACCTTAAAGACGTTGCTTATTATCCATACATTCCGGGACTTGAAAAAGCGGGCCTATCAATAGAAAAGATCCCCAGCTTGCAGGAAATGAACGATGCGCTTGCCAAAATAGGCTGGGGTGCGGTTACAGTTGATGGCTTTATTCCTCCTGCCGCTTTTATGGAGTACCAGGCCTATCGCGTTTTGGTAATTGCTGCCGACATTCGCCAGCTAAATCATATTGAATACACACCTGCTCCAGATATTATCCATGAGTCAGCCGGGCATGCCCCTATAATTGCAGATAAGGATTATCATGAATACCTGAGCTATTTTGGTTCAATAGGCGCCAAAGCCATGTTTTCGGCCCAGGATTTTGAGCTGTATGAAGCCATCAGGGCTTTATCGATATTAAAAGAAATGCCCGATGCGGACCCAAACGAAATAAATAAAGCTGAGGATCTGTTGGCCCAACGCCAGGAAAACATGGGCGAACCATCTGAAATGGCGCTATTAAGCCGCCTGCACTGGTGGACGGTAGAATACGGACTGATCGGCAGCCTTGATACCCCGAAAATTTATGGTGCAGGTTTACTGTCGTCCATTGGTGAAAGTGCAAGCTGTATGGATCGTAATATCAAAAAGATCCCATATACCATTGATGCCATTAATTACACATACGATATTACAAAAACCCAACCTCAACTATTTGTTACCCCTACTTTTCAAAACCTGATAGATGTGCTGGAAAACTTCGCCAACACTATGTCGTTCAGAAAAGGGGGCGTTTATGGTTTGCAAAAAGCTATTGAAAGCAAAAACACCTGTACGGCAGTTTACAGCTCGGGCTTGCAGGTTTCAGGCACTTTTACTGATTTTAGGCAGGAAAACGATGAACCAATGTTTATCAAAACCACAGGGCCGTCTGCATTAGCCATTGATAATAAAGAGCTAAAAGGACATGGTAAAGATTATCATAAAGATGGCTTTAGCTCGCCTGTAGGGAAGCTTAAAGGGCACGCCATGCCGCTGGAAAACTTAAGTGTTGCCGAGCTTGATTATTTTGGAATTGAGCGCGGTAAAACTGCTGAATTACATTTTGAAAGCGGCATCAAAGTTACAGGTGAAGTAAAGGAGATTATTGCATTAAACGGAAAAACCCAGCTTATAACCTTTACAAATTGTACCGTTAAAGATAAAGCAGGCGAATTATTGTTTGACCCGGCATGGGGTGCTTATGATATGGCTGTGGGCGAAAAAATTGTATCTGTTTTTTGTGGCGCAGCTGATAAGGAAGAGTTTTTAGAAATTGCCTACAAATCAAATACCCTAACCCATCATGTTGCTTATGATAATAATACCGTTGAGCTCCACAAGCTTTATCAGCAGGTGCGTAACCGCAGGCACAATGGCAGCGATTATGGCTTTTTAGGCAATGTATGGCTAATGCTGCAAAAACATCATCATGATGATTGGCTTTGCGCTTTGGAAATATTAGAGATCCTTGATCATGAAGAAATTGAGCCGGATTTAGCTACCGAAATAAGGCATTTTCTTGAACAAAAAGCAAGCGATCAGCCTGAATTTAAAAAGCTGATTAATGACGGTTTTTATTTAATTAAACATCCGGTTGAGCAAAAATTGGTGGTTTAGGGATTTGTTTGTAATTTAGTGTATGACAACTATAAAAGTAACGGTTGAAGATGAGAATGCAGATTTATTAAAAAAACTTTTGCAGGAAGTTTCATTTGTAAAAAATGTTGAAGAAGAAGTTGTTGTCAATAAATCTCATGAACCTAAATCTTCCTATGATAGGATAAAAAAGCTTCTTAATGAAGCAAAGGGCAAAAATTTGTTTGCTGATATAAAAGATCCGGTTGAGTGGCAACGTGAATTAAGAAAGGAATGGGATCGTGATTTTTGATACCAATGTTCTAATTTACCTATCAAAATACATCTTAAACCCTGAAAAAATATTAACCGATGACACTGCGATTTCCGTGATTACTAAAATAGAGGTATTAAGATTTGCATTTCAAAACAGTGCAGAACATGATTTGCTTTAGGTATTTGTAATGAATTAAAAGTAATTCCATTAACTGATGAAATAGCGAATGCAACTATAGACCTTCGTAAAAACTATCGTATAAAATTACCTGACGCCATTATTTATGCTACGGCATTAGTTGAAAATGTGCCTTTATTAACTAACAACATTAAAGATTTTAAGTCATTAGACGGAAATGTTAAGTTAATCGACCCGCTTGATTTATGAATATTATTGTAACAGCTACAGTGGTGTAGGTTTTGAAGCAGCATACAAACTGATAATTTGTTCTCACTTGGGGCAAAAATTGGTGTTTTAGAGATTTGTTTGTAAAATTGCCTCACCAACTACTCTATCCATGAACATTATTGTAACAGGCGCCAGCAGTGGTGTAGGTTTTGAAGCAGTGCTCGAACTGATATTATCGGGCAAACATAAGGTAATAGCGCTATCCCGATCGCAGGATAAGCTGGAACGCCTATTGGAAATTGCGCATGGCCTGAATCCGGATGCTGAGATCTTTGCTTTGGCTTTTGATATTGTACATGATGATTATGCGGGTTTACAGCAGTTCATCAGCAGTAATTTTGATAACCGGGTTGATGTACTTATCAACAATGCCGGAGCTTTAATTAATAAACCATTCGCCCAATTGTTGGAACTAGACTTTGTGGAAATGTTGCAAAGTAATTTTATTGGCCATGTGCGCATCATCCAGGCGCTGCTTAAGTTAATGCCAAAAGGCTCGCATATTTTAAATATTGGCAGCATGGGTGGTTTCCAGGGAAGCGTAAAATTTGCCGGCCTGGCAGCTTATTCTGCAAGCAAGGCAGCCTTGCATTCCTTAACTGAATGCCTTGCACTTGAACTTGCAGAACAGGAGATCAAGGTTAACTGCCTGGCGCTGGGATCGGCACAAACCGAAATGCTCGAGCAAGCTTTTCCGGGATATGAGTCGCCCGTAATGGCCTTTGAGATGGGAAAATACATTGCAGATTTTTCAGTAACCGGCCATAAATTCTTTAATGGTAAAGTATTGCCTGTTGCGGTAAGCACGCCCTAACAACAATATATTATTTGGTTTTTTCAGGAAAAATTCTTTAATTTTAGGTATTCCGGTACGGATACGCTATCTTGTTAAGCAATGGGCTCAAGGCTTACCTTTCTATTTGATCAATCAAGCGATTTCTTTTGTGTTTTAAACAAAGATGGCATAATTGTTAAAACAAATTTGTCATTAAGAGAAGTGCTCGGATATTCTGAAACTGAACTGACAGGTCAAAAAGCCAGCGATTTTGCACACCCTGCGGACATTAGAAGAAGAGAAGATCTTTTTAATAACCTTTCAGTCACTAGTAAAAGCAAAGGTCATGAAATTCGCATAAAGGCAAAAAATGGCCGCTATTATAATATCAGCTGGTCGCTAATCTTAAATGATGATAACCTCATATACGCTATAGGTATTAATTTGACCGGTGATTTTAACAATCCTGACCATGAAGATACCACCGGAAATATTCAGCATATTATCCAAAGCTTTAACGAAGGCTTTCTTATTATAGATAATAACTGGCAAATAACATCTTTTAATCCGGCCTTTCAGGCTATAACCGGCTTAAAAAGTGAACAGCTTGAAAACGTAAACTTCAGGCAGCTTCCTAATTTAGGGATTACAGATAAGGTTCTTGATGAATTTGAAACCGCATTTAAAGGGAATTTATCTACCCAGCTTCAATATTTCAATGCTTATTTAAACAGGTGGCTAAGAGTTAATATTTATCCTTATAAAGATGAAATAGCGGTATTTATAAGGGATATTACCAACATAAAAATACAACAACTGATATTAGCGCTCGAAAAGAACGTGCTCGAATTAAATGCCTCGTCTTTATATGCCTTATCACAAACGGTTAACGAGCTGTTAAAGGGCATTGAAGAAATATTCCCTGACATGATCTGTTCTGTTTTAGAGGTTGACGGGGCTCAGGATAAGCTGTATCACCTGGCAGCCCCAAGGCTGCCGGAAGAATATTGCAAGGCTATTGACGGAACATCAATAGGGCCAAATGCGGGTTCGTGCGGGACTGCGGCATATCACCGCAGCCAGGTCATAGTCAGCGATATTGAAACAGACCCGCTTTGGGATGATTACAGGAGCCTGATACTCCCCCATGGCTTCAAAGCATGCTGGTCTACTCCTATTATAAGTTCGCACAGCTCACAAGTGCTCGCTACTTTTGCGGTTTATTATACAAAAAAACGGGAACCTTTGCAGGACGAGTTGGTGATGATTGAGCGCACAACAAATATTCTCCGCATTTTAATTGAAAATAAAAGGACCCAGGACCATGTGAAGGATCAGAACAGAAGACTGCAGGAAATTGCATCAATAAGCTCGCACGAAATACGGAGGCCGGTAGCAACCATTTTAGGCCTGGTTAATTTATTTGATCAACGTATGCTGGATAACCCGCTTAACAAGGAAATAATTAACCATATTGATATTACCGCAAAAGAATTGGATGCAGTAATTCATACCATTGTTGAAAAAACTATTTATTTAAAGGGGGAAGGATAGATTGGTGGTTTATTGAGCTGGATTAGATTGAATGGAGTTATCTTCTAAAAAAGATAGAAAAAATAATAGCGCTTGAAATAATTTGTGTTACTGAAAAGAAAAACATCCACAGAATCAAACTCCTGTACTTTTTGCGAAGATCTGAAAGAAGACTATTTCTCTGAGCCTAAGACATCATCTTTAGTTATTATTGTTTTGATTAGGTCACTCATTTAAAAATTATTAAACACAAAACCTCGCCTGAATAATTTTGCAATTCAGGCAAGGTAAGTGATCTTTATCTTTTTAGGTATAACATAATTATACCTAAAGTGGTAGCGGCCTGTCCTATCCAGAAAAGGAACATCCATTTTATATTTTCAGCTTTGTTTTCACTGGCTTCCTTACGAAGATTTGATATTTCATCTCTTACACCAGTGATAGCGGTATTCAAATCGTCTTTCGTAGCTAATGTTTTAATTGTTGCTTCCACTGACCGTTCAGTTTTGTTATCAATGTATTTGAACATGGCCTCGGTAGTATCGCTACCCAATTTATCGGATAACAACTTGTAGAGCCGGGCGGTTTCTTTTGCTTCTAAGTACATAACAAATATAATAATTTTGGTTGATTGGTTGACTAGGTTAGGTTGAGTTGAATAGGTTGAAAAGGTTGAATCTTGTAAATTCTCCAAAGGGGCTGGTTGGCATCCTTTGGAGAATTATTCACTTTTTGGCGATCAGCTCAAGCTGTTTTTTAATTACGTCGGCTTTCCTGTCTTTTATATCATAATCAAAAGGCCCCATAGAGGTATTGATTCGGATCACCGATAACTTACCATTTAATAGTTCAGCTACGTCATCATCTGTTAATTCAAAAGCCAAAAAACTTTCGGTTACGGCCGGTGTCGCATACGGGATAAGAGATGATTCCGAATCAAAAGCTGATGTAATTTCTAAAAGCTTGCCATCGGTAAGTTTTATAATAGCCTTATCGCCCTCCCGCACATAATAATATATATCCAACCCATCTTTTAAATGAAAATATAATGCCCAATAATTTTTACCCCTAACTATATTGCCTGCCAGGTAATGTCCCGGCAGGGTGAACGGATTTGACAACACCTGTTCTTTTACGGAAATAGTAACATCGCCGGTGATCTTATCTCTTGATGGTTTTTGAAGCTTTTGGGCTTTGACACCGCACACAACCGATGCCAGAAAAGCGACCAGGATATACTTTTTCATATAGCTGCTTTAGGATTTAAGCTTTATAAAATCATTTACAACCACCTCTGTGGCATAACGTTTATTGCCATCTTTATCAACCCAGCTTTTATTGGTTAGCTTACCTTCAATAGCTATTTCGTCGCCCTTTTTAAGGTAGTCGCCAATAAATTTTGCCTGGCTGCCCCATGCTATTAAATTGTGCCATTGCGTTTCAGTAATTCTTTCGCCCTTATCGTTTTTGTAAGTTTCGTTTGTGGCTATTGAAAAACGCGCCAATTGTTTGTTGTTGTCAAAGCTTTTTACTTCGGGATCCATACCCAGGTTGCCTACAAGGCGTACACTGTTTCTTAATGAGTTCATGTTTTTAAATTTTAATTGTTTTAATTGACGATACAAAGGTGGGGAGCGACCAAAAGCTTACCCGGTTATTAACCGCTTATAGTCGACAATTTCCGTTTGTAACCGTTTGCAAACGGATAATATTTTACCTATCTTTAGCCTGATGAATGAGGAAAGACTATGCCTTGACTGCGGCACAGCGCTGCATGGCAGGGCTGATAAAAAGTTCTGTAATGACCTTTGCCGCAATAATTATAACAACCAGCTTAACAGCAGCAGCTATAATTTGGTACGAAATATTAATAATATCCTTAAGCGCAACCGGAGGATCCTGGAAGAGTTAAACCCGGGCGGCAAAACAAAAACTACCCGCAAAAAACTTTCGGCAAAGGGGTTTGATTTTGAATACCATACCCGCAGCTATCAAACCCAAAATGGTAAAACCTATCACTTTTGTTATGAGTATGGTTACTTACCTTTAGATAATGATGAGTTTTTGCTGGTGAAAAGGGAGGAAGTTTGATTGATTTCGGAATTCGGATTTTCGATTTCGGATTTTATTAATGCGAAAATCGGAATGCCGATTGCGGAATTTATTAAAATATGGAAGGTCGCAGCCAAAAGAGAAGACCTCAAATACATTTTTTCAATAAAACCATCTTGTTCTTTAAATCCGAAATTGAACATCCGAAATCCGAAATAATTAACCCTGCGTCATATTCCTACGCCAATCCGAAATCCGTCATCCGAAATCCGAAATTCAATTATCTTTGCACTCAAATGATAATCCAACAATTTTACGACAAGGGTTTAGCACACGGCTCATATGCCCTTATCAGGACCGGAAAGATGGTAGTGATTGATCCGGCCCGCGATCCGCAGCCGTATTATGATTTTGCAGCTCAGCATGATGCCGATATTGTCGGCGTTATAGAAACGCATCCACATGCAGATTTTGTGAGCTCGCACCTGGAGATCCATCAAACTACGGGCGCTGTTATTTATGCCAGCAAGCTCACCGGCGCTGAATATCCGCACGAAACTTTTGATGATGGCGACACAATACAACTAAACGACATAAAGCTTAAAGCAATAAATACCCCCGGTCATTCGCCCGATTCTATTTGTATTTTGGTGGAGGACGAGGAAGGTAAGGAAACCGCTTTATTTACCGGTGATACTTTATTTGTTGGCGATGTTGGCCGCCCTGACCTACGCGAAAATGTTGGCAATATTACCGCCAAAAAAGAAGAGCTGGCCCGCCAGATGTATCATTCAACTCGCGATAAGCTAATGAAGCTGCCGCACAGTGTAATAGTTTATCCGGCACATGGCCCGGGTTCATTGTGCGGTAAAAATATGAGTCCTGATCTGCAAAGCACCATAGGCCGCGAATTGCGCGAAAACTATGCATTGCAGTTGATGGATGAATTGCAATTTGTTAAAACCTTAACTACCGATCAGCCATTTGTACCTAAATACTTTGGGCACGATGTTGAAACTAATAAAAAAGGCGCACCATCATTTATAACCAGTATTGATGCTGTTTTAAAGCTGGATAAGGATGCTGTATTAGAGAACGACACGCTTATTATTGATACACGCCAAAA
>Ga0193702_1000590_pt1 | contig 10987 bp, 6 predicted proteins | sample U3a1metaG_FD_143060 | JGI IMG/M metagenome (GOLD analysis project Ga0193702, IMG submission 143060) | Soil microbial communities from a riparian zone of the East river system, Colorado, United States - U3a1 | ecosystem: Environmental > Terrestrial > Soil > Riparian zone | place: USA: East River... | reverse complement strand
CGCGCCCGCAGCGCCACGGCCGCCGCCCGCGCCGCCGGCCGGATGGGTCAGGTACCAGGCCAGCCCGCCGAGTCCGGCCATGGCGAGCACGGCAATGAGACTGCCGATCAGTTTGGCGCGCCGGCTGCGGCGCGGGTGGGTGGCACTATCGGTGCGGGGTGCAACTTGGGTGTCCATGCTTATCCTTGGTCAAAAGCACAACAAAATCACGTATTGACTGTAGCACGGACCGAGGGGGTTTTATGTTTCTTGCCGCACAGTCCGCGAGCCAAAAGTCGCGTGGCGGCATATCAGGAAGACCACACCATGTAGCGGACGAAATTATCCGCCTCGGCCGTACCGCCAGCCGCGCCTAGGCGCATCCGCAGCAAGCCGCGCGCGCCTGTCCTGCGCGCTGGTCCCGAACGGCCATGTATCAACTGTACATACCGTTACAAACTCGCTACAAAGTCCCGCGCCAACAGGCCGCTAGGGCATGCCGCACATGCAGTGGGTGATCGCCGCATACGGCGAGCGCCCGGCCGTCAGCTCGGACAGCCAGCCCAGTTCCTTGCCGACCTCGGCTGCGGCGCCGGCCGGCAGGCCCGCGGGCAACAGGCCCAGCTTGACTTCGATGTTCAGCGCCTGCGCCGCGCTCGCGCCGAAGCGGCCGAGCAAGCGCTCGACGCCGGAGACGTCGCGCTCGACGTAGACCACGCGGTAGTCGGCGCCCAGTTTGGCGCGCCGGGCCGCCGCGTTGAGCGCATCGCGGTAGCTGCCGAGGCTGTCGACCAGGCCGCGCTCCTGGGCCTGGGCCCCGGTCCAGACCCGCCCCTGGCCCACGGCGTCGATCTTGGCCGGGGTGGTGTGGCGCGCCACGGCGGCCTTGGCGGTGAACTCGGTGTAGACATGGTTGATGCTGCTCTGCACCAACTGGCCGAAGCGCGGATCGAGCGGACGCAGCGGGTTGTAGGCGTCGGCCAGCCAGGTGGTGGTCACGCCGGCGGTGTGGATGCCGAGCTTGTCGACCACCTTGTCGGCGGTCGGCAGGATCGCGAACACGCCGATCGAGCCGGTGATGGTGGCCGGGTCGGCCATGACCTCGTCGGCCGCCATCGAAATCCAGTAGCCGCCCGAGGCCGCCACGTTGCCCATCGAAACCACCACCGGCTTGCCGGCCGCGCGCGTCAGTTCGAGCTCGCGCCGGATCAGCTCCGACCCGTAGGGGCTGCCGCCGGGCGAATCGATGCGCAGCACCACCGCCTTGATCTGCTCGTCCTCGCGCGCCTTGCGGATCAGGTTGGCCGTGGACAGGCCGCCGACCGCGCCCGGCCCCGCCACGCCGTCGGTGATGTCGCCGGCCGCGACCACCACCCCGACGCCGTCGCCAAACAGCTTGGGCCGCACGCGCGCCAGGTAGTCGTCGAACGCGATCTGGCGGAAGGTCTTGCCGTCGGCGTCGCGCGCGCCGCGCTGCATCATCAGCGCGCGCACTTGGTCGCGCGTCTTCAGGCCGTCGACCAGCTTGGCCGACAGCGACAGCTTGGCGGTGTCGCCGCCGGCCTCGGCCAGCCTGGCCGGCAGCTTGTCGATCAGGTCCATCAGCGCGCCCGCGGGCAGCTTGCGGTTTTTCTCGACCTCGGCCGTGTAGCCGGTCCACAGCGCGCTGTACAGGTAGGCATCGGCCTCCCTGGCCGCATCCGAGGGACCGTTGCCGATGTAGGGCTCGGCGAAGCTCTTGTAGGTGCCGACCTTCATCAGGTTGACCGTCACGCCCAGCCTGTCGAGCGCGTCGCGGTAGTAATTGCGGTAGTGGCCGAAGCCTTCGATGCGCACCATGCCCATCGGATGCAGGTAGATCTCGCTGGCGTGCGAGGCGATCAGGTACTGGCGCTGGTTGTAGCTGCCGCTCCAGGCCACCACCGGCTTGCCGGCCGCCTTCACGCGGTCGAGCGCGCCGCCCACTTCATGCAGCATCGCCAGGCCGGCGCCGTCGAGCTCGTCGGGCAGCAGCACCACGCTGCTGATGTTGGGATCCTTGGCCGCCGCATCGAGCACGTTGAGCACGTCGCGCAGCTGGATGGTGCGGCGGCCGTCGCCGCGCGCATTGGCCAGCAGCGCGTCGCGCACGGTGCCGCTGTGTTCCTCGACCAGGCTGCCGCGCAGGTCGAGCACCAGCGCGGTCTTGGGCGCCAGCGGCCGCGCGCCGCCGCCGAAGATCGCCCACAGCAGCGCGATGAGAAGGACCAGGAACAGCAGGTTCAGCACCAGCCGGCGGGTGGCGTCGAGCGTGCGCCAGAACACGCCGAAACCGCGGCGCAGGACGGACAGGGCTTGAAAGGACATCGTGACTCCTGCATCAAAAAGTGGAAACTGGCACTACTGTAAGCCAAAACGCGGCGCGGTGTTCAGATGTCAAGCGGCAACGGCCGCGGCGTCGGCATGCGGACGCCGCGAGATCGCGAACAGGCCGCCGAACACCAGCAGGCCGTTGACCATCAGCAGCTCGAGGCCGAGGCGGTAGCTGCCCAGCAGAGTTTCCTGCTTGTACTCGAGCAGCGCGCACAGCAGCGGCGCGCCGACCGCCACCAGCGGCACCCAGCGGTCTTCCAGCGTGCGGCGGGTCAGGATGCCGAAGGCGAACAGGCCGAGCAGCGGGCCGTAGGTGTAGCTGGCCAGCTTGAGGATCACCGCGATCATGCTCGGGCTGTCGGCCCATTTGAACACCATCACCAGCGCCAGGAACAGGAAGGCGAAGCCGAGGTGGACCCGGTGCCGCCAGCGCATCTTGGCCGCTTCGGACAGGTCGTCGCGCCGTTTCAGGCCCAGCAGGTCGAGGCAGAAGGTCGAGGTCAGCGCGGTGATGGCGCCGTCGGCGCTGGGGAACAGGGCCGAGATCAGCGCGATCAGGAAGATGATCTGCACCGCGGCCGGCAAGTGGCCCATCACCACGACGGGGAAGATCTTGTCGCCGCCGGCCGTCACCCCCGCCAGCGGCGCATACAGGTACAGCAGGCCGCCGAGGAACAGGAACAGCGACAGCACGATCACCAGCACCAGGGTCAGGGTCAGCAGGTTCTTTTGCGAGTCGGCCAGGGTCTTCACCGAGATCGTCTTCTGCATCATCTCCTGGTCCATGCCGGTCATGGTCAGCACGATGAAGGCGCCGGCCACGATCTGCTTGAGGAAGAAGTTCGGGCTGTCGACGCTGGTGGTGAAGATGTGCGACAGGCCGCGCGCCTCCATCTGCGCCAGGCTCTGGCCGACCGACAGGTCCAGCGCATGCAGCAGGAACCAGACGCAGGCGGCCAGCCCGATCAGCATGCAGCTCGTTTGCAGGGTGTCGGTCCAGACGATGGTTTTCACGCCGCCCTGGTAGGTGTACATCAGGATCATCGCGAGGATCACGAAGGTGGTCAGCCAGAACGGCACGCCGAGGCTGTCGAGAATGATCGCCTGCAGGATATTCACCACCAGGTAGAGCCGCGCGGTGGCGCCGAGCAGGCGCGACAGGATGAAGAACGAGGCCCCGCTCTGGTAGGCGCGGCGCCCGAGGCGCACGTCGAGGTAGTGGTAGATCGAGGTCAGCTTGAGGCGGTAGTACAGCGGCAGCAGGATGGTGGCCACGGCCACATAGCCGGCCACGTAGCCGATCAGGATTTGCGCATAGCCGAAGCCGTCCTTGCCGACCGCGCCCGGCACGCTGATGAAGGTGGCGCCGGACAGCGTGGTGCCGACCATGCCGAACGCAACCAGCATCCAGTTGCTGCTCTTGTTACCGATGAAAAAACTGTCGTTGTTGGCGTTGCGCGAAGTGGCCCAGGCCACCCCGAGCAGCAAGGCGAAGTAAGCGATCAAGATACAAAAAAGCAAAGCGGGCGACATGGCGTTCCAGTGCAGGTTAGCGATCGGTTCGCCAGCAATATACACCGAAGCCGGGAACCATCGCCGCTGCGCGACTTTGCGATACCGCTGTGCCGCCACGTGCGGAACGCCCTACATTGATCTCTTGTCCAGCCAAACAGAGGTCAGCATGCCGAATCTCGGAAGAACGAATGCAGAGATCAGGTACAGTGCCGCTCGCTCCCACGCCATGGCATTGACCGAAGAAAATGCCCGCAGGTTTAGCGGCGCAGCTGTTCAGCTAACCCATATTGACCCGGCTGCCCTCGCTGCTGCAGCGTTATGGAAAAGTCAGTATCGTGCTAATGGGCGAGCAGCGCCCAGTGGGATTGGGAACAGCAATACCGAAAATTCCGGCGACGCGCGCGCCGGATCGAGCTGGCCATTTGGTCCGGGCGAATGCTCTGCGGGCTTGCCCTTGGGCGCGTGAGCGATCACTGCATCGTCGCATCGATTCACTTGTTGGAGGGCAAACCAACGAACAACGTCCTGAGAGGAAAGTTGATCGTGATCGCCACCCGTTATCTCGAGATTCTGGCGACCGATCTAAACTGCCCCGAAGCATCGCTGGAACTTCCACACCCCGCCTTGATCAACTATTTCAAGAGATTGGGCTATGAGAAGGAAGTGAAGAAAGGAAGCCGAGTGGTTCGCCTCAAAAAGCATATAGGCGCACAATTCGTGGGGGTACAGAATGGAGGTCAATCGTGAAGAAAGCACGGAAATCTCGACTGGCGGCGGTAACGGCGGCGCAAGCCGCCAGCTTTGAGAAAATGAACCAATACGCAGCCAGGACCGAGAACGAGTTCGCCGAGGCGCTGACATCGGCCGACTCGCAGGCGGTGCCGGCCGAGGGCGTTTTGTTAGGCCCACGACCGCGCCGAAGGCCAGCATCCGCTCACGCCGCGGCCGCGGCGGCATCCCCCTCGGTGTCGAAGCCGTGCAAGCGCCAGTAGTCGCGGAAGGCGGCGCGGATATTGGCGCGCAGCATGTCGTTGTCCCAGGGCTTGGTGTAGAAGCGGTACAGCGCGCCGCGGTTGATGGCGTCGGTGATCGTCTCGAGCTCGGTGTAGCCCGACAGGACGATGCGGAAGGTGTGCGGATACAGCTCCTTGACCTTGTCGAGAAACTCGGCGCCGCTCATCGCCGGCATGCGCTGGTCGCACAGGATCACCTGCACCGCGTTGAGCGCCAGCAGCTCGAAACCCTCGGCCGCGCTGCTGGCGGTCAGCACCCGGTAGCCGTCGCGGAACAGCAGGCGCTTGAGCGCATTGAGGACATTGATTTCATCGTCGACGATCAGCAGCGTGCGTACCGGCAGCAGCGGATCGCCCGCCGGCAAGGCCAGCATGGCGCCGTCGGCCAGCAGCCGCTCGAACTCGGCCACCGGCAGCGGCCGGCTGAAGTAATAGCCCTGCAACTGGTCGCAACGCTGGCGCCGCAAATGCGCCAGCTGGGCCTCGGTCTCGACGCCTTCCGCGACCACCTCCATGCCGAGGCTGTGCGCCATGGCGATGATGGCGCGCACGATCGCCGCGTCGTCCGGATTGGTGGTCACGTCGCGGATGAAGGCGATGTCGATCTTCAGCGTGTCGATCGGGAATTTCTTCAGGTAGGCCAGGCTCGAATAGCCGGTGCCGAAATCGTCGATCGCGATCTGCATCCCGCGCCGCTTGAGCGCGCGCAGGGTCTCCACGCTGCGCTCGACGTCGCGCATCAGCGCGCCTTCCGTGATCTCGAGCGCGAGGCGGTCGGCGTCGATGCCGCTGGCCGCCAGCGCCGCGTCGATGCGCGCCTCGAGCTGGCCGTCGGCGAACTGGCGCGCCGACACATTGACCGCCACCACCGGCGGCGCCGGCATCGTCGCGCTCCAGCGCGCCAACTGGCTGCATACGGTATCGATCACCCAGGCGCCGACCTGGACGATCAGGCCGGTCTCTTCCAGCAGCGGAATGAACTCGGCCGGCGACACCAGGCCGACGCCCGGCCGGTTCCAGCGCAGCAGGGCCTCGGCGCCGGTGATGTGGCCGCTGCGGATATCGGCCTTGGGCTGGTAGTACAGCTCGAATTCGCCGTGCTCGACCGCGCGCCGCAGCGCGTTCTCGAGCTCCAGCCGGCGCTGCGCGCGGGCGTTCATTTCGGGCGTGAAGAAGCGGTAGGTGTCGCGCCCCGCTTCCTTGGCGCGGTACATCGCGGTGTCGGCATATTTGAGCAGGGTCGGCGCGTCGGCCGCATCGGCCGGATACATGGCGATGCCGATGCTGGCGCTGACCGCCAGCTCGTGCCCGGGCAGCGCGAAGCGCGGCTGCAGCGCGGCGCGCAACTGGCCGGCGGCCGCCTCCACGTCATGCTGGTCCGGGTTCGCCAGGATCAGCGCGAACTCGTCGCCGCCAAGGCGGCCAATGGTGTCGCGGTCGCGCACGCAGCCGGCCAGGCGCTGCGAGAACTGGCGCAGCAGCTCGTCGCCCAAGGCGTGGCCGAGGGTGTCGTTGACGTCCTTGAAGCGGTCGAGGTCGATGAACAGCAGCGCCAGCGTGCCCTGCTGCTCGCGCGCCTGGCCGACCGCGCGCGCCAGCGACTCCTGGAACAGGCTGCGATTCGGCAGGCCGGTAATGGTGTCGTAATGCACGAGGCGGCGGCCGTAATCGCGCGACTGGGTGTACAGCAGGCGCACCTCGAGCAGGTTGCGGATGCGGGTCAGCACTTCGAGCTGGTCGACCGGCTTGCCGACGAAGTCCTTGGCGCCGGCTTCCAGCGCGCGCTGCTTGTGGCCCGGCTCGGCCGTCACCACCAGCACCGGCACATAGCCCTCGGGTTCGATTTCCTTGAGCTGCTCGAGTATCTGGAAGCCGTTCAGGTGCGGCATGTTCAGGTCGAGCAGGATCAGGTCGTAATGCGCGGCGCGGTGCATGGCGATGACCTGGCGCGAGTCGGTGGTCGAGCTCACCGCGCGGAAGCCGGCGCCGCGCAGCATGTATTCGAGCAGCTTCACATTGGCCAACTGGTCGTCGACGATCAGGATGCGGGCGTCCTGGATCGCGGCCTGGCTGATCATGACGCCTCCTTGCGGGCGTCCAGCGCGGCGTGCACCACGACCCAGAATTCATCGATGTCGAGCGGCTTGGTGAGGTAGCGGAAGAAGCCGCCGGCCGCGCGCAGGGCGAGGTCGTCGGTCATGGCGCTGGCGGTGACGGCCAGTACCGGGATGTGCGCGGTGGCCGGGTCGGCGCGCAGGACTGCGAGCGCCTCGATGCCGCTCATGCCGGGCAGGTTAATGTCCATCAGGATCAGGTCCGGCAGGTGGGCGCGCGCCAGCTGGATTCCGAGCATGGCGTCCGGCGCCGACAACAGGCGCACCTGCGGGCTGAGGCCGACGATCGCTTCCACCAGCTTCAGGTTGGCCGGATTGTCTTCCACGTACAGCAGGGTCGGGGCCGCGGCGTCCAGCGAGGCCGGCACGGGGTGCGGCGCGGCGGCATCGGCAACGCCGCGCGCCGATGCGTCGACCACGGCGCACGGCAAGTCGATCCAGAATTCGCTGCCCACGCCGAGCGTGCTGCGCGCTTCGATCGTGCCGTCCATCAGTTCGACCAGGCGCTGGGTCACGGTCAGGCCGATGCCGGTGCCCTCCTCGGCGCCGCTTTCCTGGCCGAGGCGGTTGAACGGCTGGAACAGCTTTTCCATCTGCGCGGGACCCAGGCCCTGGCCGCTGTCGCACACGCCGATGCGCACCCGGCCCGCGCGGCCGGCCCGGCATTCGACCCGCACCGAACCGCCCGCGCGGTTGTACTTGATCGCGTTCGACAACAGGTTCAGCAGCACTTGCTTGAGCCGGGTGCGGTCGGCCTGGGCCACCAGCTCGACCTGTTCCGGCAGGTGCAGCGCGATCTGGCGCTGGTCCGCCAGCGGCGCGACCATCGCCTCGCAATCGGCCATGAGCTCGGCCAGCGCGACCGGTTCGAGCGACAGCATCAGCGTGCCCGACTCGACCTTGGCGAGGTCGAGGATTTCGTTAACCAGGGTCAGCAGGTGGGTGCCCGCCTTCATGATGTAAGCGGTAAATTCCTTGCGGTGCTCCTCCGGGTGCATATCCGAGGACAGCAATTGCCCGAAGCCGAGGATCGAGTTGAGCGGCGTGCGCAATTCGTGGCTCATGCTCGACAGGAAGGCCGACTTGGCCTGGTTCGCATCTTCGGCGGCGGCGCGGGCTTCTTCGGCGGCGGCCCTGGCCAGCTCGAGGTTGCGGTTCGATTCCTCGAGCTGGGCGGTGCGTTCGCGCACCCGCATTTCGAGCCCGACGTTCAGCTGCAGCACTTCACGCTGCGCGTCCTCGCGCTCGCGCCCCTGCTGCGCCAGGCTGCGGTTGGACGCCTCCAGCAGCGCGGTGCGGCGTTCGACCACGGCCAGCATGTCGTTGAAGGAGTCGACCAGGGTGCCGACCTCGTCGTTGCCATCGCGCTCGACCCGGCGCGAATAGTCCTGCTGCTCGACCACGTCGCGCACGGTGCGGGCCACGCCGATGATCGGGCCGGTCACCAGTTTTTCCAGGCGCCGGGTCAGCAGCAAGGCGATGGCCAGCGCCAGCAGCGCGACCACGACCGCGATTTCGGTGTCCTCGATGACGGTCTGGTCCAGGTCGTAGTCGGCCGACAGATAGGTGTAGCCGACAATCCGCAGGCCCGCAAACACCGGCTCCACGTACACCAGCTCGCGCCCTTCGACCCGCATGCCGGTGGCCCCCGGGGAGGCCGGCAAATGGGCGGTGGCGCCGGGCGCGAAGTGGGTGGCCAGCAATTGGCCCTGGGCATTGTAGATGCCGGCCCGCAGCACGCTCGACTTAAGCTGCCGGAACTGTTCTTCGACCTGGGCCGGTTCCGCGCGCAGCAAGGGGCCGGCGGTGGTGACGAGCATCGAGGACTGGCTGCTCAACTCGCTGCTGACGGTACGGTAATACAGCCAGAGGTCGCCGGCGACGTTGCCGATCAAAGTCAGCAGCAGCGCCGTCAAGGTCGCGGCGATGACGATCAGTTGCAGCTTCTTGCGGATCGAGGTGAACCGCAGCTTCATGCGCAAATTTGGCATGGGAAACCCTTTCCTCGGCGCGCAACAGCGCGCACATGCATCGTGGGCGGCGGGTCGGGGCCGGTGAAAGTGGCTGCTGGTGCCGAAAATAAGGGCAGGCAACGATGGAAGGTACGGGCGGATGCGCTGCGGCGGACAGGGGTAGGGGCCGCGGCAAAGGCGAGACCGGATCGCGAAGATGCCGGTCAGCGAATTCAGCTTAGTTTAAAACTTTCTAGCTTGCAAGTAATATTTCTCAAAAGCCTCATGTGCCCTGCCCCGGCACGCGCTGGAATGGACCGATGCAGGTATCCATCGACTCGGCCGCGCACATCAGGAACAGCGCGCCCGAGGGGTGAAAGCGGATGAAGTTGGTGGCGCGGTTACCGACTTTCATGATCTCGCCCGAGCAATCCTGCTTGCCGTTGTCCTTCACCACGCGGTCCTCGAGCCGGTAGAAGCCTTTTTCGCTGGGCTGGGCCGGGATCTCGAACTCGCTTTCGGACACTTCCTGGGCGCTGGTCACCAGGGTGGTGCCGTCGCCGCGGAAGCGGTAGATCTCGGAACAGTTGGAGTCGGGCAAGGTCAAGCGCCAGATGCCGAGGATGGGATGGTTGGCGGCAGGCGGCGCGGCCAGCGCGCACGGCATGCCGAGGGTGAGCGACAAAACCAATCCGGTAAGCGTGCGCATGGCGGACTCCTGGGTGCTGGGACGGGGCTATCGATTAGACCCCGGCCCCGCCTCACAGTTTGCACCTTTTTTGTCCGGCGGCCCGGCACGCCTTACGCGTTGTCCGCGGCGGCCTTCGGCTTGGCCGGCCGGCGGCTGCGCGCGGCCGGCTTGGCCTTGGGCTCGGCCGGCGCTTCCGGCTGGACCTCGACCGGCGCGGGCGCGGCGGCTTCGATCGCGCTGTCCGCTTTCCTGGCGGTCTTCTTGGCTGCCGGCTTGCGGCCGCCGCGCGGGCTGCGGCGTTGTTCCGCAGCGGCTTCCGCTTGCGGCTCCGGGTCCGGCTCGCGCTCCGGCTGCAGCTCCGGTTCGACGTCGGCCGGCGCTGCTGCGAGCTCCTCGGCCCTGGTCTCGGCCGCGGCCTGCTTGCGGCCGCCGCGGCTACGGCGGCGCGGCTCGGGTGCCCGAGGAAGCCGCACCCGAGCCGCGGCTTCGGCAGCGTGGCCGTGATGCGCCGGCTCGGCGGCCGGCGCATGCTGCGGCGTGCTGCTGCGGTAGACATAGGCGCCGGACTTTTCGTCGCGCCCGAATTCGAGCATGCCGCGCGCCTGCGCCTCTTCCAGCAGGTTGCCGAAGGTGCGGAAGCCGAAATAGGTCTCGTTGAAATCGGGACGGCGGCGCTTGAGCGTGTCCTTCAGCAGCGAGGCCCAGATCTTGCCGCTGTCGCCGCGTTCGGAGACCAGTGCGTCGAACATCTCGACCACCATCTCGATGGCCTGGGCCTTGCGCGCCTCGAGTTCTTCCTTGCGGCGGTTGCCTTCGTCGGGCGAACGCTTGGCCGGCGGCTGCACCTTGCGCTCGTCGCGCTTGGCGGCGGCGCGGCGCACCTCGCGCACCAGGTCGTCGTAGAAAATGAATTCGTCGCAGTTCGCCACCAGCAGGTCGGAGGTCGACTGCTTGACGCCGACGCCGATCACCTGCTTGGCGTTCTCGCGCAGCTTGGACACCAGCGGCGAAAAGTCGGAATCGCCGCTGATGATCACGAAGGTATTGACGTGGGACTTGGTATAGCAGAGGTCGAGCGCATCGACCACCAGCCGGATGTCGGCCGAGTTCTTGCCGGACTGGCGCACGTGCGGGATTTCGATCAGTTCGAAGTTCGCCTCGTGCATGGTGGCCTTGAAGCCCTTGTAGCGCTCCCAGTCGCAGTAGGCCTTCTTGACCACGATACTACCCTTGAGCAGGAGCCGTTCAAGCACCGGCTTGATGTCGAATTTTTCGTAGTTCGCATCGCGTACGCCGAGTGCGACGTTCTCGAAGTCGCAGAACACCGCCATGCTGATGTTGTCGGAGGATGAAGCCATATGTGTTGTTCTC
>Ga0193702_1000589_pt1 | contig 10992 bp, 9 predicted proteins | sample U3a1metaG_FD_143060 | JGI IMG/M metagenome (GOLD analysis project Ga0193702, IMG submission 143060) | Soil microbial communities from a riparian zone of the East river system, Colorado, United States - U3a1 | ecosystem: Environmental > Terrestrial > Soil > Riparian zone | place: USA: East River... | reverse complement strand
CGCCGCAAGCGGCGGCCGGCGTGGGCGGCGCGCCGTGGCGCCCGCGCGAGCACGAACAGACCAGCTTCGGCACGCAGCTGGCGCCGACCTTCTCGCCCTCGCCGTTCGCGCCCGGCAGCCGCTACGACGGCCCCGGCGTGGCGCAGCGCATGGACAGTTACGGCGCGCTGTTCGCGTCCAGCGAGGCGCCGGCCGGCGCTCCGGTCACGCCCTACATCGCGCCGGCGATGTCGAACGAGGAGTACCCGCTCGGCTTCGCGCTGGCGCAGCTGCACGGCATCTACATCCTCGCGCAAAATACCAAGGGCCTGGTGCTGGTCGACATGCACGCCGCGCACGAACGCATCCTGTACGAGCAGCTGAAGACCGCGCTCGATGCCCAGGTCGACGGCCAGGACATGCAGGTGCAGGCGCTGCTGATCCCGGTCACCTTCTTCGCCGACGCGGTGGAAGTCGGCACCGCGCAGGAGCACCAGGACACGCTCCAGGCGCTCGGCTTCGACATCGCCGCGCTGTCGCCGACCACGCTGGCGGTGCGCTCGGTGCCGACCCTGCTGAAGAACGCCGACGCGCAAACGCTGGCGCGCGACGTGTTGCGCGACGTGCGCGAATACGGCGGCTCGCGCGTGCTGATCGAGCGCCGCAACGAGCTGCTCGGCACCCTCGCCTGCCACACCGCGGTGCGCGCCAACCGCATCCTGACCGTGCCCGAGATGAACGCCCTGCTGCGCCAGATGGAGAGCACCGAGCGCGCCGACCAATGCAACCACGGCCGGCCGACCTGGGTCCAGCTCGACATCTCCTCACTCGACAAACTGTTTTTGCGCGGTCAATGATGGCGCGGCCGAGCGACGCGATCCATCCGCTGTCGGATTACGCGCAGGCCCCGATCCTGCTGCTGATTATCGGCTTCCTCATGCTGCAGCCGCTGTCGACCGACCTGTACCTGGCCTCCTTGCCCGGCCTCGCCAGCGCCTTCGGCGTGCCGGCATCGACCGTGCAGCTGACGCTGTCGATGTTCGTGCTCGGCTTCGGCGGCGCGCAACTGGTGATCGGGCCGCTGTCGGACCGCTACGGCCGCCGGCCGGTGCTGCTGGCCGGCCTCTCGCTGTATCTCTGTGCCAGTCTGCTGTGCGCGATCGCGCCTGATATCGAACTGCTGATCGTGGCGCGCTTCCTGCAGTCGCTGGGCTGCTGCTCGGCGATCATCATCGCACGCGCCATCGTGCGCGACGCCTACGCGCCGGCCGACAGCGCCCGCGTGATCGCGCGCGCCAGCACCTGGCTGTCGCTGGCGCCGCTGTGCGGGCCTATCCTCGGCTCCTACCTGCAGGTGGCGTTCGGCTGGCGTGCGGCCTTCGTGGTGTTGGCGATCGTGTCCAGCGCGGCGCTGGGCGTGGTGATCCTGCGCCTGCCAGAGACCAATGTGCACAAGAACCCGCGCGCGACCGAGCTGCGCGGACTGATCGCCAACTACCGGCTGGTGCTCGGCTCCGGCGAATTCTGGGCGCATGCGCTGCCCGGCGCGCTGTCGTATGGCTCGCTGTTCGCCTTCATCTCCGGCTCGTCGCTGGTGCTGATCCGCACGCTGCACGTGCCGACCGAGTGGTTCGGCTACTGCTACGCGACCGGCGTGTCGGGCTACATGAGCGGCACCATCGTGTGCCGCCGCCTGCTGCCGCGCTTCGGCAGCGCCACCACGCTGCGCATCGGCAGCGCGGGCTCGCTGGCGGCGGGCGCGCTGTTCCTCGCGGGCGTCGCGCTCGGGCTGTCGCACTGGGCGCTGGTGGTGTGCGCGATGTTCCTGACGATGAGCGCGCACGGCATCAACTTCCCGGTCTCGCAATCGGGTTCGGTCACGCCGTTCCCGCGCCAGGCCGGCACCGCCGCCGGCTTGATGGGCGCGTTGACGATGCTGGTCGCGTTCGGCGTCGGCACCGTGGTCGGCGCCAGCTTCGACGGCACGCTGTACCCGCTGGCGCTGATCTCCTGCGCGCTGGGCGCCGGCATCTTCGTATCGGTCCGCGCGCTGCGCGGAGGCGCCGCATCGTGAAGCCTTTGGCGGTCGCGATCATGGGACCTACGGCGTCGGGCAAGACCGCCGCGGCGCTGGCGATCGCGCGCCAGCGGCCGGCGGAGATCATCTCGGTCGATTCGGCGCTGGTCTACCGCGGCATGGACATCGGCACCGCCAAGCCGAGCGCCGCCGAACTGGCCAGCGTGCCGCATCACCTGATCGACATCATCGAGCCGACCGAGGCGTATTCGGTGGCCCAATTCCGCGACGATACGCTGCGGCTGGTGGCCGAGATCGGCGCGCGCGGCAAGCTGCCGCTGCTGGTGGGCGGCACCATGATGTACTTCAAGGGCCTGACCGGCGGCCTCGATGAGCTGCCCACGGCAGATGCCGCGCTGCGCGCCGATATCGAAGCGCAGGCCGCGCGCGTCGGCTGGCCGGCCATGCACGAGAAACTGCGCGCGCTCGACCCCGAGACCGCCGCGCGGCTGGCACCGAACGACGCCCAGCGCATCAACCGCGCGCTCGAGATCATCCAATTGAGCGGCAAGCCGATGTCGGCGCTGCTGTCGAAGCGTGCACCAACCGAGCTGCCGTTCGAACTGCTGTCGTTCGCGCTGGAGCCATCCGACCGCGGCGTGCTGCATGCGCGGATCGCGGCGCGCTTCGACCAGATGCTGGGCGCGAGCGACGATGCCGGGCTGGTGGCCGAAGTGGCCGGCCTGCGCGCGCGCGGCGACCTGCATCCCGGCCTGCCGTCGATGCGCTGCGTGGGCTATCGTCAGGCCTGGGACTACCTCGACGGCAGCATCGACCGCGCCGCGCTGCGCGAGACCGGCATCATTGCCACGCGCCAGCTGGCCAAGCGGCAGCTGACCTGGCTGCGTTCGATGCCGGAGCGGGTGATTATCGATTGCCTGAGCCCGGATCCGGCGGCCGAGATGCTGGCCCGGCTGGATGCGCCGCAAAAATAGCGTTCTCGCCACGGCGCCGAAATTTTTGCGCCGCGCCGTGCATGCGCTTGACAGAAAAACGCAAACCCGGGATAATGCTCGGCTGTCAGGTGATATAGCTCAGTTGGTTAGAGCACAGCATTCATAATGCTGGGGTCGGTGGTTCAAGTCCACCTATCACCACCATTTCCTAGACTCAAGACGTACTGCGAAGTACCGAAACCCGCCATTCTCCCTATGAGAACCGCGGGTTTTTTGTTTTGGAAGGTACCGGAACGTCCATTGACCTCCCTCGGTTTGAGGGTTTTTTTTCGGGTATTCCAGTCATCCCCCTGTCGACGAGCTGTAGAAGGCTCGCCCGGCCATCAGGGCGGAAATCGGATTGCCCCGCAATGCCTGTGGCGATGATACAGCTCAGCCTGGTGGCCCAATGACTTGATAAACGTTAGCGCCTAATTGTCGAGGGGCCCCTCAGCCGGACGTCGTTCGATGCGTTTACCTCACCACATCCAAACTGGATTTTTTATTAAACTCCAAATCGATTATTTTCGAATAAACGCGATTGCGTCCAAGAGATTTTGCCTGGTAAAGGGCCTGATCGGCAGCTTTAATTAGATCAACGGGTTCGGTCTCATACCTCACTGGCGCGAATGCTTCAACACCGGCGCTGACCGTAACATAACCAGTAATGTTGCCGGCATGTTTCAGTTCCAGGTCTTCGATTGCTGTTCGAATATTTTCTGCGACGACTATCGCTCCCGCCACATCCGTCCCCGGCAATAGCACGACCAGCTCTTCGCCACCATAACGAGCAGCGACATCTCCCGGCCGATGCTTGCCGTCAGCGACTACTTTCCCAATCGCCTTCAGGCACTCATCGCCGGCGGCATGACCATAAATGTCGTTGTACTGCTTGAAGCAATCGACGTCGATCATAATGAGCGCCAACGCACTGGCATTGCGCATTGCCCTACTAAATTCATTCTTCAGTGACGCGTCAAATTGCCGCCGATTTGCCAACCCGGTCAGTCCATCCTGCATTGCCAACCTTTCCAGAGTTTGATTGAGTATCTCCAGCGAATTGCGGGCTCGAACCAGTTCCGCTTCCGCCAGTATCCTCAATTTGATCTGGCTCACGAGCCGGAAACCCAGTAGTCCCATTGCCAGCGCAAGTATGATGACTCCTCCACTGTGGAGATAGGCGTCGGCACGCCATTGCGCAAGAACCTCGTCTTTGGACAGAGCGGCGGAAACAACCAGAGGGTATTGCTCCAAACGCCGGTAGCTGTTGATCCGTGTCACACCGTCTTGAGCTGACGTAAACATTACTGTATCGACTGGGGCCTTCGGCAAGTAATCATGGAAAAGAGGCAATTTCGAAATATCCCGTCCTAATGATTTTTCGTTAAATGGCCGACGGACAAGCATGATGCCGTTATCCAGCGCCAAGAGAATTGCGCCATCCTGTCCTATTTTGAAGCGCTGAAAGAACTTGTTGAAGTAATCCATATTAATCGTCGCCAACACAACGCCACCAAAAGTGCCGTCTGGCTGATTGAGCCGGCGCGATACGGTGACAATCCAGTCCCCGGTTGATTTGCTGCGCACTGGCGGACCGATATGCACGCCCCGGTCTGTGTGTTTCTGGTGGTAGATGAAATATTCCCGATCCGAGTTATTTTGATTAGTAAGCAATACTGGTTGAGCATTGACGAGCCAACGTCCATCCTCTCCATAGACAAAAACACCATGGAGCTGAGGCAACTCAGAGACGCGATGCACGAGTAAGTCATGGATGCGGCTAAGTTCAAGCTCCGACTGCCCATCGTTTTCAAGCCGCTCCACCAGCCCGACAAGAACCGTGTCGGCTTCTTTGATCGTGTCATAGGCATGCTGTGCAACTGCTTCCGCGAGGTTCGCGGAAGCAGTTGCTGATTCGTTCAATTGAACGGTCCGGGCACGCACCGTGAGCCAAACCTGAACTCCAATCAGGGAGATGCATACCAGAACGACAAAAAATATTGCCAAAAACATAATTGGCAGTCTTGGTGGTAGTCTGGGGGATGGCAAGCCAACGGGGCGTTCCGATACGTTGCTTAGCATCATTTGGGGCACCTTGAAGAATAACCTGCAGGCAAGAGTGCAAGTATGTTCGCTTTAGCAGAGAAAAAACTCTCGAATAGTCACAAAGGGTGTAAATAATTTTGTGCAAACGTGGCCACTCATGCCCAGCTTGACCGTCTTTTCGATCCTTTACCAAATCGAGTATGCGAGCGCACGACGGCTTGCGCTGGCGCCGTATGGTCCTACAGCCATTATCTCCCTGCGCAACAAGGCATCAATATTGCCTGCGGATCCATGAACACCGCGATCGTCTTGGTTGCGCTGTGGGACGCTTGGCGTCACAACAGCGGGGAATGGCGGCAACGTCAACCATGGTTGCTGGTACTGTTCGGCTTTCGTTCCAGCGTGATCATTATTTCGTTTTTACACATTGGCCAATTCGTTCCGCGCGTCCCGCCTCCAAGACCTGGATGTAGTGTCCGATGATGGTCTGACAGGAGTGAAGTGCGATGGATGAATTTGAAGCAGATCCACGAGGACCTGAAAGAGCTGGGCTACGAGGGATCATACGACCGTGTCGCGGCGTTCGCCAGGCAGTGGAAAGATGGGTCAATCGGACAGAGTCAATTCGGCGAGCAAACGAACACGTTTCGGATTGCAGAGGCAATTTGAACGCGCTCAGCAGACGCTGGTCAACCGAAAGGCCCAACGCGACTGTCGCTGGGGTGACCGATTCCCGCCAATGAGGTGCGCCAAAAACGTTCTATTTTTCGAACCGCGAAAAATTTGAAGGAGTGACCGATGAATTACACACCCCGGGGCCGAGGACCAGCGCGCCCCCCGTGGGGTGGGGGGCGGCGGGCGGGCCTGCATGATCTGCGTATTAGTTGTTGTCCTTGTCGCGCTGAGGACCACGATCGCCGCCGCCCTCGCGGGCCTTGTCCGGCCCTTGACTCCGATTCTCTTGTCCGCGACCACCCTGTTCACGTGGGGCAGGCCGCTGCTGCGCCTGTGGATTTGGCTGCTCCTGTGGCTGCTGCCTTGGCTGCGCCTGTGGCTGCGGCCTTGGCTGCTCCCTTGGCTGCGCCTGTGGCTGCGGCCTTGGCTGCTCCCTTGGCTGCGCCTGTGGCCTTGGCTGCTCCCTTGGCTGCGCCTGTGGCCTTGGCTGCTGCTGTGGCCGCTGGTCTGTGTTAGCCGGAGCGGACTGGCGCGGCGAAGGCGATGCCGATTGCTCCCTGTTGTCCCGTCCGGGGTTTCTACCTTGCGGCCCGCCGCCCTGTCCCGGCGTTGCTCTTTGCTGCTCCCGGACGTGCTGCTGGACAAATTGGTCGCGTGGCTGGTAGCGGTAGTTCTTGCTTTCTAGCTGGGGCTGTTGCGCGGCAAGCGGATAGTTGCGTCCGGAATACTGGCGCTGGTAGCGTGGCAGTGGCGCTGGAGCGGGCGCCGCTTTGCGATTCCACTGGTCCCAACCGCTGCGGCGCTGCGCCCATTGGTTGCCCCAATGGTCGTTCCAGCGTGGCGGGGCTTCCCGGCTCCAGCCAAGGAAGTAGCGCGGAGGGGAGCGGTAGTAGCGCACCGGCACACGCAACACGTACAGCGGCACGAAATCGGGCGACACCAGTTGCCACGGCCCGTTATACCAGCTGCTGGCATACCAGTTGTCATCCTGGTAGACCCAGTACATGCCGTCGTAGAAAAAGAAATTGGAATTCACGCCGGAGGCGTAGTAGACCGGGTAGCCAGGCACCCTGACCATTTGCGGGTACGACGACAAGTTGATCCCGATGCTGATTCCGGGCGCGCCAAAACCGATCTGCGCGATGGCCGGACTCCCCGAACCGAGCAGCATGCAAAGCACAATCAATTTATAGCGCATCGTGGTTCTCCTGTTTTTTTTGTCGGATCCATGGCGCCCCCGGCATTCTGGCCGAAATGAAATCCATGCCTGAAAGAACAGTAGCCGGCTAAATACGCCGCAGTCTGTACGTTATCGAACGCAGAGGCAGTAGCGAGCGCGCCACGATGCGCACCAAGCAGTCAGCTTGGAACCCTTCCAGCAACAGTTTGATTGTTGACGATAACATATTGATCCGCTTGAATTTGCCGGAGACTTTTTGAGCGCGAGTCCGGTCGGTTTTGATCCGGATGGCTTGCGGGATACCGGGGATCGCCGTGCTCACGCGAACTTGTGCAAGCGCGTTACGCTTTTTGCTTTTTGCCTCCTGTAAATGCGGTAGACTTCGCGTGTAAACATGTGCGTCGGTCAACCCAAGGAGCGAGATGCGCAGGGCGATATGGAACTTAATCTGGCTGCTGCTCGCGCTGCTGCCACAATTGGGGCGGGCGGCTTCGGTGAGCGCGTGCGCCGAACCGAGCAACGGACCGCCCTGGCTGTACGCGGTCAAGGACGCGGCCGGCCGCGACACCGGCGAGCTGGCCGGTTTTACGCCCGACGTCGTCCGCCAGGCCTTCGCCAGCATGGGACTGGAAGTGCGCTTGCGCGGCGACCTGCCCTTGATCCGCTGTATGGAGATGGTGGCCAACCACCAGATCGATTTCGCCATCGGCGTGTATCGCGACCCCGAACGCGCCAAGCAGTTCGCCTACTCCACCCCGTACAAGATCTTGACGCCGCAGATATTTTTCAGCGCCAGCCATCCGATCGTGGTGCGCAGCGTCCAGGACCTGGCCCACTATCACGGCTGCGGGCGGCACGGCTGGAGCTACGCCCACTACGGCCTGAAAGAGCACGATCTCGACAAGGGCACCAGCACCTACAAGGCGATGGTCATGAAGTTGAAGGCCGGGCGCTGCGATTATTTTCCCGAAGAGCTGGAAGTGATGACCACCCAGCTGCTGGGCAAGGACAGCTTCATGAACGACCCCGACCTGCTGCACGTGCCGATCGCCGGCGCGGTCGCGCCGAGCAAACACCTGGTCGCGGCCCAAGGCACGGAGGCGGCGCGCCTGCTCCCCCGGTTCAACGCGGCGCTCGCGGCCATGATCAAGAGCGGCGAGTTCAAGGCGCTGTGGAAGAAGAACGCGGGCGACCTGCCGTTCTAGGCGTCCGGGCCGATATCGGGCACCCGGCCCAGCGCCTGCAGCAGCTCATGCGACGCGAACGGCTTGCGCAGGTAGGCCAGGCAGCCGAGGGCCAGCGCCTTGGCGCGGTAGTCGGTATCGACCTGGCTGGTCACGAAGATGATGGGCGGGGCGGCGCCGGCCGACACCAGGCGCTGCTGCAGCTCGATGCCGCTGATGCCGCCCAGGTCGATATCGAGGATCAGGCAACCGACCGCCGGTTGCGCGCTGCGTTCGAGATACAGTTCGGCCGACGCAAACAACTCCGAGGCATAGCCCGACGCGCGCAGCAGCCGCTCCAGCGCCTTGAGCATGGCGCCGTCGTTTTCGACGATCGCGACTACCGGTTTTGCCTTGATCATGAATGCCCCGCTGGTAACGGCCAATGGGAACACTGTAGAGAATTCGGTACCGGGTGTAACTTGTCCTTTGGTGCTATACGGGCAGGTAGCCGAGCGCGATCCCGATCTGCACCAGGGCGGCGACCGATTCGGCGCCCAGCTTTTCCATCACGGCCTGGCGCTGCGCCTTGACGGTGCGCTCGGTGTTGCCCAGCGCATGGGCGATCTGCTTGTTCAGCATACCGCGGATCACCATGCGGAATACCTCGGTTTCGCGCGCGGTCAACGAGGCGCAGCGCAGGCGCAGGACCGCCTCCTGCTCGCGCTTGGCGCGCGCCGCCTCGAAGCGCGCCATCGCCCGGCCGATCGCGTCGAGCAGCGCCTCGCGCGCGATCGGCTTGGACAGGAAGTCCTCGGCGCCGGCCTTGATCGCCTTCACGCTCATCGCGATGTCGCCGTTCCCGGTCAGGAACACGATCGGCAGGATGCTGGCGCTGCGCCCCAGGTGCTCTTGCAGCTGCAGCCCGGTCAGGCCCGGCAGGTTCATGTCGAGCAGGATGCAGCCGGCCTCGCCGCCCGTGTCGCTGGCCAGGAAGGCATCGCCCGATTCGTAGAGGTTCACCCGGTAGCCGGAGGCGCCGAGCAGGCGCGCCAGCGCGCTGCGCAGCGATGCATCGTCGTCGATGATGTGGATCACCGGCGCGTCGCTCATGCCGCTTCCTCGGCCGCCGCGGCGTACAAGGGCAGCCGGAAGCTGACCGTCGCCCCGCCGTCCGGATTGTTTTCGGCCCACATCCGCCCGCCGTGCCCGGCCACGATGGCGGCGCTGATCGACAGGCCCAGGCCCATGCCCTGTGGCTTGGTGGTGAAGAAGGATTCGAACGCGCGCTCGAGATTGGCGGCAAACCCGCAGCCGCTATCGGACACCTGGACCTCGGCCTCGCCCTGTTCCAGCGCCCGGGTACGGATCTCGATCTCGCGCCGCCCATCGCCGTCCGCGCCCATCGCATCCATGCCGTTCAGGGTCAGGTTGATGATCACCTGCTGCAGCTGGATGCGGTCGGCCGCCACCGCCAGCGAGCCCGCCGCCAACGTACGGCGCAACACGATCTTGCGTATGCGCGCCTCGGAGTTGAGCAGGATGGTGGTGTTGGCGACCAGCTCATTCAGGTCCAGCGGGCCGGCGCCCGCCTCGGATTTCTTGAGCAGCTCGCGCATCCGGTGGATCAACTCGGTGGCGCGCAGGTCGTCGCGCCGGATATCGGCCAGGATCTCGGCCACCTCGTCCATCGGCGGCGCCATCTTGAGGAACAGCTCGGCCGCCTCGGCATTGCTCATGATGGCCGCCAGCGGCTGGTTCAGCTCGTGCACCAGCGCCGCGCAATAGACGGTGGCGCTGGCGTTGCGGTTCATGTGCGCGATCTCGGCCAGCCGCAGGCGCGATTCGCGTTCGGCATCGTCGCGCTGCTGGCGTTCGGACAGCAGCGACAGGCGGGCCTGCGACAGTTCTTGCGCCTTCGCCTCGACCAGCCGGTGCAGGTTCTCGTTCTGGTAGGCCAGCTGGTGCTGTAGGCGGCCGATCTTCAGGTGGGCCGTGACGCGCGCATTGACTTCGGCGAACCGGAACGGCTTGGAGATGAAGTCGACGCCGCCCGCCTCGAAGCCGCGCAAGGCGGCGTCGGTGCCGGCGTCGGCCGACAGGAAAATCACCGGCACCTCGCGCAGTGCGGGGATGTCCTTGAGCCGGCGGCACACCTCGTAGCCGTCCATGCCGGGCATGTAGACGTCGAGCAGGATCAGCTCGGGCGGCTCGGCGCATGCCGCCAGCAGCGCCGGTTCGCCGCCGTCCGCCTGGCGCACGCGGTAGCCGGCTTCCGCGAGCAGTACGGTCAGCAACGCGAGCGAGGACGGGGTGTCGTCGACCAGCAGGATATCGCCATTCGTGTCAAGCTTGCCCACCTGGTCATACATGATGTCGGCCGGATTGAGTGTTCTGTTGTCCAGATCATAATCCGAAACCGCACGATCTCAAAGTCTCACCCGGCAGCCAGCTTGCGCAGCCTGGCGCGGTTGGCCTTGACCCAGCCGACCAGCGCCTCCCCTTCCATCGGCCTGGCCAGCAGGTAGCCCTGCGCCATGTCGCAGCCGAGGGAACGCAGCAGCAGCCAGTCCTCCGCGGTCTCCACGCCTTCGGCCACGGTGGTCACGCCGAGCCGCCGTCCCAGTTCGATCGAACTCTCCAGGATCACATGGCGGTTCGGCCGCTGCGCCGCGCCGTCGACGAAGGCGCGGTCGATCTTCAGTTCGGTGAACGGGCAGCGCGCCAGTTGCTGCATCGAGGAGTAGCCGATGCCATAGTCGTCCATCGCCAGCCCGTACCCCATCAAGCGCAGGCGGCCCAGGTTGGCCAGCGATTGCGACAGGTGGCTCATCATCATGGTTTCGGTCACTTCCCAGATCAGGGCCTGCGGCGCGATCGCGTGCGACTGCACCAGCTCGAACAACTGCGCCATGAAGCGCGAGTCGGCCAGGCTGC
>Ga0193702_1000588_pt1 | contig 10994 bp, 16 predicted proteins | sample U3a1metaG_FD_143060 | JGI IMG/M metagenome (GOLD analysis project Ga0193702, IMG submission 143060) | Soil microbial communities from a riparian zone of the East river system, Colorado, United States - U3a1 | ecosystem: Environmental > Terrestrial > Soil > Riparian zone | place: USA: East River... | reverse complement strand
TACACGGACGCGGGACTGGCCGCGAGCATGAGCTACAGCTACCAGGTATCGTCGACCGCATCGGGGACGGAGAGCGGCTTGTCGGGCGCGGTGTCGGGCACCACCAAGTCCTCGTTCACCTGCACCCCGACCAGCGCCAGCAACTACGCGCACGTGCAGGCGGGGCGCGCACACGACAGCGGCGGCTACGCGCTGGCCAACGGTTCGAACCAGAATATGGGGCTGGACAATCTGTTCTACACGGCGACCCTGGCGCAGACCTCGGCCGGCTACTACATCATCGGCAACTGTCCGTAAGGCGCGGAGGCCGGGGCGGCCGCATGCGGGCTGCCTCGGCGACCGGCGGAGGGCTTACTGCTTGCGGCGGCGCGCTGCCGCCAGGCCGAGGCAACCGAGGGCGAAGATAGCCAACGATGCCGGCTCGGGCACCACCGCATCGCGCTGGGTGATGGTGGTGCTCATCTGTACCCACGACGGGTTCACGGAGCTGCCGCCTCCGCCCCAGGAATACCAAGAGTCAGTGCGGCCCCAGCCATTTGCGTCTGGATGCCAGACATCGTTGGCGATATCGAAACTGCCGAAATCGTACAAGGCCGCTGGCGACAGGCCGAACACATTGTCCTGGAAGCTGCTGAGTTCATTCAGCGTCAGCAAGCCGTCGTTGTTGCTGTCCACGCCGGCAAAGCTGCCACCGCTGTAGGGACTTCCGGAGAAGTCATACGAGAAGCTGACGATGGTAGTTGCATGGGCCGCCAGGGAGGCCCCCCCGAGGACGACAGCGCAGAGCAGCGATTTGATCGATGTTTTCATGGGTATTATTTCCACCAAGTAAATTAAAATTTCCAGCTGAAAACAATTAAGCAATACTTATGCCATAATGTTTTTAGCTAGCAATATCAATTACTTAGCGACAATGTCGCGACGCCGACCCGGCGCAAGTGTAAGATTTTTCGACAGGCCACGGCGCTCAGGCAGGCTCTTCCGGCGCCTGGGTGGCCCGGACGAAGATCGGCGCGACCAGCAGGCCGAGCTCGAACAACAAGCACATCGGCAGCGCCAGCGAGAGCTGGCTGACGACGTCGGGCGGCGTCACGATCGCGGCGATCACAAACGCACCGACCACCGCATACGGCCGCACTTCCTTCAGCTTGGCGACGCTGACGATGCCCATGCGCACCAGGATCACCACCACCACCGGCACCTCGAAGGTGGCGCCGAACGCGAGGCACATCGACATCACGAAGTCGAGGTAGTTTTCGATGTCGGGCGTGACCGCGATCGAGCTCGGCGCGAAGTCGCCGATGAACTTGAACACCCGCCCGAACACGAAGAAATAACAGAACGCCACCCCGGCCATGAACAGCGCCGACGAGGAAATCACCAGCGGCAGCACCAGCCGCTTCTCGTGCGCGTACAGCCCGGGCGCGATAAACGCCCACAGCTGGTAGAACACCCACGGCAGCGACAAGATGAACGCGATCACCAGCGTCACCTTCATCGGCACCAGGAAGGGCGCGATCACGCCGGTGGCGATCATCTTCGAGCCCACCGGCAGCGAGGCGATCATCGGCCGCGCGATGAAGTCGTAAATATGGGAAGGGCCAGGCCACACCATCAGCGCCACGCAAATGATCGCAATGCCGATCGACGATTTCACGAGCCGGTCGCGCAACTCGATCAGGTGGGAGATGAAGGTCTCTTCGCCCGCAGCTTTTTCTGTCATTAGAAGAACGAGGAAGTGGTTGTGGCGCGGGGGCGGAATTTCTTGACGCGCGCCGCGCCCGAAATCAGATGCATCCTGCCGCCGTGGCGCTGCTTGTACCAGCCCGGCACCGCGGCGTTGCGCATCAGCTTCTTGCGCCGGAAGTCGCGCGCCTTGCGCTCGAGGTCGCTCATGCTGGCGCCGGCGGTGGAGGCGGCCGCCTGGGTGGCCGGATGGTCGCGCCAGGCCGCCTCGACGTCGTCGACACTGGAGGCAATCGAATTCTCGACGCCGTCCTTGATCGACTGGGCGGTCTCCTGCACTTCCTTCTGCAGGTTGCGCAGTTCGTCGAGCTCGATCTCGCGGCTGACTTCGGTCTTGACTTCGTGCAGGTAACGCTGGGCGCGGCCGTACAGGGTCCCGGCCATGCGCGCCACCTTGGGCAGCTTCTCAGGGCCGATCACCACCAGCGCAACCACGCCGATGATCGCGAGTTTGGACAGTCCAAGGTCGATCATGGGATTCTAGCGATCAGGACTTGGATTTCTCTTTCGCCTCGACGTCGATCGTGGTCTTGTCGCTCACTTGCGAGGGCGGCGGCGCGGCCTGGCCCGGCGCGGGTTTTTCTTCCTCGCCCTTCACGCCGTCCTTGAAGCCCTTGACGGCCTTGCCGATGTCGGAACCCATATTGCCGATCTTTTTGGTGCCGAACACCAGCATCACGACGACCAGCACGATCAGCCAGTGCCAAATACTCATTGAACCCATCATATTCTCCTTGCAAGGCGCGTGCGCCGGAATTCATCGAAGCTTACCCCACCAGTATACGCGATGCGGGCCGGCGCGTCCCCCTGTCAGCGCTGGCCGCGCCACGGACGCGGTCCACCGTACATGTGGAGGTGCAGATGGTACACCTCTTGCCCGCCATCGGGGCCAGTATTAATGAGGGTTTTGTAGCCGCCGCCCGGGGTGCCGTCGGCATCGTAGGACACCGCGCAGCCGTGCTCGGCCGCCAGCCGGGGCGCCAGCGCCAGCATCTTGCCCAGCAGGACAGTGTGGCTGGCGTCGCAATCGGACAGGGTCGGCACATGGATCTTGGGAATCACCAGCAGGTGCACCGGCGCCGCGGGGTTGATGTCCTTAAACGCCATCAACTCTTCGTCCTCGTAGACTATGCTCGACGGAATTTTTTTAGCGGCAATCTTGCAAAAGAGGCAGTTATCCATGAACGTTCCTGGCTCAGTGTTTGTCGGATTCGGCGGCGTCGCGCAGCGCGTCCTTGCGGGCCGCCTTCTCTTCGATGCCGGACAGGCCCTCGCGCCGCGCCAGCTCGTCGAGCACCTGCTGCGGCGTCAGGCCGAAGTGGGCCAGCATCACCAGCGAGTGGAACCACAGGTCGGCGCACTCGTACAGCAGCTTGGAGGCGTCGCCCGACACCCGCGCATCCTTCGCGGCCAGCACGGTCTCGGTGGCTTCCTCGCCGATTTTTTTCAGGATCGCGTCGTCGCCCTTCGCGAACAGGCGCGCGACGTAGGACTTGTCGGGATCGCCGCCGTTCGCCAGCTTGCGCGATTCGATCACGGCGGCCAGGCGGGCCAGGGTTTCGCTCATTTTTTCTTCTTCGGTTTGGTATAAATCGTTTCCGGGTCCTGCAGCACCGGCTCGGCGACCTGCCAGTCGCCGTCGCTGGCGTCGCCGTCGAACTTCTGGAAGAAGCAGGAATGGCGCCCGGTATGGCAGGCGATGCCGCCGGCCTGCTCGATCTTCAGCAGGACCACGTCTTCGTCGCAGTCGAGCCGCACTTCGAGCACCTTCTGCACATGGCCCGATTCCTCGCCCTTGTGCCACAGCTTCTTGCGCGAGCGGCTCCAGTACACGGCCTCGCCCAGCTCCACCGTCTTGTGCAGCGCGTCGCGGTTCATCCAGGCGAACATCAGCACGTCGCCGCTGCCGGCCTCCTGGGCGATCACCGGCACCAGGCCGTGTTCATCCCATTTGACCTTTTTCAGCCACTTGGCATTCGCTGCGCTCAATGTTCCGTTGCTCATACGCGCGGTCCTTAGTCCAGACGCATTGGAATACCCTGCGACGCCATGAAGCGCTTGGCCTCGCCCACCGTGTGCTGGCCGTAGTGGAAAATGCTGGCGGCAAGGACGGCGTCGGCCCTGCCCATCTTGATCCCATCGGCCAGGTCTTGCAAGCCGCCCACGCCGCCCGAGGCGATCACGGGAATGCCGACCGCATCCGACACGCCGCGCGTCAGGCCCAGGTCGAAGCCGGCCTTGGTGCCGTCGCGGTCCATGCTGGTGAGCAGCAGTTCGCCGGCGCCCAGGCTTTCCATCTTGCGCGCCCAGTCGATCGCATCGAGTCCGGTGGCGGTGCGCCCGCCGTGGGTGAACACTTCCCACTTGCCGGGCGCGACCTGCTTGGCGTCGATCGCCACCACGATGCACTGCGAGCCGTGCTTCTGCGAGGCCTCGTACACCAGCTGCGGATTGGTCACCGCCGAGGTGTTGATGCTGACCTTGTCGGCGCCCGCGTTCAGCAGGCGCCGCACGTCCTCGACCTTGCGCACGCCGCCGCCCACGGTCAGCGGAATGAACACGGTGGAGGCCACCGCTTCGATGATGTGCAGGATCAGGTCGCGTCCGTCGGACGAGGCGGTGATGTCGAGGAAGGTGATTTCGTCGGCGCCCTGCTGGTCGTAGCGGCGCGCGATCTCGACCGGGTCGCCGGCGTCGCGCAGCTCGGTGAAGTTGACGCCTTTGACGACGCGGCCCTCGGTCACGTCGAGGCAGGGAATGATGCGTTTGGCGAGCATGATGGTCAGGCGTCTTCGCTCAATTCGTCGGCGCGCAGCTGGGCCGAGGCCAGGTCGAGCGTGCCTTCGTAGATCGAGCGGCCGCAGATCACCGCCTCGATGCCCTCGTCCTGCACCGCGCACAGGTCTTCCACGTCCTTCAGGTTGTGCACGCCGCCGGACGCGATGATCGGCACCTTGACCGCCTGCGCCAGCTTGACGGTGGCGTCGATGTTCACGCCGCCCATCATGCCGTCGCGCCCGATGTCGGTGTAGACGATCGATTCGACGCCGTAGGCCTCGAACTTCTTGGCCAGGTCGATCACTTCGTGGCCCGACATCTTGCTCCAGCCGTCGGTGGCGACCTTGCCGTCCCTGGCGTCGAGGCCGACGATGATGTGGCCGGGGAAGGCGCCGCAGGCATCGTGCAGGAAGCCCGGGCTCTTGACCGCCGCGGTGCCGATGATGATGTAGGTGATGCCGTCGTCGAGGTAGCGCTCGATGGTGTCGAGGTCGCGGATGCCGCCGCCCAGTTGCACCGGGATCTCGCCGACGTCGTTATCGACCGCGAATTCCTGCACCACCCGCAGGATCGATTTGACCGCGGCCTCGTTCTTCGGCTTGCCGGCGAAGGCGCCGTTCAGGTCGACCAAGTGCAGGCGCCGCGCGCCCTTCTTGAGCCAGTGCAGCGCCATCTCGGCGGGATCTTCGGAAAAAACGGTGGCAAGTTCCATATCGCCCTGTTTCAGGCGAACGCAGTGACCGTCTTTAAGGTCGATGGCAGGAATGAGCAGCATGATCGGTATCGTAAGTAGGTTGGTTGGATCGGAAATCAGGGATTCCAGTTGACGAAATTCTGGTACAGCCGCAGGCCGGCCGCGGCGCTCTTCTCGGGGTGGAACTGGGTCGCGACGATGTTATCGCGCGCGACCGCGCAGCAGAACGGCGCGCCGTAGTCGGTCTCGCCGACGGTATGCGCGGGGTCCGCCGGCACGCCGTAGTAGCTGTGTACGAAGTAGAAGTAGCTATTGTCCGGCACCCCGTTCCAGATCGGGTGGGCGCGCGCCTGGCGCACCCGGTTCCAGCCGATCTGCGGCACCTTGAAGCGCGAGCCGTCGTCCTGCAGCCGGCCCTCGAGGCGGAAGCGCAGCACCTTACCGGGTATCAGGCCCAGCCCGGGCGTATCGCCCTCGTCGCTGCGGTCGAACAGCATCTGCTCGCCCACGCACACGCCCAGCACCGGGCGGGTGGCGAAAGCGCGCAGCACCGCGTCCTGGGCGCCCGATTCGCGCAGGCTGCGCATACAGTCGCGCATCGCGCCCTGGCCGGGCAGCACGATCCGATCGGCGCCGTCGATCTCGGCGGGGTCGGCGGAAATGACGACATGGGCCTCGGGAGCGACGGCGCGCAAGGCTTGCGCGACGGAGCGCAGATTTCCGATGCCATCGACCACAACAATTTTATTCATAGGTAGTTCAGAAGCGTCGCAGGCAAGTCTGCTTACAGGCTGCCCTTGGTCGAAGGAATGGTGCCGGCGGCGCGCGCATCGAGTTCGGCGGCCATGCGCAGCGCGCGGCCGAAGGCCTTGAACACGGTCTCGCACTGGTGATGGGCGTTCTCGCCGCGCAGGTTATCGATGTGCAGCGACACCAGCGCATGATTGACGAAACCCTGGAAGAACTCGTGCGCGAGGTCGACGTCGAAGGCGCCGATCATGGCGCGCTTCCAGGGCACATGCATCTCGAGGCCGGGACGACCGGAAAAATCGATCACCACGCGCGACAGCGCCTCGTCCAGCGGCACGTAGGCGTGGCCGTAGCGGCGGATGCCCTTCTTGTCGCCGATCGCCTTGGCCACCGCCATGCCGAGCGTGATGCCGGTGTCTTCGACCGTGTGGTGCGCGTCGATATGCAGGTCGCCGACCGCCTCCACCTCGAGGTCGATCAGGCCGTGGCGCGCGATCTGGTCGAGCATGTGGTCGAGGAAGGGCACGCCGGTGTTGAGCTTTTGCTTGCCGCTGCCGTCAAGGTTGATGGCGACGCGGATCTGCGTTTCGTTGGTGTTGCGCGTAATTTCTGCAATGCGGGTCATGGACGGTGCTCTTTAGTTCAACGATGCTTCGAAGGCATTCAGGAATGCGGCGTTTTCTTCAGGGGTGCTCACGGTCACACGGATGCAATTGGCCAGCAGTCCATGCATTTTACTCATATTTTTGATTAACACCTTGGCAGCGAGTAGTTTCGCGCAGGCATCATCGGCATTCGGTACCCGCAGCAGCAGGAAATTGGCCGCCGAGGGGAACACTTCGACCCCCGGCAGCGCCGCGAGTCTCAAAGCCAGCAGGGCGCGTTCGGCGTTGATGGCGTCGGCCTGGGCGTTCAGCACGTCGACGTGATCGAGCGCGAATTCGGCCGCCACCTGTGTCAATATATTGACGTTGTAGGGCGGGCGCACCTTGTCGAACTCGGCCAGCAGGGCGGGCGCGGCCGACATGTAGCCGAGCCGGATGCCGGCCAGGCCGAGCTTGGACACGGTGCGCATCACGACCAGGTTCTCGAACTCGGGCAGGCGGCCCATGAAGCTGGCCTGGGCGAACGGCTGGTAGGCCTCGTCGACCACCACGATACCGGTCTCGCCCAGCGCGCGGATGACCGCCACCATGGCGGCGGCGTCGTACAGGTTGCCGGTCGGGTTGTTCGGGTAGGCCAGGAACACCACCGAGGGCCGATGCGCGGCGATCGCCGCCAGCATGGCGGGCAGGTCGAGCGAGAAGTCGGCCTTCAGGGGCACGCCGACGAAGTCCGTGCCCGCGAACTGCGCCGAGCGCTGGAACATCACGAAGGCCGGCACCGGCGCCATGATCACGGCGCGCCGGTCCTGGTGCGCGGTGGCCATCGCGACGATCGAGATGATCTCGTCCGAGCCGTTGCCGAGGATGACGTTGTAGCCGGCCGGGACGCCCATCCTGGCGCAGATGCGCTGCTTGAGCGTGAGGTAGGACGGCACCGGATAGCGGTTCAGCACCGCGTCCGCCAGCCGCTGGCCCAGCTCCGCGCGCAATGGGACCGGCAACTGGTACGGGTTCTCCATCGAGTCGAGCTTGATGTAGCCGCTCGAATCGGCCACGTTGTAGCTGGTCGCCGCGCGCACGTCGGCGCGGATGATGTTGGTGATCAGGTTGTCGATGAAAGCCATGCGGCTATCGCTCCTCAAGTAATGACTGCTGTTCAGGCGCCGGCTTTTTGGCGGTCTTGCGTTTCTGGGCGGTGCCGGGTTCGGGCGCGGCCAGCCGGCTTTCGATGATCTCGCAGTAGGCGGGATTCAGTTCGAAGCCGACGAAATGGCGGCCGCAGCGCTTGGCCGCAATCGCGGTGGTGCCGCTGCCCATGAACGGGTCGAGCACCACGCCGCCCGGCGGGCACGAGGCCTTGAGCATGCGTTCGATGATTTCCAGCGGCTTCTGGGTCGGGTGGTCGGCCCGCTCCGGATGCTCGCGATGCAGGCGCGATACGCTCCACAGGTCCTTGGGGTTGTAGCCCACTTCCAGCCATTTGGCGCCGACGAAGATCGAGCGCGAACGGGCCTTCTTGGTTTCGGCGTCGTACGCGATCCGCACGGCGTCGAGGTCGAAATAGTAGTCCTTGCGCTTGACGAAGAAGCCGACGGTGTCGTGCACCGAGGTGAAGCTGCGCACGCTGCCGCCCATCGAGGGCACCCGGCGGTCCCAGATAATCTCGTTCATCATCGTCATGCGCTGCTTGAGCATCACGAAAATCTCCGGCGAAAAGCGCCAGGTCAGGAAGATGTACAGGCTGCCGTTCGGCTTCAGCTTGGGCAGCGCCCTGTCGATCCATTGCTCGGTCCAGGCCAGGTAGTCGGCCACGCTCTGCTGGTCGGAGCCGTTGCCGTAGTCCTTGCCCAGGTTGTAGGGCGGGTCGGTCAGGATCAGGTCCACCGACCCGTCGGGGATGCGCGCCAGCCCGGCCAGCGCGTCCTCGCAAAATACCTTGTCGAGCCAGTCGGCCGTCATGCCGCCCCCGCGTCGTTGCCGCGCGGGCGGGAAGCGATGGCGGCTCCCACGTCGTTGCCGCGCAGGCGGCAATCCACGGCGGCTCCCACGTCGTTCCCGCGCAGGCGGGAACCCATGGCGCGCGGGCCAAGCGAAGGCGCTATGGATTCCCGCCTGCGCGGGAATGACGTGCGGCTGGCGTTCATGGCTGGGGCTTCAAGCGCAGCTCCGCACTGCGCGCGTGCGCCTGCAGGCCCTCGCCATACGCCAGCTCCGCGGCGACCTTGCCCAGCGTCTGCGCGCCGGCTTCCGACACGAACAGGATCGACGAGCGCTTCTGGAAATCGTAGACCCCCAGCGGCGACGAAAAGCGCGCCGTGCGCGAAGTCGGCAGCACGTGGTTCGGGCCGCAGCAGTAATCGCCCAGCGCCTCGGACGAGAAGCGGCCGAGGAACATCGCGCCTGCGTGGCGGATCAGGTCGGCCCAGCGCTGCGGGTCCTCGGCCGAGATCTCGAGGTGCTCGGCGGCGATCGAATTGGCGATCGCGCAGGCCTCTTCCATGTCGCGCACCTTGACCAGCGCGCCGCGCTCGCTCATCGAGGTTGCGATGGTGGCCTGGCGCGGCATGGTCGGCAGCAGCCGGTGGATGCTCGCTTCCACCCTGGCGATGTAGCCGGCGTCGGGGCACAGCAGGATCGCTTGCGCCAGCTCGTCGTGCTCGGCCTGCGAGAACAGGTCCATCGCGACCCAATCCGGGTCGGTCGTGCCGTCGCACAGCACCAGGATCTCGGACGGGCCGGCGATCATGTCGATGCCGACAGTGCCGAACACGCGGCGCTTGGCGGCCGCCACGTAGGCGTTGCCGGGGCCGACGATCTTGTCGACCGCGGGAATCGTCGCGGTGCCGTAGGCCAGCGCGCCGACCGCCTGCGCGCCGCCGATGGTGATCACGCGCGTGACGCCGGCGATCGCCGCGGCGGCCAGCACCATCTGGTTCTTCACGCCGTCCGGGGTCGGCACCACCATCACGATTTCCTGCACGCCGGCGACCTTGGCCGGGATCGCGTTCATCAGCACCGACGACGGATAGGCCGCCTTGCCGCCCGGGACGTAGATGCCGACCCGGTCCAGCGGCGTGATCTTCTGGCCCAGCACCGTGCCATCGGGCTCGGTGTAGGTGAAGCCGCCCAGCTCCTGCTTCTGGCGCTCGTGGAAGGCGCGGATGCGGCCGGCGGCGGTGTGCAGCGCCTCGCGCTGCGCGGTGGGCAGGCCAGCCAGCGCCGCCTGCAGTTCGGCCGCGCCGACGTCGAAGGCGGCCATGCTGGCGGCGCCGCCGGGAATCCGGTCGAAGCGGTTGGTGTACTCGAGGACGGCGGCGTCGCCGCGCGTCTTCACCTCATGCAGGATCGCAGCGACGGCATGCTCGATGGCTTCGTCGGTCGACGCTTCGAACGCGAGCAGCGTGGCGAGGCGTTGTGTGAAGTCCGGCTGGGTGGAATCGAGCTTGCGTATCTGGATGGCCATGATGATGATCTAACTGATTAATTTCGACGCCCGTTCGAACGCCTCGAGAATGGGTTGCAAACGCGCGCGCTTGAGCTTGAGCGCGGCCTGGTTGACCACCAGGCGCGAGGAGATATCCATGATCTTCTCGACTTCGACCAGGTTGTTGGCGCGCAGCGTGCTGCCGGTCGAGACCACGTCGACGATCGCGTCCGACAGGCCGACCAGCGGCGCCAGCTCCATCGAGCCGTACAGCTTGATCAGGTCGACGTGCACACCCTTGGCCGCGAAGTGCTCGCGCGCGGTCTGCACGAACTTGGTGGCCACCCGCAGGCGCGCACCCTGGCGCACCGCGTTCTCGTAGTCGAAGCCGGCGTTGACCGCGACCGACATGCGGCAGCGCGCGATGTTCAGGTCGATCGGCTGGTACAGGCCTTCGCCGCCATGCTCGAGCAGCACGTCCTTGCCGGCCACGCCGAAATCGGCGGCGCCGTACTGCACATAGGTCGGCACGTCGGAGGCGCGCACGATGATGACGCGCACGCCGGGGTCGTTGGTCGCCAGGATCAGCTTGCGCGAGGTCTCCGGATTTTCCGTGACCACGATGCCGGCCGCCTGCAGCAGCGGCAGCGTGTCCTCGAAAATGCGGCCCTTCGACAGCGCCAGGATCAGCTGCGTATTCGACGGGGGCGGATTGAATGAGCTCATGGCCGGCCTACTTGATGCGCACGATGTCCGCGCCCACCGCCGACAGCTTCACTTCCATCCGGTCGTAGCCGCGGTCGAGGTGATAGATGCGGTCGATGATGGTCTGGCCTTCGGCCGCCATCGCGGCGATCACCAGCGAGGCCGAGGCGCGCAGGTCGGTCGCCATCACGGGCGCGCCCACCAGCCGGTCGACGCCCTTGATGAAGGCGGTGTTGCCTTCGATCTGGATCGCGGCGCCGAGGCGGTTCATCTCCTGCACGTGCATGAAGCG
>Ga0193702_1000587_pt1 | contig 10995 bp, 9 predicted proteins | sample U3a1metaG_FD_143060 | JGI IMG/M metagenome (GOLD analysis project Ga0193702, IMG submission 143060) | Soil microbial communities from a riparian zone of the East river system, Colorado, United States - U3a1 | ecosystem: Environmental > Terrestrial > Soil > Riparian zone | place: USA: East River... | reverse complement strand
CATTAAATAAAGAACAAATGAAACTATTATCCGCTATCCTGCTTTTTGCCCTTTTTATGCCTGCTAATAAAATGCTACTTCAAAAGAAGTTTTGGAAAGCATGTATAAAAAGTATCATGGCACCTGGCATAAATCGTTAAAGTTTAACCAAACTACCGAGCGTTTCAGAAATGATAGTTTAATAAATACGGCAACCTGGTACGAAACCATTGTGTACCCCGATCTGCTGCGGATTGACATCGGCTCGCCAAAAAGCGCTAACGGCATCCTGTTCAGGCATGATTCAACCTATGTGTTCCGGAACAATAAAATAGTGCGGGGAGTGAAGGATGAGAACGAATTGATTTTTTTCCTTGGCGGGATGTATTTTAAAACATTCGACCAGGTGCTGGCTCATTTTGCAGAGCTGCATTATGATCTTTCAAAATTTCATACCTCAACCTGGAAAGGCAAGCCTGTTTATGTTTTAGGGGCCGATAAGGATGACGATAAAGTAAACCAGCTTTGGATTGACCAGGAAAAAATGGTAGCCGTACGGTTTATAAAGTATGATAAAGATACCAAAGAAGAAGGAACTTTTGAAGATCAGTTAGCCCTTAAAGGCGCGTGGAGCGAAACCAAATGCAAATTCTTTATCAACGATAAACTTTTGCAAACTGAAACCTACCATGACCTGGTTGCCGGTGGGCCTGTTGATATGAGCATTTTTGAGCCGTCTTTATTGAAATAGAACCGCTGATTTTTTTGATTAAAGGATTACGCTGATTAAAAAGGCTATGGCGTGATCCCGAACTACTTTCCTTCCTTGCCTCCAATGACCCATCGGGTCATAGCGCTATAGGAAATCTTACAGCCATCTTCTGATTTATAAAAATGTGTACCCACAGCCGCTGTAAAAGGGATTAAAAAGCGCCGTGCCCTACAAGCGGCTAAAATTTACCGATGAACGGCTGTAATCAGTCGATAAAATCATATTATTCACATTATTAGCGCTTTATGAGTGTTTGTAGGGCGCAATTTACCTTTGGTCTAGGTATAAAAGGCGCTGGTCTATTAAGTTTTTTTAGTGTTTAAAGTTGATGTTCCTTTGCATTGTAAAACGACAACAAAAACATTTACATACATTAAAAAAATTAAGATCATGAAAGCTTCAATCAAATTAACAGCATTATTTTTACTGGCAACAACAAGCCTTTTTGCAGCAGTTCCTGCAAAAGCTTTAAAGACTGATGCAACAGCAGTGACTTTTTCAACACTGGCCTCAAACAAAGGCATTGCGGTAAAAGCTGCCGATGCAAAATCAATCGTAATAATTTACGACCAATACAAAAACATATTACGTAAAGATGTTTTGGCGGGTAACACCTCACGAGGCTACATTTTAAACACCCTCGAAAATGGTGATTATACAATGGAAGTTACTTCGAACAAACAAACCGTTAAAAAGAACATCCACGTTTATGATGAAGGCCAAACCAAAACATTTATTGTTCAGGAATAATTGATTAAACTCCCTATACTACAAAGCATCGCTTCTTTTGGGGCGATGCTTTGTAGTTTCTAATGCGAGTAGTGAACTTTAATAAGATAATTCTATTTCCTTTTTATCATTATTTTCCAATTCGACAGATAACCTTACTTTAACATTAAGGGCATTAAGGATCCTTAAAAAATTGGCAATGGTAACATTGTTATAATTTTTTTCAATTTTGCTGATTTGTGCTTTACCCACGCCAACTAAGCTCCCTAATTCTTCCTGGGATAAGTTTTTTAATTTACGAACATGCTTAATTATATCCCCTAAGATCTCCTCTTTCAGCTCAGCTTCATAAATATCTCTATCATGAGTTCCTGGTCCTCCGAAAAGTTCATCTTTTAATTCATCAAGCGAAGTTGCGATATAATCATTCGGTATCTCAATCCCACCCTTTGAAAGTCCCGTTTTCAAACTGGTTGATTTTTTCATCTCCAATAAATAATTTTAGTTGACTTTAGTGCCTTTAATCGTAATGAATTATGTTTCTAAAAAATCAGCTATTTACTGATTTAAAATCCCTTTTAATCCTTTCAGCCTTTTCAATTTGTTGTTGTGGCGTTTTGCTGCTTTCTTTTTCGAAACCATGTGTTGCAACTACGACAGTTATTTTTCCATCCTTACTTCGCGTAAAAAAAGCGAGGATCCGGTACCATTTTTCAGAGTCAGCAATTCTAAACTCCCAAATATCATCGGTACCTGTAAGCTTTTTAAAATAGTCTTTTTTAATAACTCCCATCCGCACATAATCCATAGCTTTAACTAATTTCTTTTGCGCTGATTTTGGCATAGCCTTTACAAATACTCTCGCTTCTTCTAAAAGAATAATATCATAAGCGTTCATTTGAAGAAAAAAGGTTTAATACAAATATAATTAAAGTTTCTGTATATGGAAACATTTTATTCAATTATAATCTACCTCCATCCACCACCAAGCGCCCTGTACAAATTCACAACTGCCTGTAGCTGCTGTAACCTGTCATTGACACCATCTAATTGGGCGGCTAACAGGTTTTGTTCAGAGGTTAATACGTCGGTGTAGTTTGTTGCCGAGCTGTAGCGTAATAACTCCTGGGTATAATCAACCGCTTTGGTAAGGGCTGTTATTTGTTTGCTGCGGGCATCGGTTTTTTCTATAGCTGTTTGATAGGAGTAAAGTGCGTTTGATACTTCCTGCCCTGCCACCAATAAGCTTTGCTGAAAATTGTAGAGTGCCTCCAGTTGCTGCGCCCGGGCAGTTTTTAACCGCGCTTTGTTTATCCCCTGGCTAAATATAGGCTGGGTTAAACCTGCGGCAAGGTTGTAAAACACAGATCCCACAAAAAAGTCCTTCAGCTGTAAGTTCGACCAGCCGCCGCTTGCCGTAATAGTTAACGACGGATAAAAATAAGTACGCGCCAGGTTGGTATTTTCAAAAGCGCTGTGAAAAGCATATTCTGCCTGCTGCACATCAGGCCTGTTTTTTAATAATTGGGATGGGATACCGGTCTGCAGGCTGTCAATCGGTTTCTGAGCGTCAAGCTTCGATCTGTTCAATGCACCGGGCGGACGGCCAACCAATATATCAATGGCATTTTCCGTTTCGCGGATGCTTCTTTTTATATCAGGGATGGCAACCTGGGCAGCATAACGGTTGGCTTCACTTTGTACAACGGCTGCTCCATTTACTACTGCGCCTTCTTTAAGCGATTTCATGGTTTCAACGTCCTTTATCCTGTTTTGCAGGGTAAGGCTGGTTATTTCAAGCTGTTTGTCAAGCGCCAGCAACGTGTAATAATTGTTGGCAATATCGGCTATTAACTGGGTTTGTACGGCTCTTTTAGCGGCATCGGTTTGTAACAGGGTATTAAACGCCGCACGCTTTGCGCTGCTTAGCTTGCCCCAAACATCAGCCTCCCATGATGTATTCAGGCCCAGCTGGTACGACGTAGTTAGTGTGCTAACCGTAGTGCCCGGCGGATAGTTCAAGCTTGCTGCTGAAAGCTTTGACCGGGTTGCGCTTGCATTAGCGCTAAGATTAGGCAACAACGCCGCTTTACTTTGCCCTAATGCGGCCTGTGCTTCATTGATCTTTTGTATCGCTATCTTTAAGTTCAAATTATTGTAAAGCCCTTCGTGGATCAGCGCTTTTAAAACAGTATCGGCAAACATACTTTCCCAGGGCATCGAGGCAATAGTTGTCGTATCCGTGGTGTTTTGCTTGCGATAAAGGTCGGCAGTATTAAGATCGGGCCGTTGGTAAGTTTTAGTTATCTTACACGAGAGCGCCGTGCTTAACAAAGCGAACGTTAAAAAAGTATATTTTAAATAGGATCTGTTCATTTTTTAAATCTCTTAACTGGTCTCCATTTAGGGGACTCCGCTGGAGTCCGAAAACTATTTTTGTTTTTTCTATAAACAGGTGGCTCCGATGGAGCCGCTGATACGATTATTCATATTTTTTGCTCCATAGGAGCACACTGTTTATAGCAAAACCGTGACCCATGGTCTGGCTCCATAGGAGCCTCCTCCTTGTGCAAGACACGTTACTAATTATTTAGCCGGTACAACTGCATCATCGTCCTCATCTTCTTCAAGGTTTCTCAGATGGCGCGGACCGCTTATCTTTTCCTGTAAATGCTGAAAAATCATAAACAGCACGGGTATAGCAAACACACCCAGTAAAGTACCTATAAACATCCCGCCTACAGCGCCTGTACCAATTGAACGGTTACCTATAGCGCCTGCACCGGTTGAAAACATCAAAGGCATTATACCAAAGATGAATGCAAAGGACGTCATTAATATCGGCCTTAAACGGGCTTCGGCGCCTTCAATTGCTGCCTGCAAAATAGGCATTCCCGCCCGCCTGCGTTCCAGCGCGAACTCTACGATCAGGATTGCATTTTTTGATAACAGCCCGATGAGCATAATGAGCGAGATCTGTACATAAATGTTGCTATCAATCCCTGCTATCCTTGCAAATACATAAGTACCTGTTAAGCCTATCGGCAATGAAAGCAATACAGCAAATGGCAAAATATAGCTTTCATATTGGGCGCTTAGCAAAAAGTAAACAAATACCAGGCAAAGCAGGAAGATGTAAACGGACTGCGTGCCGCTGGAGATCTCTTCGCGGGTTAATCCCGAAAAATCATAACCATAACCGGCAGGTAGTTTTTCGGCTGCAACTGCCTTTATAGCGGCAATAGCATCACCAGAACTATACCCGGCATTTGGCTGGCCCTGAACAGATATTGCTGTAAATAAGTTAAAACGTGAGATAGATTCAGGGCCGAACACTTTGGTAAGCGTAATAAACGCTGTTATGGGGGCCATGGTACCGGCGCTATTCCGCACAAAAATTTTATTCAAACCTTCCGGGTTGTTGCGGTAAGCATAATCAGCCTGTACCATTACCCGGTATTGCTTGCCAAACTGGTTAAAGTTGGAGGCGTATAAACCACCGTAATAGCCTTGCAGGGTATTAATAATGGATGTTACTTCAACACTGGCTTCTTTACACTTAGCTACATTTACGTCAACCTGGTATTGCGGAAAATTTGGATTGAACGGTGTGTTTGCATTTTGAATTTCCTTGCGCTTGTTCAGCGCTTCCAAAAAGTCGGTGCTTACTTTGTACATCTCGGCAGAGGTGTGGCCGCCTTTATCCTGCAGCTCGAACGAAAAACCATTTCCTGATCCAAACCCCTGGATAGTTGGAGGTGAGAAAATGAAGATACTGGCCCCATGAATGTCGCCTATCTTTGCATAAAGTTCCTGGATCACCTTTTGTATGCCATCATTTTTACGCTGATCCCATTTTTTCAATTTCACAATATCCATGCTGTAGGCGCTTCCGCTGCCTGCAGTAAAGCTAAACCCAATTATTTGCAGCGTGTTGCTTACCGATGGAAAAGTATGGGCAATACTGTCGATATGTTTGGTTATGGCGCTGGTGCGCTGCATGCCAGATGCCGGGGGCAGACTGATGCTTACAAAAATAGTACCCTGATCTTCACTTGGCACAAAGCTTGACGGCGTGGTTTTTATAAGCATGGTTAGCGACACACCAAATATTACAATTGCTGTTACCACTATCCATTTTTTTGCTGCCAGCCAGGTTACCGATTTTTCGTAGTTTTTGGTTACTGTGTAAAAAGCCTTATCAAAGCGGGTATAAAACCAGTTGAAAAACCGTTTCTTTTTATGCTCTTCATTATGCGGCTTTAGGAATATAGCGCATAAGGCGGGGCTAAGTGTTAAAGCGTTTACTGCCGAAAGCAGGATAGCCACCGCCAGTGTGATCCCAAATTGTTTATAAAACACACCGGTTGATCCTGTGATAAATGTTACCGGTAAAAACACTGCCGACATAACCAGCGTGATAGAAATAATTGCTCCTGAAATCTCCTTCATCGCATCAACGGATGCTCTACGGGCTGATTTGTAGCCCTTATCAAGCTTGGCATGCACAGCCTCCACAACCACAATGGCATCATCAACCACAATACCTATGGCCAAAACCATGGCAAATAGCGTAAGCAGGTTTATAGTAAAGCCAAACAGGTTTAAAAAGAAGAACGTACCAACAATTGCAACCGGAACTGCAATAGCCGGGATAAGCGTTGAGCGAAAATCCTGAAGGAAAACAAACACTACAATAAACACCAATATGAAAGCCTCGATGAGCGTGCTGATCACTTTTTCGATAGAGGCATTCAGGTACTCATTGGCATCAACCAAATAGGTTAGTTTTATGCCCTTTGGAAATGACTCGGCAGCGGTTTCAAGGATCTTTTTAGTATTGTTGATCACATCGCGGGCATTTGAGCCTGATGCCTGGGTGATCCCAACACCTATAGATGGCAGTCCATTGGTTTTTAAATCGGCTGAATAATCCAGGGCGCCAAGCTCTATACGAGCAACATCTTTTAAATGCAGCAGTTGGCCTTTACCCACTGATTTTATAATAATGTCGCCAAATTGCTGGGTAGTTTTAAGCCTCCCGGTATATTTTATTACATATTGAAAAGACTCGTTACTGTTTTCGCCAAATTTACCCGGGGCCGCTTCAATGTTCTGTTCATTTAAAGCATTGGTAATATCATCGGGGACAAGCTGATAGCTGGCCATTACATCCGGCTTTAGCCAAATGCGCATGGAGTAATCTTTTGAGGTAAAGATCTGGGTGTTACCAACGCCGTTAACCCGCTGTATTGCCGGTACCAGGTTTATCTGGCAGTAGTTCTGCAAAAATGTGTCGTCGTAATCTTTATTCTCGCTGTATAACGAGAAGATCAGCAGATTGCTGTTCTGGCTTTTTGCAACGGTAACCCCGGCCTGGGTAACCACCTGCGGCAACAGGCTTACTGCCCTTGATACCCGGTTTTGAACGTTTACCGCGGCCAAATCGGGGTTGGTGCCTACCTTAAAGAAGATAGTGATCTGGGCTGAGCCGTCGTTACCTGCGCTGGAGGTCATGTACGTCATGTTCTCCACACCGTTTATCTGCTCTTCCAGGGGTACAATAACACTCTTGAGCACCACATCAGCATTTGCACCGCTATAGTTAGCTGATACGAATACAGTTGGCGGCGCAATATCGGGGTATTGTGAAATAGGAAGATTTATCAACCCTATAACCCCCAATATAACCAGCAATACCGAAATAACCGTTGAAAGTACAGGGCGCTCTATGAATTTTTTTAACATATTATTTTTATGTTGAGACGTAATATTTTACACCTCATTAATCTAATTTGTGTTTTGGGGTATTTGTTAACAGCAGAGGGCATAAGCATTATGCCCCTACGGTTTATCTCACATCTTTATAAACAACGTCTGCACTAACTTCGGCAGGTTTTATCTCGGTACCGTCCTTTAAATTGTTTACGCTTTCAGCAATCACCTTATCGCCGCTTTTTATACCGCCTGTAACAATATAAAATTGACCCGGGGTATTCTCCATCGTGGTTATGGCTACGTTTTTGATCTTGTTCTGTCCATCTACCACGTAAACAAAGCGCTTATCCTGCAACTCATAAGTAATATTCTGCGGAACCAAAATAGCCGACTTAACCACATTCGGAATGCGAATTGTAGCGCTGCCGCCACTGCGTAAAACTCCTTTTGGATTTATAAAAGCAGCCCTGAAGTTTGCCGAGCCTGTATTGGTATTAATAAGGCCATTAACGGTTTCTACCTTTCCTTCATGCTCATAAACTGTTCCGTCTGACAGGATCAGCGAAACTTTGGGCATGTTTTTTAATTTCGATTTGATGGATGTGCCTGTGCTGTCCCTGCTAAAATCAAGCAACTCTTTTTCGTTCATGGCGAAGTAGGCATAAACTGTGGCCGTATTGTAAACAGTTGTTAGCGGGTCGGTAGTGGTGCTGGTTACCAGGCTGCCCAGTTTATAAGGCAATGAGCCGATAACGCCGTCAACCGGGCTGGTGATAGTGGTATAACCCAGGTTAATTTTAGCATTGGCCAGGGCAGCTTTAGCTTGTGCCAGTGCGGCCTGCTTGGTTTGAAGGGTATTTTGTGCCGATTCGAGTTCATAGTGGCTGATGATATCTTTTTCAACCAGTGGTTTTACTTTGTTAACCTGTAAGTTAGCTGTATTTACATCGGCTTGGGCGGTTTGGATTCCTGCTTCGGCAGTGCGTACTTCCTGTTCATATTGCGGGGCTTTTATTTTGAAAAGCAGCTGTCCTTTTTTTACCAAAGTACCTTCATCAACATAAATGCTTTCAACAAAGCCGTCAACTTTTGGCCTGATCTCGATGTTTTGAAGCCCCTGGATACTGGCCGGATAAGTAGCATTCAAAGTAGCCGAACGCGGTTGCAGAGTAAGTACCTTGTAAACTGAGGGACCCGCAGGGCCTTGTGCATCATTTTTTCTTTTATCGCCGCAACTAAACATTAACAATGAAAGCGGAACAGCCAATAACATTGTTTTTAGCAACTGATTAAAAGAATGGCCCTTGAAAGAATGGTATAAATTGTTGTTATTGTTCATTTTGTGACAGAAAAATAGGGTGGCTTTTTAAGCGCGCAAATATAATAGCATTATTTTATTAGTTACCGGTTACCTGCTTTCTTAACTATATTTTAACAGGGGTATCTATTCGTTTAGCCATAATGTGCTGTAAACATTGTTTTTATTAGGGGGGAGAGAAAATTATTTCAATCCAATGGGTTTTATTTTAAATAGTTTGCCCTGTTATTTAAACAACCCGGGTAGGTATGACGCACAAAGGGCTGATCTGTTACAAATCTTTTATCCCTTTTTTGTAGCGCCTGTCTAAATTTATTGCTTTAGTCTAAATAATAAGGTTCAAAACCACTACAACTTTTACAACCACTCCAACCTCTTTAACCAAACTAAACCCACTTACTCAAAAATTGGCTGAAAGGTTCTTTATACTGGTCGCCAACGGTAATGTTGATCTTGCCGATCTGCAATGCATTACGGGTAATAGAATTGATCTTATCCAGCGAAACAATAAAGGAACGATGCACCCGCATAAAACGTTTGGACAGCAGTTTTTCTTCCAGTGATTTCAGGCTGGTGAGCGATAAAACTGGCTTTTCTGCACTTTGCAGCCAAACCTTTACATAATCCTTTAGTCCCTCGATATACAGGATATCATTTAGCGCCAGGCGCACCAGCTGATACTCAACTTTTAGAAACAGGTACTCATCTTCAATTCGTTCTTCAACAGCAGCGGGGGCAGGAGTTGCATTAGTAACAGCGTTTGATTTCTCAACCAGCTGGCAATAGGCTAATGCTTTGTGGGCGGCATGCAAAAACTCTTCGTAATTGAATGGTTTAAGCAGATAGTCGAGTGCATCAACGCGGTAGCCTTCAAGGGCAAACTGGTTGTAAGCGGTGGTGAAAATTATCCGGGGCTTATTGGTTTTACTGTTATCAAGTACACGGGCCAGTTCAATTCCGTTTAAATCGGGCATTTGGATATCTAAAAACAATACATCCACCTTTTGCGCGTGGATAGCTTTTAACGCATCAACGGCGCTTGAGTAGCGGCCAACAAGGTTTAAAAACGGGGTTTGCTCAATAAAGGCGCATACCAGGCCAAGCGCCAAAGGTTCGTCATCAACAGCTATACAATTAATTATCATGACAAATTAAGCGTTAAGTGAACTAAATAAATATTTTCAGTAGTGCTTTCATTTATAATTAAAGTGTGCTTGCCGGGGTACAGCAGATCGAGCCGGCGTTTGGTATTATTGAGGCCTATGCCGCTGCCTTCCTCTAAGTTATTACTTTGTTCTTTAATTATAGTATTCACTACGTTTAATTCAACCGAGGTATCATTTTGGCTCACAATTATGCTGATATGGCTTGGCTGTGTTGCGCTAACACCATGTTTAAAAGCATTTTCAACAAAAGGTAAAAATATCATAGGCGCAATTGCCGTATCCTTTAACGCAGCCGGCGACGTAAACTCTATTTTAACCACATCAGTTAAGCGCAGCTCCATCAGGCTGATATAATCTTTTATAAAAGCAATTTCCTGGCTTAGCTGGGTGGTGCTGTTTTGCGTGTCATACAATACATAGCGCATCATACGCGAGAGCTGGTGAATGGCTTTGCGTGAAATCTCTGCATTTACATGGGTTAAAGCGTAAATATTATTGAGCGTATTAAAAAAGAAATGCGGATTGATTTGCGCTTTAAGGAACGATAGCTCGGAGCTTACCCTGTCCTGCTCCAGGTCCTGGTGCACTTGCCTGTCCTTTTGCCATTTTTGAATGGTGGTAATGCTGGTACTTATGCCCAAAACCAATGCGCTGGTAGCAATAATAGCAAAGTCCCAACTGTGATCCCTGCCTCCCCGATGCTTTGGTGGCCCTTTTTTATGAAATGCCGCATCCATTAGCTGGTGGATATTAAGCCAGTCGTCTACATAGATATTCAACACTACAATAATGGTAACAATACCTACAACAATGAGGAAGTAAATACTGCTTTGGTTTTTTAGCAAAAACCTGGGAACCAATACAAACGAATTGAGATAAAAGGCAATTACCATTAAGCCTAAAATAATGCTTTGTTTTATCCACAATTGGCAGGGCACCGTAATACTCCATGACAGCGGCTGAAAGAAATACATCAACCCAAATACCCCCCATATTAATATGTGGATGACTATGGTTATCAGCTTACTTTTTGATTTTGGTATCATTATCTCCTAAATATTTTATAATCAAACGTTTATAACGCTGGTTTATAACAACAATATTACAAAGCAAACCAGTATAAACCCAATCAAAATCTATGGGCAGTCAAAGTTTACCGATGGAAGGGCAATAGCAATCTTTAAAACCATGCTTTGGCTTACCGCCCGGCAAAATGGCCTCTTATAGGTTAAAATTGAGGTTTAGTCTACTTTTAATTGGCTCCCGTCTATTCTGTTTTTTGGTGCTGCAGCTTTAATATTTATTTGCGGCAT
>Ga0193702_1000586_pt1 | contig 11023 bp, 4 predicted proteins | sample U3a1metaG_FD_143060 | JGI IMG/M metagenome (GOLD analysis project Ga0193702, IMG submission 143060) | Soil microbial communities from a riparian zone of the East river system, Colorado, United States - U3a1 | ecosystem: Environmental > Terrestrial > Soil > Riparian zone | place: USA: East River... | reverse complement strand
CAAGTAAAAAAAAGTAAAAAAAGTAGAAGCTATTTATTTTTAAATTTTGTATTATCTAATTACCCTCTATTCTTTTAGTTTTTTTAGGGGAAAGGGAAAAATGAAGAATTAAGACACATAGTGTGAATTAACTAAAACTTAAAATAAAATTAAACTGAAAAGCTCTTTAATTAGATTTATTAGCTAACTTTAGTAAAAATTTAAAGTTAAGAAAAAAGAATTTAATTAAACTAATTGTTGGTATTCTGACCTTTGCTCTTAGCTTAAGGAAAGGCTAGACGGGACCTATTGGGTGGGCTACACTTGGCTAAAGCCAACCACTAGGCATAGGCTAATTTTAAGAACAGCCAAGGAATGAGAGAACTTAGATTTGCTCTTAAAGTAAAGAAATTCCCTTCCGTCGCTGCAAATTATTGTTTTTATTCTTAAGGACCTATGACCTCGGTTCTCTTACCTCTGACCTCGGTTCTCTGACCTCCAACCTATGACCTATGGTCTCTGGTCTATGGTCTCCGGTATCTGACCTATGACCTCAGGTCTCATGTCTCATGTCTCAGGTCTCATGTCTCCGCTCTCAGCTATCTGGTCTCCAACCTCATACCTCAGACTCCTACTCCTACCCCTCCTACGTGGGCCTACACCCTAGCTTGCGCAATAGAACTCAGAATCTTACTCCTACTCCTCCTATCCCTCCTACGTTGCAAATGCTCCTTCTTTTTTACAAAGAAACTAATAAAACTCCTATTCAGACTCCTCCTACGTTGGGGCTACCTCCTCCTGTGGAGCCTACTGCCTAGCTTGCGCAATACTAATAAAAGAGATTACTTACTGACTGACTTCCTCCTCTGGAGACTACCCCTCCTGCGGAGACCTACATCCTCCTTCGGACCTAGAAATAAGACTTTCTGTATCTTCCTCCTGCGGAGACTACCCCCTCCTATGGAGACCTACCCTAGCTTGCGCAATAGAATAAATATAACAATAACTATAATTCTGTTCTTCCTCCTGCGGAGACTACCCCCTCCTGCGGAGACCTACCCCTCCTAGGAAAAATAATTAATTTCTCTTACTAACTCTCTTCCTCCTGCGGAGACCTACATCTTTGTAATAGACAAAATATAAATATAACTATAATTCTTGTCTTCCTCCTATGGAGACTACCCTTCTAACCCTACTCCTCCTAGGATGTCTAACTAAGACTTTCTTTTTCTCCTACCCTCCTACGTTTGGCCTACCTCCTCCTTAGGAGATTATACCACCTTCGGACAAATGCTTAGATTTCTCTTTCTCTTTCTGGGTAACCCACGGTGCGCAGTGTTTACACAGTGTAAACAAGAGAGTAAAAAAGTAGAATAGAACACTCTGATTCCTAATTTCTCTGTTTCTGTCGTTAGAACACTCTCTTCCTTTGTTTCCTTCCTTCCCTTTCCTTTTCTTTCCTTTCCTTTGTTTCCTAATTCCTCTGTTTCTTTCTTTGTAAAAAAGTAGAATAGAACACTCTCTTCCTTTGTTTCCTTCTCTTTCTCGGTAACCGAGTAAAAAAGTAGAATAGAACACTCTTTCCCCTGATTCCTAATTCCTGTGTTTCTGTCGTTAGAACACTCTGTTTCCTTTTTCCTTTTTCCTTTCTTTCCTCCCTTTCCTCCTACGTTTGGCCTACACCCTCCTGTGGAGGCTAGTCCACCTTCGGAGAAATAAAAAAGAATAAAAAATAAGACTTAGTTTAGCAACCTCCTGCGGATATTTCCCCCCCCCTAGGAAAAATAATTAAATTCTTCTCTTCCTCTTTCTCTGGGTAACCCACGGTGCGCAGTGTTTACACAGTGTAAACAAGAGTGGGTAACCCAGTAACCGAGTAAAAAAGTAGAATAGAACACCCTCCTGTGGACAAATGCTCCTAGGACTAGAACAGAGAGTTGGTTAGATTCCTCCTATGGAGACTACTTCTCTTGTTTACTCGGTTACCGAGTGTAAACACTGCGCAACCTAGTCCCCTTAAATCAAAGAAATAAATAAAAGAAATAAATCAAATTTGTAAGTCAATACGGAGTTTTCACACTATGTGTCTGAAGTCTTCATTTTTCCTTCATTGTTTCCTCTGTTTCCTTTGTTTCCTAATTCTTCTTCTTCTATTTTTCCCTATTTTTCCCTATTTTTCCACTAATTTTTCCTCTTAATTCCAAATCTTTTCCTATAATTTTTCCTTTGCCTTTGCCTTTGCCTTTGTCTTTGCCTTTGCCTTTGTTACCTCTGTTTCCTAATTCATCTGTTGCTCTCTTGTCGGTTACCGACTCTCGCTTGCGCACCGTGGGTTACCCAGTGTAAACACTGCGCTCTGTCGTTAGAACAGCGACGACTGTTTCCCCCTTTCCTTCCCTGCCATTTCCTTTCCTTCCCTGTGCTTTCCTTTCCTTTGTTTATATTCCTCCTATGGAGACCTACCCCTCCTAGGAGATAGAATAAATATAAATATAATTCTTGTCTTCCTCCTATGGACTAATGCTCCATCGGAGATAGACAAAATATAAATATAACAATAATTCGGTTCTCCCTCCTATGGACCAATGCTCATACGGAGAAATGCTCCTAGGATATCTAACTAAATTCCCTATTTGTTTCCTCATTCTTTCTCGGTAACCGACTAAAAAAGTAGAATAGAACACTAATTCGCCTGCGCCTCTGTTTCTTTATCTGTTTCTCTCTTGTTTACTCGGTTACCGTGGGTTACCCAGTGTAAACACTGCGCTCTCGCTTGCGCACCGACGACTGTTTCCTAATCCTTTCCTCTAATTTTTCCTTTTCCTTTTCCTTTTTCTCGGTTACCGATTGCTGCCTTGCCTTGCCTTTCCTGTCCTTTCCTTTCCATTGTTTCTCTCTTGTTTACACAATTGCGCTCTTTCGTTAGAACAGCGACGACTGTTTCCCCTTTTTTCCTTTCTTTTCTTTTCTTTTCTCTTCTCTTCTTTTTCCTTTCCCTCGCTTGCGCACCCTTTCCCTTTTCCTTTCTCTGTTTCCTTTGCTCTTGTTTACTCGGTTACCGTGGGTTACCCAGTGTAAACACTGCGCACTCTGTTTCTTTCCTTCCTTTCTTTGTTGCTCTCTTGTCGGTTACCGACTCTTTCGTTAGAACACCGTGGGTTACCCAGTGTAAACACTGCGCTCTTTCTTTGTACAAAAGTAGAATAGAACACCGACGATTGTTTCCTCTTTTTCCTTTGTTTCCTTTGTTTCCTCTGTTTCCTTTGTTTCCTCTGTTTCCTTAGTTAGCTCTTTTTCCTTTGTTTCCTTTCCTTCCCTGTGCTTTCCTTTCCTTTGTTTATATTCCTCCTTAGGAGACCTAGCCTCGCTTGCGCAAAATAACACAGAATAAAAATAAGACTTAGTTTACCTTCCTCCTATGGAGACCTAGCCCTCCTGTGGACTAATGCTCCTACGGAGGTAGAGATAATAGTTTGTTTTACTTCCTCCTACGTTGGGGCCTAGCCTTACATACGTATAGAACAGAGAGTTTTATCGCCCTCCTATGGAGACTTCCCCTCCTAGGACAAATAAAATAGACTGATTCTCCTACTACCTCCTGCGGAGATTACATCCTCCTATGGAGACCTTCCCCTCCTTCGGAGATTACAACCACCTAGGAAAAATAATTAAATTTCTCTTTCTCTCTTGTCGGTTACCGACTCTCGCTTGCGCACCGTGGGTTACCCAGTGTAAACACTGCGCTCTTTCTTTGTACAAAAGTAGAATAGAACACCGACGACTCTGTCTCGGTAACCGAGTACAAAAGTAGAATAGAACACTCTGATTCCTAATTCCTGTGTTTTCCTTTGTTTGCCTCCTACCCCTCCTACGTTTGGCCTAGCCCTCCTCATACCTCATCTCTCTTACATCCAACCTCTTAGCTCCTACCTATGACCTGTGGTATAATGCTTATGGATGTAGTCACTGATATTTCACACTATGTGTTCTAATTACCTATGGTCTCTGGTCTCTGACCTATGACCTATGGTCTCATGTCTCTGACCTATGATTTCTTCTTCTTCATGTCAACCTCTTACCTCATCTCTCTTGCTTCTGGATGTTGTCACTGATAATTCACACTATGTGTTATAATTACCTCTGACCTATGACCTATGACCTATGTTTTATAAACTCATGTCTGTGGTCTCATACATCCAACCTATGCTCTGTGACCTATGTTCGCATAACTCTGGTCTCCATCCGCATACCTCTTACATCCAACCTCCAACATACGACCTATGACCTATGACCTATGTTTTATAAACTCTGGTCTCCGGTCTCATACCTCATACCTCCCTTTCTTCGTAGAATAGAACACTCCTACTTTTTTACTCGGTTACTGGGTTACCCACTCTTGTCGGTTACCGACTCTCGCTTGCGCACCGTGGGTTACCCAGTGTAAACACTGCGCACCGTGGGTTACCCTGGGTTACCCAGAGAAATAACAGAAATAAAAGAAATAAAGAAAAGAAATAAGACTTTCTTCGTAGAATAGAACACTCCTACTTTTTTACTCGGTTACTGGGTTACCCACTCTTGTTTACACAATTGCGCACCGTGGGTTACCCTGGGTTACCCTGGGTTACCCTGGGTTACCCTGGGTTACCCTGGGTTACCCTGGGTTACCCTGGGTTACCCTGGGTTACCCAGAGAAATAAAAGAAATAAGACTTTTCCTCCTATGGAGAGCTAGCCCTACGAAATAATATAAATTCCTACTAGCCTAATAAGGCATAAAGAAATAAAAGAAATAAATCACAGAAATAAGAGTTTATTTAATAAAATAAATAAAAAGAAATAAAATAAAGAAAATAAAAGAAAAAGAAATAAATCACAGAAATAAATATAATTTCCTACTTCCTCCTAGGAGAAATAAGAGAAATAAAATAAATAACAGAAATAAATAAAAATAAATCACAGAAATCACAGAAATAAATAAAATAAAATTAACGGTTACCCGTTCTTTGTAAAATAGAACACCGATCGGTTACCGTGGGTTACCCAGAAAAAAAGAAATCACAGAAATCACAGAAATAAATACAAGAAATAAAAGTTTCCTCCTCTGGAGATAGAAATAAGAGTCTTACTCTCACATTTGTAAGTCAATACGGAGTTTTCTAAATACTAATAACTAACTCCCCTTAAATCAAAGAAATCAAAGAAATCAGACTTTTCTCTTTCTCTGGGTAACCCAGGGTAACCCAGGGTAACCCAGGGTAACCCAGGGTAACCCAGGGTAACCCACGGTGCGCAGTGTTTACACTGGGTAACCCACGGTGCGCAATTGTGTAAACAAGAGAGTCGGTAACCGACAAGAGTGGGTAACCCAGTAACCGAGTACAAAAGTAGAATAGAACACTCGATTGATCGTCCTCTGGAGAAATAAAGAAATAAAATAAATCAAAGAAATAAAAGTAATCAGAGTTCCTATTGGGATAAAGAAATAAAAGAAATAAGACTTCTCTTGTCGGTTACCGACTCTTTCTCTGGGTAACCCAGGGTAACCCACGGTGCGCAGTGTTTACACTGGGTAACCCACGGTAACCGAGTAAACAAGAGTGGGTAACCCAGTAACCGAGTAAAAAGTAGAATAGAACACCGAGTGTGTTGTTTACACTGTGTAAACACTGCGCTCTGTCTTCGTAGAATAGAACTCTTTCTGGGTAACCCACGGTAACCGAGTACAAAAGTAGAATAGAACACCGACGACTACTTTTTGACATTTTACATTTTACATTTTACATTTTACATTTTACATTTTACAAATTACAAATTACAAATTACAAATTACAAATTACAAATTACAAATTACAAATTACAAATTACAAATTACAAAGACTAATGCTCCTGCTTTTTTACAAAGAAATAAAATAAATATAATTTCCTACTTCTCTTGTCGGTTACCGACTCTTTCTTCTAGAATAGAACACCGTGGGTTACCCAGTGTGTTGTCGGTTACCGACTCGGTTACCGAGTGTAAACACTGCGCTCTTTCGTTAGAACTCTTTCTTTGTACAAAAGTAGAATAGAACAGCGACGACTGCTTTTTTACTCGGTTACCGAGAAATAAATGAAATAAAATAAATAAGAGTTCTGCGAACAGAGTTGTAAATAAATAAAGAAATCAAAGAACTAAGACTTTCTTCGTAGAATAGAACACTCCTACTTTTTTACTCGGTTACCGTGGGTTACCCAGACTAATGCTCCTCTGGAGAAATAACTGAAATTTCTATTTCTATTTCTATTTATTTTATTACTGAGTGACTGACTTCCTGACTTTCTTACTAACTTCCTTTGTCCTTTGTCCTTTGTCCTTTGTCCTTTGTCCTTTGTCCTTTGTCCTATTTCCTATTTCCTATTTCCTATTTCCTATTTTTCCTATTTTTCCTCTGTTTCCTCTTTCTTGGTTGATTTCATCTATCAAACTGTTAAGCTTTGTTCTACCTACGGTTTCACTTGCTTAATTGTTCGATTTGTTTAATCTTGATTAACATTCAATTTTTGAGGTTGTGTGTATAGCTACCTTACTACTTTTTCAATTTTTGTCAATTTTTGTCAAATTTTGTCAATTTTATCAATTTTTCAAATTTATCAAATTTACCGAATTTTCCTCCTTTTCTTTTTCTTTTCTTTTCCTCCTCTGTTTACCGGTTACCGACGGTTACCGTGGGTTACCCACGGTTACCGAGGGTTACCCACGGTTACCGAGGGTTACCCACTCTTGTCTTGTCTTTTCTTGTCCTCCTCTTCTCTTGTCTTTTCTGTTCTTTCGTTAGAACAAAATCAAAGAAATCAAAGAAACTTAATTTGTCCTCCTTTTTCTTTCCTTTGTCTTTTCTTTTCCTTTCCTTTTTCTTTTCCTTTTCTTTTCTTTTTTTACACAACTCCTACTCCTCCTACGTTGCAAATGCTCCTACGGAGACCTCAGACCTCCAACATATGACCTATGACCTAGGTTTTATAAACTCTGGTCTATGCTCTCATGTCTCGGTTCTCCTACTCCTCCTACGTTGCAAATGCTCCTACGGAGATATAAAACAGAGTTAATTTATCTTCCTCCTTAGGAGACTAGCCCTCCTTCTTTTTTACAAAGATAGAATAAATATAAATATAAATATAAATATAACAATAATTAGTGTCGCCCTCCTATGGAGACTTCCCCTCCTAGGACAAATAAAATAGACTGATTCTCCTACTACCTCCTCTGGACTAATGCTCCTGCGGAGACTACATCCTCCTAGGACAAATAATTAGATTTCTTACTGTTGCCCTTTCTCTGGGTAACCCACGGTGCGCAAGCGAGAGTAACCGACTAAAAAAGTAGAATAGAACTCGTTCTTTGTAAAAAGTAGAATAGAACACCGACGACTCTTGTTTACTCTTTCTCGGTAACCGACTACAAAAGTAGAATAGAACACCGAGTGTAAACACTGCGCTCTGTCTGGGTAACCCACGGTAACCGACTACAAAAGTAGAATAGAACACCGACGACTCTTTCTTTGTACAAAAGTAGAATAGAACACCGACTCTGTCTGGGTAACCCACGGTAACCGAGTAAAAAAGTAGAATAGAACACTCCTATGGAGACCTACATCTTTGTAATAGACAAAATATAAATATAACAATAATTATGGTCTTCCTCCTATGGAGACTACCCCTCCTAGGACAAATAATGAAATTTCTCTCTTTCTCTGGGTAACCCACGGTGCGCAGTGTTTACACTCGGTAACCGAGTAAACAAGAGAGTAACCGAGTAAAAAAAGTAGAATAGAACACTCCTACTTTTTGACAAAGACTAATTTAATCCAAGTATCTCGATAAATCGAGTAACATCCTACCTAAGGGGCGAATCCAGTACTATCTTTCCAATCTGAGAGCACTTACGTTGCTATCTTTCCAAAGTATCACAACTTAGCAGCCTGTAAGAGTAGGTGTAGGACTCTGATTACTTTCTCCAGAGGGGCTCTGTGTGATTAATTATTTTAATTTTAGTTTAATTTTTATTTGATTAATTATTTTAATTTTAATTTTAGTTTAATTTTTATTTGATTAATTATTTTAATTTTAGTTTAATTTTTATTTGATTAATTAGATTAATTTTAGTTTAATTTTTATTTGATTAATTAGATTTTTGACTTTCTCGGTAACCGAGTAAAAAAGTAGGACAATTAATCGAGTGTTCTATTCTACGAAGTACGAAGTACGAAGTACGAAGTACGAAGTACGAAGTACGAAGTACGAAGTACGAAGTACGAAGAAAGAGGAGTTAGGTATTTAGAAAACTAACTATTGACTTACAAAAGCCCTCTCTGTTTTAATGATATTTCTTACTTTCTCTCGGTTACCGTGGGTAACCCAGGCTAACCCACGGTGCGCAGTGTTTACACTGGGTAACCCACGGTGCGCAATTGTGTAAACAAGAGAGTCGGTAACCGACAAGAGTGGGTAACCCAGTAACCGAGTACAAAAGTAGGAGGGCAATAGGCTCCACAGGAGGGCGCTAGCCAAGTAGAAGGAAATAAGGTAGGGAGTAGAGAAGGATGAAAGGGGGGGGAAAGGAATAAAGTAGTCGGTAACCGAGCGCAGTGTTTACTCGGTTACCGAGTGTAAACAAGAGTCGGTAACCGAGACTGAAATTGCTCTTATTTTTATTATTCTTTTTATCTCCGTAGGACGATCAATCGAGTGTTCTATTCTACTTTTTTACTCGGTTACTGGGTTACCCACTCTTGTTTACTCTTTCTTCGTAGAATAGAACACCGTGGGTTACCCAGTGTAAACACTGCGCACCGTGGGTTACCCAGAGAAAGAGGAGGTTGCCTCCGTAGGAGGGCTAGTCTCCGTAGGAGGAAGGTAGAAAACTTGAAATTGAAGAAGGAAAAACTACAACTAAGTAAAAATTGTAAGTTAAATTAACTCTTATTTTCTATCTCCAGAGGAGGGGTAGCCCAGCTAGTAATGGGAGGTTTCGGTATGGGGGAGTAAGGAGTAGTGGGAGAGAGAGGATTAGGGCTCTGATTTCTATCTCCTAGGAGGGGAAGCCCAGCTAGCCCAGCGTAGGAGGGGTAGGAGTAGGAGTCTTATTTCTATCTTCGCAGGAGGGTAGCCAGCTAGGAGGGTAGCCAGCGTAGCGAGCTAGGAGGGCGGTCTTTGTTTATAACAAATAAGAATAAGAATAAGAATAAGAATAAGAATAAGAATAAGAATAAGAATAAGAATAAGAATAAGAATAAGAATAAAAAACTGAACCCCCAGAGGCAAAGGCTGCGCTCCCTATCTTTCTAATGTATCAGCCCTATCACCCATGTAGGAGTATATCGAAGTTTGTTCGATTCTCTCCTACCTAAGGTGGTATAAAGGGTAATTATACAATCCTGCGCTCCCTATCTTTCAAATCTCTCACAACTTCTCACAACTTAGTCCAAAAATTAAAACCCACATTTGTAAGTCAATAGGGACATTTCTAAATACCTAAGTCCCCGACTTATTAGATCTAGGGTAGTCTTATATTCCCCACCTTCGGTGCAAGTCAGATGCAGGAAAGGTAGGGACTTAAATTAGTCAGTTAGTAAAAATGAGGATGTTTCTGTTCGAGTTAGCAAAATTCCCCTTAAATTTAATTTTCATTATTCCCCTCCTCTCTGTCCTTAAGCTAGAGCAAAGGTTCTTTTCTTAAAATTAGCCTGTGCCTAGTGGTAGGATGGCTACAACCAACCCAATAGGTCCAGTCTTGCCTTGCCTCTTGTGCTCTTTCTCGGTAACCGAGTACAAAAGTAGAATAGAACACCGTGGGTTACCCACTCTTGTTTACACAATTGCGCTCGGTTACCGACGACTCTGTCTTTGTAAAAAAGTAGAATAGAACACTCTGTTGCCCTCGCTTGCGCACCGTGGGTTACCCACTCTTGTTTACACAATTGCGTACCGTGGGTTACCCACTCTGTCTCTCGGTAACCGAGTAACCGAGTAAAAAAGTAGAATAGAACACTCTTGTGCTCGGTTACCGACTCTTGTTTACTCGGTTACCGAGTGTAAACACTGCGCTCTTTCGTTAGAACACCGACGACTCTGGCCTTAAGCTAAGAGCAACATTTGCTTGTCATTTCGCAACCTTTGCTCGCACCTTATCGGTGCGCAAGCGAGAGCAAGAGTGGGTAACCCACGGTGTTCTATTCTACTTTTTACAAAGAACGAGCAACAGAGGTTGTTGTTTATTCTTATAATTATAATCAAAATAAGAACGAAATGAAAATGTAAGCTAAGAGAAAAGGTCAGAATACAAAAAGAAACTTGCAGAAAGGGAGCCTGTCTGTTGGCGCTTCGGCTTATCGTCTTATTTGAAGACTAATATAAGAACAACAGGGCAAAGGCTACAAATATTTTATTAGAGGGCCAGAAGGAGAGGGAAAGGGAGCAGGCAAAGCCACCCCTCGGTTACCGAAACTACTCAAAATTCTAACTAAAATTATTTAAACTAAATTTAAAATAACAGAGAAGCTAAGAAAATTTCTTCTGTAATAGAATAGCTTGTATATCCTCAAACTCAAAGCCTTAGGGTCGGTAAGCGGGAGGGGTGTCCAAGGGTTAAGGGAAGCCAGAGGTGTTATATTGTTACAGCAAACTAAATAAAAGGAAAGTAAAATTTATCATTTTCAGTATGAAATAGAAATAAATACTGATCTTTTAATTTAATTAGGGTACTTTTAATTAAATTTATACAGATAATTAAAGTATTAGGAACGCACGTATACCTGTACTTAAATTTTTAATTGAAATGATTTAAAGAAATTAAAGGCAAATAAAACAACCTCTTTTGCAATTGAATAAAGCCCTTTAATTAAAATAATAGTAAATTAAATTTATACACAAAAATACATTTGCTTTTTTTGCTTTTGTGCTTTTTTTTGCTTTTGTGCTTTTTTGCTTTTAGTGCTTTTAAGCAAATTTAAGCTAATTTAACATTTGCATTTTTTGTATAAATTAAATAATTTAAAACAACACAA
>Ga0193702_1000585_pt1 | contig 11082 bp, 10 predicted proteins | sample U3a1metaG_FD_143060 | JGI IMG/M metagenome (GOLD analysis project Ga0193702, IMG submission 143060) | Soil microbial communities from a riparian zone of the East river system, Colorado, United States - U3a1 | ecosystem: Environmental > Terrestrial > Soil > Riparian zone | place: USA: East River... | reverse complement strand
GGTTCTTGTAATTAATTAAATAACAATTGATCTGTTAACTATGAAAGATCTTAAAAAGGAATTTGGACCCTCAAGTTGGGCCATTGAGAATAAAACGGCAGTTTATGTGCTTATATTCCTGGTTACTGTACTGGGCCTTATAAGCTATAACCATTTGCCAAAGGAAAATTTCCCGGATATTGCCCAATCAAAAGTGTTTGTAACCACACAGTTTATCGGTCAATCGCCACAAAACGTGGAAAACCTGGTTACACGACAAATTGAAAAACAATTAAAGTCGCTAAAAGGGCTTAAAAAGGTTACTTCTAATTCGTTACAGAATGTATCTGTAATTACTGCAGAGTTTAATGCAAATATTGATATTAAAGATGCAAAGATTGATGTTAAAGACGCTGTAGATAAAGCTAAACAGGATCTTCCGCAGAATGATAACAATCTTAAAGAATCAAGCATAACTGACATTAATGTTGCTGATATTCCTATACTCTATATTAATATATCGGGGGATTATGACCTGAAAAAGTTAAAAGAGTATGCTGATAATTTAAAAGACGAAATAGAAAGTTATAAAGAAATATCAAAAGTTGATGAAGTAGGGGCTTTAACACCTGAAATACAGATTAATGTTGATATGAATAAAATGAATGCTGTTCAAATTGGCTTTAATGATATTTTGACGGCTGTAGGTAATGAAAACATATTAGCATCAGTAGGGAATGTGACTACTGACGGTGTGCGCCGCAGTATTGATGTAAAACAGGATTTTAAAAATGCTGATGAAGTTGCTGCAATGGTCATCAGGAACCCAAAAGGACAAGCCGTTTATCTACGTGATATAGCTGAAGTTAAAGATTCGTTTTTGGAGCAGGAAAGTTATGCCCGTTTAAAAACTAATGATAACCCGAACTTTAAGAATGTAATCACCTTAAATGTAAGCAAGAGAGCTGGTGAAAACCTCATCGAAGCATCAGACAAAATCAATCAATTGATAAAACAAAAACAAAAAACTGTTTTTCCTAAAGGGTTAAATATAACGGTAACTGGCGATCAGTCGGACAAAACACGTACTACGTTAAATGACCTGATCAATACTATTGTAATTGGATTTTTATTGGTAACCATTATCCTGATGTTTTTTATGGGTACCACCAATGCCATATTTGTGGCGCTATCGGTTCCGCTATCGTGTTTTATCGCCTTTTTAGTAATGCCGGTAATTGGATTTACGTTGAACATGATCGTATTGTTTTCCTTCCTGCTAGCGCTCGGTATTGTGGTTGATGATGCCATTGTGGTAATTGAAAACACGCATAGGATCTTCGCAAATGGAAAGGTGCCAATTAAGGAGGCGGCCAAGATGGCGGCAGGTGAAGTGTTTTTACCTGTATTTTCAGGTACAATGACCACACTTGCTCCATTTGTTCCTCTGGCTTTTTGGAATAGTTTAATAGGGCACTTTATGTTCTTTTTACCTATTACGCTGATTATAACCTTACTGGCTTCATTAGTGGTCGCTTATATAATGAACCCTGTGTTTGCGGTTGATTTTATGAAACCGCATCACGATGGCGAACATGACAATCCAAAGTTCGACAGGAAGGTTAAACGCGCAATGATATTTTTAGGTATCAGTACTGTAATTGCTTATTTGATCAACATAGGTTTTGGCAATTTTATGGTACTTATTATTGTGCTATACCTGCTTAATCACTTTGTGTTCTTAAGGGTTATCGACAAATTTCAGAAAAATGCATGGCCCCGTTTTAAAGATTGGTATGCAAGATGGCTGGAAAGAGCTGTACGCAGGCCGTTAACTATTTTAGCAGGTACACTAGTTCTATTTATATCTGCGCTAATGATAAATCATTATTTAGGAAAGACACCCGAATTTTTCCCGTCAGGTGACCCTAATTTTGCATTTGTGTACATTACAATGCCAATAGGTACCGACCAGGCTTATACCAATGAAGTTACCAAAAAACTTGAAGAACGTGTGGCAAAGGTTGTGGAACCTGATAAGGATATAGTAACATCTGTTATATCAAATGTTACCAAAGGCGTTAGCGACCCTTCTGATGAAGACCAGGGGGATTATGAAAATAAAGGAAAAGTAACTGTAGCTTTTGTTGAATTTGGTAAACGTAACGGGAAAGACACAAAAAAGGTTCTTGCTAATATCAGAGCAGCAGTACAAGGCGTACCCGGAGCCAAGATTTCCGTAACACAAGAAAATAGCGGCCCACCGGTGCAAAAAGACATCAGCATCGAAATTGTTGGTGATAATCTCGATTCGTTAGTTAAGACCGGAGATCGCCTAAAGAGCTACATAGCCAAACAAAACATTCCAGGTATTGAAAATCTTATTGCTGACGTGCAAAGTGATAAGCCTACTTTAATATACGATGTTGACAGAGAGCGGGCTAATCGCGAGGGAATAAGCTCACAACAGGTAATGACTAATTTGTTAACTGCTGTATTAGGGCAAAAAGCTGCTGATTTCAGAAATACAAAAGAAGATGACTATCAGATAAAAGTACGCGCCCTTGAAAGTCAAAGGAGCAATCTGGATGCGTTAAAGAATATTAAGATCACTTACCGCGACCTTGCAACAGGCGGTGCTATAAGACAAGTACCAATCTCGGCATTTACCGATGTACGTTATACAACTACCTATAGTAATATTAAACGCAAACAACAAAGACGCGTACTTACTTTAGGATCAAACGTTATTAAACCCAATAATCCTAACGACGTAAATGCGGCTATACAACGTGCCATTAACAACTTTAAAGCACCTGATAATATTTCGATAAAGATGGGTGGTGGCCAGGAAGACCAAATGGAAGCAATGATGTTTTTGTTAGGAGCTTTAGGTACATCCTTTGGGTTGATATTAGTTATCTTGATGATCCAGTTTAATTCAATTGGTAAAACCTTCATTATTCTCAGCGAGATATTATTCAGTATAATAGGAGTATTGTTAGGGATAAGTCTTTTCGGGATGACTATGTCGATTGTAATGACAGGTATAGGGATCATAGCACTGGCGGGAGTAGTGGTCCGAAACGGGATCCTGCTGGTTGAATTTACCGATATGCTGATAGAACAGGGTGTAAGCCTTCATGATGCGGTTGTAGAAGCAGGGCATACCCGTATGACGCCGGTATTATTAACTGCAACTGCTGCAATATTGGGCTTAATACCTTTAGCAGTGGGCTTTAATATTGATTTTGTTGGCCTGTTCACCCACTTTGAACCGCATATACACTTTGGGGGTGATAACGTAGCCTTCTGGGGCCCGTTAGCCTGGACGATGATCTTTGGTTTGGGTTTTGCAACCGTAATTACATTAATATTAGTGCCTTGTATGTATATTATAAGGGTTAACATTAAAAATAAATTATTCGGTAAAAAAGAAAAGGTAACCGAAGAGGAATTTGCAGAAGTTACAGCATAATAACTACAAACAACATATATATAAAGCAGCCTTTCAGATTATTGGAAGGCTGCTTTTTTATATAAAAATGTCAATTATCGGATCATGAGGATCCCATTTTAGGAATGATTGTTGTGTTTACTATTCTAGCTATAGAAAACACAAACAACATTATGGTACCATTAAAAATATCAAAATCCTTTTGGCAGGTATTTGGCTTAGGATTATTGGCAGGTATGCGCGCAACTTCTGCACCGGTTATTGTCAGTTATATTTTAAGTAAACATCCATCAAAACAGCTTGCTAAATCACCGTTAAGATTTATGCAATCAGGCGGAACGGCCATTGGAACAAAAATTTTAGCGGCAGGTGAGCTGGTGGGCGACAAATTACCAAAAACGCCCAATCGTACCAGCACCATCGGATTAATAGGCAGGGGCCTGTCCGGTTCATTAGCGGGGGCAACAATCTATAAGGCATCGGGCAATAATGCATTAACCGGGGCGCTTTTAGGTTCAATTGTTGCACTTGGGTCTACTTTCGGCAGCTACTATTTGCGCAAATTTATTGTTGACAAAACACATGTTTTCGATCCGTATATAGGCGCAATTGAGGATGCCCTGGTGACAGGCGGAGGGGTAGGCTTAATCATTTCTGCGTAATTTTGTTGTTGTAATGTAGCATTAACAGTTATAGTAGCGTATGTATATTTAGAAAAATTGATAAATTTGTTAAAAAAGTCAGGAGATAGCATTAACCATTTTTACCTTACACAGTATATTACTATATAATTACTAACAATGATTTCAGCTACAGATCAGCAGGATGTAAAAAAGGAGAAGATTTTAGAAGCTGCCCACCACAGATTTTTACACTTTGGTTATTCAAAAACCACAATGAACGAGATTGCAGGCGACCTTTCCATGTCAAAGGCGCTGCTTTACTATTATTTCCCGGATAAAAGCCAGCTATATGTTGCCGTTATGCGTAAGGTAGCTGATGATTATTTAAAGAAATTAGCTAATAGAATAAACACCTTCGCTGATTTAAGGGAAGCTTTTATATTCCAGATTGATACCCAGCACGATTTTATTGTAACCAATTATAATTTTTTTGATTACTTCAGGCTTAATGAACAAAACTTACCCGAAGTGATCTGGGATATAGTTAAGCAGGTACATGAATCAGAAATAGAACTGTTGGTAAGCGCTATAAAAACAGAAGTTGAAAGAGGGCAGATTAAAGCGGTTGCCAATCCGAATGATATTGTAGAGGTTTTGCTGGATGCTTTACACGGTGTGAGGGCGAAATCTTTATCGCATAAAAAAACAATGTTCCCAAACAAAGAACACCTGGATGAGATCCGTTCAAAGCGTTTATTGCTTGCGGATATATTTATTAAAGGATTGATGTATTAGCCTCATTTTTTACCGGGCTACTGTCACCTGTCAGTCAAAAGAAGCCAGCATACATTTAATAGAAAAACATTATTAATATATTTGACTAAATAATTGATTTGGTCAAAAAGCCATTTGAATTATTTAAAATACTTCTAATTATAGAGGTGATTGTTTTAGAGTGATTGAAGCAGGCCCGGAAATATTTTGGGCCTGCTTTTTTATGGCTTTTAAACTCTAAAATCCAATTATGACGCTATTAGCCAAAAAATAAATAGGATATTAAAATAGCAGTTACAATACCGAAAAAATCGGCAATTAACATAGCCGGTAAGGTATAACGTGTGTGTTTTATCCCTACCGCACCAAAATATAGAGCAATAATATAAAAAGTGGTATCAGCTGTGCCGTATAACACGCTTGACATATGCCCAATAAAGCTATCTGCGCCAAAATGCTTTAGATTGTCGAGCATAAGAGCCCGGGCGCCCGAACCACTGAGCGGGCGTATAAATGCAATAGGTAATACGTCTGTAAAACGTGTATCTATATTAAAATGACCGAACAGCCATTTAAATCCTTCACCAAGATATGTTAACGCCCCGCAAGTACGGAACAAACTTACCGCAACGAGCAAGCCAACCAAATATGGAATTATTTTAACGGAGACGTCAAAGCCCTCTTTGGCGCCTTCAACAAAAGCCTCGAACACGTTTATTTTTTTTCGTACGCCACCTAAAATGAAAATTACTGGAATGCCCAGATAAATTACATTACTGAAAACGGCTGAAAATCCACTTATCTGAGCTTTATTAAGGTATTCAGTAAAATACCATATTAACGCTGCTATAAAACCTGTTATACCAAGGAGCCAGGCCAGAACTACTTTATCAAACAAATTTATTTTCTGTTTTATCGATACAACAATCAATCCGGCAAGTGTTGCAACAAATGTTGCCACTATACAAGGAATAAAAATGTCCGTTGGGTCTTTAGAGTGATAAATAGCTCGTTGTGCAATTATGGCTATTGGCAAAATGGTTAAGCCCGATGCATGCAGCACTAAAAACATAATCTGTGCATTAGATGCCGTTTCTTTATCTTTATTTAACTCCTGAAGGCCTGCCATGGCTTTTAAGCCAAGCGGTGTTGCAGCGTTATCGAGCCCTAATAAATTTGCAGAAAAGTTGAGCATCATTTGACCTACAGCAGGGTGGTTTTGGGGTACTTCCGGAAAAAGCCTGCTAAAAAATGGGCCCACAATCCTCGAAAGAAAATTTATAGCCCCCGCCTTTTCACCTATCTTCATTACACCCAACCAAAGTGACATAATACCAACAAGCGGAAGAGCAATATCCATAACCGATGACTTTGCCGAATCAAACGTGCCTTCAGCCATCATCCTGAAGATCTCGGTATCGCCAAAGAATATCAGGCGGATGAGCGCTATTAGAAAGGCGATCAAAAAAAATGCTACCCAGATATAATTAAGAGCCATAGAAGATATTTAAGCTTTGAAGATAAAGTTTTTTGATAATTATTTATCTTTAAATTGATTTTAACTTGCTCCGACACATAATCTGAGGACTCTTAATTTACCATGGTTGATACTATAGAAAAGCTTACCGACACTATTGACGATCTTTTAAATGCTGATATTGATGCTATTGACTGGGCACGTAAGCCAGGCCCTGAAAAATGGTCGAAGAAGCAAATTATCGGTCATTTGATTGATAGCGCCCAAATTAACCTGCAACGTTTTGTGCGCTGTACTTACGAAGAAAACTTTAAGCTCACCTATGAACAGGTAGAATGGGTTGATGCACAGCATTACCAGGAGGCGAATGTTAATGAATTATTAGGCCTATGGAAATTGTTAAACCTGCAGATGGTACGTGTGTTAGCGAATTACCCGGCCGAACGGCTGCAGGCACAATGTGATAACAGCAAAACAACAACAAGTTTGCATACAGTTGAATGGCTGGCGGCAGATTATGTAGCGCATATGGTGCATCATTTGAAACAAATTTATTAGGATGATAACTCAGCCATCAGGATATTCTGGCACTCCGTTAGCAAAAAAACTGGGCATGAAACAGGGATTTAATATAACACTTATTAATGCGCCCGACTATTATTTCAACTTGTTTACCGATCTGCCTGCGGAACTGCATGTGAATGACGACATGGTAGCTAAAAAAGATTTTATCCATTTTTTCACAAAGCAAAAGGACGAATATTTAAGTATGTTGCCTGATCTGAAAAGTCGGATTAAACCCAATGGGATCATCTGGGTCTCATGGCCTAAAAAGACATCGAAAGTTGTTACCGACGTCAACGAAAACCTGATCAGGGATTATGCTTTAGAAATTGGCCTTGTGGATATTAAGGTGTGTGCAGTTGATGAAATATGGTCGGGTTTAAAATTGGTTATACCGGTTAAGGATAGGGTTTAGTTGATTGAGTTAGAATAAGTTGATTAAGTTAGAAATATTTCCAGGAACAACTCAATCAACTAATTAAATTACAGCGATACACTCCATTGAAAAAAGAATACCGCCCGGAAAGGGCATAACCTGCGGAGCGCTGCGCGCGGGTGTCAGTTTTTGGAAGAATGTGCTATAGACTTTGTTGATGATTGAAAAATCAGGATCTGAGCCTGATACCATAAACACGGTTACCTTCACTACTTTATCCAATGAGCTGCCAGCATCCTCTAAAATTGTTTTTACGTTTTTAAAAGATTGCATAACCTGAGCCTCATAACCACCCTCTACAAGTTTGCCGGTGGTTACATCAGTGCCTGCTGTGCCTGATACAAAAACAAAGTTACCTGCAATTACAGCCTGAGGTACAAAGGCATTTGGACGCGGCGCGTTAGGGGTGTAAAAGACTTCGGGTTCCATCGTGGTTTGATTTTGATTGTTACAAAAGTGCATAATAATTTAATTATAAGCGGCCCCTCTTTTATCGCCAACTATCTGTATATCATAATCTTTTCTGAAAGGCTTATAGTGTGTGGTATTATTTACTAAGATGTAAATATTGGAGATGAAGCCTTGTAATACTGCTAATAAGACAAATATAAAAAAGGTATACCTTATGATAAGATTGTTAATATTACATCCGGGTTAAACTTTCATCCCGGTAAAGTATTACCTTAGCTTTATTGTTACAAATAAATATATGCCTAAAATAGAACTCACACGCGTAAAAGGCGATTTCGGCTTTGAGGCCAAAGATGAAAATGGTCATGTGGTAAGAATGGACAGCAGCCCTGAAAGCGGTGGCTGGGATTTTGGTGTTCGCCCTATGCAAATGTTGCTGATGGGGCTTGCCGGGTGTTCGGCTATTGATGTTATTGCCATTTTAAAGAAACAGCGCCAGGAAATTAAGAACTACAAAATGGTTGTTAATGGTGACCGGGAAGCCGGAAAAGAACCATCTTTATGGAAAGATATTTCCATGGAGTTTCACTTATATGGAAACATTGACGAAGATAAAGCCATTAAGGCTGTGGAGCTATCCATTAATAAATATTGCTCTGTAGCTGCCACTTTAGATAAAGCCGGCGCGAAAATTAAATGGAAGGTATTTGTACATTCTGCCTAATAGCAAATATATCTTTGTTATAATTTTATAAGAAGCTATGCGTAGAACTGTGCCTATTCAAACGCTGCACCTGTTCCCGGTATTAAATGATTTACTGATAGAGCTGCTTACCTCGCTGGAACCTGAGGACTGGAACAGACCCACCATTGCGCCATTATGGACGGTGAAAGATATTGTTGCCCATTTATTGGATACCAGTATGCGTGCAGTAGCATCGGCAAACAATTATAGCGGCAAGCCTCCTGAAAAAATACAATCCTATAGCGACCTGGTTGCTTATCTAAACGAGCTTAATGCTATTTGGGTAAAAGCAATGGACAGGGTTAGCCCGCAACAACTAATAGCCTTACTTGAAGCTACCGGCGAACCATACTATAATTACATAGCATCGCTTGATCCGTTTGCAATGGCTAAATACGCAGTTTCCTGGGCGGGGGAGGAGCAATCGGAAAACTGGTTTGATATTGCAAGAGAATATACCGAAAAATGGCATCACCAGCAACAGATAAGGGATGCGGTTAATAAACCCGGTATAATGCACAGGGAGCTATTTTATCCATGTATGAATACTTTTATGCGGGGCTTGCCTCATACTTACCGCAATATCACTGCTGATGAAGGCATATTAATAGAGATTAGCATAAATACCGAAGCAGGTGGAAGCTGGTATCTGCAACGAAGTACCGGCAACTGGATTTTGGTTGAGGATCCGGCAGGGAAAAGCCCGGACGCCTCCATCACAATTAAGCCAGATACAGCCTGGAAGTTATTCACTAAAGGTATAAAACCTGAAACAGCGTTTGAACTTGCCAATATAAAAGGCGATGAGAAATTGGCAAAAGTTATGTTTAATATGCTCTCTGTTATGGCTTGAGAAAAACAGGATGATTTAACATAATAAAATTTATTATACAGCACAGCCTCAATTGCTGTAGCACTTTAAACCTCTAAGGTATATTGCTACAAAGTGTATACTTTTAAGTTCAAAAAGCCGGATAAGCCATTTTTACGCGTTCAATATGGTTTGAGGGCAGGTAAACCAGGCAGGAACTTCTCTATTTATTTTTTATAATCGTTGTTTATCAACTCTTTACGGTTAAGGCCGGATTTTCATAATTGATTAATTCCCGGGTAATTTATTGCGGTGTTTTCCAGCTATACTTTACATGGCATTAATGTTGCCAATGGGGGATATGTTCTAAACAGAGCAGATACTTAAATTAAAAATCATGAAATCAAATTTAAAAAAAGCCGGGTTGTTACTAACCGGACTATTGGTAGGCGGTCAATTATTCGCTCAAACTACCGATACAACAAAAGTAGCAACAGACTATGTTAAGCCATTTTCAAGTGATGACGCATTTCGCACATGGTCAATAGGCGTTAGCGGCGGTGTGTTAACACCTTATACCATCTTCGGTTCAAACAGGAAACAGGATTTTACTTCGCCAAAAGCCAACTTAGGTTATGGTGTTTACATTAAAAAACAAATAACCCCGGCTGTTGGAATCCAGGCCGACTTTCTTGGAGGTAAATTAGGTGCAAGTAACAGCCAGGTAAACTCTTTTGGCAGTACTTACGACAGTTACAGCACCAAACTTCACTATGCTGCAAGTTTAAGCGCAAATGTTACTGTTGGCAACATTAGCTGGCATGATAATAAGAGCGCAATACAACCTTATGTTACAGCTGGTGGTGGTACTATGCACTATACGCCTGTATTAACCGCGGGAGGAACATCAACTAATTTTAAAACTGACAATGGAGGCTCTATAAATGAATTTTACATACCGGTAGGAGTAGGCGTGAAATTTAACATTGCCAAGGGCATAAATCTTGACCTGGGCTACCAGGTGAACTTTGTTTACTCAGATAATATGGATGGATTCAACTATGGGGCAAACGATGACAAATTTTCGTATGCACACGCAGGTTTAGAATTTGCATTGGGCAAAAAATCAAAACCTCAATTAGCAGTTCATAATCCTGTTTCATCAATGCGGACAGAGTATATGATGGAAAACCAAAACACTAAAAATCAGTTGCAAGCGCAAATTGATGCTCAGAAAGCTCAAAACGATCAGTTAAAGGCCGACTTAGCAACTACCAACGCTAACCTTGCTAAGTTCACAGCGGATAGTGATGGTGATGGTGTGCCTGATTTTTATGACAAATGCCCTAACACCCCAGCCGGAACAAAAGTTGACGGCGCCGGTTGCCCGCTTCCTGTTGCTAAAGATGTAAAGGTTTATGTTACGGAAGCAGATAGACAGGTTGTTAGAGAGGCAGTTAAAAACCTTGAATTTGATTTTGGTAAAGCAACAATACGCCAGCACTCAGATGAAAGCTTAAATAAATTAGCTCAATTGATGGTTGCCAAAAAATTCAGCTTAAAATTATCGGGATATACTGATAACGTAGGGTCTGTTGCGGCAAACCTAAAATTATCAAAAAATCGCGCTGAAGCTGTTAAGACATACCTGGCGACCCAGGGTGTTGATCCATCAAAAATTACAGCCGAAGGTTACGGAAAAGCCAATCCTATTGCAAGTAACAAAACTGCAAAAGGCCGCCAGCAAAACCGTAGGGTTGAATTTAGCTTATATTAATAGATTCATAACTCAAGAAAAAGCAAAA
>Ga0193702_1000584_pt1 | contig 11119 bp, 10 predicted proteins | sample U3a1metaG_FD_143060 | JGI IMG/M metagenome (GOLD analysis project Ga0193702, IMG submission 143060) | Soil microbial communities from a riparian zone of the East river system, Colorado, United States - U3a1 | ecosystem: Environmental > Terrestrial > Soil > Riparian zone | place: USA: East River... | reverse complement strand
CTGCTGTAATGAGCTGGCGCGGCATCCAGGGTGGGATTACCGCTTCAAAGCTTGGCCACGAAGTTGTGATGAGTCCTACCACTTTTGCTTATCTTGATTATATGCAAAGCGACCGTGTGATGGAGCCGCATGTATATGCTACCCTGCGTTTAAATAAATCGTACGAGTTTGAGCCTGTGCCTGATAGCGCCGATGCAAAATTGATCCTGGGCGGACAGGCCAATTTATGGACAGAGCAGGTATTTAACTTCAGACAGGCGGAGTATATGACCTGGCCGCGTGGCTTTGCCATTGCTGAATCTGTATGGTCGCCAAAGGCAAAGAAAAACTGGAACGGCTTTTACCCGAGGGTTGAAAAACATTTTGCCCGCTTTAACGAAGCCGAGATAAAATACGCACCAAGCGTTTATGATCCCGACTTTAAGCCAACAATGAGCGGAGATAAAATGAGCGTTGAATTGACTAACGAAATTCCTGACCTGAATATTTATTACAGCTTTGATAATTCATATCCCGACAGGTTTTATCCTAAATACACCGCTCCGATTGAAGTACCAAAGGATGCTACACAGTTAAAAGTGATTACTTACCGGGGTAAAGATCCAATAGGGCGAATGATTACTATGCCGGTGGCTGAGTTGAAGAGAAGATTGGGGAAAGGCGGACAACAGTAGGTTTTAGTTTAAGTCAACAGCCCGAAGCCCTGAGCCATAGAAAAACTAAGGTTCAGGGCTTCGGGCTTTTAATTAAGGCAATTCAATTGAAGATAATATCCTCAAAGAACTGCCTTCTCCCTAACATCAACTTCACAAAATATTTGGCTAGCCTTTATTATTTAGCCGGCGGCGTTTGAGCGGGCTTTTTATTAGCCAAAGAGAAAATTAATTTGACCGACCAACCGCTTACGGTTTTATTGTAAAAAAGGTTTGTATCCTTACTATCCAGTGCATTATAGTTTGTTCCGTCTCCTTTTGGGATTGGCTTATTTTCATAGGAATTAACAATATAATCACGCAACTGGCTAATTCTGCTGACATCATAGAATGCTGCTACCTGGACGTTTTCAGTAACAAAGTACCCAACACCTATACCGCCATTTACATTTTTGTTAAAGGACACATCAGGAGCAACATTCACCAGATCCAAAGCCAAATTAATTGATAAGTGCTCCCAAAAGCTAACACCGGCCAGACCTTGGACGCTTTTATCCAGTTTTTTTGATTTTACGAAGTCAGAGGTACTCGAATCTGCTAAAAAATCATTTTGTCTATTAAGGTTATATTTCTGTTGAATAAGTGAATTATAATCTGTGGTTTTTGATTGCTTTACAAATGTATTGGCATTCTGATCAACGGCTATTTTACCCATTTTAACCATGATAACCGATGATATTACAAAGGCCTGTTTACTTAGTGGCTGTAACTTTAAATTATGATCTTTATCCGTTGTGAGGGAATAATCATATATATTGTCTCGGGTATGGCTGTATCCAGCGCCGAAGCCAAAAGTTACGCCGTTTAAATCAGCTGTTTGTCCGAAAGCAATTCTGATTATGCCCAGGAGCATCAAAGTGAATATTAATTTTTTCATGATAATAAGGTTTAGTTTGCCTACTCGAAATCCGTTTTCGGCTATTGCGGTTATTATTTTGTTGATTTGGGTGATGGTGCCAGTAAGCCAGATAATGCGCCGATAGCCGCGCTTCCTATAGCAGTCAAAATTGTAGGGACCGATTTGTCATTTGTTATTTCTTCCCGGTCAATTAAAAGAAGCACGCCTATAATTATAGCTACAATGCTAATACCTAAAGCCAGTACAACAATTCGATATATCCATGCATCGTTGGTCAACGGGCTATCCTGTAAACTTTTGCTTGCCTCTACAGGATCATTCTTAAATGCGTCCTGCAAACTAGTGTCAGACTTCATGGCGCTTTGAAAGTCCGCCATATTACTAAATGTTGTTTTCATTTTGATTTGTGCCTACTCTATTTCCGTTTTCGGCTTTACCGGTTTGTGATTAATACTTCAAATCTCGGTTTGAAAACAAAATGGCATTACCGTAAAAAGGCCTTTTTTTACAGGGTGATTTTACGGTATTAGAAAGGGTATAAATGCCTTGGGGATGTGATAGTTAGTACGGAATTTTGGATTGTTAAATAACAAATTATTTATTAAATTTATTGAAACTTAAATCTTAACACTCATGAAAAAATCAGTATTCGAAAACAAAAACGACAGTAAAAAAAGTAAGGCCCAGGGTATTCAACCGCTGACCTCCGGCTTCACATTAAACGGCGTTGATCAAACTAAAGCCATAAATATGATTGCCAATTTTGAAAAAGATTACCCTGCTGATCTGAATACAACAAAGGCCGTGTCTGTATGGTATAGCATAGGTGAGATTGAAGCAATGAATAATCTTTTAATTGCTGAATATAATATAAACAAAAGGCCAGATGGAGTTCGTATATATTTTGGATGCGATCACCCTGCAACGGGTACAGGCACCAAACTTTCGCCGGTAATCTTCCTCGTTTCGACACAGCTTAGAAATCCTCCCATTCCTGGAAAAAGCAATCACGAGGATTATTATGATCATTTAGGTAATATTTTACCTGGCGGAGAATTAGGGAGCCTCCCAATCTATGATACCGATGCAGCATTAAAAAATGGAGCCTTATTGTATGGTAATTCGATGCCTGCGGACATTCCATGTAATGCAACACCAAGCGGTCACTACATTAATGGGGCGGATGCTTATGCCGCAGTTCAGAGGCACATGAGAACAAGCAGCACTAATGATGTTTCCGCTTATAACACGAAAGCTGAATGGTTTGAATTTTGTTTTATAACAAGTGTTTTCAATGCAATATTAGACACACACAACCAACTTAACGGCCTTAGGATTTATTTTGGTAAACGAATTATGGACGACAGGCGCAATAGGGATGTTTTTATCTTAGTGCCCACTCATGATGTTAATGGAATTCCTACCGATACTTATCAGTGTTTGGAGGGTTTGAATTCTTTTGGGTGTGACAGCAGTTCATGGACAGATGCTCTTACCGGAGATAAAACGCGTGATGCCCATATTACTTTTTTGAAAATCGCTGGCTATGACAAAGGCGAATTATGCCCAACCAATTGCAATTAAGTTTTCTAAAATAAGATCTGAACACTAATGCTAAAATATTTTACTGTCAACACCAGCATTGAATTAATTTGCTTCTTAACAGCGCTTCTTTATTTAAGACGAGACAAAAGCTTTGCCTGGCGTGGTATCATAATTTATCTTTTCATTACCTGTTTAACAGAACTATTTGCTATTTATTTAAAAAAACAATTACATCATAATAACCAGTGGCCTTATAATCTTTCTATAATTTTTGAGGCAACTTTTATAAGCCTGTTGTTCCTTAACCTGTTTAACAAATATTTTAATAGCAAGCCTGTAATTTTAGGCGGGCTTGCTTTACTCTTAGTTATTTATTGTTACGAGGTAAAAGAACATCACTTTGTTTTATTTAGAGATACAACGAATGATTTATTAAATAGCACTACCAACGATTCAATGTCTGCCCTCTTTTCATTATACTCGCTATATTATTTCTACTTATTATTAAAAGATAAGGACTATATAAATTTTGAATTTTCGGCCAATTTTTGGTGGGTTGTGGGGGTGTTTTTTTATTACTTCGGGTCTACAACAATTAATTTGCTGCGCGACAGATTGACGTCAGATTATTATGGTTTTACTAATACTGTTTTAGTTGTTCTAGTTTGGATTATTTATGGCTGCTGGAGCTATTCATTTATTTGCAGAAGATGGGCAACAACGACATCAAACAGTTAGTAATAACAGCCACACTTATTTTTTTGATGGCGCCTGCTTTTGTATTGGCTTACATATTTGTATACAATAAGCGCAAAAAAATGCATATCAAGGAAAAAGCCCTCATGCAGCTCACCTTCGATGCGGAAATAACCAAAACCCAACTCGAAGTACAGGAACAAACCATGCAAACAATCGGCGCTGATCTGCATGATAACATTGGCCAACTGCTGAGCCTTACTTCGTTAACGCTAAACTCGATTGAGTTAAAGAATGCACCAAAAGCCAGGCAAAAAATTGATGCGGCTATTGATCTTACGCTTCGTTCCATTAAAGAAATGCGGTTGCTGGGGAAATTGCTGCAGGGTGATCAATTGGTTGTTATGGGCTTATCAGCAGCCATAAGCCATGAAATAACCTGGATTGAAAAATCAGGGCATTATAAGGTTATTTATACCAATGATGGTGAAATGCCTGCTGTTAGTAGTCCGGATAAAGATCTGATCCTCTTCCGCATTCTGCAGGAAATATTGAATAATATTATTAAACATGCAAAAGCCACTGAGATAAATATAAAATTAGATTACCAGGAAGCAGTGCTGCAGCTCCAGGTTACCGATAACGGGGTGGGTTTTAATTCAGCCGATTTACCGGCAGAAAAAAGCGGCATGGGCTTGCAGAACATTCAAAAAAGGGCCGGGATAATTGGTGGCGAAGCAACCATTCTGTCAAACCCGGACAAGGGGACTACCATTACTGTTTTTATACCATATCCATAATATGCAAACAGAAAAAATATTAATAGCCATTGTTGACGACCATACCCTGTTCAGGAATGGCGTCGCATCGCTTATGGGCGAATTTGAGGAGCTGGAAGTAGTTTTTGAAGCCGAAAACGGCGAGCAAATGCAATACATGCTGGCAAAGCATCCTTTGCCACAGGTAATTTTAATGGATATCAACATGCCGGTAATGGATGGTTACCTGGCCACCAAATGGGTTAAAGAAAAATACCCGCAAATAAAAGTTTTAGCACTCAGCATGTTTGAGGATGATAAGGCGGTTATCCGCATGATAAAAAGCGGGGCAAGCGGCTATGTACTTAAAGAATCAAAACCAAGAGAGCTTTTGGAAGCCATAAAAGCAATAAATGAGAAAGGTTCATTTATAAATGAAATGGTTTCCGGTAAACTAATCCGAAAGGTTGCTGACGATGAATCTCCCGATTTTTCAAAAAAAGAACTTGAATTTTTACGCCTCTGCTGCTCAGAATTAACCTATAAAGAAATTGCTGATAAAATGTTTGTAAGCCCGCGCACTGTTGATAATTACCGCGAATCGCTGTTCCTTAAACTAAACCTAAAAACCCGTACGGGCCTGGTTCTGTACGCTATTCAAAACGAAATATTCAAATTTTGAAGCTACTAAAATCAATTTATTTTTTGCTTTCCGCTTTAAGCTTTCCGCTTTCACCTCATAAAGCGCTGTCAAATTAAACTTTTCCACACCCTTAGATTAACTTTTTGCGTATACGCCTCAAAATTGAGGTATCTTAGAAAATTCAATAACATTTAAAGCGTTTTGTCACAAAGGTCACAACAAAATTATATCCCAGCCTTAACAGGGGTACGCGCAATGGCAGCCTACCTGGTGTTTATCTCCCACTTTGCCGACGTTTTTGACGGCGGTTTCCCACATATTATCCAGCGCTTTTTGGGCGAGTTCCACATCGGGGTAAGCATTTTCTTCGTGCTGTCGGGCTTCCTGATCACCTTCCGTTACTACCACAGCTTCCATTTAACAACCGACTGGTTTAAGCAATACTTAAAAAACAGGGTTGCCCGTATCTACCCAATGTACTTTTTGCTAACCGTCGCCGCTTTTGTTTACTATTTTATTACTAAGGACCAGAGCATCACCAAGGGATCATCAAACCCTGTAGGGTTAATGATAATGAACATAACATTTGTGCGTGGCTTTTTTTATCAGTACTGGGATACAGGCATAGCACAGGGCTGGAGCTTAACGGTTGAGGAATGTTTTTACTTCTCCGCTCCTATTATCTTTCTCATCGCCAAAAAATACAACAAATTTTATATCCAGCCGGTAATTATCACCCTGTTTGCCATAGTAATGGTATTCACTTTCCGTGATGTAAACTGGCACGGGTTCTTTGGTAATTTTACTTTCGTGCTGGTATTTACGTTCTTTGGCAGGTGCTTTGAGTTTTTTGTAGGCGTGCAATTGGCGCGATATGTATTAAAAAATGGCTTTACCCGCACCAACAAGATCAGCTTTACCTATGGTGGCTTTGTGCTGATATTTGTTTGCGTATTTGTTATGGCGCTTCAACAACCCATTGCTCCATGGATAGCCGGTATGGAAACCCCAATTGGCATCATCACTAATAATTACTTTTTATGCGTAATGGTTGCTTTTTTCTTTTACGGCATCCTTACCGAGGAAACCATCTTTAAAAAGCTGCTGGCTACTCCCTTTATAGAGTTACTCGGCAAAAGCTCATACATCTTCTACTTGATCCATTTAGGATGGATGAGCACTCTCCTGCGTAATAACATCAATCATCTTAACGATTACATTTTTACCCTGTATGATAAATGGCATAAAGACTGGATTTCGCCCTTTCAGTATGATAGTTTAAACCTTCTGATCATTTTTATCGTATTAAACGCCGTTTCTATATGTTTATTTAAACTAATTGAGGAGCCGCTAAACCATTACATCCGCAGATCAGACTTTTTAATAAAGTATAAACCACGCCCGAAAGGGATTGTAGATTAAGGATGCACGAGGCAAACGGATTTAAGACCTAATGAAAAAAAGACTTACGATAAACCTTTTCATCTGCTTGTTTTTTGTTTTAATGTCTTCATTAAAAACATTTGCGGGCTTCCCTATTGGGAAATATCGTAATGTTGTTGTCCCCACATTTGCCTACTATCACCAAAAGGACAGGTTTGACGATAAAGACAATGTAATTAAGGGCGCACCAGGCACAGGTTTTACTTCGTACTCTGCAAGCCTCTATATTGGTTACGGTCTGTCGCGCCGGCTTGATCTTATTGCAACCATCCCCTATTTATACCAGCAAAACACAATCGCTCCAGGTAACACATTAGTTGACGCAGGGCTCGGTGATATGACCATTGGCGTGAGTTACAACCTTGTAAATTTCAATTACATACGGTTTCTTTCAATCGGGGTATCCGGCATTGTCCCCTTATATAAAAGCAATAACGGGATTTCTCCTCTTGGCCTGGGAACCTATGGTACCGAGGTAAAGCTGATGTATTGCGGTAACCTGCCAAAAGACGTTGCAGACAAAGGATACTTTAATATGGAGTTTGCTTACCGTAAATACTACAGCAACCAGGGCCCGGATCAAATAAGCTTTACCGGGACTGTAGGATATCCCATAACAAAACATAACCAGTTAAGCCTTGATATATTACTTTTCAGGTCGTTTAGCTCCAATAAGGCTTTTAACAATAACATTTTTGCAGCGCATGATTATTCCTTCTTTAAACCGCAGCTAAACTTTGGGCATACGTTTACGCGCAGGTTCTCCATGTTTGTTGGTGGTTTCTATGTGCCGTTTGGCGTAAATACGGGGGTAGGTTACGGGGGATCGGTTTTAGCGGTTATTAAATTATAGTTATGAAAAAGATCAGCTATCTAGTTATTCTATCATTCCTCCTGCTAATTGCAGTTTCACTAAAAGCAGCGGCGCAACCGAAGAGCGAGGAAACTGAAGAAACAGGTGATGTGGTGCTGAAAGCAATCTCTCAAAATAAGAATGCACTTTTTAAGAGTGATGAAGAAATAAAATACAAACTACAGGTACGTAATAATACCAATGCTTTTCAAAATGGAAAAATCTCCTATTTTATTACCACCGATGAAGGCAAAAAAGTATCTGTTGACTCCGTTCGTTTAAGTATTAAAGGCAATGCCAGTAAAGAAATACAGGTAAAGATCCCCAGGAAAAGCACAGGTTTTTATCATATAAATTTTATAGTTACCCTGCCTGATTACGACGATACTGTTAGACGGGTATTTGGAGTAAACCCTGAGCAGATTCGTTCGCAGCTGCATAAACCGGCAGATTTTGATGACTTTTGGAAACAAAGCCGAGAACAATTAGCTAAAGTTGTTCCGAACTACAAGGTGCTTGAACGCAGGGACCTTTCGACCGATGAGAAGAGAGTTTATGCGGTGGAGATGCGTTCCTATGGCAACCTGGTGATCAGGGGCTGGCTGGTTGTTCCGCGCGATGGAAAAAACTTTCCGGTACATTATAGGGTGCCCGGGTATGTAGTCAACCTAAAACCCAATATGGATAATGATGACTTTATTGCGTTTGACCTTAATGTGCGCGGCAACGGCAACAGTAATGACGTAATAAATGTTGGTACGGATACTTACTCGGTTGTAAACATAGACAATAAAGACAAATACATCTACCGGGGCGTATATATGGATTGTATCCGCGGGCTCGACTTTCTATATTCGCACCCTTACCTGGGTATTGATACCGGCAAAATTTTTGTTGAAGGCGGAAGCCAGGGCGGTTCATTGGCCCTGATAACCGCAGCGCTTGATAAACGGGTAAAGGTACTAACCATCCAGGTGCCGCTGTATGCCGATATACATGATAATTATGCAATATCAGCATCATACCAGAGCCAGGTTTTTCCTTTCAAAGTGTTCAGAAAATATCAAAGCACGCACGCAGGTTTTTCGTGGGATAAATTTTACAGTACCTGGGATTATTATGATCCGCAAAATTTTGCACCGATGGTAAAATGCCCGGTACTGATGGGGATAGGCTTACTTGACCAGTTTTGCCCGCCGCGCTGCAGTATGGCGCTGTACAATCATATCGGCAGCACCAATAAGGAATTTGTGTGTGTACCAAACTCCACACACGAAGTGAATTTTAATTATTTTATGTTTCAAAACCTGTGGCTCCGTGAAAAATTCAGGATACCATAAACAGAGAGAACTGTTGAATTGTTTACCCACTTATTTAAGTAACAGGCAAATAATCAGCAACAGAAAGTGCCGTTTTCAAGCTAAAAACCCATATAATGGGTATATTAGCTTGCTGATAAAGCAAATGGGGAATTTCGGCACGGTAATAGCCTTACAAGGCAGATAAAAAGTTAAAATCGGGTTATACCGATTATAAAACGTTAGCTGGCGGGTAAATACACTCCTGCTAAATTATGAGTTAATATGATGGTAAAATTTACAAATAAATTTCTGGCAGTAGCCTGCTTCCTGATCACCTTAACAGGGACTCAGCAGGTTTTTGCACAGGGTGAAGCAAGCGACGGCGCCATAAATACCGTTGTAACCACCAACAGTAAAGACGGCACTTTTAGTTCGACCGCATCGTATACCTTTGAGGCTAAAAACAACTATAACACTACCCAGGTAGGCAGGATAAAATATATTGTAACCACAGAGGCCGGTAAAAAAATGAAGTCGGACTCTGTTAAAGTAAAACTTGGTAAAAACGCTTCAGCAAGTTATAACTTTGAGATCCCGGGTTTAAAATCGGGCTTCTACAAAATAAACTTCATGATCAATACCACTGATTATGACGACACAACCCGCAAAGCCTTTGGCATAAGGCCCGACGAGATTCGTTCGCAATATGGCAAGCCTGCCGATTTTGACGCATTTTGGAGTGATGCAAAGGATGAACTTTCCAAAGTGAAACCTGAATATAAGGTTACCGAAATGCCCGACTCAAGCAAAGATAACCGAAGGGTGTTTTTAGTTGAGATGAAATCCATAGGTGGCTTAACTGTCCGCGGGTGGTTAACTGAACCTATAACGAAAAACAAGAACAAGAAATTTGTAGTGATGCTGGCTTTGCCGGGTTACCAGGTTGATTTAAAGCCCCTGTATGGCGTCGATCCTGATATTGCGATACTATCGTTAAACATCCGCGGCCAGGGAAACAGCCGCGATGTTATTAGCGTGCGAAAAGAAACATACATTACGCTGGGCATTGAAGATAAAAACAAATATGTTTTACGCGGTGCCATTATGGATTGTGTGCGCGCTGTTGATTTTATTTTTACCCGGCCAGAGCTAAGACATGACAACATTATTGCCGTGGGGGGCAGCTTAGGCGGATTTCTTGCTGTTGCAACTTCCGGCGTTGATAAACGTATAAGTTTCTGTTCAGCTGCGAATCCTATACTTGGTGATATACGCAATTTGGTTGACGAGGTTGACTGGCCCTTTATTGATATCCACAAATATGTTAATACAAGGCCCGGATTAACTTTTGATAAGGTGTTAAATAATATGGACTATTTTGATGCTAAGAATTTTGCATCTGGTATAAAATGCCGCACATTGGTTGGCATGGGCATGGTTGATAATATTGCACCTCCAAATACGGTACAAACCATTTACAACGTGATCCCGTCAGAAAAACACCTGATCATATTCAGGGATTTGGCGCACGAGATCGGTAAAAAGTATGTGATATACGAAGGACGCTGGATGCGGGATACATTTGCATTATTTTAACATTAAACATTTATCATGAGCCTTTTGAAGACTTTTACCAGACTTTTATTTTCAACATTAATACTTTTTACGGTCACGTATGGCACCAGCTATGCCGATGGTGGTTTCCCCACCAGGCCAGGCCGTCTGTTGATAGCACCATCTGCCAGCTACTTTTTTGCAAACTCGCAATGGGATGCAAACGGGGCCAAGCAAAAATTTGCTGATAACGGAAAGTTCCAGTCGTTTGGGGTTACTTTATATGCAGAATATGGAATCAGCAGGCGTTTTGCAGCGGTTGCCTCGGTTCCGTTTGTGTATAATAAATATACCACTTCGCTCCCGTCAAACACTACAAGTTCGGGCCTTACAGACATGGAAACCGGCTTAAGGTATTACCTTGCCAATATTGATTTTATTTATTATTTCTCTATCCAGGGCACTGCAATTACGCCGCTGTATTCAAACAATAACAGCTTAGGGTATGGCCAGGAAGGCGCCGAATTAAAACTTGCCTTTTCAGGCACAGGCCACCTGGGCAGTTTAGCTACCTATTTTAATGCTGCTGATGGCGTGCGTCAATACTTTGGCACAAATGGTCCTATTCAAAATAGGTATAACGGCACCTTTGGCGTATCGCTTGATAGTGATTATGAAAACCAAATAGCAGTAACTGTAAGCGGCATCTATTCGCAAAGTGATGATAAAAGGTTTTCGGTAATTCCCGAAACCA
>Ga0193702_1000583_pt1 | contig 11130 bp, 3 predicted proteins | sample U3a1metaG_FD_143060 | JGI IMG/M metagenome (GOLD analysis project Ga0193702, IMG submission 143060) | Soil microbial communities from a riparian zone of the East river system, Colorado, United States - U3a1 | ecosystem: Environmental > Terrestrial > Soil > Riparian zone | place: USA: East River... | reverse complement strand
GACAACGGAAGTAACGCTAAGGCTGGTCTCACTGTTAGGAACCGCTGTGGTATAGTTTTTATATCCAGGACCTGTTACCGTAGTAAGCGTGGTGCTGGGGCTTATCTTTATGCTTGATAAAAGTGCATTGTTTGACAAACGGGTTACTACCACCGTGTAGGTTTTGTTAACTGTTCCATCGGACGAGGTTACGACTGTGTTGATTGTGTTTGGCCCCACAACCAACGCCAGGTTTATTGATGCAGCACCCGAGGCAACGGCATTGCCATTTACTTTTATTGTTGCGCCGGGCGCGGTAGCTGTTGGTGTTACGGTAACTGATGTAGTTGCATTAGGTACACTTGCTGTATAGCTGGTAGTTAATGAAGCAAATACCGGCGTTAAAGTGCCGTGATTGAGGGCCAGGTTTGAAAGCGTGGCATCACTTGCTGTAGCCGATATAACAGGCAGCGTAGTGGTAAATAATCCGCGCCCATGGGTTGCTGCAGCTAACGTGCGGTCCGAGGTGCGGAATTTTAACATGTCAACCTCAACATTTGCCAACCCCGAGTTTGAAGGGGACCAAACTGTTGAAGAGCCGTTAAGCAAATCTGTAGACCACACACCCAATTCAGTAGCTATTATTGCCTTGGTTGTGGCACCAGGATAAAACATAGCCCAGCGAACGGGCATATCAGGCAAATTGCCTTCAACCAATGTCCAAACCGGTGTTGCAGCCGTAGCATTCTTTGTTTCATAAACACTTGGATAGCCATAGTTAAAATAGGATACCAAAATATGATCTTCAGAAGAAGGGTCAACAGCAATACACGACACTGAGCCTGTACCAGATCCGCTTGGCGATAAAACAGTACCGGCAATACTTGTACCTGTATTCGCGTTATCAACCATGGCTACTTTACCATTATCTAACCCAAAATATACCCGGTTGGCGGTTATTGGGGCAACGGTAACTGCAGTGACATTTGCACCGTTAAAAGCGGTAACGAATACCGTCGATGTGCTGGTACCTGCTGTGATATTGTTCCACCGAAAGTAATATCCCTGGTTTGACCCCGAGTATAAGTTTTTTGAATTGGAATCATAATCCGAAGGGTTTATAAATGAGCCTGTATTTCCCAAAAAATGCTGGATGAAGTTTACGCCATTGTCGGTAGATACCCAAAAGTTGTTGTAAACGTACGAGGTAAGCTGGATATTGCCGTTGGTTTGATCTATAAAAGCATTCGCACCATCGCCGTCTGTTGCCTCGTTTGTGGCATTTATACCTGCTGTGGTGTACTGTTGTGTGCCATTATCCTGTGCACCCGCCAGGGCATAATTGGCATTTGTTGGATGCAGTGCTACCGAATAAAATTGGGTAACGTTATATCCATGGTTCCTATCCGCAAGTGATGGATGCGCCGCAGTGGCTGTTGAGGTATAAAAAATACCACCATCAGTTCCCATCAATAACCTGCCTGACGATCCGGGGGCGTACACATAAGCATGATGGTCGGCATGCACATATTGGTCGGCGTTTAACCCGCCGACCTCGCCAACGTACCATTGCGTTACCACCGTCCAGGTAGCGCCACCGTCAATTGATCTTCCGCCATCCAAGCTGCCGGCGTATACAACATTGGCATTGGTTGGGTCAACAGCTGCCGCGATAGAATACCATGCCTGTCCATTGTTAAACGTACTTCCTGTCGGAACAGCCTTAACTGCCCAGGTGTTAGTAGCTTTATTATATCGCTGAAAGGAAGTTAGGCTGTAGCTATTAGTCCCTTCAAACAACGCATAAACCGTATTCGCATCTCCCGGCGCGCAGGCAAGCTTAATACGCCACCAGTCGGTACTTGACGGCGTAATAGTGCCGCCCGTGTTCGGTGTTATATTAGTCCATGTTCCAGCATTTCCGGTATTTGCACCATTAACCACAAAATCAGAAATGTAAATATGCCCGTCACTAAAAACCCCGTCACTTGCGTAAACATCACCATTGGCTGCCAATTGAACATCAGCAGCTCCTGTAGACGATATTGCCGTACTCCAGGTGGAGCCGCCATCGCCCGATTTCATTATACCAAAGTCCCGTGCGGCTAAATACACACTGCCGTTTTTGTCAACCGCTATAGCATTTATGTTGGTATAAAACGAAGTACTGATGAGCCTGGTCCAGGTAACTCCACCGTCAACGCTTTTCCAAACACCCAGGCCCTGTATTGCATCGCCGTTGTAAAATCCTTCGCCGGTACCTGCGTAAATCACCTGTGGGTTAACGGGGTTTTGCGCAATGCAGCTGATAGCTATATTTTCAAAAAAGTCATTTATTTTACTCCATGATACCGGCGACGCCGTAATATCGTTTGTAACCCATAAACCACCGCCCACGCCGCCCGCAAACACTTTTTTGTAACCATTTGCCGCGTCGCCTAAATCAAACATTAGAGCCCTGGTACGGCCGCCTACGTTGTTCGGGCCGCGCTCGCTCCATGTAATGTCGCTTATAGAAGCTGTTGGTGCAACGCCCGGAGTATTTGCTGATTTTACAAGATTAGCGCGTTGTGCTACCAATCTGTCCTTAATCTTCCTGGCCTGTATTAGTCTTTCAGTCGGCACCACATTTATTGCCGGGTCCTTTGTACGGGCTGTTTCCTGTTCCTGCCGCGCGCTTATATCATCGTCCACACCATCTTCCGGGTGCTTTTTATCCTTGTCAAGATCCTTATCTTTGGTATTGGCCCTGTCACGGTCACGGTTTACAACTACCTTTTTTGCTTTTGAAACCTGCCTTGGCGTGTCGGCAATGCTAACATTGCTATTAATTGACGCCAGTTTTTTTAACAAAATTACACGGCTTGCAGCGGTGGCATTTTGCATAAATGCGCCGAAAAGTAAAATCAATAAAATTTTACCAAATGCTTTTAAGTAAGGTGTTTTCATGTGACGGGGTATTGAATTGTGAGTATTTAGTTAATAGGTATAGCAACTTGTAGAAAATAGCTTAAAGAAAAAAATAAGATGATGGCTTTAATCGCTAGTATTAGGGCTATGCTGATTTTCTCTTTAAATATAGATATTAATTTCAAAAACAAGATATTTTAATAATAATTGATCGAAAAAATAGCAAAAGTATAAACCAGCTATACCAATGTAGTACAGAGTCTTAACTAACGAAACAAGCGTGGACCCTTAAATTTATTCGGTGCTATTGACTAAATATGTAATAATTGATAATATGTATATTACACTAAACCAAATTTCAAAATCATAATGTTATATTTACAATGCAGCATGTACCACTAATCACAATTTTATCAAAAACACCTTTTCCATATTTTTAATTGCATTAATTGGGTATTACTCATTTGGCGATTCGTTATTTTGTTGGGTCGAAATTCAAATCTGTAAAATAAAAGCGGAGGAACATGCTGAGAGTGAGAGGGACGCCGCCGGAGAAAAATTCATTTTATTTTCGCCGGATAGTAAAGGGTTTAAGCTGGTTGATAATAACGAGATACTTGCCAACGGCAAAATGTATGATATTGTTAAAACCACTACCCGTAATGGAATAACATCATATTATGCGCGTGCCGATGCTGACGAGGACGAATATGTACATAAGCTCACCGATGTTGAAAAAAGTAATGCAACGGAAAAATCGTCGCCCGGGAAAACTATTAAATTACATGAAGCGAAATATTTCGTTGCGTGGAAGACCCACCATCCAACCTGTTTTTCATTAGACCTCCAGGCTAGGGCATCGACGCCGGCAAAAACTTCACTATACAACTCCCTCTTTAAGGACATCTATGCTCCCCCGCCAGATTATTTGGCCTCCTGATTCTTTTTAATGCATTTAATCTCCCAATGTTTTTTAACACTGTGGCTCATTTCTTTAATGGGCTTGATCGTAATTAATTTTATCAATGCAATTTCTACTAAATTTTTACGAATGAAAGTATCTCTTACATTTAAATATATTCTATTTGTTTTTCTGTCAGTAATAGTTCATACGCTTGCCGAGGCACAAAGTTCCGTCAGCGGGAAAATAACAGACAGCAAAAGTCATTCAGGCCTGGGCGGCGCCACTGTGCGTATTCCCGATCTTAAGATCTCGGCCACCTCCGATTCACTTGGTAACTATCATATAAAAAATATTAACCGTGCTGCCTATCTTATAGAGGTTAGTATAGTTGGATACGCTACCCACATTGAAACGATTGATATAAACGGCGATATCAAAAAGAATTACGAGCTCACCCCTTCCGCAACCGTTCTGAATGAAGTGGTGGTAACCGGCGTTAGTTCTGCAACCGATAAACAAAAGACACCTATACCGTTAGCCACGGTAAGCAATGCCGAACTGCTTCAAAATTCATCAACCAATGTAATTGACGCTATTGCCAAAACCCCCGGTGTTTCGGGGATGACAAACGGGCCCAGTATTTCAAAACCCGTTATCCGCGGCCTGGGCTATAACCGGGTACTTACCATAAACGACGGGGTGCAACAGGTTGACCAGGCATGGTTTGATGAGTTTGGCATAGAGGCCGACCCGGACGCTGTAAACCGTTATGAAATTTTAAAAGGGCCCGGCTCACTCGCCTATGGTTCTGATGCTATTGCCGGTGTAATAAACCTTATCCCGGAGGCCCCACTGCCCGAAGGACAAACAAAAGGCGATGTACTTTTCAACTATCAAACCAATAACGGGCTGATCAATAACATGTTTCACCTGGCGGGTACAAAAAATGGCATTGCCTGGAGCGCAAGGATAGATAATACCATGGCGCACGCGTACCGCAATAAGTACGATGGATATGTTTTGAATTCGCAATTCAGTAATTTTAATGCTGACGCAACTATTAGTATCCATCGTAAATGGGGATATTCACAGGTGCATGCAAGTTATTTTGATTTGCGGACCGGTATTGTTGATGGCACCCGGGATTCGGTGAGCGGCCAAATGGTAAGGCCAGTTTCATACCCTGACCTGAACAGCGGAGAGCCCACCTATGTATTACCAACCCATCAGGAAAAAGTAACCTATACCCCATTTGTCATCAACCAAAAAATACGGCATACAAAAGTGGTATGGGATAATAACATTGCTGCAGGCAGCGGCCGTATTAAAGGAATATTTTCGTGGCAAAAAAATCAGCGCCAGGAAAATAACGACCCAACCATCCCCGATGTGTCGGATATCTATTACAGTTCTAACGCCGCTACATATGATTTGCGCTATGTGTCTTCGCAAGAAGGTACATTTAATTATACCGGGGGCGTTAATGGCGTTTACCAATCGTCGCAAAGCCTGGGCACGCTTTTGCTGATTCCGAATTATAACTTTTTCGAAATCGGCGCCTTTGCTATTGCCAATAAAAAAATAGGCGACCTTAATCTGAGCGGCGGCATTCGCTATGATACCCGCACATTTAACGGGCTCGACCATTGGGTTGATTCCACCACGCAAGCCCCGGTAACTCCGAATGCCGAAAACGCGTTTCATGAGTTCCAGGGATTTAAATCCCATTTTAACGGGATATCATTTAGTGTTGGCGGCGCCTACAATTTTTCGAAAAACGTATTTTTAAAGGCGAATTTATCAAGAGGATGGCGTGCGCCAAACGTTGCAGAAGCTGCGGCAAATGGCGTACACGATGGTACCGTGGTTTATGAAATTGGTGACCATGACATCAAGCCGGAAACCAGTCTTGAAGAAGATATTTCGTTTGGGGTAAACTCAAAAGATGTCGATTTCGAAATTGATTTATTTAATAACCGGATCAGCAATTTTATTTACGCCAGGGGCCTTAAAGATGCTATGGGCGCCGATTCGATTAATAATTCGTTAAATGCAGTTGGCTTAGGCGCCGCGCCTGTTTATAAATACACTAACGGAACAGCGCAGCTGTATGGCGGCGAGGTTGCTTTTAATATCCATCCAACCTCTATATCATGGGTTGAGTTAAACACCACATTCAGTTATGTATACGGGCATTTGGTTAACGCACCCGATTCAACCAAATACCTTCCGTTTGTGCCGCCAACCCGCATCACCGCAGACCTGAAGTTCCCGGTTAGTAAAATAGGCAACTCCATAAAAAACGCCTATTTTAAGGCAGGCGTATTATCTTGTTTCCAGCAAAATGATGTATATCGCCAGTATGCCATTTACAGTGGATTAAATACCGAACTGACGCCATATGAGTACGCAGCCAGCACCTCTGCCACAAAAGGCTACGTATTGTTTAATGCCGGCGCAGGCGGCGATATTGTTTCGAAAGGAAAAACCATTTGCAGCTTATACATCATTTGTAATAACATCTTCAATACCGCTTATATCGATTATATGAGCCGCTTTAAATATCTTCCGGTAAATTATACTACCGGCAGGGTTGGCGTGTATAACATGGGGCGAAACTTGAGTATAAAGCTGTTAATTCCTTTGAACTTTTCAGGTAGTCATATTTAAAACTGCTTTATGGCTTGTGTTCCCGGTTAATTACACAAGGCACTTGCGAGGGCCATTCACACCACTGTGCGGAATGGCCCTTTGTTAATCTTTACCGGGACTCTTTACCGGGCGCATCTTTCCTTTTTTTTCAACTTCATATTACCAGCAGTATATGGTTGTTTTTATTAAATTTGGGTGATAAACAAATAGAAATATTTATATATCACGCTAACCTGTCAACTAATTTATAAGCATATGAGGTTACCAAACTCCCCTAAACGCCTTTTGCTGGCTGCCACACTTTTATTTTCTCTGTACAACGCTGATATAGTTAAAGCGCAAACCATCGACCCGTCAGCCTTCAGCATGTTGCAATGGCGGATGATAGGGCCGCACCGTGGCGGAAGGACCGTAGGCGCAACGGGTGTTGTTCAACAACCGAACGTTTTTTACATTGGGGTGAACAATGGCGGCGTTTGGAAAACAACAGACTTTGGCCGTACCTGGCAACCTGTGTTTGACGAACAACCCACTGGCTCCATCGGCGACGTGGCCGTTGCGCCGTCAAACCCCGACGTAGTGTACGCCGGCAGTGGCGAAGGTATACAACGCCCGGACCTTTCCGTAGGCGATGGTGTTTATAAATCGACCGATGCAGGCAAAACCTGGGTTAATACAGGATTAAAAGATGCACAGCAAATTGGCGGAGTGGCAATAGACCCGCGGAATGAAAACAAGGTTTTTGTGGCGGCTTTGGGGCATCCTTATGGACCAAATTCCGAAAGGGGCGTGTATCGCACAACAGATGGCGGCAAAACCTGGGAAAGGGTATTATACAAAGACGAAAACACCGGCGCCATACAGGTAACTATCGACCCAAACAATCCGGATATTATTTATGCTGATATGTGGGCAGGCAGGCAGGGTCCATGGGAAAACGGGGAGTGGGAAGGAACAGAAAGCGGTTTGTTTAAATCTGCCGATGGCGGCACTACGTGGAAAAAATTAACAACAGGCTTGCCAACCATTGCCGATGGGTTGGGGCGGATTGGTTTTTGCATTGCCGCAAGTAATTCAAAGCGTTTGTATGCCTGTGTTGATGCAACAAAGGGGGGCGGTTTATACCGATCAGACGATGGCGGCGAATCATGGAAGGAGCAAAGCACTGATATTCGTTTGTGGGAACGCGGCGATGATTTCGCGGAGTGTAAAGTTGATCCAAAAAATGAAGATATTGTTTATATAGCTAATGTGGTTACCTGGAAATCGCTCGATGGCGGCAAAAACTGGAAGGCCATTAGGGGAGCGCCAGGAGGCGATGATTATCATCGTTTGTGGATCAATCCACAGCACCCCGAAATAATTTTGCTGGCAAGCGACCAGGGTGCTGAAATTACCGTAAACGGAGGCCAAACGTGGAGCTCGTGGTATAACCAGCCAACGGCGCAATTTTACCATGTAAGTACCGACAACGCCTTCCCATATAATGTTTACGGCGGACAGCAGGAAAGCGGCTCGGTAGGCATTGCCAGCAGGGGAAACGACGGCCAGATTACCTTTAGGGAATGGCATACCGTAGGTGCCGAAGAGTATGGTTACGTAGCCGCGGATCCGCTTGATCCGAATATCATTTATGGTGGCAAGCTTACCAGGTTCGACAAGCGTACGGGCCAGGTGCAGAATATAGCGCCCGAGGTTGGCCGGAGGGGAAAATACCGCTTTGTACGCACAGCGCCTGTTGTTTTTTCGCCTGTAGATCAGAAGACGCTATTTTTCGCTGGGAACGTATTGTTCAAAACCTTAACCGGCGGTAACTCATGGCAGGTTATCAGTCCTGACCTTACCCGCACCACCTGGGATGTTCCTGCAAGCGTGGGTATCTATACTACTGAAAAATTAAAGCGAATGCCGCAGCGCGGCGTAATCTACACCGTAGCGCCATCTAACAAAAATATAAACACAATTTGGGCCGGCACCGACGATGGCCTTATTCAGCTTACCAACGACGGTGGTAAAACCTGGAAAAACATCACTCCGCCCGAAGTTACATCATGGAACAAAGTTTCGTTGATTGATGCCGGCCATTTTGATGATCAGACCGCTTATGCGGCTATTAACAAGATCAGGCTGGATGACATGAACCCTTACATCTATAAAACACACGACGGCGGTAAAACCTGGAAAAAAATTATTACCGGTTTGCCTGCCGATCCGGTTAACGCCGTGCGGGAAGACCCGCTTTGTAAAGGCCTGTTATTTGCGGGGACAGAAAGAATGGTTTATGTTTCGTTTAACGATGGTGAATACTGGCAGCCTTTAAGGTTGAATATGCCTGCCACCTCTATCCGCGACCTGGTAATAAAAGGCAATGACCTGGTTGTAGCAACCCATGGGCGGTCGTTTTGGATAATGGATGATATAGCTGCACTACGCAATCTTGTTAAAATTAAGGATGCCAGCCATACAACTTTATACCAAACCAGTCAATTTTACAGGGTACGATGGAACATGAATACTGATACCCCCCTACCCCAGGAAGAGCCGGCCGGGCAAAATCCGCCTGATGGGGCAATTATTGATTATTATTTAAAGGATAATGCTAAGACTATAATTAGCCTGGAGATATTGGATGCAACGGGGAAACTTATACGGGTTTATAAAAGTGATGACAAGCCATATGAAGTGCCCCCGGTAAATATCCCCTTATACTGGATCAGGCCACAGCAAATACTCTCTACTGAAAAAGGTTCCCACCGGTTTATATGGGACCTGCATACCCAGCCGCTTGACTTACCGCCGGGTTATCCAATTGCAGCAATTTACGGACAAACAGCACCTGTGCCAACTTCGCCATGGGTAATGCCCGGAAATTATACGATAAAATTAACAGTCGACGGTAAATCATACACTCAACCGCTAATTGTCAAAATCGACCCGCGGGTAAAAACACCGCTGGTGGAGTTACAAAGGCAATATGATCTGTCGGATAAATGCTACCGGCATTTAAAAACCGTGATGGCAGCAATGGAAAATTTAAACAGCTTACGCGAGCAGATTAATAAGCTATTGCCAAACGCGAGCGGTGAGTTGGCGGTTGCGCTCAAAAAAACAAATGCGGATGCGCTAAAAGCTGAAAATGGTACGGCAGGAACTAAAGTTGAAAATTTTAATAGTTTACGCAGCACCCTTGGCGGACTAATGAATTTATTGCAGGAAAGCGAAATGCCCGTTACTACCCAAGCCGCGGCGGCAGTTAACCAGGCGGATATTTATTTCAACAACTTAAATTTAAAATATAACGAGATTACCGGGACTGATTTAAAAGCTTTAAATGAGCAATTGGCCCGGGCTGGGGCGGGAAAAATTAGTTTATAGGAATAGTCCGGAAACCGGGGCGTTATTGCGATTTTTATTGCGCTAAAACAGGGGCCAGCTCAACCGCCGGCTCGCCGGATGTTAAGTGAACTTGTTTGTTGTTAAGCATTCCTTCCAATACAAACCCTGTTTCCTTCGGGGCTTTGAAATTGCTCTGTTCGGTAAGTTCCAATTGAATTAGTGTTGTTTCGGCACCTGGTTTAATTACAACGGTGGTTTTTGAATTTTTTGCACGGCCTATTATAACCGAATCCTGGTTTATCTGTAAAACATTCACCGAATATTTGACGCCTTTATACCAGGCCGTTTGCCATACAGGCGATGGTTTACTTTTGCTGACTTCCAGGAAACATGACAAGGTTTCTGTATAGCCTTTAAGTGCTTTCCCTTCCTTGTCTACCAGTGCATTACCAGAGTATTGTGTTTTAGAAAATAACCACACTTTTTGAGCCTGGTATTTAAGGGTTAAACACGATGAGGAGATTAAAAGTACCAACAAGAGTGATTTCGCCATGATTAATAAAGATACATAATATGAAGTACACCCGAAAAGTTAGACAAACTTAATTAATTATTAATATAACGTGAGTTCGACATAAGCAAACGGTCACCTCACCCCAAACCGTTCTCCAACCGTGTGCAGCCGTAACTTTAGATGAGGCGAAGCGCAAGTTTGTATCCACGCCAGCAAAGCGTTCCATTTTCACAAGCGGAACACCCGGAACGCTGTGAAACACGCTCATTATCAAATATTTAGCTATTTATCAGGAATTAAATATATGTAATGTGCTTATAATAAGCATGTTCCGCCAATCTTTATATCGAACATACGGTAATACAATGAGCTCTGTATCACACTGAAGGCTTAATAATTTACAATGCTTACTTTGGTATTAAGCTATAAAATAAAGCTGATGACATGTTTGTCATCAGCTTTTAGTACAGTAGTAATTAAAGGGCTATATCATGTTCAATACACTACTAGTATTTTATGATTAAAAAGCCTGATTTTCGTTTGTATTGTGTGCCGTTGTAGTACTCTAACAAATAAAAATAAGTGCCCCGCGGCTGCAAGCTGCCATTTACGCTGGAATGGCCATCAAACACCACCGATGTGTTGTTGTATCCTTTCGCCTTATATACCAATGCCCCACTTTGAGTAGCTATAGAAAGACTATTATCTGGATAAGCACTCAATCCATCTATAACCAGGTAATCACTAATCCCATCTCCATTCGGAGAAATTCCCGGGTGCACAATAACGCCATCTGTTGTTTTTAAACTATCCGGACTTTCCGCAGCCAGTGCCA
>Ga0193702_1000582_pt1 | contig 11139 bp, 7 predicted proteins | sample U3a1metaG_FD_143060 | JGI IMG/M metagenome (GOLD analysis project Ga0193702, IMG submission 143060) | Soil microbial communities from a riparian zone of the East river system, Colorado, United States - U3a1 | ecosystem: Environmental > Terrestrial > Soil > Riparian zone | place: USA: East River... | reverse complement strand
TACCAGCTCGCGCAGACTGGCGCCCTGGGTTATTTCAACGCTGGTTTTAATGCCCACCCTGTCTAGTTGACCCTGAACATATTCTATCAGTCCGCGGTAACCTACGGTGGTGTGCAGCACAATTTCGGGCAGGCCCTTGCAATTTGGGTAGCCTGCCTCCTTTAGCAGCTGTCTTGATTTTTCTGGATTATAGCTGTATCCTTTAACCTGCGCCGCATCAAAGCCAGGCATCCCCATCGGGATAAAACCTGCTGTGCCGGGTGAGCCCATGCTGTTGCGCAGATATTTGATCATCTTTTCCTTATCAATGGCATAATTAATGGCCTGCCTTATTTTTAGTTTTCTTAATGGGGATGATTTTACAATAGCCAGGCTGCTGTCGACCAAGATCCCCAGGTAAATAGTGTTGAGGAACGGGCCCGTGTTTAAAGTAAATTTCCCTTTATATTTTTGCGTTATCTGGCCTGCTTTGGTGAGGATGTCATCGCGGTAGCTGCCGTCAATATCATTTAAAAAATCAAGCTTTTTACTGATGAACTCCATAAAGGCGGTTTGCTTGTCGCCTATAAAGGTTGCTCTCACTGCATCCAAATGGGGCAGGGGAGTGCCATTCTTATCTTTTTCCCAATACTTTTCATTCTTCAGTAAAACCATTACCTCACCCTCTTTCCAGTACTTAAACTTAAAAGGGCCGGTACCGATAGGGTGCTGCCTGAAATCCTTCCAGTAATGATCAACCACTTCATGCGGCACAACTGAACAATACTGGGCAGTAAGCATGCTTAAAAGCGGGGGGAAAGGTTGCCTTAGTTTGATTCGGAACGTACTGTCATTTACAGCAATAAAGGGGTTGTCGCACACCTTGTCGCTAAAGATCCATGAGCCGGACGATGCCACTTTCGGATCAATAAGCCTATGAAAACTATAAACAAAATCACTGGCTACAACTGTACGACCGATACCGTTTGCAAACAACGGATCGTCATGAAAATGCACATCATTACGTAAATGAAAAGTATAAGAAAGGCCATCGGCAGAGATCTCCCAGCTTTTGGCAATACAGGGCCGGGTTTTAAGGCTGTCGTCAATCTGAACCAAGCCGTTATAAATCTGGTTATCCATCCAGATGCTGAACTGGTTGCGCGCAAATGCCGGATCGAGCGAACTCAGTCCCTCATCAAGGTTAATGTTGAAGATTGTTTTTTTGGTAGATGTGGAATTTGTGTTGCAGGAAATGAATAGTATGAGGAATAATAATTTGAAGATTAGATGATTTGAAAATTTGAAAATTTGCTGCTTCATTATCATTATAAAGCTACCTATTTTCAAATCATCTAATTGTCAAATCATCAAATTATACGATCTTTTGTCGTTAAGGGCATGTATTCAATCGGTTGATAACGGTGGGAAATTCCCTGAGCGACCATGCAGAAATAATTTCGCGCGCATTCCTGCCCGGCGATTGGCATGAATCTACTTCAAAGTCGTAGGAAGTGAATGTATGAACTGTTTCCAGGTCTCTTTTTGCGTCGCCTGGTGAACGGTCGCCCCTGGCCAATTCTCTTCGCTCCAATTCTTCAATGGGGCAATGCACACCTACCAAAAACACATCAAAGCAAGCCAGCTTAAGGGTAAGGTACTGAAGCTGATCTTCCGACTCAATAATATAATCAACCAAAAGATTGTTCCCGGCGGTTGCAAGTCCTGCAAGGCAATTAAAATATCCGTTAAAAAGCTTAGCCCGCATTACCGGCCAGGAAAATAACCCTTCGGCTTCCCTGCGCCGGGGCAACACACCGGAATTAAACATGAAAAAATCCAGGGAGAAATTTAAGAAAGGCTCATCCAGCTCTTTTTGCAATGCTTCGCAAAGCGTAGATTTTCCCGCGCTGGAGGCGCCATTGAGTAAAATAATTTTTCCGAAGCCGGGATCGATAGACATGTCCAAAAATAAAAAATCCGCTACATTTTCAATTACTAATATGCTAAGCCCCACTATTGACCTTACCCTGTGCTGTGTGAAGCAGTCTTTTTGACCAATAGCACCAATCCTTTGACCACAGGGTGGTGTATTAATTCGCGACTGCTTAAAATTGTAAACTTTTAATACACAGTTAATTTATAAAAAAACACAGCGCCATGAACCAAGTCCAAACAATAAAAACTATTAACCCCGGAAACACCGACAGGCAATATTACCTCGACTGGTTAAGGGTAATTACCATTTGCCTGGTATTTCTTTTTCATTGCGCCCGCTTTTTTGATTTTGACGACTGGCATGTAAAAAATGCTGTGGTTTCGTCAACCGCAAGCTTGTTCACCTTTTTTATGGTACAATGGATGATGCCGCTGTTTTTCTTCATTTCAGGGTCAAGTACCTGGTTCGCACTCCAGTCAAAAACAGGCGGTAAGTTTTTAAAAGACCGGATGCAAAGAATTTTGGTTCCTTTAATTTTTGGCATTTTCATTCTTTCGCCACACCAGGTTTATTTAGAAAGGTTTTCGCATCGTCAGTTTGCAGGTACGTTTTTTGAGTTTATACCCCATTATTTCTACGGGATGTATGCCTTTGGCGGTAATTTTGCGTGGATGGGTTTGCATTTATGGTATTTGCTGCTGCTCTTTATCTTCTCAATTATTTCCCTGCCATTATTATTGCTTTTAAAACGGGCATCAGCAGGCCGTTTAAAATCCGAACCTGCTTTTATTTACCTGGTAATATTTGTGATCCTGCTTGCGCTGCCCGGCTGCCTGTTCTCGCCGGATAGCATTCCCGGCAGCAGGGTTTGGGGCGGCTGGAATATAATAGAACATTTGGTGCTTTTCATTTTAGGGTATTTTGCATTTTCAAGGGTTAATATTCAAAACGTATGGTTAAAGTACCGTTACCTTTTATTGGTGATCACACTTTTGTCAACAGCGGTAAACATCTATCTTTTTGTAAATAATATAAGGTTCGAATTCGGCACATTGCCATATTTTCTTAAAATAGCGTTAAGAAGTTTGGTTTGTTTCAGCTGGATCTTCACGCTATTGGGCTTCGCCAAAAACAAGTTAAACTATACCAATAAATTCCTCAAATATGGCAACGAAGCCGTACTGCCGTTTTATATTATCCACCAGCCGGTTATTGTGCTTATTGGCTATTTTATTGTACAGTTACAGCTTTCCATCGGCCTTAAATATGTAGCTATTGTACTGGTGTCACTATGCATTGTTATGCTTTGTTATGAGTTTTTAATAAGAAGAGCTGAAGCAATAAGGTATCTTTTTGGGATAGGCAGGGCAGGGAAAAAATGAAAAGCCATCCGGTTCATGCAGATTCTACTCAGCTATTAAAGATACCTTTATTTAGCTCCCTCTTAACCTCCTCTGGTAGGGGGATACCTCAATAGGGTAATTACAAACACTACCAACATTTACAAACAGGTGTTGGTAGTGTTGGTAAATGTTGGTATAATTTAGTATGTAATTGAAATGCACTAAACACCAGGTCTAAAATGCGTTATTGACGGGTGAAACTGAGTGCAGGCCTAAACCCCATAATCTTACTAAGGTTTTAAAGCGTTTTTTATTATTTCAAGGATCCCTTCATTTTTCACAATCCACATGCCTAATCGTTCTTCTGTAATGCCCGCTTTAAGTTTATAACTGTTTACCGGGTTGGTATCTTCAAAAATAGTTTCCATGTATCTGAAATTGATATTTTCAATGGATGATAATTCATGGGCAACCTCAACAATATGGGTAGAAACCACAAAGAAACAGGTTTTTACTTCTGCAAAGGCAGCGATTATGGCAAGTGAGGCATCATAGGCATCTTTAACATTTGTGCCTCTGAACAGTTCGTCAAAAATCACAAAAATATTTTTTGACTGATTTAATTTTTCAGCCACATGCTTAACCCGCAATACTTCTTTATAAAAATGGCTATGTCCCTGTTCCAGGTCGTCTGCTAAGTTTATGGTTGTAATTAAACCTTTAAATGCAGAAGTTACCATGCTTTTCGCAGGCACCGGAAAGCCAAATTGAGATAAATAGATAGCAATGCCAATTGATTTAAGCAGAGATGACTTTCCCGCCATATTAGTACCGGTAATAAAACAAACATTTTTGTCGGGACTAAATTCAACGTCATTGCTTTTAGCATTGGCAATAAACGGGTGGAATAAACCCTTAATAATTACCCCGGTTGTGTTAGTTTCATTAACTGTGGGAAAGGTGAAACCAAGGGCCTTGGCGCTTATGCTAACGGATTGATAGACATCTAACTGGTAAGCAATATTTAACAAAATCTTAATTCTATCATAGGCAAGCTGCCTGAAAAAGTGGTCGGCTTTTGCCAGATCCGCAGCGCTGCGGTTAGGTTTCTTTATAAGCTGTTTTAGCCATGCAAATTCTTTCGGCTGGAAAGTGTTTAAAATGGTTGAGCGGAATTCCAGTATTTTTTTAGGCAGATCGCCCTTTAGCGCGTCAGCGTAATTTATTAAGCTATCAAGTATTGACAGCGTACTTTCTATGCCGGTTTGAATTACATAATAATCGTTATTATTATTAAATGCATAGATGATTTTTTCTAAGAACCCGGTTATAACTGAGAATGATTTAGCATGATAATGTTTATTGAGATAAAACTCTACAAAATCACAATCATTTCTATTTAAGCTGATGTTAACATTGTGTTCCTCAAGATATAAAAACACTTGTAGTCTTTCCTTTATAAGAGCAGGATCGGTAAGCGGCTTGTTGAACATTTCCTGCAACGCTTCATTGCCACCAATTGTATTTGTGTGGTTAAAAAGATTAAATATAGATTGGCGGGAATTGTTATTTTGAAATATTGCTAAATCATTTAGTGTTTGCCTGTCTATATCAAAATTCATAAAGTGCTTGTAAGGTGCTTAAGGCTAAGTTTTCTGTTTGAATATCTTGAAACGGGAAATATCAAACAGATTAATTACATCACCTGCAACACATGCGTTGCAGGTGATGTAAAACGTTGTAAGTGGTTGTATATTATCATTAATTGTTACTTATAGCAGGTTGATAGTAATATTAATATAGGATTGCTGTTATGCTTTTTTATATCAATTGGGTAATTACAAGCACTACCAACAAATACAAACGCTACAAACAGGTGTTAGTACTGTTTGTAATGTGTTGGTATAATTTCGTGCGTAATTGAAATGCACTAAACACCTGATCTAAAATGCGTCATTGAAGGAACAACGCAACCCTACACAGGATATTCAAATCATCTAATTTTCAAATCATCAAATTAAACAATCTTACTATTCACCAATGCAATAATCTCTGTTTCCAATTCCATTGCCCGCTTTTCCAGCGCGATCCCATCGGCAATAACCCTGGCAACATAATCCTTATCCTTATAGCCGGATGCATTTATCTTCACATTCATAAACGCACCTATCACTGCACTGCGGGCGCAAAGTGCAGCTACACCTGCATCAGTTACGGAGTTTGGATTACCGGTTTCGGCCATGGCTTTGATGACAGTTAAGCTGCCATAAGCTGCCTGCATTACCTTGAAAGGAATTTCGATAGCATAACGGGTAGCATCCTGGATGGCTTTATCCCTTGCAACTTTTTCTTCTTCTGTAGCTTTTGACAAGCTGAATGCTTCCATTATTTTATTGAAGGCGGCGGTATCCAGGTCAACCAACCGGATCAGTTCATCTTTATACTGCTGCCCTTTCTCCGCCCAGTTACTGAACTCTTCCCAGCGGTTATCCCAGCCTTTTTTGTGCGATGAAAGGTTCGCTACCATAGTTGCCAATGCCGCGCCTAAAGCGCCGATATAGGCTGATATGGAACCACCGCCCGGCGCCGGACTCTCACTCGCTGTTTCATCAGCAAACTCAATTAATGTCATTGAGGCCAGTTTGGATGATGCTTTGTCCTTTAGTAAATATTCAATGATCCTTTCCTCTGGGATGAACGGAGACAGCTCAGAAAGCCCCATTGATTTTATAGCAATCTTGATTAACTCCTTTTCACTCACCCCAACCGAGCGCTGTTGTTTCAGCAGGAAGTATTTTCCGGCATCAAGCATAGCTTTTAAAGGGATCAGCCCTACCAGTTCGCTGCCCGTTACCCGCATGCCGCGTTCCGCTGCTTTGGTGCAAACTTCATCAAAAGCTACGTGAAAAGGGGTAACTTCAATGTTGGTAAGGTTCATGGAGATCTGCGCTATGCCGTACTCCTCAATATACCAGCCTATAGCTTTTACCGATTTTAATGAACCGGGGATTGATTTTGGTTTGCCGTTTTCATCATTAATTATTTTGCCATTGATCGGGTCACCCTCACGCATTACCCGGCCTGCCTCGCGCACATCAAAGGCAATAGAGTTTGCCCTGCGGGTGCTGGTGGTGTTTAAGTTTACGTTGTAAGCGATCAAAAAATCGCGTGCGCCAATTACTGTAGCACCACGTTTGGCATCAAATTCCGCCGGACCGAAGTCAGGTTTCCATTCCGGTAGTTTTATCTTCTTAAAAAATCCTTCATACTCACCTGCACGGATCACTGAAAGGTTGTTGCGCTTTTTATCAGCCTGGGCATATTCATACAAATATGCCGGGATGCTTAATTCGTCCCCAACCCGTTTGGCAAGTTGTTTAGCATATTCCGCAGTTTCTTCCATGCTGATATTGGCAATGGGGATCAGCGGACAAACATCTGTAGCGCCCATGCGGGGATGCTCTCCTTTGTGTTTGCTCATTTCAATCAACTCACCTGCCTTTTTTATAGCCAAAAATGCAGCCTCAATAACCTTTGCCGGTTCGCCCACAAAAGTTACCACGGTACGGTTGGTTGCCTTGCCGGGATCAACATTCAGCAGCCTTACCCCCTCAACAGATTCAACCTCGTTGGTGATCTGTTTAATGATATCAAGGTTTACACCTTCAGAAAAATTTGGAACGCATTCGATGAGTTGTGTCATAGAGTTAGAGATTAGAGGCTAGAGATCAGAGATTAGTTGTTTTATTTTTCTAGTTAGCTGTTAAAAGTCAGCGCAATCATTTAATCAAAAAAATCAACGGTTCGGTTTTAGCCGTCCCTGATGATATAGAATTTCCCTATAGTCATTAGTAGGATATGCCTGCAGATCGGCTTTCTTGCCTGCTTCGAGTATCCCCCTGTCAGTTAAATTCAAAGCTTTTGCTGCGCGGAATGTTAATCCGGCAAATACCTCGGCAGTGCTTAGCTTTTCAGCGGCGCTCATTACGGCGGCTTGCATTAGCAGATCGCCCATGGGTGCCGAGCCGGGGTTCCAGTCGCTTGCAATGGCGAGGCAGGCTCCGGTATCCAGCAGCTTCCGTGCGGGTGCATAAGGCATTCCCAAGCCCAGCGATGCACCAGGTAAAGTTACTGCTACGGTATTTGAATTAGCTAATGATTTTATTTCTTCATCACGACTGGCTTCCAGATGGTCGGCAGAAACAGCGCCAATATTCACAGCCACTTTACTGCCGCTTGTTGTAAACTGATCGGCATGCACGGTTATATCAAAACCCATTTGTTTGGCTTTGGTTAGATAAATGGTTGCGTTCTCCGCATTAAAAGCGCTTTCTTCAATAAATATATCAACCCGGTTGGCAAGATTTTCTTTTTTGATGACGGGAAGCAGATCGATTAAAACATGCTCCAAATACTCACTTTGGCCGCCATTAAAATCTTTCGGCACCATGTGCGCCGCCAAACAGGTAGCAACAAGGTTGGCTTTTGTTTGTGTTGATGCTGCTTTGATAGCCCTTAATTGTTTTAATTCCTGCTCAACAGATAAGCCATAGCCGCTTTTTATTTCGATGGTGGTAACTCCTTCGGCTAAATGGCGTTCTACTCTTTTTAATAATAGTTCAGTTAATAATGCTTCATCAGCTGCGCGGGTTTGGGTAACGGAATCCCAGATGCCGCCGCCTGCTTTGGCAATCTCCAGGTAGGTTTTTCCCTGAATGCGCATAGCATAATCTTTAGCCCTGCTGCCGGCAAAACAAATGTGCGTATGGCAGTCAACAAAGCCGGGTAACAGCACGTTATCGCCTTCAATTTCATTTATTTGTGCCGATGGATTTTGCTTGCGTAATGCCTTAAAATCTCCGGTAGCCAGTATCAGCCCATTTTCAACCACAATCCCACCGTTAGGAATGATCTGTAGCTGATCATCCTTCAATGCACCTTTTAAAGGCAAGCCGGTTAAGGGCAGGATTTGGGTAAACGGACCGTGGAGTATTTTCATTTTTTACTTATTTTTTCTATCTGTACGTCATGCTGAACTTGTTTCAGCACCTCACCTGCTAAGTATGCAACATGCATTTACGTTTGCAAGGCGTACGCTAAGCAGCTAGCATGTCCCGTGGGGTGCCGAAATAAGTTCGGCATGACGTTTTGTGTATGATTTTTCCAACCTTTCGCCTTTCAGCTTTTACCTTTCACCTCTTCCCTCTACCACACTTTTAAATCAAACTTTTTCGCCCATTCCTCTGCCTTATCATATCCCGCATCGGCATGTCTGAAAATGCCCATTGCGGGGTCATTGTAAAGCACGCGGCTTAAACAGGTTGCTGCCCTATCTGTTCCATCAGCCAAAACAACCATGCCTGCATGCTGCGAATAGCCCATGCCCACACCGCCGCCATGGTGGAAAGATACCCATGTTGCACCCCCTGCCGTGTTAGCCATCAGGTTAAGCAATGGCCAGTCGGATACCGCGTCCGAGCCATCTCTCATCGACTCCGTTTCCCTGTTTGGTGATGCCACCGAGCCGCAGTCTAAATGATCACGACCTATCACTATCGGGCCTTTTACTTTGCCGGTTTTTACCAGGTCGTTAAATAACAAGCCTGCTTTCTCCCTGTCGCCCATGCCCAGCCAGCAGATGCGTGCCGGTAAGCCCTGGAACGAGATCTTTTCCTGTGCATTTTTAAGCCATTTTATCAATGGTTTATCTTCAGGAAATAACTCCATCAAAGCCCGGTCTGTAGTAAAAATATCTTCCGGATCGCCTGATAAAGCTACCCACCTGAACGGTCCCTTACCTTCGCAAAACAGCGGACGGATATAAGCCGGGGTAAAGCCGGGGAAGTTAAAGGCGTCGTCCTCGCCGCCCTGTCTTGCAAATTCGCGCAGGTTATTGCCGTAATCAAAGGTGATAGCGCCGAGTTTTTGCAGTAGCAGCATCAGCCCCACATGCCTTGCCATGCTGGCTAATGAAAGTTTTTTATATTCAACCGGGTCGCTGGTTCTTAACAGCGATGCAAGCGTTAAAGTTAAGCCATTCGGGATATAGCCATTCAGCGGGTCATGTGCCGAGGTTTGGTCGGTTAGCATATCGGGGATAAAGTTATCAACCAGCAATTTTTCCAGCATATCACCGGCATCGCTTACCAAGCCAACGGATAGCGTTTCGCCTTTTTGCATGGCATCCTTTACCCAGGTAATGGCCTCATCGTAACTGTGGGTCATCCTGTCAATGTATTGGTTGTCCAGTCGTTTCTGAATGCGTGTTTCATCAACATCGGCCCCTAAAAAAACAGCGCCTGCCATGGTTGCGGCTAATGGCTGAGCGCCACCCATGCCGCCTAAACCGGCGCTTACTATCAGCTTACCTGTTAAGTCGTTATTAAAATGCTGACGGCCTGCTTCCACAAATGTTTCATAAGTGCCTTGTAAGATGCCCTGTGTTCCAATATAGATCCAGCTTCCGGCGGTCATCTGCCCGTACATCATCAGCCCTTTCGAACGTAACTCATTAAAATGCTCCCAGTTGGCCCAAGCAGGCACTAAATTGCTATTGGCAATCAACACACGCGGCGCTTCCTGGTGACTGCGGATGATCCCAACCGGTTTACCCGATTGCACCAGCAGTGAATGATGCTCGTCCAACTCCAGCAAAAGCTCAATTATTTTGCGCAATGCTTCCGGGTTACGGGCAGCCTGGCCTATGCCGCCATACACCACCAGTTCATCGGGGTTTTCGGCAACCTGTCCGTCAAGGTTATTGAGCAGCATGCGTAACGGCGCTTCTGTTTGCCAGCTTTTGGCATGCAGCTGCATACCCCGCGGCGCCTTGTACACCGGGTGACTGGCATAGGTTTTAATAAATTCCGAATTCGTCATCGTAAAGATCTGTTTGGTTAGCAATAGCTGTATCGTTGGCTACTTTTAATAACGCGCCATTGGTAATTATTTGATGCAAGGCATTAATATCGTCCGCAAAAATGCGATCATCCTGTATGTGAGGTACATGGCTGCGCACCAATGCATGACAGGCTTCTACAACAGGTGTAGATTTTAGTGGCCGTCTGAAATCCATTGCCTGCGACGCATAAAGCAACTCAATAGCCTGGATATATTCCAGATTATCAATCACCTGGTTTAGCTTACGCCCGCTGATGGACCCCATAGAAACATGGTCCTCCTGTCCAAGCGAGGTAGGCACGCTATCGGCACTTGCCGGGAAACACAAGGTTTTATTTTCAGTAACCAATGCCGCCGTAGTGTATTGTGGGATCATCAAACCCGAATTTAAACCCGCATTATTGGTTAATAATTTGGGCAGACCGTACCGGCCTTCACTCATTAAATAACAACGTCGGTCGGCAATATTACCCAATTCTGCTGCCGCGATGGTGGCATAATCAAGCACCATAGCCAATGGCTGTCCGTGGAAATTGCCGCCGCTAATGGTATCATCGGCATTAAAAACTATGGGGTTATCGGTAACCGAATTCAGTTCGATCTCTGTCAATTCCTTCAGATGCAGCCAGGCATTGCGCGAGGCACCGTGTACTTGCGGCATACAACGAAGGGAGTACGGGTCCTGAACCCGGTCGCAATTAAAATGCGAGTTACAGATCTCAGAATCTTTTAATAAAGTATGTAATCTTTTAGCAACCAATTTGCTGCCTTTGTAGGGGCGAAGCTGGTGCAGCCGCTCATCAAACGGACGGGCCGAACCCATCAGCCCTTCCAGCGATAGCGCGCCGATCAGGTCCGCACGGTTTAATGCATCATCCAAACGTTTTACTGCTTTAATAGCAAATGCCAATATAAATTGCGTGCCGTTTATTAAGGCGAGCCCTTCTTTTGGGCCCAGCACTAGCGGCTGTAAATTAT
>Ga0193702_1000581_pt1 | contig 11141 bp, 6 predicted proteins | sample U3a1metaG_FD_143060 | JGI IMG/M metagenome (GOLD analysis project Ga0193702, IMG submission 143060) | Soil microbial communities from a riparian zone of the East river system, Colorado, United States - U3a1 | ecosystem: Environmental > Terrestrial > Soil > Riparian zone | place: USA: East River... | reverse complement strand
GCAGGTGGCGGCGTTGCGCGAACATCGCGTAAATATCGTTGCCGGGCGCCGCGTATTGGTCGAGCACCGTGCGCAGCCGGCCGGCCTCGATGGCGCGCCCCACCTCCCACATCGAACGCCAGGCGATGCCCTTGCCGGCCAGCGCCCAGTGGTGCAGTACCTCGCCGTCGTTGCACACCATATTGCCCGCCACTTTCAGCGTTACCGTCTTGCCCTCGTCGAGGAAGGTCCAGCCGCGCTGGCTGCCTTCGGTGCTGATCGCCAGGCAGTTGTGGCGCGCCAGCTCGTCCAGCGTGCGCGGCGCGCCGTGGCGCTTGAAGTAGGCCGGCGAGGCCACCAGCACGCGGTGGTTGTCGGCCAGCTTGACCCCGACCAGGTTCGAATCGCCCAGCATGGCGATGCGGATCGCCACGTCCACGCCGTGGCCGACCACGTCGACCAGGCGGTCGTTCAGGTTCAGGTTGACGGTCACGTCGCGGTGCTCGGCCAGGAAGGAGGGCAGCAGCGGCGCCACGTGCTGGCGTCCGAAACCGGCCGGCGCCGACACCAGCAAATGGCCGCGCGCCTTGGCGTTGCGCTCGGCCACCGCCGACTCGGCTTCCTCCAGCTCGCCGAGGATGCGCTGGCAATCCTCGAGGAAGGCCGCGCCCTCGTTGGTCAGCGCCAGCTTGCGCGTGGTCCGCTGCAGCAGCTTGACGCCCAGCCGCGTCTCGAGCGCGTCGAGCCGGCGCCCGATCATGGCCGGCGCGATGCCCTCGGCGCGCGCCGCAGCCGACAGGCTGCCGCGCGCGATCACTTCGACGAAGGTGGAAATCTGGCGGAACTGCCCCATCTGCTCTCCCGTGATCTATGATAAAAACGCACAGATGAATATATTTATTGTCTCGTTTAGCTACCGAATAGTGAATATACTTTAGCTTGCGTGAAACGCCAACCCATCACTCACAGGAGTCAGCAATGAGCATCGCCACCCCAGCCGGAATGGACATCAAGGCCGAGATCAAGCCGGGATACGAGGCCATCCTCACGCCCGAGGCGCTGGCGCTGGTCGCCAAGCTGTCGCGTGCCTTCGAGCCGCGCCGCCAGGAGCTGTTGGCCGCGCGCGTGGAGCGCGCCAAGCGCCTCGACGCCGGCGAGCGTCCCGACTTCCTGCCCGAGACCGCGCGCGTGCGCGCCGGCGACTGGAAGATCGCGCCGATCCCGAAGGCGCTCGAATGCCGCCGCGTGGAGATCACCGGCCCGGTCGAGCGCAAGATGGTGATCAACGCCTTCAACTCGGGCGCCGACGCCTACATGACCGACTTCGAGGATTCGCATACGCCGAACTGGGACAACCAGATCACCGGCCAGATCAACCTGGTCGACGCGGTGCGCCGCACCATCACGCTGGAGCAGAACGGCAAGTCGTACAAGCTGAACGACAAGATCGCGACCTTGCTCGTGCGCCCGCGCGGCTGGCACCTCGACGAGAAGCACGTGCTGGTCGACGGCAAGCGGGTCTCGGGCGGCATCTTCGACTTCGCGCTGTTCATGGTCCACAACGCCAAGGAACAGCTGGCGCGCGGCGAAGGCCCGTACTTCTACTTGCCGAAGCTCGAATCGCACCTCGAGGCGCGCCTGTGGAACGACATCTTCGTGATGACGCAGCAGGAGCTGGGCCTCGCGCAGGGTACCATCAAGGCCACGGTGCTGATCGAGACCATCCTCGCCGCGTTCGAGATGGACGAGATCCTGTACGAGCTGCGCGAGCACAGCGCGGGCCTGAACGCGGGCCGCTGGGACTACATCTTCTCGTGCATTAAAAAATTCAAGCTGGACCGCGACTTCTGCCTGGCCGACCGGCCGAAGGTGACCATGACCGCGCCCTTCATGCGGGCCTACGCCTTGCTGCTGCTGAAGACCTGCCACCAGCGCGGCGCGCCGGCGATCGGCGGCATGGCGGCGCTGATCCCGATCAAGAACGACCCGCAGAAGAACGAGATCGCGATGGCCGGGGTGCGGGTCGACAAGGCGCGCGATGCGACCGACGGCTACGACGGCGGCTGGGTCGCGCATCCGGGCCTGGTGGAGCTGGCGATGACCGAGTTCACCAAGGTCCTGGGCGACAAGGCCAACCAGATCGAGAAGCTGCGTCCGGATGTGGAAGTGACCGCGGCCGACCTGCTCGACTTCAAGCCGGAAGCGCCGATCACCGAGGCCGGCCTGCGCTACAACATCAACGTCGGCATCCATTACCTGGGCAGCTGGCTGGCGGGGAATGGCTGCGTGCCGATCCATAACCTGATGGAGGACGCGGCCACCGCGGAGATCAGCCGTTCGCAGGTGTGGCAGTGGATCCGCTCGACCAAGGGCGTGCTGGAGGATGGGCGCAAGGTCACCGCGGAGATGGTGCGCGCGATGATACCGGAGGAGCTGGCCAAGGTCAGGGTCGAGGCGCCGAATGGCGAGAATCCGTCGTACGCGCGGGCCGCGCAGATCTTCGAGCAGATGTCGACGGCCAAGGAGTTTGCGGAGTTCCTGACTTTGCCGCTGTACGAGGAGATCTGACGCTGTACGAGGAGATCCGAGTCAGCATGGATTCCCGCGTTCGCGGGAATGACGGGGCATCGCCGTCGTTCCCGCGGAGGCGGGAACCCATAGCGTGCCGTCAGGCGCGGAGCAGCTTGACCTCGCGCGCACGAATGAGCGCCGCGAACTGTTCGGCCGGCAGCGCCGGGCTCAGGTAATACCCCTGCAGCAAATCGCAGTGCTGCGCGCGCAAGAACTCCAGCTGCTGCGCGGTCTCCACCCCCTCGGCCACCACCTCCAGCCGCAAGCTGTGCGCCAGCGCGATGATCCCGGTGACGATCGCCGCGTCGTCCGCATCCTGCGGCACTTCGCGCACGAACGAGCGGTCGATCTTGATGATGTCGACCGGGAAGCGCTTCAGGTACGACAGCGATGAATAGCCGGTCCCGAAATCGTCGATCGACAAGCGCACCCCCAACTGGCGCAAGCGGTGCAGCGCCTGCAGCGTGTCCTGCGCATTCTCCATCAAGGTGCTCTCGGTGATCTCGAGCTCCAGCAGTTCCGGCGCCAACCCGGTATCGGCCAGCACGGCCTCCACCGACGCGGCGAAATTCTTCTGCAGCAGCTGGCGCACCGACAGGTTGACCGAGACCCGGATCGGCGCCATCCCCTCGCCTAGCCAGGCCTGCAACTGCGCGCAGGCGGTGCGCAGCACGAACTCGCCCAGCGGGTTGATCAAACCGGTTTCCTCGGCCAGCGGAATGAACTCGGGCGGCGGCACCATGCCGCGCGTCGGATGCTTCCAGCGCACCAGCGCCTCCATCCCGACCACCTGCTCGTCGCGCAAGCGCGCCTGCGGCTGGTAGTGGACCTCGAGCTCGCCCAGGTCCAGCGCGCGCCGCAGGTCGCTCTCGAGCCGCACGTGCTCGGAGATGATCTGCTCCATCGACGCTTCGTAAAACTGGAAGCCGGTGTTGGTCTTCTTGGCGCGGAACATGGCGCTGTCGGCGCGCTTGACCAGGGTCGCCACGTCGTGGCCGTCGTGCGGATACATGGCGATGCCCACGCTGCTGGTCACGAAGATATCGTGGCCGTCGATCTGGAACGGCGCGGCCAGCACCCGGCAGATGTTCTGCGCCGCGGCGGCCGCCGGTCCCGGTCCGTCGATATCGCCCAGCACCACCGTGAACTCGTCGCCGCCCAGGCGCGCGACCACGTCCACGCTGCGGATCGTGCGCCGCACGCGCTGCGCGACCGCCGACAGCAGGCGGTCGCCGACGTCGTGCCCGAGGTTGTCGTTGACGTACTTGAAGCGGTCCAGGTCCATGAACATCACGGCCAGCATCGCCTCGTCGCGCGCCGCCTGTTCCACCGACTGGCCGAGCAGGTCGAAGAACAGCGCGCGGTTCGGCAGGCCGGTCAGCAGGTCGTTGTAGGCCAGGTGGCGGATGCGTTTCTCGGCGCGGTTGGCGTCGATGATGCGGCGCACACGCTGCGACAGCACCGCATAGTGGATCGGCTTCGGAATGTAGTCGCTGGCGCCGGCCGCGAACGCCCGCTCGACCGAGGAATTGTCTTCCAGCGCAGTGATCATCAGCACCGGGATCGAGGTCCCGCCGGGCAGCTCCTGCATGCGCGCGCAGGCGGTGAAGCCGTCCATCACCGGCATCACCGCGTCCATCAGGATCACGTCCGGGTGGAAGCGCTTGAGCATCATCAGCGCCTGCGCGCCGTCGGCCGCTTCCTCGACCCGGAAGCCGTCGCGCTGCAGCGTGTAGCGCAAGGTGCTGCGGGTGCTGCGGTCGTCATCGACGATCAGCACCTGGGCGATGGCGTCGGCGCCGCCGCCGGCGTGCGCGCCGGCGCCGGCCGTTTCGGCCGCCAGCACGCCGGCCACCGCCTCGTAGGCGGCGCGCAGGCGCGGCAGCAGCGCGACGATCGCTTCCAGCTGGCCGGCCGCGGCCAGCTCCTCGGCTTCCTTCGCCAGTTGCGACAGCAGCGTGGCGCCGAGGTTGCCCGACGAGCCCTTCAGCGCATGCGCCTTGGCGCACGCCGTCTCGGCCGCGCCGGCATGCACCGCGGCGTCCAGTTCGAGCAGGTATTGCGGCGTGTCTTCGAGGAAGGGACTGAGCGCCTGCGCCAGCGAGTCGCCCATGATCGCGCGCAGCTTGGCGAAGATGACCGGGTCGATCGGCTGCTCGCCGCCGTCGAGGGACGGCGCGGACGGTCGCGCCTCGGCGCCGTGCGGCAGCCATTGTTCGAGCGTGCGGCGCAGTTCGGCCAGCGTGATCGGCTTGGCCAGGTAGTCGTCCATGCCGGCCGCGATGCACTTCTCGGCGTCGCCGCGCTGGGTGTTGGCGGTCATCGCGACGATCGCGGTGCGCCGGCCGGCCGTCTGCTCGAAGGCGCGGATCTGGGCGGTGGCCTGGTAGCCGTCCATCTCCGGCATGCTGCAATCCATCAGGATCAGGTCGAACTCGCGGTGGCGCACCGCCTCCAGCGCTTCGCGTCCGTTGGAGGCGAACTCGCAGGCGCAGCCGTTCATCGCCAGCATGCCGGCGGCGACCACCTGGTTGGTGCGGTTGTCCTCGGCGATCAGGATGCGGAATTCCTTGCGCGCGCGCGCCGGCGGCTGGCTGCGCGGGGCCGGCGAGGGCGCGTGGCCGCCGGCCAGCACTTCCTCGATCGCCTGCAGCAGGCGCGTCTCGCGCAGCGGCTTGCCGAGCGCCGCGTAGCCGTCGACCAGGGTGCCGCCGCCGGGCGCGCCGAGGCGGTCGAGGATCAGCACGTGGGTGCCGGGCGCCTGCAATTCGACCTGGCGCGCGAGGTCGTTGCCGTCGTCGTCGAGCGCGCCGATGTCCATGATCGCCAGGCGGTAGGGCCGGCCCTCGTCGGCGCCGACCTTCAGCTGGAGCAGCGCTTCGCCGCCCCAGCGCGTGGTATGGCAATCGATGCCGTGGCGGCCCAGCGCCTGCTCGATGAAGCTGCGCACCACCTCGCTCTCGTCGACCGCGATCACGCGCAGGCCGGCCAGTGCGGGCTGCGGCGCTTCGAGCGGCTGTTCCTGCGCCGGCGTGCAGCCGATCGAGAAGCTGAAGGTGCTGCCTTCGCCGAGCGCGCTGGCGACCCCGATCTGGCCGCCCATCAGCCCGACCAGCTGCTTGCAGATCGCGAGGCCAAGGCCGGTGCCGCCGTATTTGCGGGTGGTCGAGGGGTCGGCCTGAACGAAGGATTCGAACAGCCGTTCCTGCTGCTCGGCGCTCATGCCGATGCCGGTGTCGCGCACCTCGATGCGCAGGCCGAACGCCTCGCCCTCGGCGCGGCCGATGTGGATGCCGACGTCGCCATGCTCGGTGAACTTGACCGCGTTGCCGAGCAGGTTGGTGAGCACCTGGCGCAAACGCAGCGAGTCGCCGCTGATCCGCTCCGGCACGCCGGGGCCGAGCAGGTAGCCCAGTTCGACGTCGCGCTGCTGCGCCTGTTTCGCGACCAGTTCGATGACTTCCTCGAGCAGCTGGCGCAGGTCGATGTCGACTTCTTCCAGCGTCAGTTTGCCGGCCTCCATTTTGGAGAAGTCGAGGATGTTGTTAATCAGCTCGATCAGCGTACGCGAGGAATTCCAGGCCACGTCCACGCACTCGGCCTGGCGCTTGTTCAAGCTGGTTTCCTTGAGCATGTCGAGCATGCCGACCACGCCGTTGAGCGGGGTGCGCACCTCATGGCTGACGGTGGCCGCGAACTGCGCCTTCATCAGCGCCATGTTGACGGCGGCGTCGCGCGAGTCCTTCAGCTCGGCCTCGCGCTGTTCGAGCACCTTCATCATCTGGTTGAAAGCGTGCGCCATGTCGTCGAGGTCGCGCGGACCGCCGGGCGCGGCGCGCATGCCCGAGCCGCCCGCTTCGGCGCGCCGCATCAGGGCCGACAGCGCGTTGAGCGGATTGAGCATGTGGCGCGTGAGCAGGCGCACGCCGGCCAGCAGGATCGCGGCGACCGACAGCGTGATCAGCAGGTTGCCGATCAACAGGGACAGGGTCAGGCGGTCGAGCGAGGCCTTGCCGATCGCGACGTGGGCGTGGCCGAGCAGCTGCGGCTGTTCGGCCACGCCGCCGAAGATCGGGGCGCTGAAATACCAGGCTTCCTCGGCCTCGTGCGCGATCGCGGCCGGCGCGGTCGAGGTCTGCGGGGCGGGCGCGCGCGGCGCGGCGGCACCGGCCTTGACGCGCGCCAGCAGCACGCGCTGGTTGGCGTCGGTCAGGCGCACGCTGAGCACGTCGGGGAAGGTGAGGGTGGTGGTGGCCGCCTCGTCGGCGTCGGCCGGCGTTTGATTGAGCAGTGCGGCGGCGCTCTGGCGCGCCAGGTTCTCGGTCAGGCGCTGGCCCTGCTCGATGTAGTACTCGCGCATGCGCGTGCTCGCGCCCCAGGAATTGACCAGCGACGAGAACAGCGCCAGGCCGAGGATGGCGGCCGAAACGATGACGGTGAGCTGGAACCGGAACCCGGTGCGGCGGAAAAATTGACGGAACATTTCCCAAGTATAAATCAGGAAAGTGTCCTTAAAGAAATAAATTTATCTCAATGGAAATAGTAAGCTGTCAACCAACTTGACGCTGGGCGAGCGGGGCGCGGGCCAGGAAAGCCGCCAGCTTGCCTTCGTCGATACGCTGGCCCTGGAGGTGGCGTTCCAGCGCCTCGACGCGGTCGCCGCCCCAGAACAACTCCTTGCCGACGCGGAAAGTCGGCACCCCGAACACACCGTCCGCGATCGCCCGTTCGGTGTCGGCCGCGAGGCGTGCCTTGAGCGCGGGCTGCTGGGCCGCGTCGGCCAGCGTGGCGCCGTCGAGCTCGCAGGCATCGGCGAGGCCGATCAGGGTGTCGCGCGCGGCGATGTCCGCGCCGCGCTCCCAGCACGCGGCCAGCACGGCCCGCGCGAAGCGGCCGCGCTGCTCCTGGCGCGTCAGCGCGGCGCACATGCGTAGCGCCGGCAGCGGGTTGAACGGATGGCCGGGCGGCCCTTCGAAGGCCAGGCCCTGGGCGGCGGCCTGGCGCATCACGTCGCGGAAGGTGTAGAGCCGCTTGGCGGCGATCTCGGCCGGCCCCTTCTGGCCGTGCGCATTGAGCATCGCGGCGAACAGCACCGGTTGCCACTGCACCTCGGCGCCGGCCGCCTCGATGCGCGCGACCGCGCCGCCCGCCAGCCAGACGTAGGGGCTGACCGGGTCGAAGTAGAGGGTGACGATCGGGGCGGCGGCCATCGCATCCGCTCAGAAATTATTTTTCCACTCGCGTAAGGCGGCGAAGGCGGCCACTGGGCCGGCGCCGGACGCGATCCGGTGCTGCGCGACCAGTTGCTCGATCACGCGCGGTTCGCGGTAGCGCAGGAAGGGATTGGTGGCTTTTTCGAGGCCGATGGTGGACGGCACCGTGGGAATGCCGGCGGCGCGTTTGGCGCCCTCGGCCTCGATGCGGCGCGCCAGCTGCGGGTTGCCGGGTTCGGCCGCATCGGCGAAACGCAGGTTGGTCAGGGTATATTCATGCGCGCAGAACACCTGGGTGTCGTCCGGCAGCGCGGCCAGCTTGGCCAGCGACTCGGTCATCTGCGCCGGCGTGCCTTCAAACAGGCGGCCGCAGCCGCCGGCGAACAGGGTGTCGCCGCAGAACAGCCAGTGCTCGCCCGGCGTTTCGCGCACGTAGGCGATGTGGCCGGCCGTGTGGCCCGGCACGTCGAGCACGCGCAGCGCCAGTTCCAGGCCCGGCACTTGCACCCGGTCGCCTTCGGCCAGGCGCTCGCTGACAGCGGCGATCTTGTCGTTGCGCGGGCCGAACACCGGCACCTGTGCGTGGGCCAGCAATTGCGGCACGCCACCAATGTGGTCAGCATGGTGGTGGGTGAGTAAAATGGCAGTGAGGGTCAGGATGGGGGCGGCGTCGCCGGGGTCGACCGCGGCGGCGTGCACGCCGTCATGGATCAGCCACAGGTAATTGTCCTTAAAGGCGGGAACGCCAACGACGCTCAAGGCGCTGCGAGGTATAGTGGTCATGTGCTAGGGTTCAATGAAAAGGTAAGCATGGATAGCGCGGCATCCGAAAAATCCATTATAGCGCTGGACGGCTGGCTGCAATCGCCGGCTGGCGCCTACGTGCGGGCCTGGGAGCAAGCCTGCCTCGACGAGCTGACGGCCGACATTTTCGGCTACAACGCGGTGCAGATCGGGCTGCCGCAGATCGATGCGCTGGCGGCCAACCGCATGGCCAACAAATGGCAGGCCGCGACGCGCACCTCGAACGCCGAGCAACTGGCGCTGGCGGCCGGCGGCAAGCAGATCGCCGTCGCGCTCGACTTCGCCGACCTGCCGTTCGCTTCGCAAAGCCTGGACCTGGTGGTGCTGCCGCACGTGCTCGAATTCGCGGCCGAGCCGCACCAGGTGCTGCGCGAGGTCGAGCGGGTGCTCATCCCCGAGGGCCAGGTCATCATCTGCGGCTTCAATCCGGCCAGCCTGTGGGGCTTGCGCCAGGGGCTGGCGCGCGTCACGCGCAACCACTACTTGCCGGTGGCCGGGGAATTCATCTCTATGCCGCGTATGAAAGACTGGTTAAAATTGCTCAATCTCGGCGTCAGCCGCAGCCATTTCGGCTGTTATGCGCCGCCTTGCCGCACCGTCCAGTGGCTCAACCGTTTCGCCTTCATGGAGCCGGCCGGGCAGCGCTGGTGGCCCTACCTGGGCGCGGTGTACATGGTGCATGCGATCAAGCGGGTCAAGGGCATGAACATCATCGGCCCGGCCTGGAACAAGAAATCGGCCGCCGCCCCGCAAGCGGTGCCGGCCACTAACCGGAAGAAAGTACAGCAGCAACCATGAGTAAAGTAGAGATTTACGCGGACGGCGCCTGCAAGGGCAACCCCGGCACCGGCGGCTGGGGCGCGCTGCTGGTGGCCGACGGCCACGAGAAGGAACTCTTCGGCGGCGAGCTGAACACCACCAACAACCGCATGGAATTGCGCGCCGTGATCGAAGCGCTGGGCGCGCTCAGGCGGCCGTGCGAGGTGGTGCTCTACACCGACAGCCAGTACGTACAAAAGGGCATCTCCGAATGGATCCACGGCTGGAAGGCGCGCGGCTGGAAGACCGCGGCCAAGGAGCCGGTCAAGAACGAAGACCTGTGGAAGGCGCTCGACCTGGCGCAGGGCCAGCACAAGGTCGAATGGCGCTGGGTGCGCGGCCACAACGGCCATCCCGGCAATGAGCGCGCCGATTCGCTGGCCAACCGCGGCGTCGAGACCGTGCGCCGCTGAGCCTGCCGGCGCGCTTTGCTATACTGCGCGTCATCGTGTCACCAACTCATCATCGAACATGCGCCAAATTAAGTCGTTCCATATAGTTAGAAGGACTGTCAACGGTGGTGGCTTTCTCCTATATGCGGCACCTCGAAAGGGTCGCAAAATTGCATGTGTTTAACAGTATTTTGTAAACAATCGGCATTTTTTACGCATAACCGTTTACACTTTTTCTGTCGCACCGCTGGGCAGGCGGAAGCATAAAAGCGCAGCACCCCAACAGGAGCATGTGTCGCACTAGACGCGAGTACGGCGGCTTCCGCAGCATATTCCTAATTTTGAGTATCCCGCAAACGGCGTAACTAAGACAAGTTGGTAACAATGATTCCGTTAAATACTGTATGTTTTCGTAGGTTCCCGTCTTTGTGAGCGCGAAGGCCGGGTCAGCGGTTTTCGTCCACATTTCTGATATCCATTTTGGTCAGGAGAGAGATCAGCGCGTCCACATCCACAACGATGTGAAGCGCCAACTGATCGCAGACGCGAAGCGTGTTGTGAGGGGAGATCTGAAGGCTACTGCGGCCGCGATCTTGGTTACAGGTGACATCGCGTTTTCGGGCGTGGAGGAACAGTTCAAAGTGGCGGGCGAATGGCTCGACCTACTGGCGGATGCGGTTGGGTGCCCTCAGAACCAGGTGCAGATGGTGCCTGGAAATCACGATCTTGATCGCAACAAAACCTCTCGAAGCGCGCAACACTTGCTCGACCTGATCCGAGCTGGCGGCCCGGCGGAATACGAGGAAGTGATGAGCAATCCCACGGACCGCGCCGCACTGTTCGCCCGGTTTGAGGACTACGAGCGCTTTTGCTATGGCTATCGGTGCGAGCTGGACGGCGAGGCAAAGGCCGCGACGAATCTGCAGATTACGCTGGCGCCGGGACGGTCGGTTCGCTTCATCCGTATGAATTCCTCGCTCCTCTGTACCGGAGAAGAGAGACACGACGAGCCCGAGCTTGTACTCGGCGAACGACAATTCATCATCGATCGCGACGATGGTGTCGAAAACATCGTGCTGATTCACCATCCATTGAACTGGTATAAGGACAGCGCGGACGTAAAGACATATATTGATAGCCGAGCGCGGATACTCATTACAGGACACGAACACCAGCCCGACGTCAAGGTGGAGGAAGTCGGCGAGGGCGCCGACTTGATGATGCTTGCGGCAGGTGCGACCGTGCCGTTTAGGTCGAACGCGATCTACACTTTCACTTACAACGTGATTGAGCTTGAGTGGGACCCTGCTGACGACGATCTAATTGTTACGATGCATCCGCGAGCTTGGGATCCGAAGGGGAT
>Ga0193702_1000580_pt1 | contig 11148 bp, 9 predicted proteins | sample U3a1metaG_FD_143060 | JGI IMG/M metagenome (GOLD analysis project Ga0193702, IMG submission 143060) | Soil microbial communities from a riparian zone of the East river system, Colorado, United States - U3a1 | ecosystem: Environmental > Terrestrial > Soil > Riparian zone | place: USA: East River... | reverse complement strand
TTTTATTACAATCACCAGGGGGCAATATATTGTGGGATTGCATTCCGCTTCCTGATCAGCAAACCGTTGATTATCTCCATTCCATCGGTGGGCTTAAGGCTATTGCATTTTCACATCCCCATTATTACAGCACCATGAATGAGTGGGCAGCATTGTTTAACTGCCCTATCTATATCCACGAATTGGACAGGGAGTGGATCATGTACCCTACCCCATCCCTAAAATTATGGAACGGTGATAGCCTGCCACTTTGGGACGGGATAAAAATTGTGCACACCGACGGGCATTTCCCCGGAAGCTGCGTGCTCTGGTTACCTTCGTCAACGGGTAAAGGAACTTTATTGTGCGGAGACAGTGTTTACCTCTCGCGCAGTAAAAGGCACCTGTCCGTAATGTACAGCTATCCAAATCAAATCCTGCTGCACAGGAGAGATTTTGAGGCGTTTGATCATAAAACTTCCGCCCTGAAATTCGACACGCTTTATGGCGCATTTGATAACCAGGATTTAGAAGGCAATGCAATGGATGTTTTTCATGTCTCTATGCAGCGGTACAGGGATAGTTATGAGTTATAATGCGCTCATTTAACCAGGCAATCAGGCGTATTGAATATTTTGCAGCGTAAAATTAAAACCAGTTGAAGCCTTACCAGGCCCGCCGCCGGTCATCACAATTTCGGCGCTTGCAATGCCGAACAATGATAGCTCGGTGTTGATCTGCGATATGATAGCAGAGTTCATCACTTCTCCTTGCACAACCTGCGAAACCGCTCCTATCCATAAGGTTGGTTCAAATTCAAATACCGCTATTTGCTGGGGCGCCACGCCTGTTTTTGTAGCCAGCAATTGCCCGTCCTTGTAAATATTAGCATTAATGGCGCCTACATTTAGGCCATTTAAAACCTGGATCTCCTTACTGCTGGTGGCGGGGCCGGTGTACTGAAGCATATCGCCCGATGCACTTTGAACCACGCTGAATAACTGGCCATTTTGAGCGGCCAGCTGTGGCGTGTAGTTACCCCAGCTATCGCTGGCCGATATGTAACTTTGCGCGGGAAATGTAAAAGGGTGGTTCATTCCCTGTCCGCAGTTTTGGATAACTTTCCACGCTATAGTCACGCCATCAAAATCAGGGGCTGCATTTTTTTGAAAAATAACGATCTCTGAATTATTTGTGTCGTTTGATTGGTTGATAAAGTTCAGTTTAACGCCTGTCATGATAAGGTATTTGAATATTTATTGGTGATAACGCCCCTAAAATACATAATTTATTAGGTGGAGTAAATAATTCTCAAGAAAGTATTCAGCACTTTAACTTACCGAAAACCGTTCTTTATGCGAAGGTCCCGGGCAACTAACAGGCATTGTTAACTTATTTATATTTGCATGAAAAGTATTTATGACATCCCCTCTTAGCGATATAATTACCGAGCGACTGGTATTGCGGCTTATGAGCGCTGAAGTTATTTCGGCCTGCCTTGACGGAGAGCTAAACCTGGCATCGCAACTATTAGGCGCGATGATCCCGGCAGAATTGCTTGAGCACGTAAGCACGCTTAAATACAACCAGGAACAATTAAAAACCGATAAAAATTATGTGCAGTGGTCGGCCCGTGCAATCATTTTAGCAAAGGAAAATACTATGATCGGAATTGTTCGCTTTCACAGCTCGCCTGATCCTGAATATCTGTATGTGTACGCCCGTAATGCGGTTGAAGTAGGATACAGGATCTTTTCAAATTATAGAAGGAAAGGTTATGCGAAAGAAACTGTTAAAGCAGTGCTTCAGTGGGCAAATACTAACTTTGGCATAACCAGTTTTATTGCATCGGTATCACCCACTAATGTTCCGTCGCTCAGGTTGATTGACAGCTTTGGATTTGTTAAGATAGATGAAGTTATGGATGAAACGGACGGACTTGAACATGTGTTCATGCTTAACCTTAATAACAAAGGTTAGATACTTAAAGTAATAGACTTATTTTTTTATCATGACTTATTTTTACAGTTTTATACGCGCTATCTTAGATATCTTTATAGCATTGCATAGTTTAAAAAGGCCCGGCTATCGGTTTCATAATGTTTAACCCGATCATTTTTACCCCCTGTGAAATACGTTAAATATAAACCTCATAAACTGTTAGAAAAGCATATTGACTTTTATTGGGTATTACAAACTGATTCAAAGTATAAACCCATTAAAGTGCCGTTATTTGCTGATGCGTGCTCCGATATTTTTGTTAACCTCGGCAGTTTACCGGCAAGTTTTAATGGCCATGCTGCGCTTCAGCCAGGTCGCGTTTACATTGGAGGGATTTCTACATCTTCGTGCTTTGTAACCAGCTTTCCCGATAGTACATTCATTGGCATCAGGTTTAAACCCGGTGGCCTTCCTGTATTTTACAAATTGCCTGTAGTTGAAATTGTAGACCAGATAGTAGAGTTCCATGATAGGGATCTTTCTTTAATTGCTGGTCCGGATGAATTGCTGCCTGAGCGACTGGACCTGCTTTTTCTGTCAAAAAAAAGCCACAGCGATTCTTTTTCCCCGATAACTGAAGCTGTGAATTATTATAAAGGCCAGATCTCGGTTGACCTGCTCGCCCAAAATTGCAATATCAGCACCCGGACAATGATACGGCTTTTTTATGTAAACCTGGGGATCAGTCCAAAAGAGTTTATTGGGATCGTAAAATTCCGGCGGACCTTGAAAATACTACAGGAAGCACACTCAAAAGGAAAGTTACTGGAAATAGCTTTGGAGATGGGTTATTATGATCATGCACATCTTTCCCGCGAAATAAAAAAGCACGCCGGCTTACCGCCCTCGGCAATATGGCCGGGTCCCAGTTTCCCTTAAAGATCATTGTTTTTCATTGGTGGATTGTCGCATTTATACAAACTCCAATATTTAGCCGCATTTACTTTTGTATTTCATTCACAAAAGTAAATCTCCATGAAACAGGTATTCATTATTTTCTGCTGTTTATTAACTTTCATGTTCGTAAAAGGGCAATCCAATCAAAATATGCCTCATCTGCCGGGCAAATATATCTCCCGGTTCGATCCGGAAAAAACTACGGATCAATTGATAAATACAATACCAGCTGCTGCGCGCACAAAGGCAAATAACTATGCCGAAGGCGGTTACTGGCTGCTTTTTTGGAACTTTGTAAATGCGGCATTTGTAGCCTGGCTATTCCTTTTTGGCGGGCTGTCGGCCTACATAAAAAAACTCGCAGATAAAACGTCAAAAACTAACCGGGGCAACCTGGTTTACATTGCGCTTTATTTTTCATTGAGTTTCCTGCTTTTGCTGCCGTTTGATATTTACCAAAATTTTATCCGCGAACAGCAGTACGGATTTTCTAATCAAAACTTTATCCAATGGTTTTTAAATGACCTGCTAACATTCCTTGTCGAACTGCTTATTGCGGCGCCTTTTTTCGTTTTGATCTACGCCATCTTCCGGAAAGTAAAGGAAAACTGGTGGATCTGGGGAGGCTTAATCTCTGTCTTGTTCATCATAATTATCCTTGTCATATATCCTGTATTTATCAGCCCGGCATTCAATAATTATACACCCATAAAAAATGGAGCGCTAAAAGATCAGATCTTGTCAATGGCACGTGCCAATACTGTAAATATCAACCAGGTTTACGTTTATAATGAATCAAAGCAAACTAAACTGTTTAATGCCAACGTAAGCGGGTTTGCCGGCACTGCCCGCATCTCGTTAAATGATAATATGCTTAATAACTGCACCGATAGTGAAATTAAAGCGGCACTGGGGCACGAAATGGGCCACTACGTACTAAACCACCTTTTTATATTGACGATGGAATTTGGCATATTAATCATAGCAGGCTTTAAGTTGATACAATGGACATTAAATAAATTGCTCCTAAAATATGGCGGAAGGTGGAACGTTTCGGCTATCCAGGATATCCGCAGCCTTCCCGTCCTGGTGTTTTTGTTTACATTCTATTTCTTTATCCTCACGCCCATAAGTAATACCATTATTCGCACAGGAGAAATCCAGGCAGATCTGTATGGCTTGAATGCCGCCCGCGAGCCGGATGCAATAGCCTCGTACATGATAAAATCAGCCGATAACCTTAAAATAGCCCCCGGTTATTGGGAAGAGGTTTTCTTTTTTGATCATCCCTGCAGAAAATACAGGATCTTAACCGCCATGAAATGGAAAGCGGAAAACCTGGAATGACCCAGAGGGTCTATCCCCTTACAACTTACTCAGCACATTTACCAAACCTGTGTTGCTTGGCCGGGGTGCATCCCAGTTAACTATTTGCCCCTGTTTATTTATAATAAGATAGCGGGGAATAGAAACCTGACCATTTTTATAAATCAGCTTCACAATATCTGCCTTTAAATTACTGCCTGCTAAAATATGATAGCCTTCCAAATGATTTTGCACCACCAGTTTTTTCCACTGCGCCCCGGCTTTTGGCTCATCAATAGAAACAAATACCGGTTGAACATCCATTTTCTTCAGGGTGACGCCTAATGATTGATAATATGGAAATTCAGCCCGGCATGGAACACACCAGGTGGCCCAAAGATCAACATATACCGCCTTACATTTAAAATGCCGCTTTAGCTCCTCAATATTGTTGTACTTTGTAACCGTATCAATTAAAATATCCCCATCAATACCGGCAGCTGTTGCTGATTTATTTAATGAGTTGAGCACGGCAATATAGGCGCTTTGGGGAAACTCCTTTTTATAGGTAGCGAATGCATTCTTAAACTCAAATTCATTACTTCCAAAATCCTGTTGAAACAGTAATATATTGCCCAATAAAAAGCTTTTTATAGAGTCGGGGGCAAACTGGTAGCCATTATAAGGCCCCAATTGATATGTATTTGCTTTCCCCTTGTTATTAAGTGTATCTGAATAATAATTTCCTAAAAACATACAGCCAAAATACCCCCTCGTGTTTTCAATTTTTCCGGGACCGGCAAACCTGTTTAGCGCATTTACAATAAGTTTGTATTTGGCAATCAAGCTTCTGTCACTTATCCGCTCTTCCAGGTCGGTTATCTTCCTTACCATATTTAAGGCATGCATCGACCGCATGTCGGTTTTAGCAAGCGCCCAAAATGCCTTGTCTATCTGCCCCGTTTTGTACAACAGATCCAAGGGCCGGGTTTCATTATGAATAAACTTGCTTAAAGCATTTAATGACTCGCCTTTGCTTCCTGTTGAAATATCCGTAAGCAAAGCCCCATGGCCTATGAACTTATTAAGTGGTTGATAACAGTATACGTTATACCAATGCTGACCGGCGGCGTTACTGCCGGTAAATTTTAAAATATTATCCGTATCGCCGGTGCCAAAGTATTTAAACTGAATGTTGTCGCCCGGCTCAATCAATAAATAAATTTTTCTTGCACCAATCAATATCTTTATAAACAAGCTTTCTGTCACGTTCAAATCAATGGTGAATTTGTTATTTATAACGGGGTAACGGGTTTCCAGTTCGTCGTTGGTATGGTTACCAACCGGCAAAAAAATCGCTACTTCTGTTGCATTCCGCTCGGCCAGATCACCGGTAATTTTTACGTTGCAAAATGCATTGCTGATGAAAAATATAAATGCAACACATAGCATCCATTTTAAATTCTCCATCTTGATTAACCTATTGTTTACCAGTCGCATACTGTTCATGAATTTCAAACTAAGTTTTTAGTAATGCAATATAGGTGAAAAACGCAAAGAAAATTAAAATATTTTCGCAGCTCAATCGTCTGCTCATTTATAACAACTTATCCAATGTATTTAATACTCCTGGCCCTTCACTCGTTACTTCGCTGGTTTGTTTTGCTGAGTTTGCTTTTTGCTATTTACCGGGGCTTCAGGGGTTGGTTGTTTACTAAAACTTATTCAAAGGTTGATGATAACAGCAGGGTGGCCGCAGCTACCGCAGCGCACATCCAACTGGTTGCAGGGTTGTGGTTATATTTCATCAGCCCTATTGTAAGCTACTTTCTGCATAATTTCAAAGAGGCCGTGCATGAACGGCAGATCCGTTTTTTTGGGATGGAACATATTACCATGATGCTAACGGCAATTATTCTTATTACAATAGGTTCAGCAAAAGCAAAGCGGAAAACTACGGATCAGGAGAAATTTAAAACAATGGCTATCTGGTTCACCATTGCCCTTCTGGTCATTCTTTCATCCATACCATGGTCGTTTTCGTCATTAATAAGCAGGCCATTGTTCAGGGCGTTTTAAGATTTATTAACCTTTAGGCTAATTGTTGCACTTTTACCCACTACCGATTTTTGATGAGCATCACCGGGCCTAGTATTCCATAAACATTCGCGCACCGTCATTTCCTGTTTTTCCGGGTCTATTGTTATCAGTTGAAACGAAAGCATGGTTTCATCTTTACCAGAGTATTTACCCTTCATTGGCGAATCAACCCTAAAAACGGGTAAACTAACATCATTATCAGGCCCCTTATAAGTGTAAAACTCGTTCCAGTTGCTATTGCCATGGAAGTAGGCCTTAATATTAGCGTGCTTCTTTAAAAATTTCACAAAACCTCTTTGCTCAATATTGGTGGCACCGTCGTCTTTTGCAGCTACAACACCTTCTTTATAATTTTCTGCAACCAGGTTTTGAAACTGGTTAGCCTCTGTCATTTGATGAGGCGGCAACGGATTTGTAAAATGCTTTGCCTCGCAGGTTGGCTGGTCATGCGTAAAAATAATAACAGGTGTTTTTTGAGCCACCGTGTCCAGGTCCTTTTCCATCCAGATCCGTTCGGCAGAATCGGGCCATAAGGTAATGAACATCATATGGATGCCTTTTATGTTAAAGGAGTAATTTACCTTGTCTTTTTCATAGTCATAAGCCTCATTGGTCATTGGCCTGGCAGGTTTCAGCATCAGGTTATATATTTTCACCATTGCTGTTGGGTCTGTTAACGGAAGCAGCGGCTTTGGAAAACCAATAGCGTTACTAATATCATGGTTCCCCGGCGCCAGTAGCAAAGTAGCAGGTTTGCCATTATGCCCTTTAAGCCTTAACCCATCCATATAATCAATCTTAAATTGCGCCCATGAAGCTGCTGCGCTTTGAATTGGGATCTCCATGCGGTTACAGATATCACCGCTTTGTACCATATAATCAACAGGCCCGGCATTGTGCCCGGCATTAATGCCACCATCAGCCGGAAGTTGAAGCATTGGGATTTGGTTAACCTGGCTGATCATCGCTGCGTTTACTACATGACTGTTAACGGCTGTATCACCCCTAAACGTTGGGCGGTTAAGTCCGTAATGCGCGTCGGAACTATAAATCATGTTAATCAGCCCGCTTTTTTTATCCTGGCTGTGGGCGTTCTTTGAAAACAGCAAAAACAGGGAAGCCATTATAAATAACAGCTTATAATTTTTATTTGAATTGCAGATCTGCATAGAAATTTAATATTACTTTCTTTTGTAAAAAGAAATGGTGGCCAATTTTCCGGGATACCCCTTTACTTCAGTATCTGTAAAATATCCGGAGCCATCAGCCGCAAACCCAATCCCCTCGCCCTGCGGCTCATTATTAAAATATGGAGCAACCTGCGGTTTTGTTAGCAGCCCTGCGGCTACACCTGTTCCGGCCGGGAGCTTCCAATACCAGATCAGTTCAGTACTTCTGAGTAAAATTTCGGTGCCGTCAGGTGAAATATCTCCGCCTGTTGCTTTATTAAAATACAATTGAACTACAGGTGTCATTGTAGTAACCGAAGCAGTACTTTGGGGGAACTTTGATACGTATATGTGTGAGTTATTGCTCTGCTTGCTGGCAATATAAATATCACCGGTTAGCGGATCAACCATCAGGGTTTCAGCATTGCGGGGACCATCAGGATATTTTAATTCAATAATATCCAGATCTGAAATACTTAAACTTACCGGCGAAGTTTTTCCACTAAGGTCAGGCTCAGGAAAGCGATAAACAAAAACCGAACTGTATTTTGAATCATTGTCACCTATGTTTCCAACGTACACATAACTTTTCCCGGCAATAGGTCCCGGTCCAACAGCAATATCTTCCCAATCCCGGTTGGGAACAGTTGGCAGGCTAAGTGTGCCCCTGTCCGCTCCGCTGCTATCCGTTAAATAAACCTGGCTGGGATTACCGCTGTCATTTTGAATATAAAGCACCCCAGAGTTTATTCTGCTGGCAGCAACGCCTGATATTTCTATGAGGTCTTTCCTTGAAAGTGGATTTACTACCGGGACCTTATTAAAAGCGTTGGTGGTATCCAGGGCAGACGGATCATACGATGGCGTCGGGAAGTTCACTATAGTAACCGGAGGAGTTACTGAGGTTGTATCTTTTACAGGCGCTGTAATATTCCCTGATTTTTTACAGGAGAATATTGAAAGTATTAAAAAACATAACAACCCTTTAAAGTAAAGCCGGTTGTCTTTTTTACTAAAAAGGGTTGTCATGTTAAAAGTTATATTTTTTGATAAAATTAGTGTAGGTTACCAGATCCGTCTAACTGGTAGCAGCCCATATCTTTTCCGGGAGCGGTTATACCACTTGAACCAAAGTTTGCATCAACAGGAATGCCTGCTGTGATAGGCGAAAATGCAGTAGTAGTTCCTTTCCCTGCGGCTGGTGAACCTGCCTGCAAGTGAAAATTAAACCCGTCAACAGATGCCTGTGTGATCCAGGAATTGTTAGCAGCAGGTAGCGGGTAGTTTACAAACATTGGATTGTTTTTCCCTACAAGTGACGTACCATCATAAACAAATCCGAAAGTATAAGTCTTTCCTAAAAAGGTAGCCATATCTGGGATATCAGTAGCCTGTGGATGGGTAACTACCGGCTGCGCTACGTTTGTAGGCACAAACTGGCCTGCCATAGCAGCATTATCAGCATAATAGAAGTTATAACCATATGCAGTTTGTTTAATTAAGCTCGACGCGTTGTAAGTAGTATCCGCCAGGTAAACCTTTGCACCACCGGGACCACCGGCAATACGTACACCAAAATTACAATCAACTATCAGGTTATTATAAACCAACGCCCTTGAGTTGTTTTCTATTTCAACAGAACCGCTTCTTGCGCCATAAACACCATTGTTCCTGAAACCATCATTAACATAGGTGTTATTATACATTGCAAATTGGCACTCGCCGGCAGTAGTACCATCACTGGCTGTTTTTGTACCGTTGGTTGCTCCGCCAATAATCAGGTTGTAAGCCATGTTGCCAACAGCACTGCCTTTAGCATTAAAGCCGTCGCCACCATTACTGCCGCATTTTTCCATCGTATTTCTCATAATGTTATAAGTACCGCCATAAAAACGGGTTGCATCATCAGGTGAGCCATATAACCATGAGTCTTCCATTATAAATAAACCGGCAGGGTTCATGAAATATAAAATATACTGGGCGCCTACTTTTAATGAGTTTGAGTTAGGGAAAGGAAGGGCCTTTAGCGCCGCGCCACCAAAATCAAGGTGAGTCCATTTCAATATCACAAATTTGCTGGTACCACTGGCATAAATACCGCCCCAGCCGCCAACGTAGGCAGAATCCTGACCTACTACTGATGTGCCTGTTGTTTTAGTTCTGCGCGGATCGGTAATTGTAACCGGTGCATCTTTTGTACCAAGGCTCACAAGATTGCCATTTACAATAAAGTTGGCGCCGTTGGTCATGTTAATTTTAACACCTTTCTGAATCAAAAGTGTATCGCCTGCATTAATGGTAATGTCGCCGCCTACCGTATAGGTTTGGCCCGCAAGCATTGTACCTTTATAACTGCCGGCCGCTAACGTGCCCGAATTGCTGATTGGTTTACCAACTTGTAACAGCGGTTTGGACACTACCGCGTTATCGCCTTTCTTACTGCAGGCAGCAAGCGCTAAAAGCGATATTCCTAGCGTAATAATTTGTAATTTTTTCATAAAAAAATGGGGATGGATTAAATGATTTTATTAATTGTTGTTGTTTGTTTAAAAATTGTACTTAACCCCTAAATTGTAGCGGGCGTAGAATTGATCATACTGAACAGTAGTGTATGCGGCACTTTCCTGGTGCTGGTATTTTGCTATACCTGAGTAGTTATAGGTGTTATTTTGTTTAATGATCAATTCATATGGCGTGTTCAGGAGATTATTGGCCTTAACATAAATAATGAAGTGCCCGCCTATTTTCTTTTGAGCCGATAGATCGAGATAAGTAGACGGTCTTTCCCATGTATCAAGTCCGTAATAGTTTGATACAGCCTGGATGCGCTCGCCGATATACGACAGGGATAACTGCGCATCTAAACCAATTTTCTGATCCTTATATAATAACGACACATTGCCTATGTTAGCGGCCTGGCCCTGCAGTGGCCTTGTTTGATTACGCATTGAAACTTGTCCATCAATCACAACGCTTTTTGGGGTAGTGATCCGGGAATTGGTATAAGTATAATTTACTGACGCGCCAATGTTGCCGAAGAATTTCTTGGCTTCAAGTTCTCCGCCATAATTTTGCGCATTGCCAAAATTTGTTGGGGTAAGGTATAAACTTGCTCCTCCGTTTGCCTGTTCAAGCACTGTTTCAATTGGATTAATAAGTTGCTTATAAAACCCGCCCAGCATAAACTCATCAAACACACCAGGGAAAAACTCATATCTTAAATCATAGTTATTGATCACTGTATGTTGTAAATAAGGATTTCCAATGTGTCCGTAAGTTTCATCCGCAGTTTGATCAGGGTATGGTATAAGATCAGCAAATGCCGGGCGCAGAATTGATTTATAGTACGATGCCCTTAAAGCCTGGTCGTCTGTAAGCGCATACTTAACATTAACACTTGGTAAATAATCGGTGTATGTTATTGTTGCTGTTTTACCGGGAAAGGTTACCGGCAGCTGAGAAATATAATATTGGTAAGTATGTTCACCCCTTACCCCGGCAATTAAACTTAAGCGGTCGCTGATATAATATTTTACCATAGCATAGCCACCCTGAACATTTTCAGTGAAAGTGTAAACGCCCGGATCTGTTGCTGAAGAGCCTTTTGCATTTACGGTATCGGCGCCGGTAAACAGGAATTTTGCATTTGGTATAGTGGTATATGTTTCAGGCACCCCGTCTACTACGGTATTAGGCA
>Ga0193702_1000579_pt1 | contig 11204 bp, 3 predicted proteins | sample U3a1metaG_FD_143060 | JGI IMG/M metagenome (GOLD analysis project Ga0193702, IMG submission 143060) | Soil microbial communities from a riparian zone of the East river system, Colorado, United States - U3a1 | ecosystem: Environmental > Terrestrial > Soil > Riparian zone | place: USA: East River... | reverse complement strand
AGCTGTCGGATTAGCATGTTGTATGCTCATCAGCGCTTATTTATACCAGGAATTAACTTATGATACTTATTCTGCAAATGCTAAACAGCTCTATAGGGTTGCGCTTCACTCAAGCGGCAACAATACCGCAGCCGATTTTCCAAATGTCGACGTTGCGGTAGGGCAGGGCATAAAAAACGCGTTTCCGCAGGTGTTAGATTTTACACGCTTATCTCAGCGGGGGCCGGTGTTTGTTAAATACAACGAAAAGCAGTTTAAAGAAAATAAGATAGTAATGATCGATCCAAATTTCTTTCAGCTATTTTCAATACCATTAGTTGACGGCGACAGTAAAACTGCACTTACCGAGCCAAATACCCTGGTTATAACGAAAGCATTCGGGAAGAAATATTTTGGCAATTCACCGGCGCTTGGTAAAATGGTAAGTGTTGGCCCCAACCTTTTAAAAATAACCGGTATAATTGATGAAATTCCGGATAATTCTCATTTTCATGCTGATGCGTTTATAAGCATGGCAACATTTGTTACTGCTACCACGAGGCAAACATGGAGTAACGTTGGCTATTTTACCTATCTTTTGCTTGATAAAAGTGCCGACCCTAAAAAGCTGGAAGCCGGTTTTCCGAAACTGGTCGCAAAAAATGTTGTCCCTGAAATCCAGCATGATATGGGGGTAAGCCTTGCAGAGGCTCAAAAGTCTGTAACCTCTTTCCTTTTCTTTTTACAACCTGTTACTGATATACATCTGCATTCAGCATCCAAATACGAGTTTGAGGCTAATGGCGATATTCACTACGTTTACATATTCGGCGCTCTCGCCTTTTTTATTCTGTTGCTGGCTTGTATAAATTTTACTAATCTGTCAACAGCCAGCTCATCAAACCGTTCAAAGGAAATTGGGATCAGGAAGGTATTAGGATCGGAAAAAAACAAGCTTGTTTTGCAATTTCTTACAGAGTCAGTAATGCTTACAGCGCTTGCAATGCTTTTCGCGTTAGGTCTTATTTACCTTTTGTTACCTTATTTTAATAACCTTGCCGGCAAGCACATTGATATGTTGTTCTTCCTGAATTTCAAGGCGTTGGGTTTACAAATTGCCCTGATCCTGTTTGTCGGGCTTATCGCCGGTATTTACCCGGCATTTTTCTTATCCTCATTTAAAATTCTGGCTGTTTTAAAAGGGAACAGTACAGCGCAAACTACTGGCAAAGGAGGGCTACGCAGCAGCTTGATCGTATGCCAGTTTGCTATTTCTACAGCATTGATCATATCAACCTTTGTAGTTTACCAGCAATTGCATTTTATGCAGAACAAAAAACTTGGTTATGATAAAAACCAGGTATTGGTGATAAATGATACCTATACACTGGGCAATAACATAGTTGCTTTTAAACAACAACTTTTAAACGACCACCGGATAGTAAACGCCAGCATTTCAAGCAATGTGCCGGGCTTTAATAATATGGGTGGTACCGAAATTTATGCTAAAGACCTGGCAGATAAAGGCACACGTACCGAGATCCAGAGCGGCATTTATTGGGTGGAGGATTCTTATATCCCAACGTTGGGAATCCAAATTATTAAAGGGCGAAACTTTTACCCGCCGTCGCCCGCCGATTCAATTTCAGTTATAGTTAACGAAGCTGCCGTGCGCGACCTTGGCTTTGGGAATATTGATCCGATAGGAAAAACCATCGTGCGCTCTGGGCAACGCCATTATACCATAGTTGGTGTGGTTAAAGATTTTCATTACACATCAGCAAAGCAAAAGATCGCGCCTTTAATGATGCTGCCTTCGGTTAATAGCCCGGGTTCAATAATAGCGAGAATAAAAACTGCTGATGTGCAACCTTTATTGGCAGATATAAAGCGTCAGTGGGATTTATACAATCCCGGCACACCTTTTAGCTATTCTTTTTTGGATGAGCAATATCAATCCCTATACAATACTGAAGAGCGTACCGGGCAAATATTTAAATCATTTGCTGTTATAGCGGTTATAATAGCCAGTCTTGGCCTGTTTGGTTTAGCTGCATTTATGATCCGCCAGCGGGTTAAAGAAATTGGCATCAGGAAGGTTTTGGGTGCAACATCCGGCAGCATCACGATTATGCTATCAAAGGAATTTTTAAAGCTGATAGTTATAGCATCGTTAATTGCTTTTCCGGTAACCTGGTACGCAATGAGTAAGTGGCTGCAGGATTTCGCCTATCGGATAGATATCCAATGGTGGGTATTTGTGCTGGCTGCAGGTATTGCTTTGCTGGTGGCAGCAGTTACCATCAGTTTTCAATCAATTAAGGCGGCACTGGCAAACCCGGTTAAGAGTCTTAGAAGCGAGTAGGCAGTGGGCAGTAGCAGTTTGCAGTTTAAAAATAAGATACCGAAGCGCCATGCAATGACTAATGACAGCGCAGCGAATGACACAATGACTAATGACTAAATAAAATGATAAAAAACTATTTCAAAACCGCGTGGCGGAACCTGGTAAAAAATAAATTTTATTCTGTTATAAATATTGCCGGGCTTACCTTGGGCCTTGCAATAGGCATGCTTATTTTATTGTGGGTACAGGATGAGCTGAGCTTTGATTCTTTTCATACAAAAACAAAAAACATATATCGTGTTAATTCATTTTTGGGGAGTGGGAGCACCAAAAGAATTTGGGATAACGCACAGGCGCCGGTAGCAACTTATGCTTTAAAAGAAGTGCCCGGTGTTAAAAATGCGGTACGCATTTCACATGGCTATAATAGTGTTTTCGGTTATAAGGATAAGCTAATAAAAGAAGAGAATACGGCCTATACCGATCCTTCGCTTTTTAGGATGTTTGATTTTAAATGGATAAAAGGAGATGCCAAAAATCCATTCCCTAATGATCAGTCTGTAATCATCACACAATCCACAGCGAAAAAGTATTTTGGGGAAGAAGACCCCGTTGGGAAAGTGTTACAGCAGGATCATAAGAAAAATTATACAGTGAGTGGTGTAATTGCTGATTTTCCGGATAACTCAAGCATAAATTATGATATGCTGTTTTCAATGAACCTGGTAGCCAGAGAATATAACGGCAAGGGTTTCTGGAAATCACTTGATAGCAACTGGGGTAATTTTGGATATACTACTTTCTTTGAAATTCAACCCGGTACACCTATAAAGCCCATTGGGGAAAAACTGATCCGGATCCAGGCAAAAAACGCACCGTGGATAAAGGTAAATTTAGAGGAGAATGCTTATCAGTTACAGCCACTTTCAACTATTCACCTGTACCAGGCAGATGGCACAGCATCCGGAATGCAAACGGTGAATATATTTTTAATTGTTGCTGTTTTAATATTGCTGATAGCCTGCATCAATTATGTTAACCTTTCAACCGCCCGGTCAATGATCCGTGCAAAAGAGGTAAGCATCCGTAAAATTGTAGGCGCTCAAAAAACGCAGCTGTTTGCACAGTTTATTATTGAAACAGTTTTGTTTTTTAGTATTGCGCTGGTATTTGCATTTGTGCTAATTACCCTGCTAATGCCATATTATAACCAGATCTCGGGAAAACACATGCATGTTAACCTTGCCGATCCTGCAGTTTGGAAAATAGTTTCAGTTACTATTATTGGCACATTGCTCGCATCATCTATCTATCCTTCTATATTGTTGTCATCTTTTGAACCATTAAAGGCATTAAAAGGGAAAATAACATTAGGCATTGGTAACGTTACCTTCAGGAAGATATTGGTTACCACCCAGTTTGTTTTTTCAGTTACCCTGATAATTGTTACCCTGGTAATTGGCAAACAATTAAAATATATCCGTGAAAAAGACCCGGGTTATGACCGTTCGCAGGTTTTCTCTTTCCAAATGGGCGAAATGCAAAAACACCAGGATGCGGTTAAAGCAGAGCTAAGAAACCAACCCGGAGTTGAAGCGGTAACATCATCGGATAACAAACTGGTAGACAACAGGAATACTACTGCCGGTGTAGACTGGGATGGTAAAGACGCTAATTCGGGCTTTATTATTCACCACCTGGGGATAGATGCGAAGTTTATCCCGCTGATGAAAATTAAATTGTTGGCTGGTAATAACTTTTCGGGTGTAAAATCAGATTCCACTCATTTTATCTTAAATGAAACGGCCGTTAAATTAACCGGGATAAAAGACCCAATTGGTAAACGCCTGAAGTTACAGGAAACCGAGGGAACCATTATAGGTGTTGTTAAAGATTTTAATACCGCATCGTTAAAAGAAAGAATTGAACCTACTGTAATTTACTATGAGCCTAACGGTTATTTACTCTACGTAAAAACTACCGGAAGAAACGCTGCAAAAGCTATTGCAGCAGCTAACCGGCTTTGGAATCAATACAATCCGGGCTTCCCGTTTGAGTATAATTTCATGGATGAAGAATACGGCAACCTGTATAAAACCGAGCTGAGAACCGGTGTTTTATTTAACATGTTTTCTGCTATTGCAATTATTATTTCATGCCTTGGCCTTTTAGGGTTAGCAACCTATACCGCACAAATCATGACCAAAGAGATTGGCATCCGCAAAGTATTGGGAGCAAGCGTAAGCAGTATAGTAGCCCTGGTTTCGAAAGATTTTTTGAAGCTGGTTTTACTATCTATAGCAATTGGTTCGCCTATAGCCTGGTGGGCCATGAATAAGTGGCTGCAAAGTTTTGTTTACCGGATTGATATTAACTGGGTAATATTTCTTTTGGCGGGTTTAATGTCGATAGGAATTGCGTTGATAACGATCAGCTTCCAGTCTATAAAAGCGGCTATTGCAAATCCGGTGAAGAGTTTGCGTTCCGAGTGATTAGAGGCTAAAGATCAGAGATTAGTTAAAAATCACTGAGACCGGCACCAATAAACTAATGAACCATTGAACAAATGAACTAATAATCATGATAAGAAACTACTTCAAAACCGCGTGGCGGAACATTACCAGGAATAAAGTATATGCTGGCATAAACGTACTTGGGCTTTCGCTTGGAATTTGCGCCTGTTTGATTATTTATTTGATAACCAGTTTTGAGTTAAGTTATGATACTTTTCATCCCGACGGCGACAGGATCTACAGAATAACAGGCAGTATCAAACACGCCGAAGATCAAAAACGTGACCTCGCCACTATTATGGGCCCAATGCCCACTGCAATGCGGAATGAGCTGAGCGGATTTGAAAGTGTTACTACTTTTTTTAATTATTTTGCTAAGGTTAGCATCCCCAACGGTAAAGAACTGAAAAAGTTTGATGCACCCAGGCAAGGGGAGGATCACTCGGATCTGATTGTTGCCGAACCTCAGTATTTCGATCTTTTTAAATATCAGTGGCTGGCAGGCAAGGCTTCAACAGCTTTAAATGAACCCTTTAAAGTTGTGATCTCTGAAAGCTCATCACATAAATATTTTGGTAATGAGACTCCTGATAATGTTATGGGCCGTGAAATTATATATAATGATTCGTTGAGGCTTACAGTATCAGGTATTGTAAGGGATTGGAACGGAAATACCGATTTTAATTTTAAAGAGTTCATCTCGTTTGCCACAATTAAAAGCAGTTTCCTGAAAAACGACATTGATGTTACCAATTGGGGCTTTTGGGATTATAACACTCAGGGCTTTGTAAAGCTGGCAAAGGGGGTTACACCGGCACAGGTAGAAAAACAATTTCCGGCGTTTGTAAAAAGCCATGTTAAAACAGGCCCGGGCAGTACAGCTTCATTATCATTACAACCCCTTGCCGATATTCACTTTAACTCAGCTTATGACGATGCTTATTCGCGGCAGGCACATCTGCCTACACTTTATGCGCTTATGGGGATTGCTGCATTTATTTTAATTATTGCAGCAATTAATTTTATTAACCTTTCAACCGCACAATCATTGCGCAGGGCTAAAGAGGTTGGTGTACGCAAGGTATTGGGGAGCAGTAAATCAAACTTAACCGTTCAGTTTTTAACCGAAACGCTTTTAATAACCACGGTTGCGGTTATTGTTGCGCTGCTTATTACGGGTCCGGTTATCTCGTCGTTGCAATCTATTATACCACTGGGCGTGGCTTTAAACCTATACAACCCGGCAACAATTATATTTTTATTGCTGATAACAATAATTACCGCGTTGCTTGCAGGTTTTTACCCGGCCAGGATCTTATCATCTTATTTACCGGTATTAAGTTTAAAAGGGCAGGGGTCAACAACGCTTAACCAAAAAAGTTATCTGCGTAAAATTCTTATTGTATTTCAGTTTACCGTATCGCTGGTATTTATAATAGGCACATTGGTTATTGGCAACCAGATCCATTACGTACTAAATACTGATCTCGGTTTTAAAAAGGATGCCATTATTACCACACACACTGCTTATAGCAATCCAATTGACCAGGTTGGTGTTTTTACTGAAAAAATTAAACAGATCCCCGGAGTACAATTAGTTAGCCAGCACCATCAAACCCCGGCGGCTAAAGGGCACATGGGTACTTATATAAGTTATGCAGCCAACAAAGCTAAAATAGATGCCTCTTTTGATATGAGTGATGAAAATTATGTTCCTTTATTCGGACTTAATTTGGTTGCAGGGCGAAATCTTCTCCACGCTGATACAATAAAGGAATTCCTGGTAAATGAAACCTGTGCCAAAGCGTTAGGCTTTACAAGACCATTGGATGCTATTGGAAAAATTGTTGAGATAGGAATGAACAATGGAAAAGCACCTATTGTAGGTGTGATAAGAGATTTTCATTCACAATCATTACATGACCCGATTACTCCATTTTTTATAGCGTCATTAAAAAAGGGTGAACGCACTGTCAGTATAAAATTAACCACACAGGGTAAACAAGCTGATGATTTTAAAAATACCATAGCAAAGGTTAAAAAGGCATGGGATGAAGTTTATCCTAATGATAAGTTTGAGTACGCATTTTTTGATCAAACCATTGCTAAGCTATATGAAAAGGAGCAAAAAACAGCCCGTCTGATGAATATAGCAATGTCTGTCGCTATACTTATTTCATGCATGGGCTTGTTTGGTTTGGCGACATTTACCGCACAGCAGCGCTTTAAAGAAATTGGCATCCGTAAAATTTTAGGTGCAAGCGCTGCGCGCATTGTATCCATGTTAAGCAAAGATTTTTTGATACTGGTTATTATAGCAATATTCATAGCATCGCCAATTGCCTATTATTTTATGCATTTATGGCTGCAGGATTTTGCTTATCGCGTTAATATCAGCTGGTGGATCTTCGTCCTTTCAGGCGTATCAGCCATACTGATAGCGCTGGTAACTATAAGCTTTCAATCGGTTAAAGCCGCTTTTGCTAACCCGGTGAAGAGCTTGCGTTCTGAGTAATTGGAGATTAGAGATTAGTTAAATTAACGTGAGTTTGAGATAAAGGTTGATGGTATAGTTCCTGATTATTAGCTACTTACAATCCTTAACAAAAGGCAAAAGCTCTGATAATCAACATATTTCACTTTGTTCCGGGTGTTCCGTGAGTAAAAATGGAACGCTTTGACGGCATGGGTAACCATAAGACACCAATGAACTAATAAACAAATGAACCAGTGAACGATAAATAAATAACACCATGATAAAGAACTATTTGAGGAGTGCTTTCAGGAATATCAAAAGGCACCCGTTTATTTCATTCATCAACATATTTGGCTTAACCGTAGGGTTAACCTGCTGCCTGCTTATTTTAGCTTATATTATAAATGAGCGCAGTTATGATAAGTTTAACAAGAACGCTAAAGATATTTATAGGGTAACGAGGATCTTTTACACCGCGCCGGGAGTTGAAAACCTGCACCTGAGCGCTGTTGCCCCGCCCTTTGGGCCTTTGTTAAAAAGTGCATTTTCTGACATTAAAAAAATGACCAGGATGCTGCCAAACGGAACGGTTGCTTTAAAGTACAACGACAAACTTTTTAATGAAAAGAATGCCGCGTTTGCTGATGAGAACTTTTTTGATTTGTTTAATACACCAATAATAAAAGGCGATGCTAAAAATGGTTTACTTAATCCTTACAGCATAATGCTTTCTGAGGATATGGCTAAAAAATATTTTGGCGATGAAAACCCAATAAACAAATCTATTTTGTTAGATAACCCAAAGCACGATTTTAAAGTGACAGGAGTTTTCAAGGCATTCCCTTCTAATTCGCACATGCACCCTGAGATATTAATGTCATTTAATACCTTAAAGGATTCGGCTATTTATGGTGAAAAACAATTGCTAACCAATTATGGCAACAATTCATTTTACACTTATCTCCTTTTTCCAAAAGATTACAACGTTGAAGTTGTTAAAGGGCAGTTGCCTGATTTTTTGGATAAATATGTCAATTTACAGGGGATGCCCGGTAACCTGAAAACCCACCAGGTAACCAAGCTGGAGCTGCAAAACCTGACCGATATCCATTTAAAATCTCACCTGGATGATGAGATTGAAGAAAACGGCGATATCAAACGCGTGTATATATTTTCGGCTATTGCTTTATTTATTTTACTGATTGCCTGTATCAATTATATGAATTTGTCTACCGCCAGGTCGGCATTAAGGGCAAGAGAAATAGGGATCAGAAAAGTAATAGGCGCACAGCGCAAAGAGATCATTAGCCAGTTTTTAAGCGAATCGGTGTTAATTACCTGGATGGCTCTCATTTTAGCGGTGATATTGACGATCGTATTCATCCCGTTTGTAAACAAGCTCTCCAGCCAGTTTTTATCTTTCAGCAGTTTACTGCATTGGAATATCTTATTGCCGCTAATTGCCCTTCCATTTGTTATCGGGTTAATAAGCGGCATCTATCCTGCAATTTTTATGTCATCATTTTTACCTGTAAAAGTCCTGAAAGGCATAGTAAAAGCAGGATCGGGTGGCGTTTCTTTCAGAAAGGTACTTGTGGTTGTACAGTTTTCAATTTCCATCATTTTAATTGTGGCTACAACGGTTGTATTTCAGCAGCTTCAATACATCCAAAAATTGGCGCTTGGCTTTAATAAAGGCCATATCATAACCATGAATTACCCAAATGCCTTAACCAAAGAATATGAAGCATTTAAAAATGATTTAAAAAGAAATACATCAGTTAAAGAAATTGGCATCTCATCACGTATTCCGTCCGGACGGTTACTGGACGATCAGAATGCAAAGATAATAGAGGGCGGATCTTTACAGTCAATTAAGATCGACCTTAAATATATTACCGCCGATTATGGCTTTATTCCAACTTATGGGATGCAAATGGCAGCAGGCCGCAATTTCTCAAAAGCTTTTGCTACCGATACCAACAACTTTATTATAAATGAAGAAGCGGTAAAGGAATTTGGCTGGAAAACTGCCGAAAATGCATTGGATAAGGATATGGTATATGGCAATGTTAAAGGAAAGATAATAGGCGTAGTTAAAGATTTTCATTTTGAATCACTGCATCAAAAAATCATTCCGTTGTTATTCAGTTTGCCGGCGCCTAACAACTACTATGGCAAAATCTCGATAAAGGTTGACGGCAATAATACAAAAGCCGCAATAGCCGCTGTTGAGCAAACATGGCACAAGTACCTGCCCGAAACACCATTTGACTTTACTTTTTTGGATGAACGCTTTGGCCAGCTTTACAACAGCGAGCAGCAGCAGGGGAGCCTGTTCACCATATTTTCATGCATCGCTATTTTTATTGCCTGCCTGGGCTTGTTTGGCTTATCTGCCTTTACCATTTCGCAAAGGGTAAAAGAAATTGGCGTACGCAAGGTGCTGGGAGCCAGCGTTCCGCAGATTGTTACCGAGCTATCCAAAGATTTTTTAAAGCTTGTTTTGATAGCGATGATAATTGGGTTGCCCGTAGCTTTCTTCTCAATGAACAAATGGTTTTTAGGCGACTTCGCATTCCGTATTAACATTAGCTGGTGGGTATTGTTAATGGCAGGCATAATAGCTTTGATCATAGCTTTTGTTACCATAAGCTTTCAGTCAATTAAAGCAGCGCTTGCAAACCCGGTAAAGAGTTTGCGTTCCGAGTGATTAGAGGCTAGAGATCGGGATAAATAACTAATGACAGCGAAATGACTAATGGCTAAATAAAATGATACGAAACTATTTAAAAAGCACCATCCGTAATATTATGCGAAATAAGTTTATTTCGTTTATAAATATTTTCGGCCTTACGGTAGGTTTAACCTGCTGTCTGCTTATCCTTTCGTATATTATTAATGAAAAAAGCTACGACTTATTTAACACCAATGCCAAAAACATTTACCGTGTAACCCGCACTTTTTACGCTGCTGACGGAACGGCGAGCCTGCACACAGGTTCGGTAGCGCCCCCCTTCGGGCCATTGCTTAAAAACGCCTTCCCCGATATTGAGCAAATGACAAGATTATGGCCCCCAGGATCGGTTACGCTAAAATATGGCAGTAAGCTTTTTAATGAAAAAGATGCTTTTTATGCGGAAAAAAATCTGTTCTCGGTTTTCAGCATCCCGGTTTTAAAAGGCGATGCTAAAACAGCCCTCGCAGACTCATATAGTGTTATGTTAACTGAAAGCATGGCAAGAAAGTATTTTGACGGCGCCGACCCGATGAATAAAACTATTCAGCTTAATGGCAACAAGCGTGAGTTTAAGGTAACCGGTATTTTTAAGGACCTTGCGCCAAAATCTCATTTCCATCCTCAACTACTGCTTTCATTCAATACCCTTAATGATACCAGTGTATACGGCCAGGTTCCTCTTACAACTAAGTTTAACCATAATGCCTTCTTTACTTATTTACTTTTTCCTGAAAACTACAACGTGGCCTTGATTGAGTCGCAGCTTCCGGCGTTTCTTGATAAATATGTCCACTTAAATAATTTACCCGGTAATACCAAAACACACCAGGCTACAAAGCTCGACCTGCAAAAATTACCCAACATACACCTTTACTCTCATCTTGATACAGAAATAGAGCAAAACGGAGATATAAAGAGGATCTATATATTTTCGGCCATCGCGTTGTTTATTCTTTTAATAGCATGTATTAACTATATGAACCTGTCGACAGCACGGTCTATATTGAGGGCAAAAGAGATTGGTGTGCGAAAGGTGGTAGGGGCACAACGAAAAGAAATTATCGGGCAGTTCCTAAGTGAATCCATCCTGATATCCTTTATAGCTTTGATGCTTGCATTTGCAATTACTGTACTTGCTGCGCCGGTCTT
>Ga0193702_1000578_pt1 | contig 11214 bp, 15 predicted proteins | sample U3a1metaG_FD_143060 | JGI IMG/M metagenome (GOLD analysis project Ga0193702, IMG submission 143060) | Soil microbial communities from a riparian zone of the East river system, Colorado, United States - U3a1 | ecosystem: Environmental > Terrestrial > Soil > Riparian zone | place: USA: East River... | reverse complement strand
AGGTGAGAAGAGTTGCGGAATCGGGACCGAGTAATAGCCATAGCGGTATCGGGACCGAGTTATTTAAATTGCGGTATCGGGACCGAAAAATAGGTATTGCGGAATCGGGACCAAGTGATATATATTGCGGTATCGGGACCGCAGTACAAAAGAATGGTACTAATATATTTAGTCACTAACGCTACTAATATCATCGTCACTAACGCTACTAATAGCATCTGAAGTATCACTTATAGATTGTAACCACTCCTCTTGCAAAAAATCGAAATCAAACTCTGTATACCTCTGACCAGGTTGGCGAGACATGTGTCCATCCGGAACACTGGAGTCATCATCATCTTCTTCATTATCAGCTTCACACTCAATTTCCGAATTATTATGAGAACTCTTGCAAACCTCTTCATCTTCTGTATCATCGAAATCCCGTAGAATGTTTGCAAGTGTCATGGCACTAGGTGATTCGATAGAACTGGAAGCTGAAGGTGGATCGGAATTATAAACAGAGTTGATATTGAAATTGGAAATGTAATGTGGTTCGGGCCCAGGAATGTTGTCAGGAGTGAGAATGGAATCGGGATCGGTTTCGGGATCGGGCCCGGGAATGTTGTCGGGAGTGGGACTGGAATCGGGTTCGGTTTCGGATCCGGTCTTGTTTAGAGTCGAATAGGGTGTACTTTTCTTTTGATGTATCTTGTGCATGCTCATAGCCTCTTTAAAGTTATCGAATCCTAGGATCTGAGACGAATGTGGCTTCTGTAAATAGAACAATTAAAGCATGAATCAGACTAGTATGTTATTTCGGTTACCTTATCGTTGTCCCACCAATTAAAGCTATATGTTTCTACTAATCGAGTAGAGACATCATCATCAGCAATAGCCCCTAATAACAGCTTGATCACTGGCACCGGTACCACTTTGGTAGATGCTGAGTCGGTATCAAGAAAATTCCGACTCTCTGCTAGTGATCTGATTAAAATCGGAATATCTATGGCCATCCCGATAACAGATGCCAGACCAATGATAATTAGAATGAATTCCTGGTTTGCAAATTATCAGAAATATAGAAAAGATCTTAATAAAACCATTACTCACGACTTCCTGATGCAGGCAAGAATCCATCCACTTGTGACGATTTCCAGGTGCTTTCCGATGTCCATCCATAGCAAATAAGATTTTTCTAAACCTTGATTCGACATAATGAATGAGTTCTTGTATATTAGAATGGTCCTTGTTATCCATGAGATGATGGAAAACGATAAGATGATAAGAGTATAAATAGATTCAAGTTATAGAATAGGTGAGACATAATCTTTTGAAGTATTTTTAAATATCTTGTCTGAATTTACGGCCATTTCTCTCCATCTCGATTCCTGGCGAAGAGCATATGCCTTTGCCCCTCTTGAAATGTCTTGAGTATCTGCGCCTGCTTTCCATTTAACGGCCTTATTTATAAAGAATCGGACCGTCCACTGCATTTCGTAATTTAATATGATTTGTTCTTCATCCCATCTATTCTTGAGAGCCCGCACTCGAAGAAAGTGTACCCGTTTGACTAGTAAACAATCAATTGTTGAACGAGGGAAGGGAAGGTAGAGAAAACTCACATTCATGAAGTGTGAGAGCATCAGATAGGAAACCTGGACCTGGACCAGTATTAGAATCGCTATCAGTGGCAGCGGCATCGGGAGCAGTTGCGGCATCGGGAGTGGTAGCGGCAGTAGCGGCAGCGGCAGTGGCCATTGCGTCGTCTTGCATAAGTAGCCATTTCCCACTATGCCAGATCCATGACAATTTAAGACTTGTTGATCCAGGTTGATTTGGGTCAAGAATTGCGGTGCTAGAATGCAGATCCTCCCTGGTTAATACACGATATTGACCTAAAATAGATTGTCCACAATTCAGGGCAACCAAGTGGTTTCGGCATCGGGCATAAATCCTTGCATGAAGAGTGAGTTGATTGTGAAGTGATTTTACGCGTTTCTGTGAGCGGGTTCGAATATTTTTTCGGATTTGACCCCTTATGACATGAGAAAATTGAAATGAAATATCCGCTATTAAGTCCCGAAGTTGATTGAGTTGTGTTTTTGCTTGCCATATTCGATACTTGATTTCGATATCAGATGCGCTGGCATTCGTTTCGACATTTCCATTTGAAGGAAGTACTATATTCTTTCTTTCGATAGGTGTGAGATTCGTAACGGTTTGGACAATTGATTCTTCATCATATTCGTCGTATTCGGTTTCATCATCTAAAACAACTTTCTCATTAGTCGTGTTTTCGATAACGCCGGCAACAATTTGCAGATCCTTGAGTTGGACGAACATCGCGACCAGGGCCTCACGTTTCTCATCTATGATTCCCTGGTCCTCTGGAGATGAACCTCGTCTAACGATATCCTGAAGCTGTATCCTTATCGAAGCCAATTTAATTAGATACAACCAAGGTTAAAAGAACTTACTGAGATTCTTCAACTAACAACGCAAACTCCATCCAATGATCCAGAGGAGCAAGGGCTGTGCTGGGCTCTGATGATGCTCCCGAATTTGGGCCCGATGCCTGTGCCGCATTTGAACCAACTCCCGATCCCGACGCCTGTCTCGATCCCGCTCCCGCTCCCGCTCCCGATCCCGACGCTTGTCCAGTCGCAAAAGGAATTCGAGCTCGATATACATCCATCGCAGTAATATTGTTGACTCTGTCTTTTTCTGCACGCAAAATCTCCTGTTCCCAAATATTAAATGTCACAGGATCAATAGTCTGAACAATTTTTGTATAGTTTTCTTGTGCCTCGATATTCATAACCTTTGCATCCAAATACTTCTCCCGAAGCGTCTCCGTCATTGCCAATAATTTTTTGTTATTGGAATCGCAGGCGTGGTCGTCAAGAGTTTCTGCCCGATGGGGCAATGAGGATGTCCGTACTTTGGGGGAAATCGTGTTCAAAGTTGACCATAAAGATTCCAGTATTTGTGCTGCCACTACACCTGCCCCTGGAATAAATGTGGTAGCGTATCGAAAAAAGCACTCGTCTTTGTGACAATGAACGTGGAAAAGATCGATTGCTTGATCAATAGTAAGATCATCCGGAAGATCCTTTCCAATTCTCTTGTATAAGTTGATGATGTATTGACAGACAATGTCGTATATAAAAAACAAGCCTTGTTCTGGATCTAGGCCAAGAATTTTGATAAGCATCAGTACCATGAAATCGATGTTTTTTTGCTGTTCGCCTAGGTACATGTCTGCGAAGGTGTTCGGTACAAAGCAACCATGTCTTGCACATGCAAGAGCAACAATTCCGGTTATATCGCAGGCCTTCGTGGCCATGAGAGCCCTTTCAATGGCCCGGAATCTATTTTCGCATGGAGCTTTCTACATTTTAAAATGTAACAATGTTGTCAGAATAGCATAGGCATCGAATTCGGTATCGGAATAGGCATCGGACTCCGTAGCGGCATCGGAATCCGATAAAATATCGGACTCGGTGGCGGCATCGGTGTCGGACTAGGCATCGGAGCCGCTATTTAAATAGTAGTGGGACCAACTCACCGTGGGCATCTCAAGAGCTTTCTTTAAAAAGTCGGAATACTCTTTTTGATTCGGAACCATACCTCCACCATCCATAAGCCATATATCATCGTTTTTCTTCTGTTTCACATGGTCTGCTTTGAAGTTTCCATCCGCAACCAACACAGGCCTAAACACAAATCTGATTAAGATAAGATATATCAATAAAACATTATCAACTTGGTGAAATATCTACCTGTTCTTATCTAGTTTCCAATCATCCGGCAAATTCATTTTCGGTTGAGGACAAGTTGGGCAAAATATAGACAAAGACCCTGGTGGTGGATTGAGGTGATTCTGTTGATTGTGTCCATAGCCCGCCCACTTTAGTTTCTTCATCCAACGCCAAAGCCGCGACATCCGTCGAAATTCGTGATATAAATTGACCATTTCAGATTTCCCCATAGGTAAAGTGAGGCGTCGAATAAGCTGATAAAATTGATATGCCGAGGCCTTTAGCTCGAGATTACAAAGACGAAAATAGTCCATCAATTGGGCGGTAAAAATAGTGCGAATTCGAGTAAAACTTGCTGGGAGTAATCTACAAGCAAAAAGATCAAGAGGGATTGAGTCTTTCCCACGACAGGAGCAAGTGACCATTCCAATATGATGAATCCCATTTGTGTGAATGACTCGAACATATGCATTATTAAGACCATCAGCGGTTGGCCTTGGAATCTGACTGGGTTCTGTATAGGAATCGGTAGTGGCTGCGGCGTTGGGTTCGGTATCGGCCAAGGCGTCAGTAGAAGAACCACTAGCGGCTGCGGCATCGGTTTCGGTTTCGGTAGCGGGACCGTGAGTCTCCGAATCTGTGTAAGGTCCTAAATATTCAACAACGTTCTGGATATCAGTAATGGCAACATCGGAGTCAAAATCGTCTTCCACGATATCAATATCGTAAGCAGCTGGATTATTCAACCAATCGTCAAGGCCAGCCTCAAAAGCGACATCAGCATTGGCATCATCATTACAGGTCATATTTGCATCATGGTGTGCGGATTCCGGTGCCGACGCCGATACCGGTGCCTCGCCCGGAGCCTTGTGTCTTTCTATATTGTTTCTTTTGTATCGAATGCGTTTTTGTTCCTCATCATCTTCTCTGATCTGCTGGGATTCTAAAAAAGTTTTTTGAAATTGAAGCGTATCACAAAGGCCTTCCTCGTTGTGATGTTGGACAAGTAAGTATGTGCCAACTTCCCATAAGGATGCAGGTCGGTAATACGCTCCGTTCCACGATTCAATACGATGCAATGGTGCCTGCGTATGTGATTCACGCATACATTGTCGACATAGGGAATGGGATAAGGTGCAGTCGAGGCATCGCCAGATTGCTAAATTTCCAAAATCGCATTTAGAGCAGAGTGTGAACTCGGGCCGACTTTCTCGAGACAGAGTCGCCTTCAGTAATTCAGGTATTCGATTAACAAACTGCCTAAGGTAATCTTTTTGCGTCTAATAAAAATCTTTGTTATATATAAGAAACATAATGTTTTTGATATACTGACTTTCGGTTTATTGTGAAGTCTGAAATCGTCCTGATGATTGAGATTATCATGATTAACGTTTTCGTTATAGTCATCTATATGGATGCTATTATCGCTTGGTATGGGATTACTGGATGACGCAGTTGGATTTGTGAGGGGTGTTTTGATTTTCACTAGAGGGACTAGAACGTCTTTTGTTATAACAATTCCAGATCGATTTGTAGTAGTAATTGTTTTATGAGTTGATGCTCTAGCAAATACCGCAGAATCTGGACCAATGGCATTTGTACGGCGTCTCTTGGTGGGTGGGCGACTCATTGTGAGAGGGAATGAGTGATAAGAATGATATTCATTACTCTCAACATGAGGCTGAAGTGGAAATGCATGTTTCCGCCCTGCAGCCTCATGTTCTTTCATTTAAAATTCTCGTTTTCGCCACATGTCTTTTGATTTATAATTCTCTCACTCATGGCTAATGTGAAAGTACGTGTTGATTGCATGTATAACAAACTAGAGTTATCTCACATTCTACCTTTCAAAATGAATATTATCATATCAACAAATCCTGAATGGCCATTCTAAAGTCATCTTCAATTTCTAGCAGGACATAGGGAAAGTATACAATGGTAATAACAATTTATATTCTTCCCAGAATGTTCAATTACTAGCAGGATATAGGGAAAGTATACATACGATCATAATGAAGTTACAAGAATTGCGGAATCGGGACCGAGTGATTTTAATTGCGGGATCGGGACCGAGTGATAGTCAATGCGGTATCGGGACCGTGTATTAGGGATTTCGGTATAGGGACGAGATATTAAGAATATATTTAATCTCTACTAAAGGTACTTATATCACCCGAACTATCATGTATAGATTGTAAAGACTTATGTTTATATTTCAAATTGGTTTGAAGCATGTGACGCGTCACATCATCTGAGTAATATTTATTATAATAAATTAGATAATTTATATGTCTGTTGTTAACTGTTTATTAGGTCACGTGAATGTTTGTTTGTGTGAAACCTAAATCTCTGTAGACATCAACCGAAACCGATTCCGGTGCCGTTACCGCGATATTCTATAACTACAACCACATCGATCACTAGAAAACATATTTAGTAAAGATGTCAACCGAATCCCACAAAATAGTTTCCAGCATCCACAAGCTCAACACCGACATTATCGAAGGAGTTGAGAAGAACATGGTTTATCGAATCCCGAGTTGGAAGAAGGCTATGGTAAGTTATATAACACATTCACGGAGTCAAGGATTTATGTATGACCTAAAAACATTTAGTCAAAACTCTCGCAAGCACGAAAAAAGCTGAGCTCAGAGGAAGCGAAAAAGGTCGACAAACTTATCAATGTCGACTTGTTCGTATACGCGTATGCTGTAGCCGCCAAAAACCGAGACGACAACGAGGATGATGAGGACTTTATGTCCTCATTGAAGAATGCTTTAATCGCATACAAAAAGAAGAAAGCCGCTGCTGACAACGAAGCGTCAGCTATGGCTGCAATGGTATTCGATGCTGACACCGGTCCTTCGCATAAGAAAAGAAGTATGACAAAATCAAAGGTACGCAACATTAAAAAAATCATATTATGTCTTAATAACGTTACATTGTATTTTAGAAAACGAATCATACTGCTGGGTCCGCCGCCGCCAGTAGAGCCGCCGCCGATGCCGCCGCCGCACACAAATTTCCATCCAAAGCTTACGCCGCAGCCGATCCCGACGCCGCATCCACCAACAATTCCTCAGATGAACACGAGAGGGATGCGATAAAACATGCCAGATACAAATCAAATCCCATTATTCCATCATCCGATGACGAAAGTGAAGATTTCGCCAGTTTCGTGAAGAACATCAAGGGCAAGGTGAACAAGGGCAAGGCGAAGGCCAAACAGAGTGAATCTGGTTCTGATGAAGAAACCGACCATGGCAAGGGGGAGGAAGATGACGATGAAGAGGAGGAGGAGGAGGAGGAGGAGCTGGTGGTTAACCTCGTAAAGGACGAGTTCGATCGACATCCCAGACGAGTCCCCGAAAAAGGTAAGAGGAATATGTATCCATGCGACGAGTGCATCAGGAAGCAGCAAGCATGCTACGCCCAGGACTCATGGAAGGCTCGCGGCGCTTGTTTCGATTGCGGAAAAGCGAGACGCAAGTGCATATATTCGGTATGTAATTATAACAATTTACAATATTCGACTACTTATTATTCAATTAATTAGCTCCGTGGAGTAACAAGCGGTGGAAAACCGCAGAAGAACAGCACTCCGGAACCGTCGATTCGTGCCTCCAAGCGCAAGCCTATCCCAACTGCGAAGCCAAAGACCAAACCGACAGCTAAACCGACGACAAAGCCTACGTCGTCGACGATGCCGAAGAAATCTACCTCCAAGCCTACCACTACGTCGTCGACGATGCCGACGAAATCTAACTCCAAGCCTACCAGTTCGAAGGCAGTCCCCCGCCCTTCGACATCCCAAAACCCGGCTCCTACGTCGTCTGTCGATGACAATTTCAGAAATTTCCCTTTCAGTAAGGATGACGGTAAGTTAATTTATATAATCATTTCTCGACACTAATTAGTTTTTGAATTTTAGCAGAAACTGCGTTTCGCTTACTTTGCAGGCATAGCGATCACCTGCAGACCTTGGAATCGAAAGCCGCCATTCTTCAAGCAACCGTTGTCCACTCCAACGATATGATCTTGACCCTTACGAAAAAGCTCGACACGTTACAGGAGGTAACCCGGAACGTCGAGAAGATTGTCGACAGGGATGAAGTGATGCTTCAGACCATTCTCGGATTCGACAAGAGGCTCAAAGTCATTGGACACACCGTTCGGGAGATGAGAGGTTTTTGTCCAAAGGTTACAAAAGGGAGTACAGCGGAAAACACAAGGGAGATAGCGATGCCAGCACCTTCAGGATCAAGCCAGGCAGCCGCGATACCAATGTCGATGCAGGAGGTACCTTCCAATTCGGGGCCTCCATCAGTTGGAGATGGCATACCAGCGGCATCGGGACCGAATACAAAGGGAATACCAGAGCCAGCGGAAGCGGGATCGGGATCGACAGCGGAACCGGTACCAAGTGCCACTGAAGTACCTGAACCAGCGGCATCGGGAGCGACAGCGGTGCCGGTACCATTGCCTGAGGCGTCTAGAGAAGCAACAGCAGCGGTAGCAGTTCCGCCAGCATCAGGAACGACATCGGTAGCGGTACCAAAATCAGCAGCATTAGGACCAACCACAGAGGTGGTATTACCAGCAGCTTCGGGACCAACATCAGACGTGGTAGTGCAACCGTTGGCGGTAACGGTACCATCAGTAGATCCAGTCAAGTCGATTGCCAATACCATCGTATCACCTGATGTTACAATGACCACTCCGACTCCTGTTAATTCCCAAGACGATCCCCAAGCAACCACTCTTATCATGATCCCTGGCGTCACCTCACCCACCCCGAAACTGGCCTCGGATGGCACCCAAACTCCTGATTTCCAACCTCCCAGCACTCTTCCCCCTGTTACGATTTCCCCAGGCGCTCAGGGACTTTCCCCAACAGACCACAATGAGAAAAGGAAACGAAGCCAGGGCAAGACTCCTTTAGTAGGAGAACGTCGATCGCCCCGTATTCGCGCAAACTCCCGCGCACCAACTCCTGCGACCGACGGCCCATCAAAACGCCCTTCTGAGGATGACGAGGGAGGGGATCTTAAACGCCGAAAACTTAAGCCGTCGTGAACTCTTTTTTGCTAGTCCCATAATGTCTTTTTGGAATACTAATATCATTCTTATACAATCCAAACCCAGTACCATAAATATAGGAATTGTATTAGAATTTTATTTTTGATGAATAAATATTTGGCCTTTCTTGAGAATATGTACATAAGAATCTGCATTCCCTCTTTTTTGTATGACTAGTAGTGGCATTGAATGTGACATTGGCTACAGCTACAATTTCGGTACAAGCAGTGTAAGCAGCTATGGTTACGGAAGCGGTAGCGGATACGGTTACGGAAGCGGTAGCGGATACGGTTACGGTAGCGGTAGCGGTTGGGGTTACGGCGGCGAATCTGATTCTGTAGTTTCAAGGGTTTTATATCGTGCCGCTACTGTATCTCCTTTCCATTTAATCGATTTGAATCGAAACGTGTCTTCTGGTCCATGGATGCGTTGCCTCTGAAGTAAGAATTCAAAGATGCTTTTTATTTCCTTCAAAGGGATATTGCGTGGTGGTCGAAATGTCGTTTTTCGAGGGAGATATTTAGGATCAATGTAATCATTTTGCTTTTCACTGATTCGCTTGTAAGGAATATGTCTGATATTCCCACCGAGCGCCAAATGGTATTGTTGGCCCAAGTAATCGGAATAGAGAGCATCCCATGCAGGTTTTTTCCAACCTTCACTTAGAAGTGGATCAGGTAGAATCGGGTAGCCACTAGAGTTCTTTTCAAGTTGAAGGCTAGATCCTCCCATAGGCCTGGTTGCGGTCCCGGTCCCTGTCCCGGTCCCAGTCCCGATCCCGCACCTTTGCTCGGGCCCGATCCCGTCTCTGTCCTCGGTTGATGGGTTAAGTTGTTTGTCAAGCGTTTGGATATATTCCACTAAATTGATCATTAGATCTGTAATTTTTGCAGAATGTGTATCATAAAATGATGCCGAGGGAACACGCATGAGTTCTGCAATTCGATCGAAGCTATTTAATGTTAACAGAAGTCATAAAAGTTGAAAAATGTCGCATACCAGTTGACCACCGGCTTCCCTTCTGAATCTTTGTAACAGACAAGTACAATTGATGTAACACCCATTTCGAGATATTGGTTTTCCATTGCGTCGTAAACTCGTTTCTTGTGATACCTTTTGGCCAATCTAAAAAATATTCATTGTATTATTTCAGTTGGGAAGGCGAGTAAATTACCTTCGTTTGTGTTCTTCTGAATTTCCCGTTTTTGCCATTTCTTCACCAGCTTCTTTGAGAATTTTCAAATCACGTTGATTCATATTTTTTATGATATTTTTCGATGCAGTTGTCCTCAGTTGGAAACGGGGACTTGTTCTGCCTTCTTCATCCTTCATTCTCGTAATCTCTGCTTCAACTAACTCGGGTTTCGTCTTCCAAAGGACTTCCATAGTCCTTATCTTTAATTTGATTTTGCTTTTACGACCATGGCTCATTCTCCAGTTATTCGTACACCATTGTGTAAGCTCCTAGGTTATTCAATTTAATTAGATTCGATAAATGATTACTTTTCATACCTTTGACAATGCTTTACTTTCATTGAGATCGTATACTCTCCCTATGTCCTGCCAGTAATTGAACATTCCGGGAAGAATGGAGGACTTTAGAATAGCCATTCTCTCAGGAGTTGTAGATGAGATAAAATCCATTTTGAAAGGTAGAATGTGAGATAACTCTTGTTCGTTATACCTGCAATCAGCACGTACTTTCACAGTATCCATGAGTGGGACAATTAGGAATAAAAAACATGAGGCGAAAACGTTTTATTTCTGGCAAGTAAGCCTCATGTTCAGGGTACTCATTCCCGATACCACAAATGCGATTATTCGGTCCCGCTACCGCAATACCTATTTCTCGGTCCCGATACCGCAATTTAAATAACTCGGTCCCGATACCGCTATACCTATTACTCGGTCCCGATTCCGTAATTCTTATAACCTGGTCCCGATTCCGCAACACCTATTACTCAGTCCCGATACCGCAATTCCTTTTCCGATACCACATTTCAATTCGTCGGTCCCGATTCCGCAATTCCTATACTGCTGTGGTCCTGATACAGCGCTTGCATTGGTGACTTGATATACAATGTCTTTAACAATAATATTGACACAAAGTAATCGAATTTTTATCTAGTGATAGGACCACCTTTGGTACTGCGGTCCCGATACCGCAGTCCAGGTTATGCGGTCCCGATACCGCGGTCCCACATACCTTTCACGCGACGCATATATAACTACCGCAGATGCGCGAAAACAGTATAAAGGTTGCTTTGTAATTCTTACTCCTTTTGTTAGTTGAGCATGAAAGCAGTACTCGTTCCCGCATACTTACTTCCATAAGGTGCGGCACCGGTTTGCGGGTTCCGATCCCGATATGTCGCATGGTGCTTATATACAC
>Ga0193702_1000577_pt1 | contig 11237 bp, 10 predicted proteins | sample U3a1metaG_FD_143060 | JGI IMG/M metagenome (GOLD analysis project Ga0193702, IMG submission 143060) | Soil microbial communities from a riparian zone of the East river system, Colorado, United States - U3a1 | ecosystem: Environmental > Terrestrial > Soil > Riparian zone | place: USA: East River... | reverse complement strand
AGCAGCACAGATAAATGAGCACGCCACAAAATTTGATATTAATTACCTGAAATATGTTGGCGGCATCTATTCATCCGAATGGTTTTGGGCCAAGCTGCTGCGTACATTGCGCGCAGACGAGCAGGTGGCTAAAGCATGCTACTCATGGGTTGAACATTGCGATTGGATCCCGTTTTTACTAACAGGTGGTACCGATGCTACCCAAATAAAGCGTGGGCGCTGTTCAGCCGGGCATAAAGCTTTATGGGCTGAAGAATTTGACGGATTGCCACCTGATGAATTCTTTTCATCACTCGACCCGCTTTTAAAAGGATTTACTTCAAGATTATTTAAAGACACCTATACATCTGATGAAGCTGCCGGCACTTTAAGTGCTGAATGGGCCGAAAGGCTTGGCTTATCAACCGATGTAGTGGTTGGTGTTGGTGCTTTTGATGCACACATGGGTGCTGTAGGCGGGCAAATTGAGCCTTATCACCTGAGCAAGGTAATGGGGACATCAACCTGCGATATACTTGTTGCACCTGCTTCGGAAATGGAAGGTAAGCTGATCCGCGGCATTTGCGGGCAGGTTAACGGCTCTGTTATTCCCGGTATGGTTGGCCTGGAGGCCGGACAATCTGCATTTGGCGATACCTACGCCTGGTTTAAAAACCTGCTGGCATGGCCGTTGAACAGCCTTTCATCATCATCAATTATCGATTCAAAAACAGCTGAAGCTTTAAAAGAAGAGCTTTTAGCAAAAATAATCCCTGAATTAAGCAGACAAGCTGCCCTTTTACCAATTGAAGAAAACAGTGAGCTTGCTATTGACTGGTTTAACGGCCGTCGCACACCCGACGCCGACCAAACGCTTAAAGGAGCTATAACCGGTTTAGGTTTAGGAAGCGATGCACCGCGGGTGTTCAAAGCGTTAGCCGAGGCTACCTGCTTTGGAGCCAAAAGCATAGTTGACCGTTTTGTAGAAGAAGGGATCCCGGTAAAGGGACTGATTGGGATTGGTGGCGTTGCCAAAAAATCGCCCTATATTATGCAAATGATGGCTGATACCCTGGGAATGCCTATCCGCATCCATCAGTTTGAACATACCTGCGCCCTGGGTGCTGCTATGTTTGCTGCCGTGGTTGCAGGTATTTACCCAACAGTGGAGGAGGCAATGGCAGCCATGGGACGTGGTTTTGATGCAGAATATTATCCAAACGCAAAATATAAGGACATTTATCAGAACAGGTATGAACAATATATTGCATTGGGGAAATTTATAGAACTGCACTAGTTTTTACACACTAATTCGAATTACAGGAATTGAAAATCCATTTATTTCTTTTTATAAATGAGTAAATATCAACATATAAAACAAAGCGCTTACGATGCAAATATGCAGCTGCCCAAATTGGGGTTAGTGCTTTTTACCTTTGGTAACGTTAGCGCCGCCGACAGGGAACTCGGAGTTTTTGCAATAAAGCCAAGCGGCGTACCTTATGATGAGCTTTCGCCGGATAAAATGGTGATAGTTGATTTTGATGGCAATACCGTTGAAGGCGACTTAAGGCCGTCATCGGATACCAAAACCCACGCGGTGCTTTACAAACATTGGGAACACATTAACGGGATTGTACATACCCATTCAACCTATGCAACATCATGGGCGCAATCACAGCGGTGTATCCCGATTTATGGCACCACCCATGCTGATCATTTAACAGCTGATATTCCCTGTGCCCCACCAATGGATGATGAAATGATCCGTGGCGATTATGAATATCAAACCGGTTTCCAGATTATTAATCATTTTGAACAAAGCGGCCTGGACTATAAAGAAACAGAGATGGTGCTGGTAGGTAACCACGCCCCCTTTACCTGGGGCAAAACAGCTGAAAAAGCAGTATATAACAGCGCTGTTTTAGAAGCAGTTGCACATATGGCTTATTTAACCGAACAAATAAATAATAACGCCCCGCGTTTGAAAGACTCGCTCATTAAAAAACATTTTGAACGGAAGCATGGGCCTGATTCTTATTATGGACAAAGTTAGTCATTGGTCATTGAGTCATTAGTCAATGGTAAAAATCGCTAATTCAATAAATCGCTAAACCCTTATTAATTCAATAATTCACTTATAAAATATATGATCGATCTAAAAGCTTTTGAAGTGTGGTTTATAACCGGAAGCCAGCACTTATATGGAGAAGAAACATTAAAATTGGTTGCCGAACATTCGCAGCAAATTGCAAAAGGACTGGACGGTGCCCCGCAAACCCCCGTGCGTATTGTTTATAAACCCGTTGTTAAAACCCCCGAAGAGATTTACGCTACTTTACAGGAAGCTAATACTACTGAAAATTGTATTGGTATAATTACCTGGATGCATACCTTCTCTCCTGCTAAAATGTGGATCAGGGGGCTAAGCATTCTGCAAAAACCATTATTACACCTGCATACTCAGTTTAACCGCGATATTCCATGGAGCTCTATCGATATGGATTTTATGAACCTGAATCAAAGCGCTCATGGCGACCGTGAGTTTGGTTTTATTGTATCGCGTATGCGCAAAAACCGTAAAGTTGTGGTTGGACACTGGCAGGACCCTGAAGTTTTGGGCCAGATAAATGCCTGGACAAGGGCAGCAGCCGGCTGGCACGACTGGCAGGGCGCTAAATTTGCCCGCATTGGCGATAACATGCGTTACGTTGCAGTTACCGAAGGCGATAAAGTTGAAGCCGAACTAAAATTCGGCTACTCTGTAAATACTTACGGCGTTGGCGACCTGGTGAAAGTGATTGATGGAATAAGTGAGGATGCTGTTAATGTATTGCTTGCCGAATATGAAGCCACTTACACCATGACTGCTGACCTGCTTAAAGGCGGAGCAAAGCATCAATCTGTTTATGATGCGGCTAAAATAGAATTAGGCTTAAAGAAATTTTTAGAAGACGGGGGCTTTAAAGGCTTTACCGACACTTTTGAGGACCTGCACGGCATGATCCAGCTGCCGGGTATTGCTGCCCAGCGTTTAATGGCAGCGGGTTACGGTTTCGCCGGCGAGGGCGATTGGAAAACAGCTGCTTTGGTGCGCGCTTTTAAAGTAATGGGCAGCGGGTTAAAAGGCGGTAATGCTTTTATGGAAGATTATACTTACCATTTCGACCCGAACAATCAACTTGTATTGGGATCGCATATGCTGGAGATAGATGCTTCATTAGCAAATGGCAAAGCAGCGCTGGAAGTACACCCATTAGGAATTGGCGGCAAAGCCGATCCGGCAAGGCTGGTATTTAACGTGGCCGGTGGCGCAGCATTAAATGCGTCGATCATAGACATGGGCAATCGCTTCCGTTTATTAATTAACGAAGTTGAAGCCGTTGAGCCGCAAAATGATTTGCCTAACCTGCCTGTTGCAAGGGTGTTGTGGAAACCATATCCGGATATGAAAACTGGCTGCGCTGCGTGGATCTATGCAGGTGGCGCGCACCATACCGCCTATAGCCAGAATTTGACTGCTGAACACCTGCAGGACTTTGCAGATATCGCTGGGTTAGAATTTATCCGCATTGGAAAGGACACCAAACTGGATCAGCTACGCAACGAATTGCGCTGGAACGATGCCAGCTATAAGTAGACTGCAATAACTTACCCGGCACAGCCTGATGGGAATGGCAGCCGGGTAAGATTAACCTATTAAACCAATTAATTTAATTATGAATAAGTTTTCAACTATTGATTACATCGTATTTGTTATCTATTTTTTCCTGGTGTCGGGATATGGATATTGGGTGTATAGCCGTAAAAAATCAGCCAAAATTTCGGGTAGTCATGATTTCTTCCTTGCCGAAGGTTCACTTACCTGGTGGGCTATTGGCGCCTCGCTGATCGCATCAAATATCTCGGCCGAGCAGTTTATCGGGGCCAGCGGACAGGGTTTTACAGTGGGGATTGCCGTTGCTGCTTATGAATGGATAGCGGCCATTGCGCTCATTATTGTGGCAGTTTGGTTTATCCCGGTGTATCTTAAAAATAAGATCTTTACCATGCCGCAGTTTTTAGAAACCAGGTATAATCAAACCGTTAGTTTGATTATGGCTATTTTCTGGCTGTTCCTTTATGTATTTGTTAATTTAACCTCTATCCTATTCCTTGGAGCCCTCGCCATAAACAGTTTGGCAGGGGGCGATCCGAATACCATGCACTGGATAATTATCGGCCTTGCTGTTTTTGCATTGATTATTGCATTGGGTGGCATGAAGGTTATCGGATTTACCGATGTTATACAGGTACTGGTATTAGTTATTGGCGGCCTGGCAACAACCTATATTGCTTTAACATTAGTTAGCGAGAAACTTGGCCTTGGTAAAGATGTACTTGCAGGATTTAACGCTATGCTAAAGGATTCGCCCGAACATTTTAAAATGATATTAGCTAAACCCGGTCCGCATGCTTCACAGGAAGAGGTTAATAAATACCTGTTGCTACCAGGCATAGCCATGTATTTTGCGGGGCAATGGATAGTTAATTTGAATTATTGGGGTTGTAATCAGTACATCACACAACGTGCGCTGGGTTCAGATTTGAAGACTGCCCGTACCGGGATTCTGTTTGCAGGTTTAATGAAACTGGCAATGCCTGTTATTGTAATTTTACCTGGAATAGCTGCTTATGTATTGTACAAACATGGTGGCTTACAGCATGAAATGAATGCTGGCGGGCATTTAAACGGAGATAATGCCTATTCTGCCGTACTTGGTTTTCTACCAAGCGGTTTAAAAGGGCTTTCTATTGCAGCATTAACCGCTGCAATTGTAGCCTCCCTTGCAGGTAAGGCCAATAGTATATCTACCATATTTACCATGGACATCTATAAAAAATACATCAAAAAAGATGTTGATGAAAAGGGCATGGTAGTTATGGGTAAAATAATTATCGCCGCGGCTATGGTACTTTCCATTTTACTTACCTGGAAAGATCTTTTAGGCATAGGCGGCGAAGGCGGTTTTACCTTTATCCAAAAATATACTGGCTTTATTAGTCCGGGTGTATTTGCTATGTTTATTTTAGGGATGTTTTGGAAACGTACCACCGGCGCAGCTGCTATCGCGGGTGTACTGGCAGGCTTTGGTTTTTCTGTCCTGTTTAATAATTATGCCCCTGCGTTGTTCGGGCATGAAACCTTTTTATATACCGCATTTTTAAATAAAGACGGTGTGTATGAAATCCCATTCCTCATTTGCATGGGACTATCCTTTTTATTCACCATGATAATAATGGTAGCCATCAGCTTAGGCGGACCTAAAATTAATCCAAAATCATTCGTGCTTGATAAAACCATGTTTAAGGTAGCCCCTTCAACACTTGCATTAATAATAGTAACCTTATTATTGCTTACCGCACTTTATGTAAAATTCTGGTAAATAACGATTGATTTTTAAAGGATTTAAGCCCGGTTAAGTGTAAATTTAACCGGGCTTTTTGCGTTTTAATATCTCTGTAAAAAACTCATCCGCTAAAACTTTTATCATTCATAAATGTCATATTATTATGAAATATGTAAATCTGTTCAGTATTGCATCGTTGTTAATCGCATCGTGTTCATCTAACAATAGCAAACCTGTAAATAAAGACTCCGTTACCACTGCCGACACTGGCAAAATCACTAAAACGGCTAATTCTTCAGTTGCAAGTTCTCTTTGCTTTTTAAGGACAGAAGGCAAGAGCAGCCAGGACAGCACCAGCGTTGAGTTAGTTATAAAAGATAATAAGATTTCCGGCCAAATGAACTGGATGCCTGACCAAAAAGACAGCAGGAAAGGCACTTTGGAAGGCACCATTAAAGGCGATAGCATAAATGCCGTATGGAGTTTTATGCAGGAGGGTATGAAAGATACGCTGAGCTTAAAATTTAAGTTGAGTAACAATGAACTTTCACAAAAGCCTTTAAAACTAAACGTTACATCAGGCAGGGATCAAACTGATGAATCGTCAGGCTATACGCTGAATTACCAGGTGAGTAATAAAGTTCAGCATTAATTAATGTGAGTGCGATATAAAGATTAGTGAAACATTCTGATTATAAGAAACTTACATCTATTTAATCCTTGATAAATATCTAAACATTTGATAATGAGCATGTTTCACAGCGTTCCGGGTGTTCCGCGTGCAAAAATGGAACGCTTTGCCGGCGTGGATACAAAACTTGCGCTTCCTCTCACCGCTGTTGGAGAAGGGTTTGCGGTGAGGTGACTGTTTGCTTATGTCGAACTCACCTTAATTAAGAATAATATAAATTTTGTCATTACTGTAAGGTACGAAGCAATCGTATGTTGTACATAGCAAACAGTAAAGTGTAGAACTTGCATAGTTCGCGATTGCTTCGTACCTCGTAAATGACAAATGGGTTAACAAGCTTTAAGCACTTCCCTCTTCAAAGGTATTTCTATAGCTTCAATAACAGGTTTGGCCTGTTGCTTTTCTTTGCCTGCTTTACGGTATTTTTCAAGATTGATAAGCAGTACACTGAATAATATGATAACTAAACCAGCTATCTGCAATCCGGAAATGTGCTCGCTTGCAAACAACACACCTAATAGTACGGCAATAACCGGGTTTACATACGAGTGTGTATTTACCTGGGTTACCGGACGAACCTGTAAAAGCCATACGTAAGCGCTGAATGCAGCTATAGAACCAAACAGGATAAGGTAGATTAATGCCATCCACGCTGATGCCGGCACCTGCTGAAAGCTAAAGCTGCTAAACTCGTTATGAGCAAAAGCGGCGGGGATAAATGCAAGTCCGGCTATGATCATTTGCCATGAGGTATTTAAACGGGCCGGACCGCTGCTCCCTTTCTTTTTTGAAAATAATGAACCGGCAGACCATGCAATTGGCCCTGCCAATAACAAACACACACCTAAAAGTGTTGATGAGTTGTGATTACCGGTAAGCGCTTTACTTAACTGTTCGCCAAATAGCAGGATCACCCCGGCAAAACCAATTACCAGTCCGGTAATAATCGACTTGTTTTTAAAGTTATTGCGCCAGTTGCCTTTATCAAGTACCACAAACCAAATTGGGTTGGCTGATACCATTATGGCTACCATCGCGCTGGGTAAAGTTTTCTCAACCCATATTACTATCCCTGTGGCTATGAACAAGGTGAGCAAACCACTTATGCCTGAGTTGATGATGTCTTTTTTCACAAAGATCCTATCACCCTTAAAAGCGCTCCATCCTAATAATATTAAGCCTGCGGTGGTGAAACGTAAGGCGCCCATCAGCATGGGCGGAAAACCCTGCACAGCCATTTGGATAAAAAAGTAGGTTGAGCCCCAAACTATGTAAACTGTAGCAAATGCAATTATAACCAATAATGCAGGTGCTTTTTGTAGATTATTTGTTGTCATGATTTTAATTTTTCTTGTTTACTAATGAATCTATACTCCACTTGTATTCTGGCAATGATGCGAGCAGCAGACTGGCTGCACATACAGTAAAAACTGAATAACCCAAAGGTGATTCGATCCCGAACGAGATGGCCATTGCAAGTCCGAATGCCAGGCTTAATAAACAACTGCCTATGGCCGCAAGGCGGGTGAAAAACCCTATTAATAGCATCAGCCCAAATCCCCCTTCGCAAATTGTAGCTATTACCGCAAAAACCGGTACCAGCGAATGCGGCATAAAAGCCATTGTTTGGTTTGCATATTCCATAAAGTGGGCCCAGTCGCCCCAGCCAACATGTGGTTGCCCATGAGCGCCCAAAATACCCAGCCTGTCGGCCACTTCCCATAAATAACTGCAGGCTAAACTTGCTCTGAGAAATACTGACGGGAACACATAATTTTTAATGACTTCCATGATTTTTTTATTTGCTGATGTAAATTTATGTCGTAATTGGCCTATCTTTATAGTCCAGAAAACCTAAACAAGGTAGTCCACTATGTTATTTCCTAAAGGTCTTATAACAATCGACAAAAAGTCGCAGGTGCCTGTGTATTTGCAGATAGCAAACGGCATAATAAGCCAGATCCGGCAGGGGGTTTTGAAACCCGCAGCTGCACTGCCCAGTAGCCGTTTGCTCGCCGCAGATCTGAAAGTTCACCGTAAAACAGTTGTTGCCGCTTACGACGAACTTTATGCCCAAAGCTGGGTTGATGCTTACCCGCGTAAAGGAATTTTTGTAGCCAAAAATCTTCCGGATGTATCTCCACGGAAAATAACCGCGGGTACACAGCCATATACCTATCCTGAAAAAGCTTTTTTTGAAGTGCCTAATGATAAAACGCACATATCAGGCCCCTTCTTAAAAAAACCTGAACGTAACCTTGAATTTAATGATGGCTTTCCGGATATCCGCCTTGCCCCGGTGGAATTGCTGGTAAGAGAATACAGGCGTTTTGCCAGCTATCATTTCACTTCCAAATATCTGATGTACGGACCTGAGCAGGGATCGGAAAATTTAAGAACAGAGCTTGCCCGCTTTTTTGGCGAAACGCGTGGCTTGCAGGTTAAACCCGAAAATATTTTGATCAGCAAAGGCGTGCAAATGGCTTTATATCTTGTTGCGAAGACACTGCTTTCAAAAAATGATACGGTTGTTGCCGGTGACCCTGGTTATAACTGCGCCAACGAAGTTTTTGAACAAGCGGGTGCTAAAGTGGCATTGGCATCAGTTGATGAGCACGGTATAAACGTAAGCGAAATAGAGGCCATCTGCAAAAAGAAAAAAGTAAAGCTGGTTTATGTAATTCCGCATCACCACAGCCCTACAACGGTTACTCTGAGCGCAGAAAGGCGCATGCAACTGCTTGAGCTGGCGCGGAAATATAAATTTGCCATTGTTGAGGACGATTACGATTATGATTTCCATTATGCGAGCAGCCCCATATTACCGCTGGCAAGCGTTGACCATTATGGCTCGGTGATATACGTAGGCTCTTTTTCAAAAACCATCGCACCGGGCATCCGGATTGGTTTTATGATTGCGCCGCACAATTTTATCACACAGGCAACACGCTTCCGCAGGCTGATTGACAGGCAGGGTGAGCAGCTTTTAGAAGAAGCAATGGCCAACCTTTTAAAAAATGGCGATATAAGCCGCCACCTTAAAAAAGCTAACAAAACCTATCATGAAAGGCGCGATGTATTGTGCCGCCTGCTGCAGGAAAAATTAGCAGGGTACGTTAGTTTTAAAGTCCCGGACGGGGGCTTTGCTGTTTGGGTTGAATATTTAAACGGACTTAAACCACACGAGGTTGCTGCCAAAGCTGCAACAATGGGCCTTACTATCAGCCACGGAACAGACTATTTTCATGATCCAGCTCATCCCAACAATGGCGTCCGGCTTGGCTTTGCCTCGTTAAATATCAAAGAGATGGAACAAGCAGTGGAGATTTTGGCAAGAGCAGTAAAAGCTTTGAGTTAAAAGTCTATTCCTTCTTTGTAGAAATACAATAGGACGTTATTTCCTTCAATTTTCCATCATTAAACTTATATACATCGCACGATGAAATATAATTTACCCTGTCTTCCACATAAAACTCCGCAGTGCCATTTATGGCTACACAATTATTATCAGCAATAACATTATCAAGGTGAAACTTACTGGTGATTTCTGAAAAATATTTAGCGGTTTTTGTGCAAAATTCAATAACTGCCGCTTTACCTCTAATTATTTCATTTCCTACTATGTTAAAGCATACATCGTCAGCCAGATATTCATAAGTGAATTCAAAATTCCCGCCGGAAAATTCGAGACTTATTTGTTTGTAGAGCGGTTCCATATTTCAATTTATATATTATTACTAAACATCAATCTTTATTAACACATAAAGCTATCATTTTTGTTAGCCATTTGAACATGCATAACCTGTTTCAACCTGTTATTGCTATCACTTATTTATTATCTTTGCAAGCATCGTAACATACTTATGGAGTACACCCAACTGGTTAAGGGCCTTAATATAAATTATACAGAAACCGGCGAAGGAAAAACAATGGTTTTACTGCATGGCTGGGGTTCAAGCCTGCAGGTATTTGAAAAGATCCAGCAATATTTCGAGCCAAACTTCCACGTATTTGCTATTGACCTGCCCGGTTTTGGCAAAAGCGAGGAGCCTAAAGAAGTTTGGGGCGTTGAAGAGTACACACAGTTTATTGAGGAATTTTTCCGGATAAAAAACATTAGCAACCCTATCCTTGCCGGGCACTCGTACGGCGGGCGGATCTCTATACTTTACTCATCACGCAATCCTGTTTTAAAACTGATATTACTGGATAGTGCAGGCATAAAACCCAGCCGTTCGTTAGAATATTACATAAAGGTTTATTCGTTTAAGGCAGCGCGTAAAACCCTTCCATTTTTGGTGGGCCGCAGCAAGGCGCAGGAAATAACTGAAGGGTACCGAAAAAAAGCGGGATCTACCGATTATAATAATGCATCCGGTATTATGCGGCAGATCCTGGTAAAATCGGTGAACGAAGACTTAAAAAGGGTAATGCCACTGATAAAGGCCCCCACCCTGCTGATCTGGGGCGAAAACGATACAGCTACACCGGTTAGTGACGGCCAGACAATGGAAAAGCTGATCCCCAATGCGGGCCTGGTGGTGCTAAAAAATGTGGGGCACTTTAGCTTTATTGAAAAGCTTCACGAGTTTTTAATTATATTGGATAACTTTCTGCAGGCCGATAAGAAGAACAATTGATGGATAACATATTTTTTATAGTTGCCCTGGCAACAGTAGTGGTTTATGCATTTGCCAAATTAAGGTTCGAACTGCATATGATGCAGCTAAACTCTTACCGTAACGACCGGTATTTTAAATGGCTTAAAACCAATCTATTACTCACCACTCGTGTACTCGAAATTGTTGTTCTGGTTGTTACCGGCATCCTGATTTTAGCTACCGGTGTTGTGGTCAGCAGCATTTCAATCATCTTATTGTATGCTCTTTTAGCTTATTTACTGTTCACCAAAAAGCAAAAAAAGCCGGTTGTTTTTACGCAAAGAGCGCAAAGGCTATTCGGGCTTACTTTTCTGTTATCCATTATAGCAGGTTTGGTGTACTTTTTAGTAACGGGTAAAACGCTGGGCACAATTTGGGTTAGCGGCTTTGTTTTACTGCTTAGCTTTGTTTTTATCGCGATAGCAACTGTTTTAATAGCCCCGGTTGAAAAAGCTATTAACAACTGGTATTATAACGATGCCAAAAAGATCCTGGCTGAGCGATCTGACCTTATCA